>ERZ761602.3480-NODE-3480-length-22151-cov-50.690306_pt1 | contig 22151 bp, 20 predicted proteins | sample MGYA00512165_ERZ761602 | MGnify/ENA primary metagenome ERZ761602 (study PRJEB28899, sample SAMN02445085) | bioreactor sludge metagenome | biome: EBPR sludge; isolation source: Thorneside wastewater treatment plant | place: Australia: Brisbane, Thorneside...
CAGGAGCTTACTTCCATTAATTCGGTAATGACAATAGGCTAACGTAGCGCCATGAAGGTCGGACCGTGGTTAGCATAGCCCGTAGCTACCGGGGCACCTATAGTGCGCGTAACCGATTGAGGCGCTAACCAGCGAATCCCATCAGGGACAGTGGCACACAGCCGCATACGAAGTCCGGATGTACGGGTGCAATCCTCACCTTTAAGCTGTCATGAATTGAAAGTCTGGCAAAGCCGGGGGCGTCCATGTACGGCATCTGCGGCGTCGTTCTTGTTGGTCTTGACGTAGGGCTTCACGAACTGCGGCGCCATCAGCTTCACCGTGTGCCCAAACGACTGCAGCTTCCTTGCCCAGTGATGCGCGCTGCCGCACGCTTCCATGCCGATCAGGCACTGCGGCAGGTTGGCGAAGAACACCGCTACCTGGTTACGCTTCAACTGCTTCTTCAGCACCGTCTTGCCTCGCTCATCCACACCATGCACCTGAAACACATTCTTGGCCAAATCAAGCCCAATCGTCGTAATCTCCATTCTGGACGCCCCTCTCGGTTCAAGTGGTTGCCTTCAATCTTCCACTATGGCACATGGATGCCGCTGCGGGTGGGGGCGTCCATCCCATTGGTTACGGATGAGCAGCGGAGTGGAGATTGCGCGGCAGGAGGGTCTGCACCAGTCTTCGGTCAACGAACTGCTTCGCCTGACGCTGCTCTCGCCACAGATCGTCCGGGCGCTTCTCGCGGGCCGGCAGCCGAGGACGCTGACGCTGCGGTGGCTGAAGAACCACGAGTTGCCGGCGGACTGGGAGGCGCAGCGAGAGGTGTTCGGGGGGTTTGACACTTGGGGCGCCGCCTCACACAGAGCGCTGTTCCTGATCAGGCGAGCGAGCTTGTGGGCGCTGGCGGCAGTTTCCCTGGCGTCGTCTGGAGCCTGTGCGGGAGCACAAGTCGAGCCTTGACCCCTTGAATCGCTGACCCCTTCAATCGCGTGACCCCTTGTATCGCAGATGGGTGACGCCGTGTGGAGGTGTGCCTGATCGCCCTGCGAACCATGGCCACGAAGCCGATCGCAACAAGTGTGACCGATGACGGCTCTGGAACTTCCATCATAGGCGTCAGCAGGACAGCGCGGCGGAACCCGCTGGGAGCTATTGCAGAGCCCGCGATCTGCCCGAGGCTGTTGATGGCATTCGCGGTCACGATCGTGTAACCCATCGGAGAGGACAGCAAGTCGTTGAGATCATACATCACCCCATCGTGCCAGTAGAACCCATGGGCAGTGTCGACTCGCCCGGGGTTCAAGCGCAACGTCCCGACGACCTCGCGGCGATCGTTGATGTCCCACGCGACGCTGTCCTGCGCATCTGGACCTACGACGCCGAGGTCGAGCATCGCCGCGCCTCGTGTCCACAGAAACGCGTGACCAGATGACCTGCTACCACCCGTCAGTGACTCGCCTACGACATCCCCGAGATCGTTGACGGCGTAAGCGTTGCTGACCTGGCCTGACCCCAATCTTCCCAGCAGCGTCAACGTTCCACTGCTGAAGACGTACCCCTGGGGATAGGCTTCGCTAGTGGTGCCAACGAAATCACCTCGGCTGTTGATGTCCCATCCCCATCGCGCGTTGAGTGACGACACGTCAATTGCCACCGAGGTGCCCGTCACGAATAGCCCCGTTGTGGTAGCGCCGACGATGATGCCCGCATCGTTGATTCCAAGTGCTTGACCTGGGTAGCCGAGGTCGACCATGCCTTGGCCGTAGCGATACGCGTGCATGCTTCCGTCAGCGCTCATTGCCTCGCCGACGATGATTCCCGAGTTGTTGATGGCCTTCGCCGTGCTTCGCCATCCACCCAAAGCGCCGAGGCCAGCCATGTTGGCTCCGTCGTACCGAAACGCCGACTCGTGGTCCGAGTGGAGGGCCAAGTACGAACTGCCTGTGACTTGGCCGCGATCGTTGACATCGTACGCCACGCTGCTGTCGTATCCCGGGAGTACACCCAAGTCAAACAAAGAGTAAGCGGGGGCCGCGTTGGCAAACTTGATCGACACCGAGTTCAGGGCGAGCGCGAGCATCGTGATACCTAGTTTCGACTTCATGGCGAACTCCCTGGTCGTCCAGCGGCAGGCACATCTTGTTGGACGGCTTCGCCTCGGAGGGCGAAGCGCAGCTATGGGGATTGTAAGCGGCGGCCATCCGCCGTCAACACTGCTGCTTACCGCCGGGAGGGGCGGCCGCACCCGACACATCTCGCCGCCGTGGCGTCTGTGCCACCTGCCGTCGCCGCCGAGAGCCCGGGTCCGCCTCCCTCTGACCTCCTCCTGAACCCTCCGAAGCCCTCCCACATACCGATTAAGCCACAAATCGTAGATCGAGTTCGTTTTTCGCTTGGGTGACGATGCAATTTCACAACTGGTGGTCAAAAAACCCAATAAAAACAACGACACCATCCCTGGGCTACCCGAAGCATAAATGGAGAAAAGAGAGGAATCGGAGCCGCTTTCGGCGCGAAAACGGGCCCGCGGCGCGGTAAGGAGCCAAAGCATCCCGGAAAAAATGTCGCGAAAACATGCGGTTATGGCGACAAAAAGCCCCGACCGAGAACGGAGGGGGCTTCGTGTCTGGTGGTGCAATCGCACCCTGGATCACAACTCGCTATCGGGGCATGTGAGTACTGGTGAGGGCAAGAGCGGAAACGTGAGGCTCTCTCGGAGCGACGACCGACGGCGGCGAGGAACAGCCCGGCTCACGCCGCGCGAAGCGGTGTCCGAGACGCGGGAACCGCTGGCGCGGGAGAAACTTCTACGGCGATTCCAGTCCCGACCCCCAAGAAGGGCCTATCCCCGCTGGCGCGGGGGAAACGCCATCGTTGCCATTTTCGCCACTCCTGTTTGGGGCCTATCCCCGCTGGCGCGGGGGAAACTGCTGACGGGTGTCTGGAGTGGCAGTCTCAGTGGGCCTATCCCCGCTGGCGCGGGGGAAACGAGCGCCGCAGCAGAACGACCGCACCGGCCGCGGGCCTATCCCCGCTGGCGCGGGGGAAACATCCTGCGTCGTTGGAACTGTGTCGGCAGTGGGGGCCTATCCCCGCTGGCGCGGGGGAAACACGTCTGCCCTACTTCCGGCTTCCTGTCGGGTGGGCCTATCCCCGCTGGCGCGGGGGAAACACGTGCAATCGCTGCTGTCGTCCGCGCCGCAGGGGCCTATCCCCGCTGGCGCGGGGGAAACTTCCGCCGCTCGCTCGACGCCGCCGCCGGCCCGGGCCTATCCCCGCTGGCGCGGGGGAAACGTCGATCATCGCGACGGTGGCGATCGTCGATATGGCCTATCCCCGCTGGCGCGGGGGAAACCAGGGCGCGCCTGTGGGCTCGAGTGATTATCAGGGCCTATCCCCGCTGGCGCGGGGGAAACCTTTGGTCGCGTGCGCCGTGCTGCGAAGCGTCAGGCCTATCCCCGCTGGCGCGGGGGAAACGCAGATCGCCGGGCAGCAGGTGCAGATAGCGCGGGCCTATCCCCGCTGGCGCGGGGGAAACTACGCCGTCGCGCTGTTCGCCGACGGCTCGCAGGGCCTATCCCCGCTGGCGCGGGGGAAACAACAACACGGTGACCGCGAACGTCTCATTCTGCGGCCTATCCCCGCTGGCGCGGGGGAAACGTCGAGTGGCCAAGCGACGAATACTGCAGGTAGGGCCTATCCCCGCTGGCGCGGGGGAAACGGCCGCTCGACGCGACCAATCCCAGACTTGTAGGGCCTATCCCCGCTGGCGCGGGGGAAACACATGCACACACCCAGACGCGCCGACGCGATGGGGCCTATCCCCGCTGGCGCGGGGGAAACTTCAGGTCGCCGAGCACTTCCATTCCCGGCGAGGGCCTATCCCCGCTGGCGCGGGGGAAACCACCTGCGGCATGGCCAGCAGCCGCGCCTCTAGGGCCTATCCCCGCTGGCGCGGGGGAAACGTTGTTAGTGTGAATACTGCCATTCAGCAGCAGGGCCTATCCCCGCTGGCGCGGGGGAAACAAGGCTCCGTTCGTCCCGGTGAATTGGCATCCGGGCCTATCCCCGCTGGCGCGGGGGAAACATTCGACAATTGTAGGTGGAGCAAATAACCGAGGGCCTATCCCCGCTGGCGCGGGGGAAACACGGAAACACAATCACGCATAATCAAGCAGTCGGGCCTATCCCCGCTGGCGCGGGGGAAACCGCGAGCTGTCGTTCGCGGACGTCCGCGCCTGGGGCCTATCCCCGCTGGCGCGGGGGAAACCAATTGCCGACTGGATGATGGCCTGCTTGCTGGGGCCTATCCCCGCTGGCGCGGGGGAAACTTGGTCGCGTCCGATGCCGCAGAGCGATCAGAGGGCCTATCCCCGCTGGCGCGGGGGAAACGCTCATCAGGGCGTCACGCCGCTCGATTTCGAGGGCCTATCCCCGCTGGCGCGGGGGAAACACCGCCGGCGTCTCGCAGTACGCGCAACTGCAGGGCCTATCCCCGCTGGCGCGGGGGAAACCATGGCGGGCTGCGGCTTGCCGGGCGGGCGTGGGGCCTATCCCCGCTGGCGCGGGGGAAACCCAGCGATAAAGCCGCTGTCATGCCTGCTTGCAGGCCTATCCCCGCTGGCGCGGGGGAAACTTATGCCGGTAACCCCAACCCATGTAGCTCGAGGGCCTATCCCCGCTGGCGCGGGGGAAACACGCAGACCGAGGCGTCCATCTGCCAGCACCAGGGCCTATCCCCGCTGGCGCGGGGGAAACAGCAATTACCGCTACGGAGCCGCGTTCGTCAAGGGCCTATCCCCGCTGGCGCGGGGGAAACGGATGGCGCTGGCCTGGGCAGGGGCATGGCTGGGGCCTATCCCCGCTGGCGCGGGGGAAACGGGTCCTTTTCGGTGGTGGTGGTCGGCGCGCGGGGCCTATCCCCGCTGGCGCGGGGGAAACTTCGGGAGTGGATCGACGCATTCAGCCGGGAAGGGCCTATCCCCGCTGGCGCGGGGGAAACGGCGTCGTGATATCGAACCCGAAAGCCGCCAACGGCCTATCCCCGCTGGCGCGGGGGAAACGGCTTCGGCGGCGGTGATCGGGCGGACGACGGGGGCCTATCCCCGCTGGCGCGGGGGAAACTCTGGGACGCTGATCTGATTCCAGGTTGTTCCGGGCCTATCCCCGCTGGCGCGGGGGAAACGATCCGCGCGGCATGCTCTGGGGGGTGCCGAAGGGCCTATCCCCGCTGGCGCGGGGGAAACGATTTCTTCTTTGTGCGGACTTCCTTGAGCTGGGGCCTATCCCCGCTGGCGCGGGGGAAACTTCAGGTCGCCGAGCACTTCCATCCCCGGCGAGGGCCTATCCCCGCTGGCGCGGGGGAAACACGATGACATCGTACTTGCCAACAGTCACATCGGGCCTATCCCCGCTGGCGCGGGGGAAACAGCTGGCCAACGAAACGGGAGCAGCATCATGAGGGCCTATCCCCGCTGGCGCGGGGGAAACCACTCTTCCCAGAGTGCCTAGATTCCCGAATTGGGCCTATCCCCGCTGGCGCGGGGGAAACATGACGCCGATGAGGCCGACGCCGTGGCCGTCGGGCCTATCCCCGCTGGCGCGGGGGAAACGGCGCGGCAATCAACGCGCCAAAACTCGGGGAGGGCCTATCCCCGCTGGCGCGGGGGAAACTCGACCAACTACGCCAACAGCTATGCCGCGTGGGGCCTATCCCCGCTGGCGCGGGGGAAACCGCATGCGCCGCTCTACTCTCGAAGTGGATGAGGGCCTATCCCCGCTGGCGCGGGGGAAACCACGCCGGGCTCGAGCGCGCCGCTAGCGATGCGGGCCTATCCCCGCTGGCGCGGGGGAAACTTGGTTGCATCCACCCCCGCCGACCGATCGGAGGGCCTATCCCCGCTGGCGCGGGGGAAACGTGAGGCCGTGCTTGCGGGCCAGGGCGGCGTGGGGCCTATCCCCGCTGGCGCGGGGGAAACATGTCAAGTCTTGTTTCGGCTGAGGGTAAGGGGGGCCTATCCCCGCGTAACCGTTCACACCCCCCCTGCTTTTTCGCCCCTGCTCCATGCTAAGGTGTTGATTCGTCGAACACGAGGGTGCGGGTAGCAAGGGGGGGTGTGAACGGTTACATCCCCGCTGGCGCGGGGGAAACTTCTTCTCCTGGTGGGACGCCGACGAGTACGAGGGCCTATCCCCGCTGGCGCGGGGGAAACCAGCGCCGCTTCGCCAAGCTCTGTGCCCGTCAGGGCCTATCCCCGCTGGCGCGGGGGAAACGGACGCTGTTCCAGTCTCATCTGTGAGACTTAGGGCCTATCCCCGCTGGCGCGGGGGAAACTTCCACTCGTAACATGTGCTTGCCCCTTGCTGGGGCCTATCCCCGCTGGCGCGGGGGAAACCAGGGGTTCGGGTTGGCAGGGGTGAAGTCGGAGGGCCTATCCCCGCTGGCGCGGGGGAAACAGATTCTGCCGGGTCTGCAAATGGTAGACGCGGGGCCTATCCCCGCTGGCGCGGGGGAAACCCCCAGCGCTCCCAGTGTTGCTCGATGGCGTCGGGCCTATCCCCGCTGGCGCGGGGGAAACCGGCACGGCGAACTGCGCATCGAAGGCGTCCAGGGCCTATCCCCGCTGGCGCGGGGGAAACACCCCTTGGGTGTCTTCGTCGGTGAGGAACTGGGGCCTATCCCCGCTGGCGCGGGGGAAACCCTGCAATTCGCGCGGGCTAGCTTTAGCAAGGGGGCCTATCCCCGCTGGCGCGGGGGAAACAGCTTCGAGCCGGCCGCTACCACCGCACCGGGGGGCCTATCCCCGCTGGCGCGGGGGAAACGTCGCGCTCTGTGACGAGTACCGGGACGAGTCGGGCCTATCCCCGCTGGCGCGGGGGAAACATCGCCTCCCGAATCGCGGGCCACTCCTCCGGGGGCCTATCCCCGCTGGCGCGGGGGAAACTTCGCGCTTGCCGATCGTATCGGCGATGATCAGGGCCTATCCCCGCTGGCGCGGGGGAAACTGCAGACGCCCGGCGACGTAGCAGTACCCGAGGGGCCTATCCCCGCTGGCGCGGGGGAAACCGATCAGGCGATCCCCAAGGCTATGCACGTACGGGCCTATCCCCGCTGGCGCGGGGGAAACACAATCGTTCATACAATCGCCTAACACTTTCGGGGCCTATCCCCGCTGGCGCGGGGGAAACTCCTTGGTCTTTCGCCAAGCTTGAAAGCTCTAGGGCCTATCCCCGCTGGCGCGGGGGAAACGACCTCTGCGGGATGGACATCCGGCACGACACGGGCCTATCCCCGCTGGCGCGGGGGAAACCGATGGCCCCTGACCCGGACTTCTTCACAGAGGGGCCTATCCCCGCTGGCGCGGGGGAAACGTCACCGATCGGCTTGACCTTCCGTGCTGCGAGGGCCTATCCCCGCTGGCGCGGGGGAAACACGCGCGATATATATATGTCCCCTGGGGGAAAGGGGCCTATCCCCGCTGGCGCGGGGGAAACAGCGGAATTCGGCGGAACGGCATTGCCGATGCGGGCCTATCCCCGCTGGCGCGGGGGAAACAGATTCTGACCGCTCTGTCGCTGCACCCACGCGGGCCTATCCCCGCTGGCGCGGGGGAAACTGCCTGATGGGTGGGCGGTCGGAGCGGGAGCCGGGCCTATCCCCGCTGGCGCGGGGGAAACTCACTGCCAACGTGTCCAGACTCGCTTTTTTGGGGCCTATCCCCGCTGGCGCGGGGGAAACCCACGAGCCGGGCAATGCGCCAGGCTTGCATGGGGCCTATCCCCGCTGGCGCGGGGGAAACAACGGGTCGAAATTGGCGTGCGGGTACTCCGGGGGCCTATCCCCGCTGGCGCGGGGGAAACTGCGCGCCGTCGCGCGCGATGGCGAGGCCATCGGGCCTATCCCCGCTGGCGCGGGGGAAACGCGGTGCGCCGTACCCGGGCGCTGTGGTTCTAGGGCCTATCCCCGCTGGCGCGGGGGAAACCGGCTTTATCGCTGGCGTGACTGGTTGCTCTCGGGCCTATCCCCGCTGGCGCGGGGGAAACAAATTGTCGAAGGCCGTTCGGTTGTGTTTGTAGGGCCTATCCCCGCTGGCGCGGGGGAAACTCGCCGAATTCAATGACCTGCGGCTGCAGCTCGGGCCTATCCCCGCTGGCGCGGGGGAAACCTGCCGCCGGACTATGCGTCCGCCGGATACCAGGGCCTATCCCCGCTGGCGCGGGGGAAACTGCGTAAAGAGCTTTGCTATGACGCCCTGTCGGGGCCTATCCCCGCTGGCGCGGGGGAAACCCCGCGGCCGGCGCCGCCACGCCCGCGCTTCAGGGCCTATCCCCGCTGGCGCGGGGGAAACAAGGCACAGACGGTGGCCGAGGCCGAAGACGAAGGCCTATCCCCGCTGGCGCGGGGGAAACTCCGAAGTCAGAAAGTACGGCAGCGGCGTGTGGGGCCTATCCCCGCTGGCGCGGGGGAAACTCCTCGTACATTGCATGGAGCGCGCGGTACGTGGGCCTATCCCCGCTGGCGCGGGGGAAACCCCGCGGCCGGCTCCGCCACGCCCGCGCTTCAGGGCCTATCCCCGCTGGCGCGGGGGAAACATTCAGGCTCAGGTTGTGAGCCTTTGGGGTCAGGGCCTATCCCCGCTGGCGCGGGGGAAACGGTTTCCGTCGCCGGTCTTTGCACGGCGCACAGGGCCTATCCCCGCTGGCGCGGGGGAAACACGTGGTAAAGCAGTGGAAGAAGCACGTCGACGGGCCTATCCCCGCTGGCGCGGGGGAAACGGGGTATCGGCATAACCTCAGCGCTGGTAATGGGGCCTATCCCCGCTGGCGCGGGGGAAACCGGACGTTGCGGGTTACGGGCAATATCGGGCGGGGCCTATCCCCGCTGGCGCGGGGGAAACAAGTCCTGGTGCAAGGGATACCGGATCTGGTCGGGCCTATCCCCGCTGGCGCGGGGGAAACAACGCAGTAGACGACCCGCCGTTAACCAAGTAGGGCCTATCCCCGCTGGCGCGGGGGAAACGACGCCGTCATCGCTGATGATCTGTCGCGATAGGGCCTATCCCCGCTGGCGCGGGGGAAACTGACAACCGCAACCGACAGGCAACCCCTGTCGGGGCCTATCCCCGCTGGCGCGGGGGAAACGCCGGCTTCTGGCGGATCGCCGCCGAGGGTGGGGGCCTATCCCCGCTGGCGCGGGGGAAACTCGCGGGTGACTTCGTCGTAGCCGTAGCCGCGGGGCCTATCCCCGCTGGCGCGGGGGAAACTTCGGGGCTGTCGTGTGGTGCGGTTCCGATGAGGGCCTATCCCCGCTGGCGCGGGGGAAACCGGCTGGCTACGTCGCGGACCGGGTTCCTGAGGGGCCTATCCCCGCTGGCGCGGGGGAAACGATTAAAGGGGAGTGTGATGACGGGTGGGCTGGGGCCTATCCCCGCTGGCGCGGGGGAAACGGCGCGGAGCGCGCGCTTTCATCTCGTCAGCGGGGCCTATCCCCGCTGGCGCGGGGGAAACAAATTGTCGAAGGCCGTTCGGTTGTGTTTGTAGGGCCTATCCCCGCTGGCGCGGGGGAAACCAAGTTCTTCGTACAGGAATACGTCGGCACTCCGGCCTATCCCCGCTGGCGCGGGGGAAACTTTGGCATGCATCGGGCAGGATTGAAGCGCCAGGGCCTATCCCCGCTGGCGCGGGGGAAACATCAGGCATGTGAAATTGTCGAAGGCCGTTCGGGGCCTATCCCCGCTGGCGCGGGGGAAACGCAGCTTTTCAAGGATGCGCCCGCCCCACGTGGGGCCTATCCCCGCTGGCGCGGGGGAAACAACGGGTTGAAGGGTCTTCGATGTCAAGTCTTGGGCCTATCCCCGCTGGCGCGGGGGAAACACTCTGCTCCGGCGTCTGGGCCGTTGCTGAACGGGCCTATCCCCGCTGGCGCGGGGGAAACGCAAGACGACGTACGGACAGGTGATCGAGTCGGGGCCTATCCCCGCTGGCGCGGGGGAAACGCCGGTGCGACGCAGGCGCAGGTGCGCGCCGAGGGCCTATCCCCGCTGGCGCGGGGGAAACCGGGGATGCCTTGATGTAGGCGACGAGCGACTGGGCCTATCCCCGCTGGCGCGGGGGAAACTTCGCCCAGACGAGCGGGCCGACGACGAGCGTGGGCCTATCCCCGCTGGCGCGGGGGAAACTGAGCGCGTTTCTGTGCCCCGGCCCTGCCGGGGGGCCTATCCCCGCTGGCGCGGGGGAAACGTCGGATGCTGGCATTCCGGGAAGCCCTGCGAGGGCCTATCCCCGCTGGCGCGGGGGAAACATCAGCGCGCGCGACAGCCAGGCGCCGCCCGAGGGCCTATCCCCGCTGGCGCGGGGGAAACGCCGTCGTCGTCGAGTACGAAACGGGTATCAAGGGCCTATCCCCGCTGGCGCGGGGGAAACCGGATCTCGGGGCTGTGGGCCATGTCAGGGGAGGGCCTATCCCCGCTGGCGCGGGGGAAACTGCGAGGGCCAGGCGGCGGGCGGCGGGGATGGGGGCCTATCCCCGCTGGCGCGGGGGAAACGGTGGAGAGCGACTTGCTCTCGCCGATCAGCGGGGCCTATCCCCGCTGGCGCGGGGGAAACTCGCGCAGTTGCCGCGCCTGGCCGGCGCCGCCGGGCCTATCCCCGCTGGCGCGGGGGAAACTCACGCCGTTCGCGGTCGATGTCCTGGAGCCGGGGCCTATCCCCGCTGGCGCGGGGGAAACCAGTAGTCGGTGGCGCCGGCGGCGGCGTAGACGGGCCTATCCCCGCTGGCGCGGGGGAAACCGGGAGAAGCGGGGGCGGAGAAGAGGAGATTCGGGCCTATCCCCGCTGGCGCGGGGGAAACCTGCGTTTGCCGATTGACGCGCTTGCAAGCGGGGGCCTATCCCCGCTGGCGCGGGGGAAACGGCAGGGTAAAGGGCGCGATCGATGCGCCAGAGGGCCTATCCCCGCTGGCGCGGGGGAAACATCCCGGAGGCACTGAAGCCCAACCTGGTGAAGGGCCTATCCCCGCTGGCGCGGGGGAAACTACCGCGGGCGCGCGAACAAGCAGTATGGACAGGGCCTATCCCCGCTGGCGCGGGGGAAACAGCGCCGCCATTGCCGCCCGCCGCATCGTCAAGGGCCTATCCCCGCTGGCGCGGGGGAAACGCCTGGAGCTGGTGATCCAGCTCTTGGGCCTGGGGCCTATCCCCGCTGGCGCGGGGGAAACCCGCCGTCTCGGGAGCACGTCGCTATGGCTGAGGGCCTATCCCCGCTGGCGCGGGGGAAACGTCACCTCCACCCCGAAAGGCAAGGGCAACAAGGGCCTATCCCCGCTGGCGCGGGGGAAACACGCGCGAGATCATCGTCCGCCAGCGCATCACGGGCCTATCCCCGCTGGCGCGGGGGAAACCGGCACGGCGAACTGCGCGTCGCCGGCATCCAGGGCCTATCCCCGCTGGCGCGGGGGAAACTTCGAGCCGGGTTACTTCTACGTCGATGGCAAGGGCCTATCCCCGCTGGCGCGGGGGAAACACGTGTTGTACTCGATGGTGATGGCCCTATCTGGGCCTATCCCCGCTGGCGCGGGGGAAACATCCATCGCTCGCTGTCGGACATCCAGGGGCAGGGCCTATCCCCGCTGGCGCGGGGGAAACCAACCGACTTGTAGCGCGCCCTGTTGGGTTTTGGGCCTATCCCCGCTGGCGCGGGGGAAACGCCGATCACGCTGCAGGGGGACCAGTCGGGCGGGGCCTATCCCCGCTGGCGCGGGGGAAACACGCGGGCGTACGTCTATCCGCTGCGACGCGGGGGCCTATCCCCGCTGGCGCGGGGGAAACGATGAACCCACGCGCCGCTATCGTCAAGAGCCGGGCCTATCCCCGCTGGCGCGGGGGAAACCTCCTGTTGTCGTGGCCCAAGTTGACAGCATGGGGCCTATCCCCGCTGGCGCGGGGGAAACGGCTTCCTGTATTGCTTGGCGGTATAGGCGAAGGGCCTATCCCCGCTGGCGCGGGGGAAACGTGGGCTGTTGCACCGGGGTTGTCGGCTGGAGGGGCCCATCCCCGCTGGCGCGGGGGAAACAAGCTCGCACCATTCCGCGACGGGTGGAGCCGGGGCCCATCCCCGCTGGCGCGGGGGAAACTACGTGCCGCCGCAGCCGCTACCAGAACTCAGGGGCCCATCCCCGCTGGCGCGGGGGAAACCGACCTTGGCGGCGGTCGGGGCGAGGTATGCCGGGCCCATCCCCGCTGGCGCGGGGGAAACTAACCCCGCCGGAGCCGCCGACAGAGCGCCCAGGGCCCATCCCCGCTGGCGCGGGGGAAACCCGGCGCCCAGGTCGTGCAGCATCCGGTTCAGGGGCCCATCCCCGCTGGCGCGGGGGAAACGTTCTCCCTGCCCCGGCGAAACGGGTTTGCCGGGGCCCATCCCCGCTGGCGCGGGGGAAACTAGATGGCGGCGAGGTCCTTGTGCGTGGGGGCGGGCCCATCCCCGCTGGCGCGGGGGAAACGCGGCCCCCTGACTGGCCTGTGCGTTGTACTGGGGCCCATCCCCGCTGGCGCGGGGGAAACGAGTCCGTCCCGTTGCTGAAATAGACGTGCCCGGGCCCATCCCCGCTGGCGCGGGGGAAACAGGTCGTTCGCCTGCTGTGCCACGACCATCCAGGGCCCATCCCCGCTGGCGCGGGGGAAACAAATGATGATTGAAGAACTCCACGATGCTCCAGGGCCCATCCCCGCTGGCGCGGGGGAAACGGCGGCCTCGCAGATGACTGTCGCCTCGGTGAGGGCCCATCCCCGCTGGCGCGGGGGAAACCCCTGCTGCAGTCTCTACAAATCCGATTCCTAGGGCCCATCCCCGCTGGCGCGGGGGAAACACAGACGGCCGGACGACACGCAGCAAAGACCAGGGCCCATCCCCGCTGGCGCGGGGGAAACTCTTGTGGGTAGCCCTATGAACCACAAGAGAAAACGTCAAAATCGATTCATCTTGTTAAAGAGCGCGTTATGCCTTTCGCCTGACCATCCAGAGGCCGTCGACCTCAACAAGTTCTTTCGACGGCTCGCCCAATGTCTTGATCCCAACGCCGCCGGTTTCATTCAGATCCCGCCATACCACGACGACGCTACCTTGCGGATCTGCCGAATACCAGTCCGACAAGGTATCCCAGACGCGCCCCCTGACTGCCGGACTCATACGCGGCGAGATGTAGACGGCTGGCGCGACTTCCAGCATGACTGATGCCAGGAAGCCTCGGTATCGGTAGGCTACATCACGCGTCACTATGACTACCAGCGCCATCGTTTTCCTCCGTCCGTAGCACCAGCTTGATCTTGTCGATCATGCTGGCGATGACATCCTGTTTGCGAAACACGGTGGACGCTTCGCGGCGGACAAGGCGATCGATAGTGGTCTCGTCGCCATCGACGGACTTCTTCGCCGCCGCAAAGGCGATTTGCAGAGTAACCGTTTCCCGGAAGAGGTCGGCGATGTCGAGCACAAAAGCCTGCCCTGAATCCTCGTGGATGAAGCCGAGTTGAGGAATCGCCGCCAGCGCCTGTACGGCGATCGATGCTGCTCCCTGCACGGCAGTCGCGGCGTGATTGATTCCCTGATTCGCTATGTCCGCCGCTCCGGGGTTGCCCCGATCGTAGTGCCTGCCTTCCCAAGGCAGGCTGTATTTTTCCGCCATCAGGCGATAGATTGCCTTGACCCTGGCGCCTTCAATCCCTCGCAAGGTATCCAGATCGCGGTGCGGCAGAACCTCTCCCAAACGCAGCGCATACATGTGCCGGGCAACGCTGATGCGTCGGCGTGGGTTACCCCAGAGTTCGGCCTGACGCCTGGCCACGTCTGACCTGTCAGGCAACAGCGGCGGCGCGGTGTAGGTTCGTACCCCATCTTGCCCCACTGCCGCCATCAGGGTGCCATGGCGCGCGAGCAAGCGCAGTGCGTCGTGGGTAACGCTGCTGCCCGGCCCGAGCAGGATCATCGATACGGCCTGATGCGGTACCTGCAGAATGTGGGGAGTCAGCGAGTCCTTGCCGGCCATGAAATGCAGGCAACCATCGATGACGCAGAGCTCGCCACGTTCCAGCCAGATCAGGCCGTGCCGGTCGGCATGCGGAACACGGGCCGCATCCAGCCCGAGTCGCCCCTTCAGCATGGCCTGACGGGCCTGAGCAGCAACATGCCAAAACCGAAAGCCCGGTGCCGGCCGACCCCTCGTTCCAGCAGACGGTTGAAAGCTGTCGGATCTCCCACCTGCAGTTGACCCTTGAAGACGACATCCGGCCCGGCGTTGTTGGTCGTTTTCCGATTGCCGTTGTCGCCGCTCCCTGCTTTACGCAGGACACGAGTAAGCCGGAAGGCGTCGAGCTGCGCTTCGGCGAGCTGCGCTGCACCATCGAACCCGAACTGCTGCGCCAGCCAGTCGCTGTAGATCGCAGTACGCTCGGCAATGCTGCCGTTGCCAGCAGTTTGCCCGGTGTCGCCCGTCCCCTCCACAGCACGCAGATAAGCATCCCTTTCGCGACCGTCCTTGCCGCGCACCACCGGACGAATCCGCGCCTCGAAACCCAGCCGCTGCCCCGCCTGCCAGGCATTAGGAAACGGGCGGGCGTCCAGATGATCCAGCCCCAGCGCCCGAGCCACGTCCGGCGGCGCGAGGCTGGCATTCAGGCGCAGCATCCCCAGGTCGGCCGAGGTGTAAGCCAGCAGTCCTTGCCGCCCGCCCAGATGACGGAACGGCTTTGGCGCCAAGTCGCCAAAGGCTGCGCGCAGCAAGGCATGTAAGGCGTAGCCGTAATCGCCATCCGGCGACAACAGCCGATGACGGGTTGCCCAGAGAGCCAAGGCCGTGGCGTCCGGTTGCAGACGCAATAGCTGCAGGCTCATGTAGGCGATCCCGGTAAACTGAAGTGGCCTTCGCGCACAGGCCGCCAACCGCCATGAACGCCGCTCATCCAGTTGCGCTCGTCGCACAGGTCCAGAGGGCGATCGCCGGCAAGGATGCCCTCGCCTTCCGGCCATTGCACCCTCAGGTGCCTGGCCTTGTCGGGCAACTGCGCCGTTTGCAAGGCAGCGAGAACGTTCTCGGCGTCGTGCCAGCCAGCGAAGACGCGTCGACTGGGCAGGCAGGTCTTGCGGCCAATGAACAGCGGGCGGGCAGGGCGATCGAGAGCCTGGGCCAGATCATCGAGCGTCGGAGAGTCGGCGGCGGCCTCAACACGCAGCGCAACCAGGACATTCTGGCTGGCGTGGTAGTCGCGGTAACGTTGCCAAGTAAGCGATTTTCTGCCGTCAGCCTGCGTCGAATAGCTTGGGCTTTTGGCTCGTCCTTCAGGTACTGCAAAAGTGGTCCACCCCTGGTCATTCTCAAGAAGCTCAGCAGTCTGATACTCACGCACTCGCTGAATCTCACGATCCAGCCGTGCACCCACCAGCAAACGGGCCTGCAAGCGATCGTGCAATTCGCTTTCTTCCCGCCGATAGCCCAAGGCATTAGCCAACAGACCCGTGACCATAGACAGCGCGGGAAAGTCGCGTATCACGCCATAGTTGTCGATGGTCTCGCCGCCAAAGGCTATCAACGGGGCCTCCAATCGCATCAAGAGATGGCGAGGCATTTCAGCACGCCCCTCGTTCGATGATCTCCTTTGTCCACTCCGCCAGGCGGCCCAGATTCAGCCGCTCGGCGCCAGGGACTTCCACTTCCTGGTCGACGGAAAGAAAACGGCGCGACAGGGGCGCTCCATACGCTTCATCCATGGCTGCGATTTCCCGGGTCAGACGATCGACAGTTCGCTGACGAATCGTGCCGCCCTTGCCATCGAGCGGCAGTGCATCATGAAAGGCACCGGCCAGGCTGCGTGGCTGCCAGTCGCCGGCTTCGACCAGCATGAACTTGGCCCAGTCGAATGGCGCGGTGGAACCGCGTTTGGCGCCTGGGCTGACGGTGGCGATCAAGTGCAGCAAATGCTGTACGACCCGCCCGGCAAGCACCCGACGTTCGGCGGGAGTACCGGATGCAAAGCAGTCCTTGAAATCCTCACCCTCCAAGTTCTGGACGAGTTGCGGCACATCGACCACGACATAGCCGTAGTACAGACCAGAGGCAAGTTCTGTGTCGAAAATGCCAGCCGACCCCAGCTCCCCGGCGTCCTGCAGCAGGTCGTCCACCACCGTGAAATAGTCATTTTCCACCTGCGCCTGGTGGACGGTGAACGCATGCGCGACGTAGACGGCCGCCTCACGACTGGTCAACAAGTCTGAGGTAACCATGCGACCGAACAGGGCGGATTCGAGTCCACTGCCGTGCTTCATGGCCTCGATATTCTTCTTTGAGCCCTTCAGCCACAGGGCAATCGATTCCTTGAACGTTTCTTCGTTCACGCCATCACTCGCAAGTTCGACGCACCGTTGGACGAGATAGTCGATTTCAGGCTTGCCCAGCAAGACTGCCTGCCCGGTTTTCAGAGCGTCTACACCCTTCTTTTCCTTGCCCCCCTTGTCAAGCAAACCAGCATCCCGCATTGCTTCGGCGGCGGCCTGAGCCATGGACTCGGAAACGCCACTTTCCTGAATCCGTTTGCTGATCAATTCCAGTGTCCCACGCGAGCGAATTGCCATAGGAACGCCCAGACGAGCTAGGGCGAACTGGTCATCCACCACCCGCCAGTGTCGCTTCAGGCACTGCGACGAGATCCGCGTGCGGACGGCGTCGCCCAATGGCAGACGCTTTGCAAGACCGGCATCATCACGATTGAGTAGTGCGGCCGGATAGGTGTGCAAGGTGTGAATCTGAAGAAAACGCGGCATTGGCATGGTCAGGCTCCAGTGAGTGAATCAGTGTTTTGGTTTCTTGGCTTCGGCAGCGAAGAAACTGCTGGCGATTCTCAGGCGGATCGTTTCGGCAGCTTGCTCGTCGCGGCCTTGGTTGAGGATCAGGTCGCCGAGATCAAACCAGTTAAGGGCCTGCCCCTCCTTGCTCGCCAGCAGTCGCAGCAAACGCGGAACGAGTTGCCTGAACGCATCGCCACGTGCAGTCAGCAACTTGGTGACTCGCGACTCGGAAACCCCCGCCGCGCTGAGTTGCTGCCCCAAGCGCCGACTGCTATCGTGGCCGGCCAATGCCATTCCGTGGGCAATCATCGCCCAACGCCGCCAAGTGTCCGCTTGCCAGTTCTCGGGTGCGAGGTCGGCATAGACCAGTGCCCGGGACAGGGCAGCGATTTGATGGGGGCGAAACTCGGCATCCGGGTCGAGGCGTGCCAAGGTGGCATGCTCGCCATTGTCCAGCCCATGCGCATCGCCCTTGAAGCGGGCCGCCTTGGTAATGATTCTCGCCAGTCTGAAAATTGGGCTTTCGTGCTTTGGAGGCAGGTTTTCAGCAAACGGGATCTGGTCCGGCGGATCGGCATCGTGGGTAGTCATGAAAGTTCCTTGTCAATGGATCGTTGGCGAAGGTGGTTGGCCAGGACTGGCAGTGTCTTGGGATTTCGCAAACCACCGTGGAATCGGGCTAAGGCAGCTGCCTGAGCACGGTAGCGCTGCTCGCCGCATTGCGGTCCGGCTGTGAATGCATGTCTGAGGACAGCTTCGGCGGCGTCTGCGATCGACAAAAGCCATTGCAGGCGCTCGTTGTCCGGTTCCTCGGACTCTATTTCTTCGTTCAGGGCGATGAAAAATCGGGCGTCTTCGGCTTGCTCAAAGCGGCGAGCCCACTGGTTTGCTTTTTCCTTAACCCCATCCGCAAAATCCTTTTCAGCACCTTTGTTAAAGAGCGTACCAATCGCAGTCCACAATACTCGACGCACCTCAGCAATGGCGTTGATTCGTTCACCTGCAACCTTGGCCAACACATCGGTCTGCTTGCGAAGTAACAGTCTTCGGACTGTTCGAGATAGCGGAACACGGCGCTCGTGATACCCCTCGGTGACACTCTTGTTACCAATCGGACCACCACGAGAAATTGCCTGCATCAAGGCAAAGACTCCAATTTCCCCATCAGACTCGTGCAGCGTCATTGCCAACGGCTGCCGATATTGTTCTTTACGATATGGTCGGCCAAAAAGCAGCGCTGATGCCAATTCGTAGTCGAATCCTTTTGCGCGAATTCTGAGCGCCTCGCCACTCACCGCGTTTATCGGAGTCCAGGCGTCACCTGTTGCTCCCTTTAGCAGATGTCCACAGATGCGGCTTTTCTTACTGGGATCTGTTCTGGCAAATAGCTCACCTGTGCCCGACAAGACTAGTCTCACAAGTCTGCAGGTCTCGATATAGAAGGGGTCAAGGCTTGAAAAGGCCAGCGAGGTTGTCCCATCCCATGGAGGAAGCCACAACAGTTCATGACCACCCACTGCACGCAACCCGAATATCTCTATAATCGAGTCGCGCGCACCTTTGAGAATCGATAGATCCCGTCTCCAGCGACGCCCTGCGTTACCATTCGGCACAGCGCCCAAGGCAATTCGGCACCCAAAACCACCGGCCATCCGAGAAATTCCCCACTTGTTCAGGCCACCGTAGCCCTCTTGCGTCTGCAAACTGATCAAGGCCATGACCCAATCGTCAGCTTCGCCCAGACGCATTCGAGCGGCTTTCAGATCGTGGTTCTTCGAAGTCACCAGCATGTCCAGTTCATCAGCGGCGCGAAGGGTGTTCTTCCAGTCGTCGATCTGCCCACCCGGCACCGGCGCCTGCATGAACGCCGGTCGATCGTGCGGCGCAATCAGGCACCAGGCCGCACCGTCCGGATGTTCGGGTGTGAGGTCCAGCAGGGCCTGTTTCCAGGCCGCCTCGCTAGCGAAAAGCTCGCTTCGCCCGGCACGGTGCAGGGCGATCGCCGCCAGTTGCACGAGAAAGGCATGCCACGGGTGGCGTTGATGCGGGCGCAGAGCGGGAAAGTCCCTTATCGCGTCCTGCCCCAGCGCAACGAACAGGCCTGGCAGGCTGAAGGACCGGGGCTGCCCGTCAGCGACCAGCCGTATTCGGATCAGGGGCTCATCGAGCAAGTTGTAGCGCAGGGTCACGAGCAATCTCCGGCAACGGGTTATTGGTCCTTGAGACGTTCCAGCCCCAGGCGGCTGTAGCGAAAGAGCGTTGCGCCCAGGCGAAAAGTGGTGCAGTGTTCCTGATGCGTGACTGCGGTGGGTTCGGCATCCAGCGGCAAGTCCTTGGGCAGCAGGTGGTGACGGATGGGCAGGCACTTCAGCGGTTCGCCAAAGGGGCCGGGTTGTTGCAAGTCAAAGTGCACCACCCTGTCGTGCGCACCGAGCCGTGTGCCGACTTGAACGCCGATAGGAAATTCCTCTTTGCCAAATTCCTGTCCCACATCCAGCTTATGCAGGTGGCCGATGGTTCTTTCCGCGCTGGTGTCTCCTGTGAGCTTGGCGGCGAGACTCTGCCATGCCTCGCCGAGTTCGGCCTGCAAGGCGTCCAAGCGCGCCGGATGCGTCGCCGCTTCCACCAGATAGCGGTTGTCGTCGGGGATGTTCACTTCCGGCTTCTCGGCCAGCAATCGGCGCGTCGCTTCGAGAATGCGCAGGTCGTCATAAACGCCGCCGCCGTTCCGGTAGCGTCCGAGCCCGTTTTTCGCGTGCGTCAGCATTGGCGTCAGGTCTTCCCCAAGCGGCAGCATGACCAAGACCTGAGCGATTCGGAAAGCCTCGGGACGCTCGTTGGCGTGGCGATGCAGGCGACCAACCCGCTGCAGCAGGACGTCCATCGGGCACAGGTCCGTGACCAGGAAATCGGCGTCGATATCGAGACTCTGTTCTAGGGTCTGGGTGCCGACGACAATCAAGGCGCCGCTTGACCGGTTCTTGCCCAAGCGTTCTTCGATCGCGGCATCGAGTAACGGCCTGTCCTGGCGACTGAAACGACTGTGATGCAGCGTGACCACCCCGTTTAGCTGGAACAGCCACGCGGGGTCAGGTACCGTAGCTTCCAGTGCTGCGAGGGTAGCGATTGCGGCGGGTACGGTGTTGCGAACGATCAGTACCTTGGCTCCCTGCGCGGCAGCCGTCAGCGCCAGTTCGGCAATTTGCTCCGGTGAGTCGATGATGTCCCGCGCTGTCCAGTGCACGCGCTTGGACTGCCCCGTTCCCGCTACCGCGCGCAGGCTGCAACTACCCGAAATGGCCGGATAAGGCACCTGACAGGCGAGGTCGAAAGGCATCGCTGCGGACAGCAAGGATGTCCGCCCCTGTGGGGTGAGCGCCACGTAGGTACTGCGAGCGCTGGAGCCGAGCGTGGCTGAGAGCAATACGGCATGCCCACCGCAATTCAGGTGCGCCTTCAGTAGGTTCTTGAGCAGGACCGTCATGTAAGCATCCGAAGCATGCACTTCATCGACCACGAGCAGGCTGCGAGCCAGGGTGGCGTGGCGCAGGTGAGCATGGGTAACTTGCAGGGCGCCGAGCAGTGCCTGGTCGATGGTGCCAACGGCGACAGGCGCGGCGAGAAAACGCTTGGCGTTCTCGCCGGCCCAGCGTTGCGGGGCCACCTGATCGTCCGGGTTGTCGGCCCACAGAACCTTGAAATCGGGCAGCGCCTTGGCTTCCTGGCCATCGGCGGCAACGTAGCCGGGCAAGGCGCGCAAGGCGAGCGGCGGATTCTCCGGCCATAGGCGATCAAGGGTGTCCTGCACGCGCGTATACAGTTGGCTCGCGGCGACGCGTGTCGGCAGGGCAAAGTAAAGACTGTCCACCTCTCCTGTGCGAAAAAGCTGAAGATAGCGCCAGAGGGCGGCCTCGGTCTTGCCGCTGCCGGTTTCCGATTCAAGGATGACGAGTTGCCCGAGGTCATCGTCGCCCAGGGCAGACTGGATGGGGTGTGGCGGGAATCCGCCAAAGGTTCTGGCAAAGTCCGCGTTGGTGGCGATGAGTCGCTCGCGCCAGCCTTCGGCGTCGAGGCCGAGGGTGGTGATGGCCCGCTCGGCGAGTGCCGGCGCTCTTGCCGCCCTTGTCTCCCCCGGACCGGAAAACTCAAAGAAGCGAGTGTCCGAGCCCAGCCAGTCGGCCAGCTGGACGAGGCCGGCGAACAAATGGGCAAAGGCGGGCTTGTCCGGCAATGCCTCGCCGCCAGGCTGGAAGGCCAAGCGATAAAGGTCTTGAGCGCAACAACCGATTTCTTTCAGAACAATTGCAGGATCGTAAATATTGGAAACGGGTTGCCAAATAATTCGATCCCAGCTATCCGAGCCGTCCACCAACGGGCGGCCATGGTGGCTGATGCTGGCAACCAGCAAGCGATAACATGCATCCCCCCAAAGAGACATTTTCTCGACAGGTAGCAGCATCATCAGACGGTCAAGCCGGTTATCGGGGTTGAAAAGTCTTAACCCCTCGACACCATGCCCGGCGTGGAGCGGCCAGCCTTTCGGAATGTCTCGCATATTTTTCCAGCGCTTGGCCTGAAATCCGCTATTTGCCTTGCCAATGTCGTGCAGGAAGGCCAGCACGACGAGGCGTGCAATATCCTGCTCGGTGAGTAGGCGGCGCTCTGCGCTCCTTTCCATGGCGCGCCGGATCGAACGACAGCGCGCTAGACGATGAAAACAGGCCGCCACGTCGATCATGTGATCGATCAATGGGTGCCACCGAAGCACGCTTCCGTCGGCGCTCCGCTCCAGCTTCCCGAATGCCTCGCTGTCGTTCAAGACCTGGTCATCACTCATGCCTGTGCATTGCCGGATCACGGCCTAAGACTGCTGCAAATCGGGTGGCTGAGCAGCCGCCCCATTCGTTTCTGAAATATGACTTTGTCAAAGCGTTGATCAACCGAAGGAGAGCAGCGATGACGGGGTAGCAGCTTAACGTAGGGAAGGATTTGCTGCCAGGGTTGTTGAGTGGTGAGGGCTCTGTGACGAAGCTGGTGGACTTACCAGCTAGGCTTGCGCCGAACTCAGGTGGGCCTCTCCGACCAGATGGAAGTCCCCGAAGACTATCGTCCCAAGCGGCGCCCATCGTAACAGTCAGAGAGTAAGGCTGTCATGGCCAGCCGCTCACTGCCCACCCCCGAACACCTTCAACTTCACGAACGCCCCGGCGAGCAGCGCCAGCACCAACCCGGTGACCAGCATCCGCACGATCGTCAGCCCCGCGGTGTTCTTCGTAAGCGTTCGACACAGCCACCCCTCGGGGGCGACGCGCTCAGGCTGTCGTCTT
>ERZ761602.3481-NODE-3481-length-22151-cov-5.706780_pt1 | contig 22151 bp, 19 predicted proteins | sample MGYA00512165_ERZ761602 | MGnify/ENA primary metagenome ERZ761602 (study PRJEB28899, sample SAMN02445085) | bioreactor sludge metagenome | biome: EBPR sludge; isolation source: Thorneside wastewater treatment plant | place: Australia: Brisbane, Thorneside...
GTACCTGCCATGCTGATACCGATCAGGAAAATGAAGTTGACCAGATATGCGCCCCAGAAAACGGGACGGTTGAGGTCAGTGACGCCCAAGCCGAGAAACAACTGGCGGACGTACAGCGCCAACCCAGGCAGGGTGATGACAGACAACACCGCAATGGTCATCCAAAATTGGCGGTCGAATTTAAAAAGCGGCGAGACAAGATTTTCGCGGTCTTGCGCGGTGAGTATTGGTTGCATGGCTATCCCTCCGCCAGATAAAGTGTCTTCGGATGCGCGCCTGAATCTTCCAGCAGGTGCGTGGCGCGCAGACTCTTCGAGAGCTGCGAGACGGTGCTATCGGGGTCATCGAGATCGCCGAAGTAACGAGCCTTGCCTGTGCAGGTCTGCACGCAGGCGGGAACATATTCATCGGCGCGGAATTCGCGTCCTTCGGCGGCGGCACGTTCGCGCGCTTTCACCAAACGATGGACACAATAAGTGCATTTTTCAACCACGCCCACAGGTCGCACGGCAGGACCTTCGAGCGAGCCGTTCACGCTTAACTCATCAGGGTTGAGATGATTTTCAAGCGTCCCCTCCCATTGCGGCGCATACCAGTTGAAGTAGCGCACACCATACGGGCAAGATACCGTGCAAAAACGACAGCCAATACAGCGGTCATAGTTCTGGCGCACAATGCCTTCTTCATCAATGTATGTCGCCTGCACAGGGCAGGTCTTTACGCAAGGCGCATTTTCGCAATGCATACACGGGCGAGTAGCGTAGTGTGTCTTTACATTCGGATACTCTCCCTGTTCAGGCGCGATATGCACAGGCAGGGGAAAGACATCGTTCCAGCGAATTGCCCGTCCGTTCTTCGCCTCTTCAGGGCTGACAACGGGCGTATTATTTTCCATGCGGCACGCCACACTGCACGCCTGGCATGCCACACATTTTTCAAGGTCAATGACCATGCACCAATTTGCCATAATGTTCTCCTCTACGCCTTGTTCACTTTCACGCGTGTATTTGTAAATGAAGCCAACCCAGTCAACGGCTCAGATGCGGGATTTATGATCTCAAGCCCGTTGACTCCGCGTCCTTTGGCGTAACGTCCCACCGCGGTATGCCCCTGATTGAAGGGCATGTTCACCACATCGGGACGAAGACCCGCCACCAACTTAACCTGGGTGCTGACTCGCCCAAATGGGCTTTCAATGTGTACCCGATCATTTTCCACCAAGCCCAACGCCTCAGCAGATCGTGGATTCATCTCCAGCCACGAGTCCCAAGTTTCGCGGACGGTCATGCCGCTGATCTCTTGCAGTGTGGGCATGTTCGCCGCATCGCTGCGCGGACCAAGACTCATCAACGTGACCACGTTCAACATGAACGGATATTGGGCTTCATCACCCGCGAAGACAGTCGCTTCGTAGTGCGGCAGGTTTGCGCCGTCACCCATCATTGTGATTCCCAACGCAGCAAGTTCATCCTTTTTCATCTTGCCAACGAAGCAGTTCAATTCGCGGCTGTACAGATCGAAGTAACCATCACGCGGCGCGTTCAATCGTTCGGCGCCGACCACGTTCTCGATCCACTGCGGGCTTCCGCGTTTGGCGAAGCGATAGCTAGGGTTGAACCACACGCCCAACTCTTTGAGCAATTCCCAATCTGCGCCAATATCTTTGAGGCGGAATTGCAAAACTTCTTCGTAGGATTTCCACGGGAAGGCTTTGGCAACTGATCCGCCCATTGCCTCGGCAACTTTGATAAAGAAGTCGCCTGTATTCAGCGTGTCATACAACGGCTCGATGACAGGTTGATAAAGCGCAATGCCAGGGTAACCCAACCCTTCCACATGGTCATCGCCCCAGCGTTCCAGGAAGGTTGGTTCGGGCAAAACCAAATCGGCGAGTTCCGCGCTTTCGTCCATGAAGGAGGAGAACGAAACCACAAACGGAACTTTCGCAAACGCTTCAGCGACTCGTTTGCCACCTGGCGTTTCAAAGACGGGATTGGTGTCGTACAAAAACAAGGCTTCGACAGGTTTGCCTTCGAGAATGGCATCTGCCACCGATTGATAGGAGTTGCGTCCCATCGGGAACTTGCTCCCCGCACCGTCAACACGTTCAGTTTTCAAACCTTTGGCGGCAGTGGAGTCATTAGGCAGGCTGGGATACTCGACACACGGCATGTAGCGCTGGGTCATCACCCCGCCTTCTTTTTCGATACTCCCCACCAGCGCGTTCAACATGTGGACAGCCATCGCGGTGTACACGCCGCTGAAACCGCCGTTGAGCAATCCGCCCTTGCCAGGCAGCATTGCCACGGCTGGACCATTGCCTGCAAATTCACCCGCCAGCCTTGCAATCGTCGTGGACGGAATACCCGTGATCTGCTCGACGCGCAGCGGGTCGTAGTTCTCCAAAACACAATCGCGAAAACCTTTGCGTTCCCCGCCTGAGGCAAAGTTATCGAAGCCGAAGCAATAATTCTTGACGAAGTCCGCGTCCACCAACCCCGACTTGATGATGACATTCGCCATGCCAAGCGCCAGCGCCGCGTCGGTTCCAGGCTTGATCGGAATCCACTCGTCTGCTTTGGCGGCAGTAATGCTCTGGCGCGGGTCAATTACCACCACTTTTCCGCGTGTAGCGCGTCCACGCCGCAGAAAGGTGTAGCCCGAGATCGTGCGCTGTGGGTTGGAACCTGCTTCCAAAAGATTCGCGCCAAAGGCAATCACATAATTTGCATTTTCAAGATCATAAGCGGGCAAGCCATACACACCTTGAGTCAGATACATGCCCAACTTCGCAGCGGCGACGTTCAAGCTTTCATGCGAGACGATGTTGGGCGAGCCAACCGCCTGCATGAAATGCGTCAGGAAGGAGCGCATTTGTCCGCGTGTATCACCGTGCATGAGGACGGCATCCTCGGGATGACCCGCGTCGCGTAGGGTGTTGAGTTTGTCCGCTGTCAGTTGGATGGCTTCCGCCCATTGGATCGGAGTCCACTGTCCCGTAGTGCGATCGCGTTTCATTGGGCTGGTCAATCTATCAGGGTTGTATAGAAGTTCAGGGGCGGCTTGTCCCTTCGGGCAGAGCGCTCCCTGGTTGACGGGGTGCATGGGATTGCCTTCGAGTTTGACGACTTTCCCATCAGCCACACGAACGAGAACGCCGCACCCCGCCGAACAAAGGTGACAGGTGGAAGCGACGACATTTTCTTCAACGGCTGTTTGAATTTGAGAGCCTGCGCGGGCGGATATAAAATTCTTCATTGCGGCAAGAGTCGCCGCCGAGCCAGCCGCCACGCCGCCGAGTTTCAGGACATCACGCCGTGAAAGGGGTTGCTTGGCCATTAGTTACCTCCACAAAAAACAGAAGTGGATTTTGGCGAACACTTGAACTCAGGCGAATCAAGTTGGAATTGAAGCGGCGGAATTTCTGCCTTACCAGTTGCCAGTGCGGAGGTGTAATCCACGAGCGCTTGTAATTGTTCCTCGGTAAACATGCCTTCGAAAGAGGGCATGCCGCTGTTCAACCGTCCGCGCAAAATATTGGTGCGAATCTTTTCAGGCTTGACGCCTGTATTCATGATGACCCGCCCAAACAGACCTTCTCCATACATCCCATGACAGGTGGAGCAGGCGATTTCGTAAAGTTCCGCGCCATCACTTACCCCAGGAGCGAGCAGGACGCCGGGTAATGCAGGGACTTGATCTGCACGTCCCTGTGCTGCCCACAATGCGCCGCGCAAGGTGCGTGGTCCGCCGCCGCCCGGGTTGACGTGGCAGGTTGCGCAAGATTCGCCGGTGCGGTGCGAATATTCAGGCAACGCCTTCACTGAATCGCTGGAAGATAAAATTGCGAGAAAAATAAAAATGGCAATGCCAGCAATTGCTAATAATTGCAAATAATGAATGAGCCAGGTTATTCTTTTCATCGACGTGCTCCTAAAAGGAACCTCCAGAGGGCTCAAGCCCTCTGGAGGTTTGTAGATCAATTTATTCGATGGGCAGGGTTTGAATATAGGCTAGGATGTCAATCAAGTCTTGGAATGACCAGGTCATGTGACGTCCGGCGGTCATTACTTCACCGGGTTGACCGTTTTGAATCTTGTTCAAAACTTCCCATGGGTTGTCTGCCGCAACGGTGCCAACAAATTCAACACCTTCACCATCGTCAAAGTCGAGCGCTTTGCCGTCTTCGCCGTGGCATGCCTGGCAATTGCTGGCATACAAGGTTTCGCCGTTGGCCGCATCACCATTGACGGTCTTATCGTCGTTGATGTAAGGAGCCATGTCCTCAACCTGTTGGATGAAGGCAACCAGTGCGTTCAGTTGGTCTTCATTCAGGTAGGAAGAGAAGTCATGATCGCCGGTTTTCATTGCAGTAAGCAGTTCTTCGGGAGTCTTACCGGCGGAGGAAAGAATGCCGGGGAATCCGGTCAGGTGCGAGCCTGAACCATAACGACCGTCCACGCCTTTGTAATCCCAACCGTGACATTCCTTGCAGCGCCAGGTGTCGTTACCGGTGCGTTCGTTGGTGGTTTGGGTTGCCCACAGCGGCTGGTTTTCAGTCATGTCTTCCGCGCCGATGGCTTTGATCCAGTTGTCATAAAGGCGTCCACCTTCGGCAACGGGGCTGGAGGTCGGCAGGGTCTGGGCGAAAGCCAGCAGGTCAATGTATTCCTGGTCGGTCAAGCCAAGATCAACAAGAGCGGGCATATCTGCAACGCCGGGTTGACCGAAGCGGGCTTTATGAACGAATTCCCACGGGTTGTCATTGGCGATCGTGGCAAAATATTCAGGTCCGGTTTCGTCTGCAAAATTGAGCACCAGACCTTCAGGTCCATGACAATCGACACAGTTTTCGCCAAAGATCACTTCGCCATTGGCTGCATCGCCGCCTACTGCTTTTTTATCTGTGATAAAAGCAGCGGAGTCGAGCATGTTTCCGCTCAGGAAGAGGGCGATGTCGGTCAGAGCCTGATCGTCCATGTAGGCTGAGAAATCGTGGTCGCCGGTTTTGAGGGAAGCGAGGATTTCATTCGGGTCTTTGCCTGCAACCTGCAGCACGCCTACAAAACCAGTTTGATGTGAGCCGCCGCCATAAGCGCCGTCTTTACCGAGGTAATCCCAACCGTGACATTCCTTGCAACGCCAGGTGTCTTTGCCGCTGCGGGTGTTGGTGGTTTGGGTCGCCCACAAGGGCTGGTTGCCTTCGGGAGCATCCACGCCGAGAACTTTGATCCAGTTGTCGTAGAGCAAGCCGCCGCGAATTACATCGCCAACCAGTTCGGGGGCTGTTGCTTCCGTGGGTTGTTCTACTGCGGGAGCTTCAGTTGGTTGTTCTGCCGCAGGTGCTTCTGTGGCATTCCCGCCGCAGGCTGCCAACACAGCAACCAGAACGAGTAAGATGCCGCTTAGTACTAGAAATTTTTTCATGATCATTCTCCTTTGTAGTCTTTGAAAGTGATAGATTTCACCACTTGCGTCCTTAAAATATCATGAGGACATGTCAAAGGACGGTCAAAGAATGTCTCAATAGTGTCCTAATCCATTTTCGATGCGGACAAAGGGCTATAATTTATTCATGCAAAGAAACCTGCTCACCTGGTTAAATAAAGGACGTTTCCTTGATTTGAATGTTTTGCAATGGGTGATTCCACTCTTTCTATCCGTCACTGCCATCGTTTTTGAATTTGTCGAACATGGACTGGAAGGAGAATTAACCTTTGATCTGGCGTTCATGAGTGAGACCATTATTTTCGGCTTGATGGGTCCAGTCATTGTTGGTTTCATCATTGCCTGGATGCGGGAATTAATGAATGCAGAAAGAGCAGCCATTACAGAAGTTCACCTTCTCAATCGTGAACTTGAAAATAAAGTAACCGAACGTACCGCAGAACTGGAAGAACGAAACGAGGAACTTGACCGCGCCAACCAGAACCTAAAACGCCTCGATACCATGAAGTCTGAATTTGTTTCATTGGTCAGCCACGAACTACGTGCCCCGCTTACCACCCTGAGCGGAGGTTTGGAGTTGGCAATGCAGAGCGCCGATACCCTGCCCACACAGGCAAGACATATACTTGAAACAATGGTCGGTGAAAGCCAACGGTTGAATCAACTTGTCCAACGCATTTTGGATGTCTCGCGCCTTGAGGCAGGAAAACTTGAGATCAACTTAGGTCCCGTGGCGCTGCGCCCGCTCATGGAACAAGCAGCGAATGTGGTACTAACATCCAAAGGACGTGTGGTGGAATGGAAATTTACAGATAACCTGCCCCCCGTTTGGGCGGATGAAATTCATCTCGAAGAAATCATTCGCGGACTGATGCGCAATGCGGAAAAATATTCCCCTGTTGATTCTGTGATTCACTTGTGTGCCTGTCAGGTAAATAATCAGGTCCGCATTTCTGTCAAAGATCATGGTGCGGGCATCCCACAGGAATACCAGCAATATATCTTTGAGCGTTTTGGGCGCGCGCATAGCGGCGAAAGCGCTCCGCCTGGCTGGGGGCTGGGTTTGTATTTTGCACGCAAGTTAATTACCGCACAGGGCGGTTCGATTGGGGTCAAAAGCCCCATCTGGGAGAATGTTGAAGCTCCCGGTGCAGAATTCTATATCCTCGTTCCCGTAGCAACTTTCAGCGAGGAATGAAGCGTGTCCTCCATCCTCTTGATCGATGACGATGTTAATCTCTCTGACCTTCTATCAGAATATCTTCAGGAACAGGGGCATTTAACCTATGCCGCCAATGACGGTCAAAAAGGACTGCGGGTTTTCTTTGAACAAAAACCCGACCTCGTCGTTCTGGACGTCACCATGCCTAAAATGGATGGGTGGGAAACACTCAAGCGAATTCGCGAAATGAGCCGCACGCCTGTCATTATGTTGACCGCCCGCAGTGATGAAAGTGAAGTGTTGCGCGGCTTCTCACTTGGCGCAGATGACTATGTCAGCAAGCCGTTTTCATTTGCACAAATAGGCGCACGGATCAAGGCGGTTTTGGGACGTAGCGGCGAGACACTATCAACTACAGAAATATTGGAAGCAGGAGGCTTGAAAGTTGATTTTTCCACTCGCCGCGTCACACGCGACGGGGATTTGATTGCGCTCACTCCAACGGAATTCAAGCTGTTGGCGACTCTGATGCGCCATCCCAATGATGTCATCTCTGCAGAAGATCTAGTGCGCGAAGTGTGGGGACCGCAATATGCGAACGAGATCGGCTTTGTGCGCCGCTATGTCTGGCACTTGCGGCAAAAGGTGGAAGTAGACCCGGAAAAACCAAAATACATTCATAATGAACGCGGTTTTGGCTATAAATTTGAAACGGCAGAATAAAGTATGGTTGAGCAAACTATAATCCCCGATTGAGTTTCACCAAGTATATTGATTAGTAATCACTGGATTTTCTAAACCATACAGGTTCCATTGTGTACACCCCTGCCCATGCGGCTATTGGGGCGATTCGCAAAAAGCCTGCACCTGCGCCCCTGCCGTTGTCACCAAATACCAAAAACGAATCTCTGGTCCCCATCCTGAAGTTATCGCGCACTATTGCAGATCTCGCGGGAAGTGAAGAAATACAGTCACCGCACTTGGCAGAGGCGCTGCAGTACCGTCCGAAGTTGATGGATATCATGATGTGATTGAGAACCAATCATTTGTCATAAATCTTCATACATTTTGTCAGGTTTCCGATAAAAACCGTTCCAAAAATCCGAAAAGAGTGCAAAATTAAGAAATACAGGTCTTGCTGCGCTCAGGAGCGTAAAAATGGAAACTTTAAAACAACTTGTGTCCAGCCACGAAGATTGGCTGCTCAGGCGTGTGGTTCAGTATGCAAAGATCCATGAATATACGCGATACACTTCCACATTAATTGAAGCATGGCGTATTTCGATTCAGTCTTTGAATGTGGCCTTGTTCAGTGCTGTTGCCTCCAATGAGATGGACCAGCAAATAAGCCTGGACACCCAATTCAATGAAACGGTCATTGATAAATTCAGTATCGAAGAGGTCCATAAACATCGTTCGCGCGGGATTACTCTTGGAATGTTTTTGGGGTTGGTAAAGTATTATCGTCGCAGCTATTTCGACCTGGTCCGTGAGCAGAATTTCACTCCGCCTGAAGAGCGGGCTTACTTGGAATTTCTCGAACGCTTCTTTGACCGTTTCGAGATCGGCTACAGCGTAGAGTGGAACTCTCTCAATGCAAGTCAGGCTGCCGATGAACTGCGCGAGCAAAATCGCGTGCTGACAAATGAAAAAAATAAATACCTGACGATCTTTGAAAGCCTGTACGATCCGGTTATCCTGCTCGATTCCAACAATAACATTGAAAACATCAACCAAGCCGCAGCAGAGTTGTTTCAAGAATATAACCTGCCTGCTCACCGATATTATGACCAGCAGCCTGCCGATCAAGTCTTCCCATGGATGGCGGTAGAGATCACCGGTTTTGCCCAAAGCGCCGAGCAGGAACTGGTGGTTGTCAAATCGCTGCAAACAACGCAGGGAGAACGTCACTTTCAGGTCAAAATGAAGCGGATGCAGGATGTAAGCGAAAAGTATCGAGGTACTGTCCTCATCTTGAATGACCTGACCGAACGCATAAAGAAGGAAGAAGCCATCACTCTAAATCGAGCGATCCAAAAATGGGTAAACACCCTGGTGGATATCAGTCACAGAATTTCCAGCGGCATGGATACGGACGAGATCCTTTTGATCGCAATGGAATCGATCTTCAACCTGGTGCATCCTGAATCCGCCGTACTCGGGTTATGGGAAAGTGACGGGAAATTCGCGATCCGTTACCGTGTTACAACAGCGGGACCTGAAAAGGTCAACTTTAGTTATATGCCCGCCAATAGCAACCCAGAGACCATCACCAGTATTGTTGAGTTTCCGATTCCACAAGGAAACATTCATCATATCTTCCCCATCCTGCTCAAACGCAATGATAAAGTGATCGGTGGGTTGTGGGTTGGGCGGGAGGCCAACTCTCCATTCAACTCATCGGATAAGATCGTTTGTGAAAGCCTTGCCCAGCAAATCTCCATCGCCATTGAACATGCATTGATGACAGCGCAATTGCAGTCCAGTGCGGTTGTGGAAGAACGCGCCAGGCTTGCCCGTGAAATGCACGATGGCTTATCGCAGATTCTTGGTTTCTTAAGTCTCGAGATGCAGTCTCTTGAACTTTTGGTCAAACAGGGCAGGATCGATGACACTTTGGAGGAGCTGACCAAGGCGCGAGCCCGCATCCGCGATGCTCAGGCAGAGGTGCGCGAGAACATTCTGAGCCTGCGGACCGCCTTAACCAAGGATGGAGAAGTCATTCCTTTCCTCAGAGAATACATCCAGGAATTCGAATTACAGACCGGCATAGAGACCCATGTTGAAGATTCTGCCAGTGGCAGGGCGCATTTGGCGCCCATGTGCGAAGTGCAGCTTGTTCGGATCATACAGGAAGCGTTGACCAATGTCCGCCTGCACGCGGACGCGAATCACGTCTGGGTACAGTTCTGTCAGGATAATAGCGGACTGGGAGTCAATATCAAAGACGATGGTATCGGTTTTATCGAGACCGAATTAAAAAAACATTTTGGGTTGAAATCCATGCGTGAGCGCACCGAAAGCGTCAACGGCAGGATCGTCATCGAATCAGAACCCGGGGTGGGAACCCACATATCGCTTTGGCTGCCGATGGCTTCCCAGCCCCAACAGGAAAAAGTTCATGCCGAAGCAATTGCCGCTTAGAACACTGGTTGCCGATGACCACCGGCTCTTCCGCCAGGGGTTGATTTCCCTAATGAACGCCCGCCCCGACCTTGTGACCGTGGTTGGTGAGGCGGAACACGGATCTGAAGCGGTTGAAATGTGCGAACGTCTTCGCCCCGACCTTGTGATGATGGATATTTTGATGCCGCAAATGGACGGGCTGCAAGCAGCAAAACGAATTCTGGAACTTTACCCGAACACAGCCATCATCATATTGACCGCATCCACTTCAAATGAACATTTGGGAAATGCAATTGATATCGGCGTCTCAGGGTACTTGCAAAAAAACCTGGACTCCAACGAATTATTCGACCTTATACTCGGCATCACCGATGATAAGGTTGCCATTACCGCCGCCACCGCTTCACAGGTCATGAAGAACATGGGCTTTGGGCGTGGACGTCAAAACGCCACAACAGAACAACTCACTGCCCGCGAGTTGGAAGTGCTGCGCCTTGCCGCTACGGGAATTAGTAACCCGCAGATCGCGGCACAATTGCAAATATCCGTTAACACAGTGAAAGCACATATCAAAAGCATTTTGGATAAGCTCAACCTGGAAAACCGCACCCAGCTTGCTGCCTATGCCACCCGCAAAGGACTCACTACCCAGGTGGGCGATGCCTAAAATCACCCAACCGGGTAATACAAAAACTATCTAAATGCAGGATGCACGGAACGGGGGAAATTGATAAATTATTTGTGAAATCTTTCTCAAATAATTTGATATTTCCGGAGCATCCATGTCTGATTTTGTCCAGAGTATCCAACAACTTAGCGCTTTTTTCTTTGCAAGTGATGCCAAGGGGATGAAAGCAGCTTACGCTGATTTGACAAGGATCCACCCTGCTCCCACTGTGGATGATTGGTCTGCGGTGGAATTCTCATTTAACCGCCTCTTTGTCGGACCTCGGGCATTGCTCGCCCCGCCCTATGCTTCCATCTACCTTGACAACAACTCAAACCGCGTTATGAGCGAATCCACCATGCAGGTCCGCCAATTCTACGGGCTGCTCGGGTTGGTCTCCCCCTGGCTGAACAAGATTCCCGACGATCACATTGCCCTCGAACTTGACGCGCTTTGGCAGATCGAAACAGCTTTGAATAACTCAGATACACCGCAATTGCGCGACATGCGTGATTACCTTTTGGCTCACCTGCAGGAATGGATACCAAAATTCCGGCAGCGCATCCGTGCCATTGACGATGTCCACCCGGCAATACTCTACATCACGGATGTCCTTCATCAGGTTCTATTTCAACAAACGTTAACACCAGCGCTGCAAAACGCTGAAAAATAATTTTTTGAAAGGAGGTTTTCACATGCAAGAAAAAATGGACTCAGGTAACACAAATATCCAACAGACTCTCGGCAGCAAAGTCTCACGACGCGACTTTCTGAAGATGATGACGGCTGTTGGAGCCATTGCCGCCCTGCCGGGCAATGGTCTGCTGCGTCAGGGTCCCGGCGCAACCGTCATACCAAGCACAGGCTACGAGGGCAAGGATGCCTATCAGGTATTCCATAACGCCTGCCCGCGCAACTGCTACGATACATGCGGCATGTTGAGTTATGTCAAAGACGGGGTGCTGAAATTTGTCGAAGGCGACCCAGCCTCAACGTTCACAAGAGGCGGGCTCTGCGTCAAAGGCTACGCCTACCCACGCTCGGTCTACAGTCCAGACCGTATCAAGTATCCGATGAAACAGGAAGGTCGCGGCTCGGGAAATTGGGTCCGCATCTCCTGGGATGAAGCCCTGGATACCATTGCCAAGAAGATCCTTGAACTCAAGGAACAGGATGGCAGCCTGCTCGGTTTGGGCATGACCAAATATTCAGGCAACTTCGGCATCACTCACTATGGCGTTGAAGGCATGATGTCTTCCCTTGGATACACCACCCGCTTTGTTGGCACGCCGTGCTGGCCCGCCGGTATCGATGCGCAGAACTTCGATATGGGCAACATGTGGTGCAACGACCCCGAGGATATGGCACAAAGCAAGTACATCATCGTTTGGGGCGCCAACCCATGCACGAATTCCATCCATTCCATGAAGTACATTTACGAAGCCAAACGCCATGGTGCCAAGGTAGTGGTGATCGACCCGATCTTCACTCAGACCGCTGCCAAAGCCGATGAATACTGGCAGATCAAACCCGGCGGGGACGGCGCTCTTGCCCTGGGTATGGCGCGTCATTTGCTGGATAAGAAACTGGAAGATAAAACCTGGCTCGAAGAGAATGCCGAAGGATATTCCGAATTTGCATCCTATCTGCGCCGCGAGATCACCGTGGAATGGGCAGCCGAGCAATCGGGCATTCCGGCAGAAAGCATCAAACAGATCACCGAAGAATTTGCATCGGTAAAACCCGCAACCATTTGGTTGGGTTATGGTCTGCAACGACACGTCAATGGCGGCGCGAACGTTCGTGCGATCGATGCCTTTGTTGCCATGACCGGCAATATTGGCAAAGTTGGCGGCGGCGCTCGTTATGGGCACCTCTTCACCTGGGGCTTCAATTACAACGCCCTGGTGCAATCAGCACCTGAAGGTTCCGTTGGCTACACCGGCAAGACCGGACCGATGGGCGAGTTTGATACGGGTCAGGGCGGGGATGCTGCAAGCTACACCGACCGCGCCTTCAACATCAACAAGATCGCTCAAGAGATCATGGATGCCACCGAACCTCCTGTACGGATGTTGTGGATCGCGAACAAGAACGTCCTCAGCCAGGACTTCGACCGCAACAAGATCATCGAAGCCTTCAAGAAACTCGACCTGATCGTGGCTGTTGATCTCTTCTTCAACCCCACCGTCGAACAGGCAGACATCGTCCTGCCGACCACCACTCTCTTTGAAGACTGGACGGTCAATGTTTCGTACTGGCATTACTGGATGTCCATTAATGAACAGGCGATCGCGCCGATGTACGAAACCAAATCGGATATCGAGATCGCTTCGGCGTTATCTTCCAAACTCAACAGCCTCCAAGCCGGTTCCTGCACCTTCCCCGAGAATATCGACCCGAAAGAGATGATGATCAAGGAATTCAACGATGGCATTTACTCGCTCTTTGGCATCAAATCCTGGGAAGACCTGAAAGAAGGCGCTCGCAAAGCCAAACTGGCATCCTCCGCTTCATGGTCAGATAATAAGTTTGGTACACCGTCTGGCAAGTATGAGTTCAAGTCTGCCACCGCCGAAGAATACGGTCACACAGCGCTGGTCAAGTACAAGGAGCCGCGTGAAGCGTACGCATCCTATCGCCTGCTGACGCCGCATTTGAAATACGGCTTGCATTCCCAATTCCAAAACCTGGATTGGATGCTGGACTATAACCCTGAACCATTGGTTTACATCCATCCCAAACTGGCTCGTGAAAAAGGGATCGCAGATGGCGACATGGTAAAGGTATATAACAAACTTGGCGAAGTGAATGTTAAAGCCAGTGTCAGCAACATTGTGCCGGTCGATACCCTGCTGATGTATGAAGGCTGGTACAGCCCGAACAACGCTTATAACGTCAATATCCTTGTGGATGATGAGTCGTCTGATATGGGCAAGTACAAGACAGGCGCTCCCGGTGTTGCCATCCACGATCAATTTGCCGAGATCGAAAAGGCATAGGAGGTGTCCAATGACCAGATACGCTTTTTCCGTCAACGCTGAGCTGTGCATTGGCTGTTCCTCCTGTGGAATGGCATGCAAGAACCAATACAACCTCGACCCCGGCATGGTCTGGCGTAAGTTGTATCCGCTTAGCGAAGAGATCTACCCGTATAAAGACCGCGCCTTCTATTCCCTGGCTTGCAATCACTGCTCCCAGCCTGCATGTCTCGAAGGCTGCCCGGTCGGCGCATATACCCAGCGGGATGATGGCATCGTCGTTCACAATGAAGATGTCTGCATCGGATGCCGCAATTGTCTGCGCAACTGTCCGTTTGGCGCACCGCGCTATAACGAAGAAGAAGGTCACGTGGAGAAATGCAGCATGTGTTGGCAGCGCATCGACGAAGGTCTTTTGCCCGCCTGCGTGCAAGCCTGCCCCACCAATGCCCTGACGCTCGTTGACCTCGACGCGGATGATGTTTCGGGCACGGTTCAATACCCGCCCGGTTTCCCCTATCGTCCCGATGTTGAGCCATCCACCCGCTTCGTGCTTCCCGTCGCTCCCAAAGTAGTCCGGAGGGATGTGTAATATGGATACCCGTGAACTCCCGCTCATTCTATTCACCCTGCTAACGCAACTTGCAGTTGGGCTGGCTGTCTTCGCCGCCTTGCGTCAATGGGTCACTGTTGAAGGTCCGTCCGTGAAAACCCGCAACGAGTGGATCGCCATCCTTGCCCTGATCGGCGTGGGTGTGGTTGCCGCTTTCTTCCATCTTGGCAAACCGCTTGGCTTCATTCGCATGCTGACGAACATCGGCACAGCCTGGCTTAGCCGTGAAATCCTCACCTTTGCCATCTTTGGTGTGTTGGCTGCGGTCAGCTTGTACATGGTCTACACCAAAGTGGCTAACGGTTGGATGCTCAAACTCACCGCTCTCGTGGGCTTGCTGGCAGTCTTCACCACCGGCATGGCATACGCTGGCAAAGCCATGGATGCGATCAATAACCTGCTCCCGTTGGTCTTCTTCATGCTCACGGTCTTCACACTCGGACCCGCAGTCGCCACATACTTTGTGGAAGAGAAAACCCATGCGTTGTTGACTTCCATCCTGTTCCCAACCTTGCTGGCAAGTCTGATCGTCCGCTTCGTCGTTCCATTCATCTGGCTCTCCGGCAATGCGGTCATGAACGCCACTGGGCAGAACTTCCTCGCTTCACCATTGCATTGGCTGCATCTCGCTGCTCTGTTGGCAGGATTGTTCTTCGTCCGCAATGGGAAGAGCATCCCTGCATGGCTGCCCATCGTTCTGCTGATCGGCGAACTGTTGGGACGCATCGCTTTCTTCGCCCTGGTTGTTACCTCTGGCGCCAATCTTGGTGGAGTTTATTAGCATATTCTCCTTTTGTCGTGTCCCTCGTAAAGAGGGACACGACAACTGAAAGAGAGAAACCATGTTCCATCTCGGACAAACTGAACTGCTCATTGTGCTGGTCATCGTCATCCTGCTCTTTGGAGCGGGTCGCATCGGTAAGATCGCCGGTGAACTCGGCTCCAGCATCCGCGCCTTCAAAGCTGGGCTGGGCGACGAAGAAACAAAAAAGAACTAACCTCACAATTTCATACCTCCGAAGCCTGACTGCCTACCCTGCGAAGCATGGCAGCATGCCGATCACAACTGTGATCCACGGATGGGTTGGAAACGCCCCGTCCTCCCACATTTGGAAAGGAGAAACCAAAACATCGGCTGACTCTATTCCATGAGACAGCCTTTTTATTTTGGTGTCAAAATTTATGGATATTCAACATCTGCTCGATATCTCATCCCGTGACCATTCCCACTTGTGTCCGCGCCAGATCCTTGGCGTCCGCCTCGGGCTCAGGGGACTCTGGTCGTTGCAGCTCGAACCGAATCTCAACTCAAAGCGGGTCCTGACCATCGCCGAAACCGATGGCTGTTTCGTAGACGGGATCTCCGCGGCAACCAACTGCACCGTGGGGCATCGCACCCTGCGCGTGGAAGATTACGGCAAAACCGCAGCCACTTTTGTAGACACAAAGACCGGGCTTGCCTATCGCATTGCCCCCGTATTGGATATTCGCGAGAAGGCGTATCAATACGCACCTGGCGAGTCTCGCCACTACTTTGCTCAAATGCAGGCATATCAAATTATGCCTGACGAAGAAATGTTTACAGTCAATGAAGTGCAATTAACAACCTCTGTCGATGCCTTGATCGCTAGACCGGGCATTCGGGTCAATTGTGGGATATGCGGTGAAGAAATTATGAATGAACGCGAAGTCGTCCATGAGCAAACCATTTTATGCCGGGCATGTGCGGGTGAAGCCTATTATCAATCGTCGATCCCGCTTTTAACAGGACGCATATCCTGCTACTCAAGTGTGTCCAATATCAAGGATTAGTATGGATATTAAAAAGACCTCTCTTGTCTTCGTGATCATGGTTCTTGCGGCAGGCTGTACATCTACGCTAGCCGCTGTCACCCCTACAGAAATCATTGACATTCAACCCGCGACATCCACACCACAAAGTGTATACAAATTCACCATTGCCACTGATGCTGCCAACAGTGACTGGTACGCTGAAGGAAACGGATTGAGTTTAGAGATCAACGCGCAAATCCCCACAGTTATTTCAAGTGTTCAGGAAACTGAAAGCCTGATGGAAAATGTTGACCTCCTGACTTCTGGCAAGGCTGGGTTGGCGTTTGTCTACGACTATCATGTAGTTCTTGCCAACCGTGGAGAGCTGATGAGTGCTTTCCCAGATGCGCCAATAGAAAAGATCTCTATCAAATGCGGCACTGAGGTGACACGTCCTATGTTCCCAGATTATGCTGAATCGGCTCGCATCGTGCTGCCCTTATTTGAAGAACAGGTTTACATCATCGCTGCGGATGCGTCCGGTATCACGTCAATTAATGAACTCAAAGGAAAGCATATATCCACCGGCGAAGCGGGGTCAGCGACGGAACAGCAGGCGAGGTTCATCTTTGCCAGTTTGGGGATCGATTGGGAAACTGAGATCATCCATGAACAGTTTGACCTCTCCACGGCAATTCATGCTCTCGAAAATGGAGAGATCGACGCCCTCATGTGGAGTGGGTACTCTCCCAACACAGAATTATCTGACTTATTGAACGCACCAGATGCAAAATTCAAGCTGATTCCCATCACCGGGGATGAAGCTAAAATGATTCTTCAAACTGCTCCCGGTATTTTTCATCAAAGCCGAATTTCGGCTGCATTGTATAGTTCGACCCAGGAAGATGTAGAAACAGTAGCAACGACTGTTGTTTTGGCTGCCATGGAGGATTTCCCAGAAGAATATGTAACCGAAATCCTCATCGCATTCTTCACTCCCTCATCCGTCGAATGGAAAAGCAGCTTGTCCACCAAGCCGGAACAATCCATCGCACTATTGAACCCTGACGCCCGATCTTATTTGCACAAAGGCACAGTGGATTACTTTACCGAACAAGGCGTCATAAAATAAAGCGGGTATCAGGAAATCCTGACGACAATCAACTCCATGGATGTTTCATCCGCCTCATCCTAATCTTCATCAGGTTCGAACTTTTCAGACTCACACAACAGAAGGCAGGGAGCCACAGACTCCCTACCTTGGGGAATTACAGGATAATTACTTCAAACCGTCGACGATCTGCGTCACGTTGAACCTCATCATGTCTATGTAGGTTGCGGCGGGTTCGCCGTCGGTCAGGGTTTCGAGGTAAAGGCTGTTCACCACTTTCACGCCTGTCTCATCGGCGATCTGATTCGCGAGGTCGGCATTTTCCACTTCACCGAGGAAGATGGCGGGCGCGCCCGTGGCTTTGATGGCTTCGATGGCGGCGGCAACTTCCTGGGCAGAGGCGTTGGCTTCAGTGCTCAGGCTGGGGATGATGGTATCCACTACTTCAAAGCCGTAGCGTTCGGCGAAGTAACCCAGCGCTTCGTGGTTGGTCACCAACAGGCGGCGCTCCGCAGGGACATTTTCCACTTGATCTTTAATGAAGGCATCCAATTCCTGCAACTGCGCAATGTAAGCGTCGGCATTGGCTTTGTAGGTTTCTGCGCCTTCGGGGTCGGCTTCGCTCAACCCATCACGGATGTTTTCCACATAGGTGATGACAAGGTTCGGGTCGAGCCACATGTGCGGGTCTCCTGCTTCGTGAGCGTGCTCTTCGCCTTCGGCAGTGTGTTCTTCCATCTCATGCGGTGTCAGACCGGCCGTCGCTTCGATGACCAGGCGTTGACCGCCTGCATTTTCCAACAGCGGTTCGATGAAGTGTTCATACTCCATACCGTTGAGGATCAACACACTGCTTTCAGCGATCTTTGCTACATCAGTGGGAGCCTCCTGGTATGCATGTGGATCTGCACCGGCTGGCAGCAACGATTCCACTTGGGCGCGATCCCCCGTTATGTTCTGGGCAATGTCCGCAAGGAAGGTGGTGGAGGCGAGGACTTTAATCGCAGCAGAGCCTGCGGGTTCAGTTTGAGCGGAGCCACATGCGGCAAGCACAAGTCCCGGCAGGGTCAATAGTGAAACTATCGATAATATTTTTTTCTTCATCTTTCTTTTCCTTTGTTTTGGGTTAGCGCACGGTCAAATACACTGATCTCGGCACTGCCTAATGTAGGCAAAACGCTCAATATGTTTGTGCATCCGTATGCCATAGGTTATTGAAATCGTACATCAATATACGGAATTATGTCGTTTCAAGAAGTTCAAACAGTGTGTAAGATTTGAAACCCATGCCATGTATCAATTGGCACACGGGAACACTCAAGTAGAACTTGCAGAGTTCGTATTGTGGTTAATAATGTGAATGATGTTCGGGCTGTTCCACCAGGTAAAACAGGTCTTCCCCATCTTTCTTGACCGTTGAAACCCTGCCCTGCGCCCGCATTTCGCTCAGGACGCGGGTGATGGATGTCCGCGTTGCCCCCACAGCAGCCGCCAGTTGACCGTGTGTCATCCGAACGTCGATCAGAACACCCTGCTTCGAGTTAATGCCAAACTGCTCAGATAACAAACCTAACAGCCCCAGCACCCTTTGCTGCAAAGAAGGACGCGCCTGCATGGCAGCCCAGCCTTCCATTTGTTGCAGGCGCGCCCGAAGTTTTGCAAGAAAATCAGGCTGTCCCGCTGCCACATCCCAAGGCTCGATCTGTACCTTTGCCTCTGTGTGCGCAATGATCTGAATATGGCAATTGTCATTGGGGTGCGCCACCACGATCTGCCCCTTACCGCTCAAACCAAGCAACACCTCAACACCATCCTGATGGATCATGGTTGTGGCAAGGATGCCATCGTCGACGTACAAAACCGCGTCCGCTTCCAGCAAGATCAACTCACCGCGTCGATACGTGCGTTGTGCACGGGGTTTGGTATCTTTCCTGCTTTCAAGCAAATCGCCTATGGTGCGCTGAACGGTTTCCAGGATCACATTCAGCGAGGTCTCTTTTGGAAAAACTGCCCGCGCCCCAGCTTGGTATGCTTTAGAAACCGCCTGTGGGTCACCCGTCTGATCCCACACCAGCCAGGGGGATTGAGGAATGGAAGAGTATTCGGATTCTTCCACACAGACCAGGGTTAATGCAGCGTTCTTTGTTACAGCCATATCTGCGCTAAAAAGCAGGTTGTACTCAAGATCCAGGGCTTGTTGTATTAATAGTTTGGCACTGACAGGGGGGGCGATTATTGCAAGAGTCGGCGTATTCACAGGATGCCTTCTTAATGAAAATGATTTTCATTATACAACAAGAATGAGCAGGCATAAAAAAACACCCCGCCATGCCTGCCCCAACCAAACATTCCTGCAGGATGACGGATTGCCTGGAGGAATATCGGTGTTGTGCTTTGCTTTTTCTATTTCAAGGAATGGAATGAACCAGTTCCCCATTGAGGGGTATGGTTATATATAATAACCACGGTCACAATTTGCGCTTCCTTCCTTTTAGAAAAATGCAATTTGTGACCGCGCTGGGTATAATTAGCCCATGGCTGAGTCTATATTAGCCACCAAGTTGTATGTTCCCCCGTCCAGACCTAAAGCCATCCTTCGCCCACGCCTGATCGAGCGGCTGAACAAGGGGATAGATCATAAACTCATTCTCATCTCCGCTTCCGCCGGGTTTGGCAAGACCACACTGGTCAGCGAATGGGTTTCCACTTGCGGGCGGCCCGTGGCATGGTTGTCGCTCGACGAATCCGACAGCGACCTCTCCAGGTTCCTCACTTATGTCATTGCCGCATTACAGACCATCCAGCCAGCTTTGGGGGAAAATCTGCTTGCAGCAATGCAGACGCCCCAGCCGCCGCCCGTCGAAGCGCTATTAACTTCCCTCCTCAACGAAATTTCAGCCCTGCCCGGTCACCCTTCAACAGGCTCAGAGCAAAGTCTCATCCTCGTCCTTGACGACTACCATGTCATTGACTCCAACCTGGTAGACGATGCCCTAACCTTTCTAGTCGAGCGCATGCCGCCACAGATGCATCTGGTCATAGCCACCCGTGAGGATCCACAGTTACCCCTGTCTCGGTTACGCGTCCGCGGTCAATTGACCGAACTGCGCGCCGTCGATTTACGTTTCACCCCCATCGAGGCCGCCGAGTTTCTCAACCAGATGATGAGTTTGAACCTCTCAGCGGAAGACATTGCCGTATTGGACAAGCGCACCGAAGGCTGGATTGCCGGGCTGCAACTGGCAGCGATTTCCATGCAAGGGCATCAAGATTCCGCCAGCTTTATCAAGTCTTTCACCGGCAGTCATAGATTTGTGCTGGATTATCTGATCGAAGAGGTTTTGGGGCAGCAGTCCGAAAAAATTCAGGCTTTCCTGTTGCGCACATCCATCCTAGACCAGATGTGCGGCTCCCTATGTGATGCCGTTCTGCTTGACCCCGCCACTTCGGGGCAGGAAATTCTTGAACAGCTCGAACGCGCAAACCTGTTCATTGTCCCCTTGGATAATGAACGGCGTTGGTATCGGTATCATCACTTGTTTGGCGATCTGTTGCGCCAGCGCCTAGGTCGACCGCAGGAACTTGCTCAATACCATCAGCGCGCCAGCGAGTGGTATGAAGCGAATAATGATTTGCCTAAAGCCTTCCACCATGCTCTTGCAGCAAATGACTTTGAACGAGCTGCGCATCTGGCTGAAAACGCGTGGCAGGGCATGGAACGGAATTTCCAAACCCTTGCCTGGCTTGGCTGGGTGAAAAAACTACCGGATGCGGCGATTTTTTCCCGCCCCTGGTTATGCGTTGAGGTCGGGTGGGCATATTCGGACGTTGGTGAGTTGGAACCCAGTGAAACTTTTCTGCAAAATGCCGAGCGAGCGCTGGCGGGCAAAACGGATCAGGAGGAGTTCAAGTCCATACCGGGGGTAATTGCACTGATCCGCGCGGGGAACGCTCAAATAAATGGCGACCTGACTGAAACGGTGAGATATGCCGAGCTATCCGTTCGACTCGCGCCCGAGAATGATTCTTTAACCCGCGCCCAAGCCGCCATCACATTGGGGTTCACCCGTTGGGCAACCGGGGATGTGGAAGCTTCACTCCATGCCATGCAAACCTGGGTGGACGACATGCAAAAATTGGGCAACCAAATGTATGTGCTTGCCAGCGCCTTCGTTGTGGCGGATATGCAAGTGATATTGGGGCGCCTGGGCGAAGCCGAAAAAACTCTCCATCGAACCATACGGAAGGCGGAGGCGTTTGGTCATGAAGCAGAAGCGATCACTGCACATCAACACCTGGGGCTGGCAATGATCGCCCATGAACGCGGCGATGATATAGTGGCGACACAACGACTGCAAACAGCCGCCGAACTGGGTCAACGCTCGACTTTGATTGACTGGGCTCATCGTTGGAATCTGGCGCAAGCCCGCCTCAAAGAATCGGACGGGGAGCTTGATTCTGCGCTCCGCTGTTTGGACGACGCTGAGAGAGACTACATTAAAAACCCGATTCCCATCATGCAACCTATCGCGGCTCACAAGGCACGCGTCCATCTAAGACAAGGTCGCTTGGACAAAGCTCAGGCTTGGGTGCGCGAACGCAAACTCTCGGTTCAGGATGAGGCGAGTTATCTCGGCGAGTACGAACATCTCACGCTCGTACAGACACGTCTGGCAGAACGTTCCTTCGAGGGAGTCAATGACTTGCTCGAACGTTTGCTGGCATTGGCAGAGTCGCAAAAACGTATGGGGAGCGTAATAGAAATCCTGTTGACGCAGGCGCTGGTTCATCAGGCACAGGGCAATCATTCCGAATCTCTCGCCGCGCTGGAACGCACCCTGACTCTGACCGAGCCGGAAGGCTACATTCGCGTTTATGTGGATGAAGGCAAACCCATGCAATTGTTGATTTCAGATTTTCAATTAACGATTGCAAACCGCGCTCATCCTTTGCATGGATACGTTGACCGTATTTTGAATTTCTTCCCGCAACAGGTGGAAGACACTACCAAATCCAAAGTCGTAAATCCAAAACACTTGCACCTGGCGCAAGTGCAGGTGTCTGAAATCGCCGACCCTTTGAGCGAGCGTGAACTGGAAGTCCTTCAACTGCTCCGCAGCGAATTAAGCGGACCCGAAATTGCCGAACGATTGATCGTATCGCTTAACACGTTGCGCACCCACACCAAAAATATTTTCAACAAACTTGGGGTCACGAGCCGACGGGCAGCAGTCCGCCGCGCTGAAGAACTCGACCTGTTCTAGGTTTCC
>ERZ761602.3482-NODE-3482-length-22149-cov-5.540780_pt1 | contig 22149 bp, 17 predicted proteins | sample MGYA00512165_ERZ761602 | MGnify/ENA primary metagenome ERZ761602 (study PRJEB28899, sample SAMN02445085) | bioreactor sludge metagenome | biome: EBPR sludge; isolation source: Thorneside wastewater treatment plant | place: Australia: Brisbane, Thorneside...
GCTGGGGCATTCATGAAAAAATATAAAAAAGAAATTTTACGCACCGTTTCACTCTGGACGACGGAAAGAAAAGTCACGATCACGGATTTGATTAACCGGCTTCAAAAACGTGTCGACGATCTTGGCTTAGTCGTGAACCGGTCAGAAACTGAAACTTTAGCGGACCTTTCTGCGTTTTTAACCACATTAGTTTGTAATTATTTGTTCACTGGGCATTTTCGCCGAAAAGTTTGAGAATTGAATAGTTGGAATGAGAAGGGTTCAATGAGTTCGTCATCATCGAATAAAAAAGTCGCGGTGTTATTCGATTTGAATTTTTCTCCTCCCGAAGATCACGATTATTCAGAATTCATTAAGTCCGATGATTGGAGAAGCGAGCGCTTTGTTTTTAAAGCGCTGGAAGAGCTTGGTTATGAGCCTTTCTTCTTAGGCGTGTACGACAATCTTGAGCGGCTCATCCACGAGCTTCGCGAGCGCGAACCCGCATTTGTTTTTAATCTCACCGAAGCATTTAACAATCGCCGCGATTTGGCCGTTCAAATTGTGGGTGTTCTCGAACTTTTGAACATTCCCTACACAGGGACGTCTTCTTTCGGGCTGTCACTCTGCCAAGACAAGGGTTTGAGCAAAAAGATTCTCGCGCATCACAGGATTCGAGTGCCGAAGTGGGTGACGTCGCGCCATCAAAAGCCGCTTCGAGGCTTGAAAGCATTTAAATATCCCGCATTCGTAAAGCCCGCGCGCGAAGAAGCGTCTGAAGGAATTTCGCGGGATTCTTTCGTGGAGAATGAAAAGGATTGTTTGGAACGCGTACGTTATTTACATGATCGTTTCAATTCAGACGTGATGATCGAAGAATTCATTCCCGGTCGAGAATTTTATGTCTCTGCGCTCGGGGGAAAACGACTGCAAATTTTTCCTATTCGAGAATTGTGCTTCCGAGAATTTCCTGAAGATACGCCGAAATTCGCAACTTTCAAAACGAAGTGGGATGAGGATTATAGGAAAAAATGGGGCATTCGAAATGAATTCGCCCGCGGCATCACGGAAGAGCAAATCGAGGTGATGTCGGAGATGTGTAAGAAGGCTTTTGAATTTTTACATCTTAGAGCCTTTGCTCGATTTGATCTTCGCCTTTCAGAAACCGGTGAGATCGTCATGCTCGAAGCCAATCCCAATCCATCACTCGCCACCTGGGACGATTTCGTCATGAGCGCCGAAAAAGGTGGAGTCGAGTTCACCGACCTCATCGGCAAAATCGTCGACCTTAGTCTGGATTAATTGGGGACAGTATACCCTTTCACTTTTTTCCCACAATAAAGTGAAAGGGTATACTGTCCCCAATTATTGCAAAGGCTTGAGATCTTTGATGGCGAAGGCCTCGCTCTTAGAACGTCGAGAGGCCACGGCGTTATAGTCTTCCTCAGGATTATTTGAATTCTTTAAAATGAGTTTGAGTGAGCGCCGCACGAGCGAGAGATCGTCATCTTCGGTCGCGATCTTCTTCCAAAATGGTCGAAGAGATTCCTCTGTCGTCTTCGTCAGATTCACTTCATCCAAAACATCGAGTGCTACTGATTTTACGAGCTGCAGCCGTTCATACGGATTCATGGCAACATGATCGGCTCCGCTCTTTCCGTCCCTGGGTCGCGTTACCGTCGTGCTCAGCACCGGCCCCAGCGAAATCTCGGGCTGCGTAGCGTAACGAGCCACGGCTTCGATCATGAGCGCTGTCATTTTTAAATTATCTTCGGTCAATTGCCGAATGGAGCGAACGAGCTCTTCATGAAATGCATTTTCTCCGTCAGGCTCGGAGAGAATTACACGCGCTTCATCTAAAAGAGTCTCCACACTCCCGGAATCATTTTCCTGAAGCTCTTTCGCGCGCATTAGAAAATTCTGAAGATGCTCCGACTGGCGCTCGCCTTGATAAGATTTTGATTGAGCATGAGCCTGTAAATTTATTTCATCACTTTGCAAATTCGCCGAGGTTCTTTGCGCCAGGGCCTCTTGTCTTTTGCTCAGCGCTTCAGCCGAGGGGTTTCGTAACCGGAAGATGACGTGCACAAACGTCATTAAGAGAACAATCGCAAATGCTGAGAAAATGACTCTTTTCATGGTGAACTGAGGAATCTCTAATCAGCTACTTCTTTTGCGACCATCTTGCCAGCTCTTCGGCAGAAATGGAGTTAAAGTGGTTCGCAAGCAAGTATTCCATACGACTTCGCATAAGCCGTCGATCGATGGCATCTCCATAACTCGATCCATTCAGTAGCCACGCTATAAACACAAAGCTCATGTTGTAACCACTACCCTTCCACTGGCCATTGTAGAACTTCGCGTCGCAGGAGCGGGAATCTTTCATCGTGCCGTGTGAACACTTCACATGTCCTCGATCGGCATGCATCGTATGCCGTGCCTCATGCACGACAGTCTCGGCCCGTCCGATGATGGAATCTTTAGCGAAACTTGGATAGAGCGTCATTCCTCCCTGGAGCAAAAATCTTTCCCACGCAATGGCGAGCGCCGTAGCTTTATCTGTATCGCCCGAATTTGGCTGCACACTGTAGTACGTCACTCCAATTCGATTGGCTGCATATTTATAAAAGTCCGGACCTTTCTTAAATTTTAATGACTCCAAAAGAGCAAGTCCTTCGGACAGCTTGTGGGACATTCCGTCGCACGGAAAGTCATCTCGTTCCCACACAACCCCAAAGTCGCCAAAATACTTTTGATCCCACCGAGATCTCATCTTGGAACAATTCTCCGCAAAAGCGGAAGAGGTCCACGCCAACGAAGCCAAAGCAATGATAGTTATTTTACCGAAAACTCCCCTCATGATTCCCCCTCACGAACTTCATGAGTCTAGGACAGGTGCAGGGGGAGCTCCAAGCATTTTGACGTATCGCGCTGACTTTTTGCGTTATAGGCTCAGGTTTTCCGATTGATCTTGGCGGTTTTCCCAAGGAAATTGACGATTTATGGAACAGTTTCGAACCAAAACCCACGCAGACTATTTGAAGGCTCTTCGGCATTCCGGCGCCCATTTGATGGCTCAAGCCGTGCTTCGCCTCTTCCCCAAATCGCAACTTACGGTGGGTCCCGCGACTGACGACGGTTTCTTTTACGACATCGATATGGGCGGAAAAACGCTCGTGCCCGAAGATCTGGCGAAGATCGAAGAAGAAATGAAGAAGATCGTAAAAGAGAACTTCAAAGTTGAATATAGCGAGATGTCGCGCGATGAAGCGAAAAAATTTCTGAAGCAACACGGACAGAATTACAAAGTGGAAATGGTGGATTGGATTCCGCCGAATGAAGCCGTTACTTTTTACAAGCAGGGTGAGTTCGTAGATCTTTGCGAAGGGCCACACATTCGAAACACGGGTGAACTAAAACACTTCAAGTTACTGACCATGTCCGGCGCGTACTGGAAGGGTGATCAAAACAATCCAGTTTTGCAGCGAATTTACGGAACGATTTTTCCCACGAAGGATGAGCTCGACACCCATTTGAAGATGCTCGAAGAAGCGAAGAAGCGTGATCATCGCGAGCTCGGGAAAAAACTCGATCTCTTCGGATTTCACGAGTGGGCACCGGGCAGTCCATTTTTTCACCCTCGCGGCACGATCGTTTACAATCAGATGATCGATTTCATTCGCGAGCTCTATCAGAAATACAATTACCGCGAAGTCATGACGCCGCAGGTTTTTGATTCGAAGCTCTATGCACAGTCAGGCCATTTGGCGAATTTCTCGGACGATATGTTTAACATTCCGGAGAAAGACGATCAGTTCTCATGCTTAAAGCCGATGAATTGTCCCGGCCATTGCTTACTCTACAAATCGACTCTCTATAGTTATCGCGAACTCCCGCTCCGGATGGCGGAGTTCACGAAACTTCATCGCAATGAGGGCACCGGCGCCCTTCACGGCATCACACGCGTCCGCGCTCTTTCGCAAGACGACGCTCACATTTTTTGCACGGAAGAGCAGATGGATTACGAAATCGATTCGTTTTTCAAATTCGTGGATGAAGTTTATGCCACGTTTGGCTTAGGAAAATATGTTTTGAAACTTGCGCTGCGTCCTGAGAAGAGACTGGGCTCCGATGAATCGTGGGACAAAGCGGAGGATGCGTTGGAACGCGCACTCAAACGCCGGGGTGCGGAATACGAACTCGTTCCAGGCGAAGGCGGATTCTACGGACCGAAATATGAATTCCATATTAAGGACGCGATCGGTCGCTCATGGCAATTGGCCACGCTGCAACTCGATTATAATTTCCCCGAGCGATTCGATTTGGAATATGTGGCGGCGGATTCGAAGCGCCATCGTCCGGTCATGCTCCATCGCGCGATCTTGGGTTCGCTCGAAAGATTTTTTGGCGTGTATCTTGAGCACTGTGAAGGCTACTTCCCGACATGGCTGGCACCTACGCAGGTGTACCTCGTTCCGATTCGAGACACGCATCGCGCTTTTGCGCAGCAGGTCGCCGCGCAATTGCAGGCCCAAGGAATTCGTGTGGTTTGCGATGACGAGGATTCCAACATGGGCGGTCGCGTACGGAAGGCTGTGAATTTACGCGTTCCTTATATTGGCGTGATCGGCGATCGCGAGATGGAAGCACAATCGCTCGCACTGAAGACGGGGCGAGAAACGACAAAGGGCACCCACGGTGTCGAAGAATTTATAAAGACACTGAAGAAGGAGATCCAAACCAGATCCCTCACCGCACTTGTTGAAAATGCAGAGCCTCAAAAAGTCGAATATAAGAAGAGTTCCTAAGCGACAATTTTCTCCGCCCCAACTTGTCCCGGGACAAGTTGGAACATATGATGACCCTGAAAATCGAAGGTAAAGATGCAAACTTTCACAACCTCCGCATGTTCATTCGGGACGGCGCCGAGTGGAAATTACTAGGCTGGGCCAATGAGCGTCTGTCTTAATTGAGTTGGTCATGCAATTAAATCCAGTTCCACCTGAAATTGCCAAAGCAGGATTGCGTTCACTTAAATCGACGTGCCTTTCTTCCGGAAATTCTGAGCTATCACCGCTGCAGTTACAATTTTTGTCGGGAGTGCAACAGCACATTCTGAATTCGGACTTTGCGATTGAGCCAAGGAAACCATCACACCGAAGTAAAGGATAGGTATGAAATCCAATTTATTGTCCGGCTTCCTTATTTTCATTGCAGGCGTGATGGTCCCGCTGACCGTGGCTTTGAACAGTCGCGTCGGTCAAGAGTTGAGAAATCCGCTCTTGGGAGCGGCCGCGGTTCCGATCGTTGGAAGTGTGTTTATGATTCTTTTGCTCACTTTACTTCGACCGCCCCTTCCCAGCTGGGAAAATTTCACGGCGGTGCCTTGGTACGCGTGGCTTGGAGGTGCGATGGTGACAACTTATTTCATCATTTTGATTTTTAATGCGCCGAGGGTGGGATTGGGATTTGCAGTGTCGCTCGTAGTGACGGGACAACTCGCAGTAAGTTCAATGATCGATCACTTTGGATTATTCGGTCTGCCAGTCGCCCCGTTTTCATGGGGTCGCTTCGCCGGAGCGATTTTTATCATCTCCGGCGTCGCACTCCTCAAGTTTTTTTAGTCCCACCGAATTTTTCGATTGCTGTCGTCAGTCGTGGCTCCGGACGCTATGAGTCGTCCGGTCTTTGAGTACACGCGAATCTGCGTGCCTTCGTCGCAAACGTACTTAATCTTGTACACATCGTGCCTGTCGCCCGTCGTCGCGGGAACAATGAAGTTCATCACGTGATAGAAGTAGCCGTTTCGCCCATCATCCCCCTTCGAAGGATCGATTTGAAGCTCTTGGGCCCACTCATCGTAGCTCGCTTTCATCGCCTCAGAGGAGAGCTCGTCTCGCTCCATATATTCGCCGTCGCCATAATAATCACCCTTCGAAGCCAAACCATCAAAGAACGCGATGACATCCGTCCGCAGCTGAGCGAAATCATCTGGATCCCCACGGTGAGAAGCGGGAGTGGTGGTGAGTTGAGGTCTGGTCGAGCCAATGATAAAGTCATAACCAACTTTATGTTTCTCACAAATTTTTTGGACCTTCTCTTCGACGGCAGCTCGATCTTCCATAGTTCTCACATACACCGTGACTCTGCCTCCAGTTGTGCCGACTACGTGCACGCCCGCGGGCTTACCGAGCATAGCGACCGCAACTTGTTTCTTAGCTTTTTCAAGTTTCGCAGCAGCGTCTCCTGCGATGACGGAACCAGAGCTGTAAACAATATTTTGAACACGGTCTAACCAAGAAGCGACAGCCAAAACCTCTGGGCGAGCTGTGAAGTCAATCGTGCTAGCTCCTGCACGAGTAACTTCACCGCCCAGAGCTTTTATGGATCCAACTATTTCATCACGCTTAGTCCTATCACCAAGCATCATCGTGGCCTTAATCGTCACGTTGTCAGCGTCGGAGAACTCAGTGATGCCCGGCGCGCCATCAACCCTAATGATGCCATCTTTCGGTTTGATTTTTGGAACGGCACCGACACGCGCGGTCTTCACACCCGCATGAGAAAATGAATTTGCGATCAGATCGAATTGATTGGCGTTAGAATTCACCTCAAAAATCACTGCCCTGAAAACGCCATCTCCAAAATGCGCCACACTCTGCAAAGATACCCTGAGACGATTTTGGAGCAACTCACCATACTTAAAGGTCGGCGTGAAGCCGTGTCGCACTCGAGCGTCGTAAGAAACAACGACATATACCCTTTCATTAGGAGTAAAATGGAGCGAACTCGCCGCCCGATCAAGAGCAACTCGATCTTCTGTCAAAGCCCGAAGATCGAGCCATTCAGTTTTCATTCCAAGGTCACCCAACTCTTCAGGCGTCGGCGGTTTTGTTGAACCGAGAGCAACTTGCTTCAAACTCATGGCAGCGGTGAGCTGGGACTTTCTGCCACGCACTTCAACGGTGTAATAGCGGAACGACGGCTCTTCCGGTCGAGCAATGATTTCTAGTCCCAGCTTGGTGATTTGAGTCGCGGTTTCCAACCGGGCAAGATCTGAAAAATCTTTGAAATCCATCGTTAGCCACAAATTACCCTTATTGTTTCCTTTTAATTTACCGACAAGCTTTCGCGCATCGGGAGTGAGCTTGTCCATTGCGAGGACCGTCACATCTTCGGGACAGTTGGACGCCGCTGAGAGAGAAAAGTGATTGGGCGCGAATACAACGGTGAGAATAAGGAAAATATTTCGAAGAAATTGGGCTACCATACGAATGCCTCCAAGCGTCATCGGGTAGGCCCACCCCATGCAGGTTGGGTGTGATTTAGACCATTCAATTTTCCAACTCAACGGGAAAGTGACCACTCCGCCACTATTTGTATACAAAAGCGCCAGCCGAACTTGGTCGGCGAGCTTATCCAGTCACGAAGGGACTAACTTGTCCCAGGACAAGTTGAGTCGTATATTGGCCGGAATGGGGGCGCCTGGTTTCGACGGATGTTCGGAAGGCGGCTCTGCATGTCGAGGTGTCAGTGATCTCGTAACCTCATTGGCAAAAAATAAAAGACGATAACTTCGCCTTAGCAGCCTAAGCGCTGCTCATCGATTCGGATGGACTCCTGCTAAGTCCGGACGGTGTTAAAAAAGCAGGGATGTCGCTCCTCAGAGCTTCAGTGTTGAGACGGCATTAATATCTGCAGCTCGGGTGGTGTTTATCCCGCTCTTCGGAGATGCATCACTTTAAATTAAAGGAAGAGATACACATGTAGATGGGTCGTTTGAAGGCATTCGGACGGGAGTTCGATTCTCCCCGCCTCCACCAAATTGAACAGTAGGCGAACCGGCGCGCGGGCGTTGATTTTGTTGGAATTTTTGACCAGATCACAAAGGGTTCGTCCAGTGTTCAGGTTGGGTGATCATCGAGAAGCATTTTGGGGTGTAGAAAAACTTGTGATATTTAAATCAATGTCGACTGCGGATTTTATAGCGACGCTTTCTTTGATAGTTGCGATTCTATCCCTCCTTATAAATTTAATTCCTCTTTGGAGAGATAGAGCTCGAATCGACTTCAGCCTTTATCTCGCTGAATTGGGCAGCTTTAAAAACAACGTATTCGTAAAAGAAAGTGACCAATACGCATTTCGGATCGTCAATTCTGGTCGCAGGCCCATCACAGTCACCCACGTGGGTGGAGTAACAAAAGATGACTGTATTGTTCAATTTTGGCTATGGAGACTTACGGGACTGTTTTCTCCAAGAATGTTTATCATTAATGACCCGGGGTTGAAAAATTTGCTCAAAGATAAAGACGGCAACGATAGAACGCTAAATGAAGGCGAGTATAGCTCTGGTTCTGTCCAAATCGACCCTACACTTTTCAGAAATAATGGCGGCATGCGTGCTCGACAGTTTCACGTAATAGATTCAGTTGGTCGGTATCATCGACTATCTTGCAGTGCTCATTGCAAACTTAACAAAGCCCTCGACAAATTATCTCGAAGCTACACCTCTCCGAATACCAATCTTTCGTAAGCGTTCGAGCACCGCTGTCTTGGATATTTTTAGTTTTTCTGCGATTTCTCGCGCGCTCAGTTTGTTTTCAAGATACATTTTCCGAAGTTTTTCAGGTTCGATTTCAAAACGCCTCGGAATAAACTTGAATAAATACAGGTAAGTTGAGGGGTTCGCCCATTGATTGGGTCGGTCGCACCAGCCAATCTGAATATTGACAGGCACACACCTTCTTAGTGCACTTAAACTCTTGGAGGAATTCTATGGCTCAATATGTGGACGGATTCGTCATCCCAATTAAACGCAAAAATGTGAAAGCTTATAAGAAGCTCGCCAGTTGGGGCTGTAAGGTGTGGATGAAGCACGGAGCACTAAGTTATTATGAAACAATCATGGACGATTTTCCAAATCACGGCGCGGGCTTTAAGAAGATGTGCAAACTCAAAAACGGCGAGACCGCTGTCTTTGCTTTTGTGACCTACAAATCAAAAGCCCATCGCAATCAGGTTAATAAGAAAGTTATGAAGGAGATGTCGGCAACGGAATGCGAGATGAAAATGCCCTTCGATATGAAGCGATTTGCCATGGCGGGCTGCAAGGTCATTGTTCGAGCAAAATGATATTTTTCGGAAAGCCAGTGAGCGCCTCGTTGAAACTTCACTCGAGATTAACTCGCGAGCATTCCGCCATTGCTCTCCGGAACTAAGAATTCGCCGCCCTGCGTTTCAGATATATCCAAAACGACTAAAATCGGAGGCTGATATTTCTGTTTGTTCAAACACTTTTCCGAGTTTTGAACCTGCGCGAGACTCTGTTTTTCATCCATGATTTTTTCCCACATATACCCCTCAACTCTCTATGAATCCCGCATTACTCTCAAGATCTAAAGCTCCTCCGCCATCGGTGCAATGCACGCTCAACTCGACAAGTTTAGGTGCGGTGTATTCGAGCTTTTTCACTTCCGTGTTCTCAATGCTCTTTGAATTTTTTTCCCAATCCTTCATTGTAGAAATATTCAATCAGCAGAGTCGGATCTCGTCCAACAGAGAAAGCTGACTCAAAGATTTTCTAGATACACTTCCAATTTATCGAATGATCCTGTCCAACCCACCGTCATCCCACCTTTCGATCTAATAAATGTTTCGAGCTCCTCTTTCGTGCTTGGGCCATGCACTTCCCACGTAACCGTCACGCGCGTGCTATCGTGGCCCTCCTCGAAGAGTTTTACGGTGGTGAGCATCGTCTCCGGCCAAGTTGGGACCATTGGATGACGAGACGCATTTTCATTCTCGTCACAAAATTGCTGGGAGTAGACAAGCGTGTCGGGATTTTTGATTTCCAGATACTTGGTACGCCCATATATTTTCATGCCTGCGTCATTCGACATGAAATAAAATGTCGTGCCTCCAACTTGTATATCCGCTCGAATAAATTCCATATTAAAGCCGGTAGGCGCCAACCATTTGGAAAAATGCTTGGGATCCGTCCACATTTTAAACATCGTCTCGATGGGCACCTCGAAAGAACGGTTGATCACGAACTTCTCTTTGCCCGACCCTTCGACCTCCAAATATTCCGCAAGTCGATCCCAAGTGGCCTCTCCGCCCGCCTTCTTAATGAATTTCCTCATTTCGTCCGCGGCCTCAGGTGTGGCCAGAGCAAAGGACAAATCCAACCTCGTTCGATTCCTTGAGACTTCGTTAAAGAGAGCAGTGACCCTAAAAAGCGGGGGACGATAACGGCAACTGTTTTACTTAACCTTCTGAAAGGTGCATTCAGCGCTCGCCTTACTATGAGGGAGTCCGATGCTAATTCCGCCCGGCAGACGTTTGCGGCCCCACCAAGCGGAAGACTTATACAACAATGTCAGCGACTTCACGCCAGCTCGATCTTTGATGTTCTTTATAAAAATCTCGAAATCCGTGGAATTCTGAACGCCGTTTCTCAAATGATACTGAAGTCCAAAAAGTTCCTCACGACCATACGATTCCGTCACATTTTCGTCTCGAAGCTCACCGCACGCTCCCTTTGCGATTTCAAAATACTGAGAGGATTCATCCACGCCGTAACTTTTGCTAATCTCTCTTTGAATATCATTCTGGCCTATCCGCTGGGGCTCGGTATCTGAATCTGGATGAATCATCGTCGTATGTACCGCCAAACACCCCGGAGCCTGAAGTTCAATCTCAGATTTTATGAGTGGAAATTTCCAATCTTCACCTCCACCCACGAGTCCCCTTCCTTTCAACACACACTCCGAAGTGGGCAGCCAAGTGCCTACGATTTTTGCGACATCTTCACCATTCATGTCGCGCGCGTTTACATTGCCCGCAAATCCAACGAGCAAAATTAAAACTAATATTCCGAACGAAGTTTTCATATTAATCCTTTCAGCGAATTTAAAATTCAATTGCCTAATTCTTTGCGCATGAGCTCCAAGATTTTCACGTCACCGCCATCCGAACTCATGGTGCCTTCATCGATGACATGAATGGGTGCCGTCAAAGTATGCGTGCCGCGATCATAGGCATACTTAGGCTTCTCTCTTCGATGCGGGCAATCGATCGTAAGCGGACCCGTTAACATTTTCAGAAGCACCTTTTGATCGCGAGGATCATTGGCATTCAGACATTGAATGCCATCGATCATTGGATCGACGCCGTCGAAACTGATCATCGTGATCCCAACCAGATCAAATTGTGTAGAACCGCCCAACTTACAATTCGAGTTGATCGTCAAATAGGAATCGATATCCGCGCTGCCCTTGCTCACTTGGGCGCCGTTCGAATACCGCTCGGCGATGTGTCTGAATCGCGCTTTGATGCGATTCAAGTCGAAATAATATTTCTCCCAAAACTCGAGTTGTTCCGGCGATCCTACTTGGGCAACTCTATGGCCATTTGCTTTCAGATAGGCGATTGCATTTTCCAAGAGAAGAGTTGTCTTTGAAGGGCTGTCGATAACTTTTCGGTCGACAGAAATGTCAATCTCCATAGATCGATCAAGCCTTCTCTCCATCTGAAGGGCCAATGCATCATAGATTTTTTTAAAAGATGCATTTCCATTTGCTTCACCAATTCTTCGAATCGATTCTGCGCGGTCCTTTGCATTTTGAATTGCAGCGTCGATTGCCTCTAAGCGATCCTTCGCTCCATCTTGAACATTCTTTAGATCGGCTTCCAAATCTTCAACTCTCGGCGTCTTCCACTCATGGAGCGGATAGAAATTATTCACTTTCGAATAGGCTTTGCCAGGAAGAGGTTCAAATCCCGAAGCTCCGAGCCTGGAAACATCTCCTCCGCCACTCAGCGCATACAACACAAGTGTCGCGCTGACCCTGATCAAACAATTTTTCATTTTCATGATTCTCTCCTTAAAAAATTACTCTTCGAACTCTGATACGTGCGCAGGCTGAACAAGGTCAATGACACAACTGAACATACTCCAATCGCTCGGCAAAAATTGCCGAGTCATTTCATATATTTAGATGCATTTCGAAAGGTTCCTCTAGGCCGCTAAAATTCCTGCCGATTCGATTTTTCCGAAACGGAATACTCGTATGCCGTCGAGCTTCTGTCGAAGTCGCGACGAATATGCGTTTCTCATACGCCCATAGAAGCATCGCGTTCAGTGCATTGCGCTCAATGCGGTGCTTGAGCTGCAGCGAAGGAGTTCGATTGAGATGAAAATCAATTCGAACATAGGTTCGCTACAGGCTATTCGAATGCTCGGTGCAACATCGAAGGCGTTGTCGCGCGCACTCGAGCGCTTGGCTACCGGAAGACGCATCAATCGTGCGGGAGATGACGCGGCCGGGCTCGCGGTCGGAACGGGAATCGATTCTCAGCGTCGAGGAATGCTGCAGGTGATTCGCAATCTCAACGACTCAAAAGGTTTCTTGAATGTAGCGGATGGCGCTCTGGCGGAACAAATGAGTCTCGTACAAAGAATGCGGGAACTTGCTATGCAAGCGTCGAATGGAACTTTGGGTCTCCGTGATCGGGAGTATTTGGATTCTGAGATGCAGCAGCTCTTTAAAGAGTTCCACCGTCTCACCGAGCAGACAAATTTTAATGGTACCAATCTTCTAGATGGGTCATTCACGACGACCGCCCTTCAAGCTGGAGTGCGAAAGGGCGAACAAATTCAGTTCAATGTAAAGTCCACCGATGCTTCCGACATCTTCAAACGTGCAAGAGCGACCGGAAGTTTTGACGCTCGATCTACCACAAGTTCTGCCGCAGGTACCCTTGATGTCCATACCGGTGATTTCAACGGAGATGGAATTAAAGACGTGGCAAGCCTCTCCACCGGCGGCCTCCAAGTGCGAATGGGCAATGGAGATGGAACATTTGGAAGTTCTCCGAGTTTCACCGCTGGCACGACACTTGCGACGGATCTCAACGTCGCAGATATAAACGACGATGGGTACGATGACATTATTGTGGCGGATCGCAGCGCTGGCTCCGTAAAAGTTTGGCAAAGCACAGGATCCGGCACGTTCGTTCAAAGCGCAACGATCAATGTCAATGCGGCTATCGGCCTCAATCCTGCGAATGTGGAAATCGGAGATATAAATGGAGATGGGCATCTGGATATCGTCACAGGACTTCAGGGCGGACCTCCGGGAGTGGCCACCATTCTTGGAAATGGAAATGGTACTTTCCAGGTGGCCACAGCAACTCCCGCAGGACCTCAAGGCGCCTTTAATTTAGATGTCGCACTGGCTGATATGAATGGAGATGGTTCTCTCGACATCATTGCTTCGGAGCGAGCTCCAGGGGTCGTTCATGTGCAGCTCAATAATGGCAATGGCACCTTCCAAAGTTCCTTAGTGACGTTTGTGGATGACTGGGCGGATTCGATAGAGATTGCAGATTTGAATGAAGATGGCGTTCAGGATCTCGTCGTCTACGGAACGAACTTCAACTACATGCGCTCTTTCATGGGAACGGGGCTCGGCACCTTTCACAGTGAAAGCACTTTTGCAATGGAAGCCGATGCGCCCGCGCATTTCAATGGCGGCGTGAGATTGGCCGATCTTAACGACGATGGGCACATTGACATGATCTATAATCCGATCGCCGACGATACATTTTACGCGCGATTCGGAAATGGCGATGGCACCTTCTCTAGTGCAACTTCCTTTGCCTCCGGCTCGAACATGCGAAACTTCTGGTTGGACGACCTCAACAATGACGGGTCTCTCGATTTGATCGATGCGGATGCCACAGACAATCAGATCGGAGTGAGACTAAACGCCGTTAAGATCATGGATGAAACCATGAATTTAAATTTACGAACCCAGTCATCTGCTCAGCGCGTGCTCTCAACGCTGGACTATGCCAGAGATGCGCTCGCTGAGCGAAGAGCCTACATCGGCGCTCTGGCCAATCGATTGGATCTCGCCGAAGGATTTAGTCTCCAATTTGTTGAAAATCTCGCTGGCGCTCAATCGCAAGTCATGGATGCCGACATTGCCCTGGAGACGGCAGAGCTTACTCGGCAGCAGATCTTGCAACAATCCGGCGTGGCTGTTCTCGGTCAGGTCAATCTCCAGCTGCAACTGGTTCTCGCACTGCTTGATGACGGCAATTGATTTTTAGGGAGCAGGTCGCACCGCCACCGAGTACATGCTGGAACTCGAAGTCCCGTAAGGCGCGCCGAGAGTCACGGTGCCAGCGGCAAATTTTTTCTTGTAAGCTGTTTTATTCCCGTCCGCCGATCCAACATTTGTGAACCCAGAAGAAGCTAACCAGCTTGGCGGCGTCAGATTACTTGGAACAAGCACATACACATCCGCGGATCCGCTCACACGGAATGACAAGAAGTTAGAACCCGTTTTTGTTTTATCGTCATTCGCCGTTCGAATGTACGCCGCGCCTTTCACAATGGACGTCACCGAAGCATAGGTGAAATCACGATCGATGTAAGTCTTTTGCCCATCTTGCAAATTGAGCGCGAGTTGATAGGTTTTGCCCGATGCGACGGAAACATTGCTCACCGTGAAAGCAACTGGATTCGTAGGTTGCGTGGGAGTGGTCGGCTCAGTGGGAGTGGTTGGATTTCCGCCAGTTCCACCAGCACCACGAATTTTGAGTCGCACAAAACTCGAAGAGGGAATTTCAAAATCAATCTGCCCGCCCGAAATAGATTTAGTTTGATAGATGGATTCCGAGGCAGAAGTGTTACGGCCCGGTCCCCAGCGATAAATATCGACAGACCCGCTCGAAACGATGGCATTCAGTTTTAAAGTCACAGATGTCGAGCTTCCCGTGTTGCTAATGAGAGCATTGTAAGAACCATCAGAGTTTTTGGTGAAGACCGAATCCAATGTAGATGTCGCACTCGTGAAATTCGCGGGAATCACAGTCTTTTGATAACCCACAGCGGCGATCACTTGCTTCAAGGCAAAGTAGCCGGGACGCTTGCTTGAACCGCTCGAGCTCAAAATTCCGGCCGTCCCATCATCATATAATTTCCACAATTGTGAACCGTAGACAAAACCACTGCCGGGTTGGTTCATCCGAATAAGTCCGCGCACCATTCGCTTCACAACGGCGGAGTCACCGGAACTAATTCCGCCCCACTCGCTCAACCACATTTTTGGAGAAACACCAACTGTTTGAGCAGCTGCGAAGGTGGACCTCGCCGTTTCTCGGGGATCGTCATTATAAGGATGAGTATCCATGACGTCATAAATGGAACCGGAGCCGAGCTTCCCAGCCGACATGATCGATTTCACCCAAGTATTATAATCCCCGCTCAAAGAACTATTGCTCAATGAAAGTGCGCCCGCATGCAAATAAAAAGGCCGCGAATCCATATAGATAGAAAATGCAAATTTCAAAGCATCGTACGTAGCTTTTGCAAACTTCACATAGTCTTGGTGAGTGCCACACCAACCCTGATGCGAATGGCTTGTACCCCACTTTTGTTGATTGGGTTCATTGGCCGCGGAAAATCGATCGATGTTCGTGTAGCCATTCTTCTTTAACCAATAAACGAGCGTTACGACATAGGCATACCACTCGGTAAGATCATCTTCACGCCAGACCCAATCGTTCGGATAAACGTTGGACCCTCCGAGTGTCTTGCAGCCACCTGCGATTTGACGATTGCCCGGAACGTAAGATTTTCCCCAGTTTGCAGAAGGGCGGAGTACAAGCAACGGCTTCATTCCATTAATCGATTTGATGCGGTCAAAAATATCTCTCTTATACTGCGCCGCTTTGGATTCAAATCTTGAATAATTCACGAGCCCTTCTATGGAGGAAGGATTGGATTGCAAATCCGTTTGAAGTCTTGAAATGCTGGGGTGAGCATACGTGCCATCGGGGTTTGAATCTTGAAATCGCTCCATGCCGACAAAGATTCGAATAGTGTTCATGCCCATATCGGTGAGATGCGCGGGATCGTGAACCTTATCGGCTACGTTCGCTCCGATGTAGGCCATACTTTTATGACTCGAAGTGCTCGAAGTAACCTCAAGCGTGATCCCCTCCGCGCTTCCGCATAAAAATAAAATGGAAATAAGAGATGTGCTGAACAATTTCGTTTTTCGCATTACAAAAGCCCTCATGGTGGGGATTTGCAATTCAGATGCCGACGCGGAAATCGATTTTATGGAATGCTCCCGGTTCTGTGGACAGCGGTGGACACTTCGCGTGCAGAGTTTCCTCTTATTTTAAACCGGCGGCTTGATTCGCCTGCTTCATCTTCTCTCGCTCAATCTGTCGGTGTACACGCATGGCATTCATCACCGTCGTTAAGCGAGGCGAAAGATCCACCCAGTTACTCTTCACAAAACTCCCAGGAAGGAAGGAGTCGTAGCGAAGAGAGATCTTGTCGAAATATCTTTCATCGCGAATCGATCGCAATTGATTCTCGAGCTCGGGATATCCGGGTAGGGAATCCACGCGCTCCAAAAAATTGAGAATGCTATTGATTTCACTCGAGGTAAGCCCGCGCTCACCCACGTCTTGCAAAAATTTAAACTGCTCATTCTCGTATCGCACTAAATTATCCAGGTTTTCAGTGGACGATGTAACTTTGAATATTTCTGGTTCCTTTGGGCTCGAATTGAAAATGTAAGGACCCGCGACGGGCATCGCCATGGCGGCAACTAAACTCAAAACGACTAAATACTGACTGGCTCTTTGCAACATCGGGTAGCGCGCTAAAATCTGAAAGGCTCCGACCGCACCCGCTTGATTGAGAATATTCATCGCCAAATCTCGCTGAGGCATGTTGAGCGACTTCACCAATTCAGTTGCTCCCGTTCGAGTCATCTGCGCCGCTAAGTCCAGTTGTTCAACCTTTCGCTGTTCAGGACTTTTTCGAGACTCCGCGACCTCCGCCTGATGCAAAAGCCGCATGCCAAGCATTTGAATCTGAGGATCGGAGTAATAATAATTTTCATAAACTGGCTCAATCCGCATTTGCAGCAAGTTGGCTACGACCCGTGCTCGCAGGAAGCTTCGAGCAAATTGAGTTGCTCTCACGCCGAAATTCTCCTCCCGCTGACTTCTCCACTGCTCTCGGAGAGCTTTCTTGCGATCCCGTCGCTCTTGCTCTTTAATCTCGACCGTTGATAAATATCCGTCCAGATCCTTATCAACCTTCCGAATATCTTCTTCCGCCTGAATGACTTTTTGATGAGCTGATTCTAAATCGGTATAGAGCAAGTGCCTTAATGCCGCTCGCGACTCGGTGAGCGATTGAGTCCACCGCCGCACACCCTCTTTCAGGCCCGCTTGATAAGCCCGATGAATCTCGGGCTTCAAGGTTCCCGCTAGCGTCCTTGCAACAGGAATCACTCGCTCTGCCGTCTCTACAACTTCTTCTTTGACGGCAGGAGAAACAACTCCAGGGTCGAAGTTTTGGGGACGCTCCGTCCAGTTCAAAATCGTAATCGCATTTCGCATCTCTTCGACGGCTACCGCTTGATACTTTGCCGGTAACTGAGAGAACTTTTCCACCTCGAGCGCACTGCCATTTACCGTTCGATTATTCTGCGCAACTGCCAATTGATCCGATAGATCTCGCGCTAAAGAGGGCGTTACGGGATTGGCATTCATAAAGACACGTGTGAACCAATAGCCCAACCCATAGCGCACTCGCTGGACTTCCCAGCTCATTGTGCGAAGCGGATGTCTCACCAATTTTTTCCATTTTAAATGTCGAAGGCGCGCAAAGAATTCCAACGGAGAATGCAGTAACCAGTAAGACCATTTTCGAACGACCTGCTGATCCTTCTCCACCTTAAGAGAGGGTGCTCCCAACAAAAAGTCTCCGGCGGTGGCAGGATCGGGATGGAAGTGCAGAAGGACTCGATGCACGAGCCAATAAAAAATCCCGGCGCGGGTGACGGGAGAACTTACCAAATCTTCACGAGAATCTGTCAAAAACTCTATGCCCTGAACAGGCGCTAGAGCGGCCTCCGGAAGAAAGCTGCGATCTTCAAATTCTGCTCTGCCCGCAATGAGTCCCGCCCAATGAATGAGTAGTCGCAGCGAATCCTGAAAGCGCATGACATCCATGGCATTGTGACGATCCACCCCCGAAATTTCATAGAGCTCCAACGCGTGAGGCAGAACCTCTCCGTCCAAATCGATAAATGCTGGATCCAAATAACGCGAAAGCTTTACCCAATTCACTCGCGCCCACGGAAATTCCGCTGCAGCTTCTCGAATTTGCGAATCCAACGAGAGCGCATGGATTTCCGAGCCGCAATCTGAAAATGGATCGATCGCACGCACTTCGACAGGAAAAAACCCGATAACGAGAACTAACAGGAGATGACGAATGCCGACGCTACGATTCACCATGACGAGCGCCTGGATAGCTCAAATCTCTCTCAAATGAAAGCGCTCCGGCGCGATCCTTGAGTTTTTCGATGATTTAGCTAAATCAGCGGGGTCATGACAGGACACAGGTCATTGAGTTGTCTAATTCCAGTTTCTCACAAAGAAATTTCTGAGCTCAGCGCAATGGCCGGTGAAATCTGGAGAGAGTACTTTCCCTCCATTATTTCCGGAGAACAAATCGAGTACATGCTTGATGAGTTTCTAAGTCCGGAGAAGTTATCCGAAGACCTTGAACAGGGGTATCATTCCTACTGGATCATTGATGCAAAGGACGAAAAATCAGGTTTTGCTCACGTTCATTTTGATCACGAATACTCAATGCTTCCTTCACTGCGCGGATTCTTCATTTCCAAAATCTATTTGAAAAAAGACGCCCGAGGGAAAGGTCTAGGAAAACTCTCGTTGCTCGATTTGGAACGGCTTGCCCGCGAGCATGGCTCAGGCTACATGTACCTCACGGTCAATCGACATAACCGATTAGCCATCTCTGCCTACGAGAGGCGCGACTTCCGCATCGTGGGGCAGGCCAAGAAGGATATTGGAAGTGGGTATGTGATGGACGACTTTATCATGGTTAAAACCCTGATAGAGGACCGGGGGCCTCGATAGATTTGGCACGGGGTTTGCAACTTTGGGTGATTTAGGTGTTTAGGCAATTACGATCCACTTTCTTCTTATCGACCCTGCTCGCCATGCAGAGCTACGCGATCTATGGGGCGGCCGGCGATGAAGCTAAGCCATCGCCCAAATCTCTAAGCGGTCTTTGTCGAGTGGCGGTGACGGGCCTTCTAAGTCTTGGCGGGATGATGCCCAGTCCCTCGCTTTTACCCATTGGAGCAAAGCCCACAAACTCTACCTCTCAATTTAAACTGTGGGCCGATGATTTTGAATCCCTCAAAGGCGATGAGCATAAATTAAGAGTAAGTTTGTACATCCAAAACTCAGCCTTTAACGCTGCACTTCTGGAAGCTATTCGAAATAAAGATTTTTCAAAATTTAAGGAACTGATGGAAGCCCATTTTAGCGCTCCAAGCCGTGCCGCATTCTTCGGAGGGGATAGCGACTTTGCTTTTAGTGTGGGCTCGAAAACATTTACATGGACCCAATTAAACTCCCTCGCCCCCCAAGATCAGTTCGCGATCGCTCTTGATTTCTTAAGCATTCGAATTCGAATGGAAGAGTCTTACCTGAAAGAAATCGGAAATGATGAAAATTCAGGAGTCGAAGCGGATCAACTTTTGCAATGGGAGCAAACGAATCGCCAGGCCACCACTCAACTTTATCAATTGAGATTGATCAAACTCGCCTCCCATCGATCTCCTCAAGAGATTATAGACGCGTTGATCGCCGATCCTAGCAACGAACAAAATGCCATTGATACAAAAGCAAAATTGGGCAGAATCCTAGAACTCATTTCAAAGGATTTTGAGAGCGAGAATCCGAAGAAGATTGGAAGAGCTTTCAAAGCTCTCTTTCATATCGAAACTTTTAATCCAGGCGTCGGGATGCGATACATTTACGATTTCATCCATGCCATTCCATTTTTAAAGGGGGGCGATCGTCTCATCGCACTAAAGACCCTCAATCTAACGATCATCCGCTCAATGCCTAGGGACAGTTCCGACGAGAAACTAAAAAACGAGAAGTGGAAGGAGTTTCGGCATCACTTTCCTTCCAAGGACGAGCTCGGCGCAATGGTGATGGGCATGCATCGTGAAGAGCCGGGCGATGAGGAATTCAATCAACTTCTTCTTTTTGTTTTTTTGGCAGGAGGCCCGCGAACGGCAGAAGAATTTTTAAGTCGAGCTGGGCGTTTTGATATTCTCCTGGAATCCGAAACCTTGGCGTGGAACGACGATTCGGAATTTCGACGTTTAGTGAATCGCATTTCAGATTATCTGAAACCGTCCTATGAAGCGTTTCAAGATCCCATTCAGAAAGGGTTCGAGCTTCGTCAACGAGTTGAAGGTCGAGTCAACCAACAGTCTCCCTTCACGATGCCCACCGATCCATTCGCTAGGGGCTTTTAACGATGTCTTTTGAAGTGACTCTGGTCGTTCACGCGGTTGTTACATGGTTTCTCTGCGGAATTGCATGGACTATGCAACTCACTCTCCCGGCGGGTTCCCATCGCTTTGGCCTCCATCCTAGACTTCAATGGCTTGTGGGTGGAGCTATGCTCTTTGAGTTATTTAGCGCGATCGCTCTATTGATTTACGCAGAAGGTCCTAAACCTGCTGCGATGGCTCGGATCAATCTCATGTTGCTGGCTATGATTTGGATGGCCAATCTTCTTCTTAAAAGAAATTGGATTCCCACCATTGCCTGGACACTTCGATCCTTTCTGCTCTTTCTGATTTTAACCGCCACCGTAATTAGATAATAGAGAGCGTGGATTTTATTCATTGGCTCGTCGGCGGCATTACCTGGAGCTTCGATGTCCTTTTACATTTAGATATTCATCTTCACGAGTGGGCTCTCGAGCTTGGTCCCTGGTGTTATGTTCTCGTCTTTGCTGTTATTTTTGCGGAAAGCGGGATCTTTATCTTTCCCTTTCTGCCAGGAGACTCCCTCCTCTTTGCTCTTGGAGCTCTTTGCGCCAGAGGCACCCTTGATCGCGACATTACGACTCTTTCTCTGATCATTGCCGCCATCGCCGGCGGATTTACGAACTACGCAATCGGGCAATGGATAGGACCGAGAATATATAAGATGGGAGATCGTCTCTATTTTAAACAGTCTCACATTACGAAAACCCACCAATTTTATGAAAAGCATGGCGGAAAAACCATTTTGCTCGCTCGCTTTATTCCCATTATTCGCACCTTCGCAGCTTTCGTGGCGGGAATCGCCTATATGGATTTCCGCAAATTCGCTCTATTTAATGTATTGGGTGGAATCGTTTGGGTCGTTTCATTGGTTTACTTGGGATTCCATTTCGGAAACCTTCCCATCATTCGCGACAACTTCGGCCTCGTCATCCCGATGATTATTGTGATTTCCGTGTTGCCCATCCTCTGGGAAATCGTCTCTAAGCGCTTGTCATCTTTCAAAACGCCCCGCTAGACTGTGCGATCTTAGGAGGGGAATTCATGAAAAATCAGTTTAGGATGTTGGGCGCTTACATTGCTGGATTCAGTTTCATTCTTATCTCTACATCGAACGTCAAAGGAGAGAGCGCGGAGCCCTGGCCCGCTGCCGTTCAACAAGCTCATCATCGAAGTCCCATTGCGAGCGATGGCGGGCTAAGAATTTCAGATTGGATTTTCGATGCGATTGAAGACATTTCACTTCTGGATATGGACGTCGGCGAAGGCAATTTTAAGTGGTCCGTTCACCGACGCGTGTTTCAAAATAACGATCAGTTTGGAAGTTTCAGCGTTGTCGATCAGTTCAAAACGCGAGCTAAAATCCCATTTTTCACGCACACGTCCGGTCACTTTGATGTTTGGCTAGGAACGAAGCTCGGACTCAATTTTTTAAACATTCGCACGGTAAAGAGCGAAGGCTTGAAAGACATTCCTGATCTCGAGTCTAAGAAAAAAGATTTAGAGAATTCATCCTGGGTGAAAGAATTCGCAAGCATCACCTCCGCGATAAACGATTTTTGGGGAATTCGTTACGACGGTAAGGGCCAACGCAAAATCAGCCTGTTTCCTAATCGCGATGAAGGTGAAATTGATCCCGAAACGTATGCACGATTTAGTAATTTATCCAATCTCGTCGTGCTTCCGCTCAAGTTTCCTACCAAAGGGGAGTCGGTGGCGGAACTTCAAGACGGTGAAATTC
>ERZ761602.3484-NODE-3484-length-22142-cov-7.044325_pt1 | contig 22142 bp, 15 predicted proteins | sample MGYA00512165_ERZ761602 | MGnify/ENA primary metagenome ERZ761602 (study PRJEB28899, sample SAMN02445085) | bioreactor sludge metagenome | biome: EBPR sludge; isolation source: Thorneside wastewater treatment plant | place: Australia: Brisbane, Thorneside...
TCCGGTGGACTGTCGAGAGAGCGGAGCTTTGCGGAGCGGGCAGTTCTGGCGTGGCTTCCAGCGGCACTGTTTCATATCCAGGGTGAAAAACTACTCCCGGTGCCGTTTGAAAAGGACTACGCCTTCAGGGACTTTTGCTCCCTTGGAAGCACCACTCTTGTTTGCACCTACAACACAAAGTCTCGCCGCGGCTTCCGCGATGGAAAGTTATCCCTGCTTAAGGGTGAGGCGATGTGTCCGGTTTGGAATCAGGGATCGCTTTGATCGACAAGGACGGAAAAGCCTCGCCGGCGCTCAATAACAAGGGAGAACCAAGACAGATTCAGGGCATGGTCGGCTGCTACGCAGGCGCGCAGGTTTTCTTCGTTTTCGGAGATCCGGCCCAAGTCGCCTGGTATTGCCCGGCCAAATGAAGCCGAACGGCCGTCAGCCTGTCCAAAGCGTCCGTTCCGTTTCTACCCCTCCAGCTGGTTCCAGAACTCGGCGGGCATGTCCTGCGCCAGGTGCAAAGCGCCATTGGCACCGGCAAAGGCAGGCTCTTCCACGCGCCGCACCTTACCGCCGCCCAGTTCAGCCAGTTTGCGCTCGATGGCCTTGTCCAGGCCGATGATCTGAGAGCCGCCGCCGGCCAGAAGTACATTGTCGCGCATGCCTGCCTGGAACTCGGGGTCGTAGCCCGCAATCAGCGTGTGCAGGCCGTTCACGATCTCCGGCACGATGCTCTCCGTGGCCTTCTGCAACGCCTCTGTCACGTCAAATTGCGTGGGAACGCCCCGCACCGGCAGAGTCACAACCACGCGCTCTGCGGCACGCTGCGCAAGGAAGCTGTGCTTCTCCTTGATCTGCTTGACCATGTTGATTGTGAAGTCCGCGCCGGGGCAGGCCTCGCGCAGCAACTCAAACAGCCGGCGGTCCACAGCATCGCCCGCCGCCGACAGCGTAACCTGGTCGTCTGCGCTCGGCAGGGCGCCGTGCATGCGGCAGAGGTCCGTCGTGCCCGCGCCAATATCAATCACCAGCGTGTCCGTCAGGAAGTTCAGGCCGTAGGCCACGGCAAAGGGCTCGGAGCAGATCATCACGCAGTCCAGCACGCCGCGCGCGGCTTCGAGCAGGCTCTTTTGACTGTGCAGGCTGGCCTGGGCCGGCGCGCCAATGACGCCATAGATGAGGTCGTCGGGGCGCGGCTTGGCCAGGCTTACCACGTGCTCGAGAAGATCGTGAATGGCCTGCTGAGTGCGGGCGGAGTCACGATTGATGGATTTGTCGAGGTCGCGGTAGAGCACTTCGCCCTTCTCCATGGGGCGATAGAAATCGCAGGAGTGCTTGTGTTTGAGGGCTTCATCGCCAAAGAGCCTGTCACGGCCCAGGGCCTTCTTCGAGATCACGTCGCGCGGGTAGGCCACAAAGCTGCCGATGCTGGTGCGCACGCCGTTGGAGGCTGCAATGGCGCTGTGGCTGGTGCCGAGGTCAATGCCGACGAAAAGAACACCGCTCTGGGGTTTGCTGGCGGGCGCTGAAGCGTTGGGCTGCATGGAGGCTCCGGAATAGAGAAGTGGCGAGCGCGGCTCGCCTGTGGCGAATCGTCATGGGCACGCCAGCGACTTGAGGCAATTCCGGTGACTGGGGAGTATTTCGCGGCCTTGACGCGGGCTTGGCGTCATCTATAAGGGTAAGCGCCGTCGGCAATCCGCCGACGGACGTTTTGTTTACGGACCCTGAATCCGCGTTTTTCGAGAGCCCAGCCATGAGCAACGCCCTGTCCGCCGATGTCCAGCGCATGAACGAACTCATCAGCCGTTCCCAGTTCGGCGAGGTGGAAACCGCCTTTGCCAGCGCCGCCCAGAAGGCGCCGACAGAAGTGGACAGCCTTTTCCCCATCGTCGAGAAGCTCGACAAGGCCGGCCAGGGCGAGAAGGCAGGCAACCTGCTTGAACCCCTGGTTCCCGTGCTGCTCGAGAAAGAGCCGCACAAGGCCGTGCGCGTGGTGGAGGCCATTGCCAAAGTCAGCCCCAAGAACCCGCGCCTGAAGGACCTCGCGGTCAAGACCTACCAGGCCGAATACGCCTCGATTCCCGGCTTTGACAAGATAGTGGCGCGCGCCACCGACGAGTCCAAGGGCTCGGATTTTGCCTTCGTCGATTCGCTGATGCGCCAGCTTGCCTTCATTCCCGGCGACTACCTGTTCCACGAGCAGGGCTGGGGCCTGGGCAAGGTCACGGCCATGGACGCCGCCGCCGGCACCCTGACCATCGACTTCGTGGACAAGAAGGGCCATACGGTCAAGCTCGGCGCGGCCGCGCGCTTCTTTGCCAAGCTTTCAACTGACAACATCCTGGTCCAGAAGGCCGCTGACGGCGACGGCCTGAAGGCCCGCGCGGGAACCGATCCTGCCGGCGTCATCCTTACGGTGCTCAAGAGCCTGAACAACTCCAGCAACCTCAAGCGCATCAAGGCCGAACTCTGCCCCTCCGTGATTTCGGCCAAGGAATGGTCGAAGTGGTGGCAGGGGGCGCGCAAGGCGCTGGCCAAGCACCCCTACGTCAAAGTGGGCGCCGGCAACAATCCCACCATCGAGCGCCTCCAGACCGCCGTGCCCCAGGAAACGGAAGCCCGCGAGATGTTTGAGAACGCGAGGCGCCTGTTCGACAAGCTCAACGTCATGCGACGCTACCTCAAGGAGAGCGACAGCTCAGCGGAACGCAAGGCACTGCTCAAGGGCTTTGCGGAAAGCCTGCTGCCCCTGGCCAACAAGGACCACGAAAAGCTGCTGGTCTGCTTCATGATCGCCGACCTGGCCCAAGCCGAAGAAGACCTCGGGGTCAGCGCCCCGGCCAGCGCCGAAGACCTTGTGCGCGACGCTGAAAAGCTGCTCGAAATGACCGTCAAGTTGAGCGACGCCGAGTACCAGGAGCGCGCCCTGGAAATGCACCGCGCTCTCAACAAGGATGGCTGGAACGAAATCTTTGGCCGCGCCTTCCTCCAGGACATGGCCGACGTGTGGGACCGTATCAGCGAGCGCCTGCTCAAAGGTGACAACCAGGGCCCGCTGCTCAAGGCCGTCAAGACGGTGCTGGACGACCCCGAGGCCTACCCGCTGCAGTACCTCTGGATCGCGCGCCGCGCCATTCTGGGCCAGAAGCTGCCCCAGGGCCTGGAGCTGCCCACTTCAGATCGCCTGTTTGAACGCCTGACCTGGCTGGCCAACAAGGTCCTGACGCGCATTGAGCGCGGCGAGTCCAAGCTCAAGGACACCCTGGCCTCCCTGCGCAGCGCCATGACCGACCGCCAGGGCCGCCTGCTCCAGGCCGCCATTGCCGGCCGCGATGAAGATTCCGCCAGCCATCTGCTGCACGCCATCAAGCGTTCGCGCTGGCTGAGCGAAACGCACCTGAGCACGCTGCGCGACGTGATTACCCGCGCCTTCCCGGCCCTTTTGCAGCGCGAGGAAAAGCTCGTGCCCCTGGGTCAGATCGAGGAAGCCGAGGGCATCCTCGCCACCGCCAACGGCCGCCGCAAGCGCGAGGACGAATTGCGTCGCGTCCAGGAAGAAGACCTCCCCGCTGTCGCCAAGCAGATCGGCGAGGCCTTGGCCATGGGCGATATCTCGGAAAACGCAGAACTCGACGCGGCGCGCGAGAAGGAGTCCCGCCTCAAGGAACGCGCCAAGGAGATCATGGAAGAACTCAAGCGCGTCAAGGTGGTCTCGGCCGACGAAGTCGATGCCGCCAAGGCGGGCTTCGGCACGCGGGTGACGCTCAAGAATCCCCAGGGCAAGCAGGTCGTTTACACGATCCTGGGCCCCTACGAAGCCGACCACGCCAACAACATCATCAGCAACGAGAGCCCCATCGCCCAGGGCATCCTGGGCAAGGCTGCGGGCGAGGACGCCGTGGTTACGACGCCGGAAGGCAGCGTGAACTACAAAGTCGTTGCCATTGAAAAGGCCCTGGCCTGACACGAGCGCACACCAGCAAAGAGGCGGCCTCCAAGGCCGCCTCTTTGCGTGGCAGGCCATGCAGGCGCCTACATCCGCTCGACCAGGGTCATACCCAGCAGCAGCAATCCGCGCCCGAGCACCTTGCGCACTGCATTGACCAGGCGCACGCGGGCCTTGGAAAGCTCGGCGTCCTCCCCCACTATGCGGGTATCCTTGGTATTGGTCCACCAGCTTGAAGTCTGCGCGGCGATTTCAATCAGGGCCTTGGCCACGATGGACGGCTCGTATTCAGCGCTGGCGCGGCGCAAGGCCTCCGGGAAATTGGCGAGCTGGAGCGCCAGCTCCCACTCGTCATCGCGCTTGAGCTGGGCGCAATCGCCCAGCTTCCACGCATGGGCGCCCCAGGCCTTCTGGCGCGCGGCTTCATGAAACTTCTCCGTCACAGAGCCCATGCGCACAAACTGCATGAGCATGTAGGGGCCGGTTTCACCGGTAAAGTTGAGAATCTCGTCCCAGTCGAACTTGATGTCGTTGCGGCGCCCGTTCTTCAGGTCGTTGAACACGACAGCGCCGATGCCCACGGCGTGCGCGACGCGCTCCGCCTGCTGCGCGTCACGGGCCAGCTCTTCGTTTTTCTCGCGAATGATGCCGCGCACGGCCTCGACCGCTTCGTCGAGAAGATCCTCGAGCATGACGACGCGGCCGGCGCGCGTGCTGGCCTTGGCCCACTTGCCGTCCGGCTGCTTGAAGAGCAGCAGGCCGAAGTCAACGTGCGAACACTGGCGGGCCCAGGCGTGGCCGAGCAATTCCAGGCCCTTGAACAACTGCTGGAAGTGAAGCCGCTGCTCACCGCCTACGACATACACCAGCGTTTCGCTCTGGAAGTGACGGTGGCGATAGAGAGCTGCCGCCATGTCCCGTGTGTGATAGGCCGTGGCTCCGTCGTTCTTCACCAGGATCACCGGCGGTTTGTCCTTGCCGTGAGTGTAGATGACGATGGCACCCTCTGACTCTTCGGCCACCTTCAGTTCCAGGGCATCGGCGATAATGCGGCGGCAAAGGTCTTCGGCCGTCACGTAATAGCTCTCACCGATGTAGAGAGCGTGCTCGCCAAAGAACCGCTCGGGCTCTTCCGTCAGCACCCGCTTGCGGTGCAGGTCCACGACGGGCCAGAGGTGAAAGCTGATGCCCAGATGGGCGTAGACACGCTCAAACTCCGCGAGACTGATGTTGCGCGCGTGCTCCCAGATAAGGAAGTTGGCTTTGCCCTCCTGCCCCGCTTCGTGGGCACGGTCGCTCATCAGTGCCTCAATGTGGCGCTCCAGCAGCGCAAATTCACGCTTGCCTGCGTCCTCCAGGTCCTCGTGCTGCCTGATTTCCTGATTGAAGCGCTGGTAGGTCTCTATCAGCACCTGTACGGTCATGTCGCCCAGGGGCCGCTCATCGCCTGCCAGCGCACGAACAGCCACCTCGGGGAAGTACTTCTTCAGGCCGGCAATCAGCTTGCCAAAGCCCGTGCCCCAGTCGCCAAGGTGGTTGATGCCAACGACGCGCCAGCCCTGGCTCTCACGGATCTTCTTGACGGCATAACCGATCATCGTGCTGCGCAAGTGGTGCACGGCCAGGGGCTTTGCGATGTTGGGGCTTGAGAAATCAAGCACCAGCGTTTTGCCCTTGCCCTCCTCACCTGCGCCAAAACTCCATTGCGGCGCGGCTTCAATGCTTTCGCCCGGGCAACTGACTTCAATGGCACCCAGCACCATGCTCATGCAAGCGGCGCGATTGAGCCTGAAGTTGACATAGGGCCCCGCTGCCGTCGCGCTTTCAATGAGGCGCGGGGCGCTGCTTGCTGGCGGCTGATCGCCGGACGCCAGCTTCGCCGCCACCTCGTTGGGCTTGAGGCCCGCTGCCTTGGCGAACACAAAGCACCCCAGGGCCACGTCACCCATGTCCCGTTTGGGCGGACGCACAAGCTGGGCCTGAATGTCGGCCACCGTCAGGCCGGCGTTCTGGAATGAAGGCCAGCGGGCCAACTCCTGCGCGATGGGTGCTCGAAGAATGTCCATGGTCCGCTCCCGGCCGAAAATCCTGATTCGTCCAACTCCGTCTGGCGCCGCGCTTTGCGCCAAGCCCGCCACTCGGCCGCCAAAAAGTCGCGCGGCAACTGTGTCCAATTTTTCCAGGGGTTGGAGGCCGCCATGCAAGACGCCCACAACACCGCGCTATCCATCGCCGTTGAACTCACTGCTCCCGCCAGCGCGCGACGACGGCTCACGCCGCGCAGCGTGGACGAAATCTACCATCTGGCCCCGAGCGAAGAAGCCCGCCTCGCCCAGGCCCGCTTCTGCCACGCAATGTATCAGGGCGATCAACTGGCCTACATTCCGAGGCTGCCCGGCGAAAGCCCCCTCGAGTTCTCCCGCCGCCCGCACAAGTGCTTCCTCAACCTGACCCGCGTCATCATCGATGTGCTGGGCCAGCTCTATCACCGCCCCGTGAACCGCCGCTATTCCGGAGATGCGCGGGCAGCAGAGCGTATCCAGCGCGCCTTCTCAATCAACCCGATGGCGCCGCTCATGCTCACCGTGGACCGCCTCACCCGCCTGCAGGGAGCGTGCGCCCTGAGCGTGAGCTATCAGGACGGCGAGTTGCGGTTCTGGCCCTGGCCCGCGCACCGGCTGGTCGTCCTTCCCGACCCGGCATTGCCCGTGCGTCCCCTGGCTGTGGTGGCGCTGGCATTTGGCGAGCGCGAGGAAAACCTGGCCCACGTCTGGACAGCGCGGCAGGTCACAACCGTCGTGAACGGCCGCGTCGCGGCGGAAAGCAGCCACGAACTGGGACGGGTTCCCTTCGTGTTCTTCCATGACCGGCTGCCCGTCGATGGCTTCTGGGTCGAGGGGCGGGGCCGCTCACTGTGCCACGCCAACGCCGAGTTTAACGCCAAGCTTTCAGAACTGGCGTTCACGGTGGCCATGCAGGGATTTGGCGTGATGGAGATCGTCAATCCCGACCCCGCCCAGGAGATCGCCGTGGGGCCGGCGCGGGCCATCGCGTTCTCCGTCAGCGGCCAGCAGCCCTTCGGCATCAACTTCAAGTCACCAAACGCGCCCATCGCCGAGCTGATCGCTGACCTCGAGTTTCACCTGCGCACCCTGCTCAAGACCCAACGTGTGCCGGAAAGCGTGCTCAGTGTCAACGTCGGCCAGGGCGTCAGCGGCGTCAGCATTCTCGCCGCGCAATCGCCCGTGCTTGAAGACCGCGTCGAGCGCATGGCGCTGTTTGGCGCCGCCGAGCAGGATCTTCTGCGCTGCGCGCTGGCCGTGCTGCGCGAGCACGAAGGCCTGACCGGCGAAGTCAGCCTGGGCGTCGATTTTCCCGAGCCACAACTCGAGCAAAGCATCTCCGAGCGCATGGCCCACGACAGCTGGCGCCTCGAGCACGGGTTGCTCGCTCCCTGGGACATCATGCTGCGCGACGACCCTGACGCCTTCGATTCCCCTGAAGACGCCAAGCGCCTCTGGCTTGCCCGGCGCGCCGAACTGGCGGCTATCGGCCCAGGCGGCGCGGGGCAAGCCGCGCTCCTGGCTCGGGATACTGCCCGCTGAAATCCCGGCGCGGCCCCATCGCCCACAACGGAGACCACCCATGCCTGAAAAATCCCTCACTGAACTACTCGCCGCCACCCTGCCCCAAGCCCTGGCCCAGGAGCCCGCCGTGGCGTCGGCGCTCGAACGAGTCAGAGAACTTGAACAACGCGCCTCCACGCTGGCCGCCCAGCAGGCCTTTCTCGAGCGCGCCCCCCGCGAGGGCCTTCAGTTCCCCGGAGACGCCCTGAAGCTGATCGACGCCGCCAAGCTCGCGGACCTCGATGCGGCCTATGCCGAGTTGCGCCGCGGCCGGCCCTGGCTGTTCAGGTCCGCTGCTTCTCCCGCTGCCGAGAAGCTGGCCCTGGCCGCCCCCGAGATTGAACGCATGCGCGAGGCCGTCAAGCACGGCGCCCTTTCCCGCGGCGTGCAGGCCCTGAGGCCTATCAAGCGGGTCCGGTCGTAGCGCCGGGCCCGGTGGCGGGCCTGAGACCCGCCTGACCCGCAGCGGCCCGCCCCATTGGCGCGGGTCAACCGCCTTCATCCCACACGGAGACAGAAACATGCCTTTCACCGGAAAAGCCACCTATGACGGTGGCAGCACCCTGCCTGAACTCGTCGATGATGTCAGCGATCTTGTGGGGCTCATCTCGCCCTTCGACACGCCCCTGCTCGACGCCATGGGCAGCCCGCGCTACGCCGCCAAATCCACCCGCCACGAATGGTTCGAGGACAAGCTCAACCCCGGCTACTCGCATATCGACAACGCCGCCGGATACAACGCCTCGGCCACGAGCTGGGTCGTGGACCAGGGCAACGCATTTCGCATCGGCGACCTGGTCAATCCCGAAGGCAGCGACGAAGTTCTTCAGGTCATTGCCGTCTCCTCCAACACCCTGACCGTCGCGCGCGGCTACGGCGGGAGCCCGGCCGCGGCCGTCAACGACCACCAGCGCCTGCGCGTGATCGGCCACGCTGCTCTGGAAGGCGAGGATGCTCCCCTGCCCGCGTTTCAGAACCGGCAGCGCCGCGAGAACTTCACACAGATCTTCACGGAAAGCGTGATGATCTCGGGTTCCCTCGACGCCGTCGGCCTCCACGCGGTGGAACGCGAGTTCGACTACCAGGTCATCCAGCGCCTGCGCGAACTGCTGCGCTCGCTGGAACAGAGTGTGGTCAGCGGCTTCAAGTCCGCCGCCAGCCCCGAGGGCAGTGCCTCGGCGCGCCGCACCATGGGCGGGTTGCTCCAGTTCATCTCCGGGCCCGACGCCGTGGTCCATGACGCCGCCGCCGCCGCGCTGGACGAGGCCACGCTCAACAGTGCCCTGCGCGCCTGCTGGGAGAAGGGCGGCCGCCCCGGCGCCATTGTCTGCGGCGGCTTCCAGAAGCGCCGCATCTCGAGCTTCATCCAGAGCGCGAGGCGCTACGAGGCCGAGAGCACCGTGCTCAAGAGCCTCGTTGATGTCTACGAGAGCGACTTCGGTGCGCAGCGTGTGATTCTGTCGCGCTGGGTGCCCGCCGACAAAGTGCTGCTGCTGGACCTCGACAAGATTCAGGTGCTGCCCCTTCAGGGCCGCAGCTTCTTCGTCAAGCCCCTGGCCGAGAGCGGCGACTTCCGCAAGGCCCAGATCATCGGCGAATACACGCTGGAAGTGCTCAACGCCGGCGACGGCGGCCAAGGTGTGATTACCAACCTCGCCACGGCCTGACCGCGCCAAGCGGGGGCGCCTGGGCGCCCCCGCCACCCGGGAGACATGCCCATGCTCGACTATGTGACAATTCGCGGACTGGCCGGGACTTCCGCCTGGCGCTTCGCCGGTGCAAGCCGCGCCAACACCGACCAGGGCCGGCTCTATGTGACTATCGCTGGGTCTGCGGGCAGCGTCGCGGTCAGCCTCTATCGCGACGCCGCCCGCACGGAGACGGTGGCCGGCGGTATCCATCCGGAGGGCACGGGCCTGCTGAATCTCGACGCGCTCAACAACAGCGGGCTGACAGGCCGAGTGCACCTGGAGTCACCTGCAGCCGGGGAAGGCGAACTGGACCTGTTCTATGCCTGCAGCGACGACCTTCGGGCACTGCAGGCCGGCATTTCGGACTTTCTGACCGCCGGACGCTTTGCGGGGGAGCCTGGCTTTGAACTGCCCTGCGCCTCGGCCAAGCGCACGCTCGACCGCCTGCTGCAGGCGCGGCAGTGCCAGGTACGTTTTGACACGCTGCTGCCCCTGGCGGATGTCGCAGCGCAATACGCGCTGGCCTTCATCTACGACTTCCTCGCCCATCGGCAGGGCGACCCCGCGACCTTTCTCGCGGAAAAGTATCGCCAGCAGGCGGCCTCGGCCCTGACCGCCCTGCGCCTGAGCGTCGAGGGCCACCCGTGGATGCCATTCTCACATCACGTCAAGCGCGCCTGAGCGCGGGGAGCCCCCATGCCGGATTTCAACGCACTGTTCGAAGTTTTTGGAGTCTTTGCCCGCGCCTTCACCCAATTCGAGAATCTGGCGCGGCGCGGCCTGCTGTTCAGCGGCAGCGACGAGACCTTCCGCTCGCTCGATCGCCTGCGGGAAGAGTTCATCGCGGTCTTGAACGATAGTCCGCCGGAGCGCGACATGCTCGAGGCCCTGTCGCTGTTTCATGAAGCCGCGCGCGGCGTGGAGGGCTGGTCCGCGCGCCTGCAGGGCCACCTCGAAGCCTGGATTCGCGGCCCCCTGGCCGCGGAACTGGGCATGCGCGGCGCCCAGCCCCAGGCCGTGCTGGCGGCTCTGGCCTGCGCCATGGACGCCGCCGGCGAGACGGTCAAGCGCTGCGGCGTCAGCGTCAGCAGCGTGACGGCTGCGCCGCAGAACGCCGGCAACGCTCGTTGTTACGCGGCGCTGATGGCCGTGGATCCCTCGGAAAGCGTGCAGGCCAATGAGCGGGCACGCACCCAGTCCATCGCTGTCGAGTGCATCAAGGATGCCGTCCTGCACCGTGTGGCCGAGGGCAGCGAGGAGTTTCGGGTGACGCCCGAACATGGCGCGACGCTCCCGTTGTGGGTCATTCCGGTGACTGTCGGCGGGGTGGCAGATCGCCGCAATGTGATTATCGACGGCGCCTTTGCAGACTATGATTCCGGGTCTTTCACGCACTGGGAGGCACTGTCCGGCGCCGCCATACTCTCCCAGGACACCTCGCAGTTTCTGTTCGGTTCGGGAACTCTGAAAGTCAGCGGCAACGGTGCAACGGCGGCTGAGCTCATACAGAACCTGGCGCAACGCGTGCCGCCTCTGGCCGTAGGCCGCGTATGGGCTCTGGGAACCTGGGCTTATGTGAGTTCATGCAATACCGGCAGTGTGACGGTGGACCTGCTGGTGGACGGTTCACCATCGTCTCTCTGTCTCACAATCAACGGCAGCACTCCCGCGGGCCAATGGCTGCACCTGGGCGGCTTTGAGTATCTGCCGCGCCAGGCCCATCCCGGCAAAGTCAAAGTGCGCGTGCGTTGCAGTTCCGATTTCAGCGGCGTGGTGCTGCTCGATGGCGTCTCGCTGGCCCCGGCCGCAGAGATTCCTCACGCCGGGTTGCAGGTGGCCCTTTTTCAGGGTTCGCGGCCGCCGCTCTGCACCCCTCTGGCGGACCGTTTCGAGATCAGGACGCTCAGTGACGATGCCGGCGCCTTCCAGCGCATGTTCCGGGACCGCCTGCAGACGGCCATGCCCTCGTCCGACAGCCCGACCGTGAACGACAGCCTCGCGGAGTAATCATGCTGACACTGCACTTTGGCGGACGGCTGCTGGGGGACCTTGCAGCCCTGGAAGTATCGAGACAGGCCGAGGGCTTGGCTGTGCTGGAGCGCTGGCAGGCGCGCATCGAGTTATCGGGTGCCACGCCGGCCTCCGCAGAGCGCGCAGCAGCCCTGCTGGAAGGGGCGCTCGTCGGCGAGGGCAACCTGGAAGTTCGCGAGGGCGGCAACGTTTTGCGCCGCCTGCCGCTGGCGGCCTGCACGGCAGGCCCGGCCCTGGAGCGCCTGCGGCTCAACACGGGAGACGACGCAAGCGCCCACCCCCAGCGCCTCTTCAGCCTCCAGTTTCTGGCCCGGCTTGGAGCGCCCGCGGAGTCAGAGTTGGCCGCCCACACGGCGCAGGAAACGATTATCACATTGACGACCCGGCGCATCGTGGATCTGCCGCTGCTGGCGCCCGGCGCGCCCCCCTGGCGCCAAGAGACTGGCGCGCCTGCCCAGGAAATCATTCAGGAGGGGTACGCCGGCCCCGAGGCGTCCTTGCCCCCGCCTCTTATACCCCAGGCACTGGTTGAGCAGCGCGTGGAGCGCAATGCAGGGTCCACCCAACCGGGTCTGCGCTGGCGCTATGTGATGCGCCCCCTCTTCTTTGTTTTTCCGCAAGGCGAGTCCCGGCCATGAACGAAATTGTCGCAACCCTCAATCAGCAACCGCTGCTCAACTTGAGTATCAACCTGAGGCGTGGTGCCCGGCCCTCGGAGTTCGTGGCCGTCATGCCGGTCCAGGGCGCGCCGCACGTGGACGAAAGAGTTCTGGTCGTTCTGGCGGAAGGAGGGCACAGGCGCGAATTTTCACAGTTCACGGTCAGCCGCGTGACCGACCTCGGCCTGGGGCTCTGTGAAGTACGTGGCGAGGATCTGCGCGCACTGTGGTCGCGCCATGAGGTGCGGCGGAGCTTCAACACGCCACGAGGCGACGGCAGCATCCTCGAGCCCCGCAGCCTGGATCAGGGGAGCCCGTGGACCTGCGCCAGGCTCATGGAAGAACTGTTTGCTGCGGCAAACGTCGATATCGCGCCGCTGGCGGTGACGTCGTCTGCCATTGTGAGTGTACCGATTGCCACCGGTACGAAACTACCGGAGGCCGTCGCCCGCTGCCTCGATGCCTGCGCGTTGACGCTGGTCCTCCACGACGACGGAAGAATCGAGGCCTGCGGACAATCAGGATTTGAGCCCGACACTGCCCGCCTGATGCGGCAACGGAACACGAGCAGCCTGGGCTTCGACAGCGTGGCGGGAGGAGAAGCCTTCGAACTGCAGGAGGTCTCACATTGGCACGCCGTTCTGCCCGGGGACGGCAGCTCCGGCCTGGACCTGGGCGAGTTCTATCCCCTGCGCGACGTTCTGGCCGCCTGGGGCATCAGCGAAGCACTGGCTCGACAGGCCTGCCTGAGTGACGTCGGCTTTGAGCGCCTGCTTGGACCGACCGGGAGTGGCACAGGCGGCCGGCTGGCGCTGCTGAAGCGCTATGCCTTCAAGGCCTTCCGAGCCGACAACGCACACAACCATCTGCCCTGGGTTCCCGTCGGCGGGATTCAGGCGGGCCGCTTTGCACCGGCGCTCCTGCAAACGCGCCGGTCGCGTCCGCCTTCGGGCGGGCCCGTGGATTTCCGCGAGGCGCTATTCTCCGATTCCGGCTGGGCCGAGGAGCCCGCGGGCTGGGAATGTGACTGCGAACGGGGCCTCCTGCTGCTTCAGGAGCCCCCCTACCTGCTCAGCGAAGCAGCCGGGGGGCCCCATGATCCCACGCGCCAGGATCGCACCTTGGAGGGCGGCCCCCTGCTGCGCCTGACCATCGCCGTGCCAAGCCGCCGCCCCCCGTTTTCACTCGGGCGAGGTACTCGCCCGCTGCATGCCCCCTCCCTTGTTTCCCTCTACAGCGCCGAGGGCGTCCTGCTCAACGAGGCCCCACTCACGGATGCCGCAGCGAAACTGCTGGCCTCGAACGAAGCGGGCCATACTTCGCATTATCTCTCCGCGGGCCTGCTGCTCACGCAGCCGAATATGACTATTTCTGAGGTGGAAATTGTGGCGGGGCCCCAGGGGCTGACCACAGGCGTGACCCTGGCACCCGGGGTGCAGCCCGCGCCGCCACAAGCGGCGCCCGGAAATCCAGTACCCGGACGGGCCGTGGCGCCCCTGCCCAGCGGGCTGCACGCGCCCCAGAACGCCTACCGCTCCGGGCCCCTGATTCTGCGCTGCGCGGGCGAGACGCCGGAAAGTGAGTCCTACCTGGCGGCCGAAGCCACCCGGCGCGACCGGAACACAAAGGCGCTTGAACTCGCCAATCTGGGCTCCCTGGCGCACCCCTTTCATGTCGCAAGTCTGGACCCCGGCCGTGCGGGGCGCTGGTTCTTTGTGGCCGGCGTCGAGGCTACGGCCGAAGGCCGCGTGCGCATTCTGGCCCAGGAAGGGCACGACGTGCGCCACGACGAACTCGAGCCCCAAGCCCTGAACCCAACGCGCGGCAGTACTCCGCGCGAAATGCGCGGGCTGCTGGTAAGCCTCGACGGCGAGCTACGCCTCGCCGATTGCGGCCCTCTCGTCAGTGACTCGCGCGGGACGCTCAACCCGGCCGCGTCGAACCTGATCGCGGACCTCGAGGACGACCGCCTCAGCCGCCGCCGCGCTGGGCCGCTGCACTTTCTCAGCGTGCTGGCTTTCAGCCCCGCCCATCAGCAAGAGGGCGCTGGCGGCCCGCCGCAAGGGCCCGCCGGCTGGGTTCCCGCGCTGAACTTCCGCGATGAGGCGACCGCGGCGCAGGCCCGCAACGGGCGCGGCCTCTTCGCCGAGAGCGACGGCCGCTCGCTGGGTCGTCTGTGCGCCCAAGGACAGGGGGGCCCCCTGCTGGCCGACGCGCGGCATTGCACGAAGCACCGCTTCGGGCAGGCCTTGTCAGACGACGGGCTGTACACCGAGGCCAGCGGCCACCTGAGCACCCAGGCGTATTTCAAGGTGCCGGGCAGCGAGGTGTACGATGCGCCGCTGGCCTTCGTGCCGCAGCGCTTCGAGGGAGGCGTGCCGCCTTGGCCCCCCTACGAAGCACAGATCAAATATGACTTTGACGGCCGGCATCCCTGGAATAATCAGATAAGGGAAGGCCTGTGGCGCATTCAATACCGGCTTCCCTTTTCGCCGACCGTGCCTCCCACCTGGAAGCCCCCCGTGGAGCCTCCGCCCCCGCCGCCCTTGGATGAACCTCCCGTCAAGGCACCACCGGCGGCCGTCTGCCTGCCCTACCCGTCCGTTCAACCCATGGTGGGCGAAAACGAAGTGTGGGCGCCTTCGTTTGACTGGGTCCCTCCCCCATCCCACCCGGAATCCGTCGGCGAAGTTGAGTACCCAGGCCCGGCCATCAAAAGCACAGGCTGGGCTGGTGAGGATGCCGGCGTGCCCCGAGTCTCATTGGGCGGCGGAGCTCTTGTGCTGGCACCCTGGCGCAACCTGGCCCAGGCGCAAGACGACAGCGGCCGCAGGGAGAACTTCTTCACGCTGCACCCTGAGGTGAGCCTCGCTTTCGGCCTTCCCGGACTGGCCGGCCCGGCTCGCGGGCGCGTTCACAGCGGCTGGCAACTGCAGCAGACTCCGGCCCTGGACCTGCGGCTCCAGGCCCTCGACGAGGCCGGCCAGCCGCAGGTTGACACTTCGCGTGGACTGGAGGTGCAGGGGCATCTGCGCCTGGGCCCCGGAGAGGCTGAATATGGCGAGAGCGGCGCCCTTCGACTCGCAGGCGGCCTCGAGGGCGCCGTCGCACTGGGTCCCGACACTCTGCTTTTCTCGCCCGGGCCGGGAGTACTGAAGACGACCGGCATCCTCGAAGCGCCCGGCGCCACCATTGCCGGCAAGCTCACGGTAGACGGGCTGATTGACCCGACGGGCCTTGAACTGACTCCCGTGGCCGCCAATCCGGGCGGAACAGCAGCCAACACGCTCTGGCTGGACTCGGGCAACGGTAACGTCCTGAAGCATGGCGCCAACCGGGTGATGCTGGGCTCCAACAACTTGAGCGAGGTGGCGAACGCGGCCGCGGCGCGCACCAACATTGGCGCCGGCACGGGCGATGGTGATGTGAACCTGTCCGGCATCTTCGTCACCGGGAATCTGGTCAAGAGTACCAGCGGCGGTGATATTGAGGACGCTGGCTTCGCGCCATCGGCTGTCTACCGCTCTGGCGGCACGGATGTTCCCATCACGGACGGGGGCACGGGCGCCTCCGATGCGGATGGGGCCATCAACAACATCGTCAGCGCGGCCACCAGCCGCACGCCGGCGCTTGCAGACCGCTTCCCCTTTGAGGTGGCCTCCCACGCCTCGCAGGCGGGCGCGGCCACCTTCCAGCAGGCCCTCAACCTGATTGGCTCCCTGACCGCTGAAACGACGCTGGACCCGGCCAACGACAAGATTGCCCTGTACGACAACAGCGGCGCGGCCACGGACTCCATGACCCCGCAGGCGTTCATGAACGGGATGCAGAACCTGGCCCAGGCCACAAGCGCAACGCGCAACTTCAAGCTGCTGGCGCTGGACGCCTCAAACGTTGCCAAGTATGTCAATCTGGATGACCTGGACCCCACGGGCCAGATTCTGATTTGCCGCACCGTCAGCTACACGGGCAGCGGCTCCAGCGGCAAGACGGTCACGCTCACGGGCATCAACCGGGCGCACGCCATTCTGATTATGAAGATGGCGACGGGGGCCTCTGCGAACGTGCCGCTCTATCTGCCGCTGGGAGCCACGGGTCCGATCACGCACAACGACCTCGCAAACGCCACGGGTTACACCGAGGACTCCCTGAGTGCCCCAGTTGCCGGCACTGACCAGGTGCTGACCATCAATACCACGCATGGCTCGCGCAATGCCGGCGGCGTCACCTATCACGTCGTGGTCTGGGGCACCCCCACTTAGGAGGAGACACATGGACCAGACGCTTCAAACCGTCGTTGTTTCAGTGCTGGCCACCTGGCTGGGCGCCATCGGCATCGGGCTGATCAGCGTAGGTCTGCGCCTCAACAACACCGTTCAGCGGCTCGGGGTCGTGGTGCGCCTGCTGGTGCGCCAGAACGCCAGCCACGCGCGCGACATCGAACTTCTCAAACAGCAATGGCGCCCCAACCAGGCGCCCCTGAACCGGAGGAACTCATGAAATACGCAACACTGCTGCTGCTCTTCGCCCTGACGCTCAGCGGTTGTGCCGCGCTTGACGCCCTGCTGCTGGGGCGCATGCGCGACGCGCAGGGGCAGGACCTGTTCATTACGGCGGACGGCCGCCTGACGACTGAATCCCACGACAGCGAGGGCCGCCCCCACGAACCCGCCTTCCACGCCGGCCCCGGCGAAGGAGCCCAGGCCCTGATGCAGGGGGCCGCCGCCCTGGGCGGACCCTGGGGCGGCGCCCTGGGTGCGGGGCTGGGGCTGCTGGCCGCGGCCTATGCCGCCCTGCGCGGCCGCCGCCGTGTCAGCGCTGAGCGGGCCAAGACTGCGGCCTTCAGCGGCGGCATGGCCCTGGTGGTGGGCCTGCTGGAGGACCTGAAGTCCGGTGCCCTCGACGCCGACAAGAACGGCCGCGTCAGTCTGGCCGAAATCCGGGAGTATGTGCGCCGGCGCGGCAAGGAGGCCATAAACCCGGCCTTCGTGGCTGAGGTGGTGCGCATTGTGACCGGTACCTTTACGGAAACAGAGAAACAGCGCCTGCTCGAGGAAGCGGCGGAGAGGCTGGCGGGGCGGCCGGGAGCGCGGGGCGCGTGAGGAATGGCCAAGGGGCGGCACTAAGCATAGAGTAAGCGCGAAAGACGCCGGAGCATTCCATGAAGAAGCTGCTTTTCCTGCTGGGCCTGTGCCTGATGACCGCGGCGGCCCCCCTGCATAACGCCCAGGACGCCAAACCCGGAAGCGACGAAGCCAAGCCGGTCTCGCCCAACCCCGGGGCCAAGCCTCCGGCGGAACAGCCCAAGAGCGGCCCCGGCGGCGCCGAGTATGCCCACAAGAAGGTGGAGATGGTGACTGGCGGCAAGGGAGCCAAGAAATATTGGCTCTACACGCCTGCCGAGCCTGCGCCCAAGCAGGCGCCGGTGATCATGCTGGTGCACGGCTTTGGCGCCACGGACCCCGAGCGCACCTACATCGGCTGGATTGAGCACCTGGTCATGCGGGGCAACATCGTGCTGTTCCCCATTTACCAGGAAACGGCGCTGGAGCCGACGGACAACTACGCGCCCAATTGCGCGGAGTCGTTCAAGCTGGCCATGGAGCATTTGGAAGCCGACAAATCGCGGGTGCAGCCCCTGAAAGAGAAGTTTGCCATCGTGGGCCATTCCGCGGGCGGCATGACAACAGGCAACCTGGCGGCACAATGGGAAGAACTGGGGCTGCCCAAGCCCCTGGCAGCCATGCCCGTGCAACCCGGCCGCGCCTTTGGCTACTCGACGGCAAACCAGCGCGACAACGGCATGATCAACCTGGCTGACTTCTCGAAGATTCCGCGCGAGACGCACCTGCTTTGCGTTTACGGCGACAGCGACCAGACGGTGGGCAGCTACTGCGCCATAAAAATCTTCGCCGGCGCCACGGGCGTGCCGGCCGAAAACAAGAACTTGATCGAAGTGCGCTCCTGCGTTCATGGCTCGCCCAAGATGATCGCAACGCACCAGACCCCGGGTGCGCTTCGCAACGCGGGCCAGGACGCCTTTGACTGGTTTGGCTACTGGAAGCTGTTTGACGCCCTGACCGACACCGCTTTCCACGGCAAGCACCGCGACTATGCCCTGGGCGACACCGAAAAACAGCGCTTCATGGGGCGCTACGGCGACGGCTGTGCGCTGTGCCAGATGCAGGTAACACTCGGCAATGCCAAGCTGGACCCCGACACCGTGGAGTACACCCCGGCATATGACCGCAACGGCAAGCCGGTGGCCCAGCCCAAGGCTGAAGCGCCCAAGGCCCCCCCCAAGCCCGCCGAGCGCCGCGAACAGCGCCCCGAAGAGCGCAAAGACCGCCGCCGGGAAGATGGCCCCCAGGACGAATCGGAAGAAGAGTTCTAGCAGGCTTCTGAAAGATCCCTTCCAGCACTCCGCCGGCCCGCGCGACTGCACGGGCCGGCACGGTCTCGGTCCACGCCCGACATTCCGGCCATTGCCTGCCGCTGAATCTGCTCCGGCTGGCGGCCAAGGCGCGGGTGACCGGTGGTTGCCGGCGCCGTCTTGCTTGGCACAATTCAGGAACGCGGACGTGGCGGAATTGGCAGACGCGCAAGACTTAGGATCTTGTACCGCAAGGTGTGTGGGTTCAAGTCCCACCGTCCGCACCAGCCTGACACCGGTGCCCTACATCATGTCCATGGCATCGACATCAATGGACATGCGCAGATTCTCCTGCGCCTTCACCAGCGGCTTGAGGCGCTCGACCACCGCCGAGAGTTCCCGGAAGCCTCGCGCCTTGATCATCACCTGAAAGCGGTGGCGGCCGCGCAACATGGCCATGGGTGCCTCAAAGGGCTCGCTGACCTCGTGGATGGCCCCCTTGAACTGCTGCGCGAAGTCCTTGACCGTAGAAGCGGCCCGGGCGGCCAGCTCCTGGGCGCGGGCCTTGACGCGACCCTCGACGGTGACCAGCACGATGCGCGCAAAGGGCGGGTAGAGGCTGAGCCGGCGGTGCTCGCTTTCCCAGGCGGCGAAGGCCCGGTAATCCTGGCGCGCGGCCGCCACGATGGCGGGGTGCTCGGGCTTGAAGGTCTGCACGATGACAAGGCCGGGCTTGTCGCCCCGGCCCGCGCGGCCCGCAACCTGCGTGATGAGCTGAAAGGCCCGCTCGAAGCTGCGGAAGTCGCCCAGGTTCATGCCCACATCGGCGGAGATGACCCCCACCACCGTGACGTTGGGGAAGTCCAGCCCCTTGGCAATCATCTGCGTGCCGACCAGCACCTGGGTTTCGCCGTGCCTGAAGGCCTCCAGCGTCGATTCATAGTCTTCACGCGACTTCATTGCGTCGCTGTCCATGCGGGCCACGGCATGGCCGGCGAATATGACTTTGAGTTCCTCCTCGAGTTTCTCGGTGCCCATGCCCATCTGTTTCACGGGGCCGAGGTCGCAGGCCGGGCACTGGCGCGGAAGCTCCCGCGTTTCAAGGCAATAGTGACATATTGCCTTGTTGAGCTTGCGATGAAAACTCATATGCGTCGAGCAGTTCGGGCAGCTCACGGCCTGCCCACAGGCCTGGCAGGTCAGCAGCGTGTGATAGCCGCGGCGATTGAGAAAGAGCATGACCTGCTCGCCGTGCTCCAGGGCCTGGGCGCAGGCGCCCCGCAGGCGCCGCGAGAACCAGGCGAGCGCGTGCTGCTCGTGGCACTCGCGCGCCATGTCAATGATCTCGACGCTGGGCAACCCCAGCCCCGCCGGCGGTACGTGCAGCTCGCCGCGCGCCGCAGGCCCGATGTGCCTTGTGTCCGGATCGTCTGAAGGCGGCAGGGGCGCAGGCCGGCCCTGCGCCGCGGGCCGTGAAGTCAACTCAAGCAGCTCGTACTTGCCGCCCTGCGCGTTGTGCCAGCTCTCAAGGCTGGGAGTGGCCGAGCCCAGCACCACCACCGCGTGCTCGAGCTTGGCGCGCATGATGGCCGTGTCGCGGGCATGGTAGCGCGGCGTGCTGTCCTGCTTGTAGGTGTGTTCGTGCTCTTCATCGACGACAATCAGGCCAAGATCCCTCACCGGCGCAAACAGCGCGCTGCGCGGGCCCACGACCAGGCGCGAAACCCCGCCCTTGATGCGGGCCCAGGCTTCGCGGCGCTCGGCGTCAGTCATGGAGGAATGCAGGAAGGTGACCTGCTCAAAGCGCCGCGAAAAGCGCCGCACGGTCTGGGGCGTCAGGGCAATTTCCGGCACCAGCACGATGGCGCTCTTGCCGTGCTCGAGCGCGCGGGCAATGGCGCGGATGTAGACCTCCGTCTTGCCGCTGCCGGTGATGCCAAAGAGCAGGAAGGTCTTGAACTCGTCGCGGTCAAGGCTGGCGCAGAGCGCGTCCAGCGCAAGGCGCTGGTCGGGCGTCAGCGTGGCAGGCGGGGTTTCATCGCCGCCGCCCAGCGCGCCGGCCAAGGCGGCATCGACGGGCACTTTTTCGTACTTCAACCAGCCCTGCTTGCGCAGCGTGTTGAACGGCGCTAGGGAAAAGCCCAGCTTCGCCGCCAGGGCGCCGGGCGTGAAGGGATCATCAAAGGTCGCCAGCGTGCGCAGAATCTTGGCATAGCGCGCCAGGCGCGTATCAGGCGCAGCGCCTGTCTCGGCTGAGGGCCTGCGGGGCGGCCGCGCGGCTTCCAGTTCCTGCACGCGGGCCAGGGTTTCCTCGCGCGAACGCGCCAGGTTCACGCGCGTGAGCATGCGCCTCGCGCGGCCCGTGCGCACGACGGCCGGCAGCACGGCCTGCAGGGCCTCGCCCCAGGAGCAGGCATAGTACTCGGCCATCCAGCGCGTGAGGTGGAGCATGCCGGGGCCGACCAGGGGCTCGTCATCGGGCGCAGCCAGAATCTCCTTGATCTGGTGGCGCAGCAGGTGGGATTCGTCCTTGAGGCCGACGATGAAGCCCTGCATTTCGCGGCGCCCGAAGGCCACGGTCACACGATGCCCTACCCGGGCGCGAGCGGCCAGTGGCTCGGGAACGGAATAGTCGAACAGCCTGTCCACGGGCGTGGGCAGGGCCACTTCGGCAAATTGTCCGCGGACGGCGGGGGAAGGGGCGCTGGCGGGCTCGGAGAACACGGGGGCAATGTAACAGGTCGCGCGGCAGGGGTCAGGGGTCTTGGGCGCGAGCCATGCTATCCTGCGCGGCGACATGGCCGGCACCGGGCGTTTTACGAAATCCGACAAGCTTCTTACGCGCGCGCAGTTTGACGCCGTGTTCGCCCGCAAGCAAAGCGTGGGCGACCGGCGCCTGACAATGTTCTTTGCGCCCAATCAAGCCGGGCACCCGCGCCTGGGGCTTGTCGTCAGCACGGCCTTTGGCAACGCGGTCAAGCGCAACCTGTTCAAGCGGCGACTGCGGGAGATCTTCCGGCGCCATCGCGGGCTCTTGGGCGCCGTGGACGTGATTGCCATGCCCGCGCGCCACGGCGAGTCCAAGAGCGCCGGCCACGCCGAGCTGGCGCAGAGCTGGCTGGCCCTTTGCGTCAAAGCGTCGGCGCGAGGTTCAAATTGAGGTCCGACTCCAGGGCGCCGGCCGCGCCGAACAGCGTGGTCTCAGCGTAGGGGGCGCACTGCAGCTGCAGGCCCACGGGCAGGCCCCGGGCATCGACGCCCACGGGCATGGACAGTGCGCACAGCCCCGCCAGGTTGGCCGGAATCGTGTAGATGTCGCAGAGGTACATGCTCAGGGGATCAGACTTCTCGCCGGCCTTGAAGGCCGTGAACGGCGCCGTGGGAGAAGCAATGACGTCGCAGCGCGCAAACGCCGCCTTGAAGTCATTGACCATCAGCGTGCGCACCTTGCTGGCGCGCCCGTAGAACTCGTCATAGGCGCCGGCCGAAAGGGCGTGCGTGCCGAGCATGATGCGGCGCTTGACCTCGGGCCCAAAGCCGCGCCCGCGCGTCGCAAAGTAGTTCTGGATGGCGCTGGAGGTCTTCTCGCGCAGGCCGTAGCGCACGCCGTCAAAGCGCGAAAGGTTGCTCGAAGCTTCGGCGCTGGCCACCACGTAATAGACGGCGAGGCCGTCTTTGGCACGGGGCAGCTCGATCTCCACGATCTCGGCACCCAGGGCTTTCATGCGCTCCACGGCCTGCCGGCAGCGGCCGGCCACGTCCTGATTGGGGCACTCGTCGAAGTAGGCGCGCACCACGCCCACGCGCAGACCTTTCAGGTCTGCG
>ERZ761602.3488-NODE-3488-length-22130-cov-7.612639_pt1 | contig 22130 bp, 19 predicted proteins | sample MGYA00512165_ERZ761602 | MGnify/ENA primary metagenome ERZ761602 (study PRJEB28899, sample SAMN02445085) | bioreactor sludge metagenome | biome: EBPR sludge; isolation source: Thorneside wastewater treatment plant | place: Australia: Brisbane, Thorneside...
ATTCTGTTCTTCCTCTTGGCGGTTGGCAGCGGCGTCGGTTACTACTTTGCGATTCAAGAGTTGCAAAAGGCCGCCGGCCAGGTCGGGACACTCGACGACCTGAAGTCCAATTTGCAGATCAGCCCATCCGTGATCAAGTCTGCCGACGGCAAGGTGCTGTACTCCATGATCCACGAGGATCGCAAGTGGATGAAGCTGCAGGACATCCCTCAGGTCGTTCGCCATGCGACCATCGCGGCCGAGGACAAGAGATTTTTTGAGCACCAGGGCGTGGACTATATGTCCATGGCCCGGGTCCTCTTCACTAGTGGGCAAGAAGGTCGGGTGACGGGCGGAGCTAGTACCTTGACGATGCAGCTCGCCAAGCGACTCTATAGCAAGAGCGAGAAAACGATCAACCGGAAAGTCCGGGATATGGCCCTGGCCATCCAGATCGAGAAGAAGTACACCAAGGAGCAGATCCTTGAGCTGTATTTGAATCAAGTTTTCTATGGAACCGGGGCCTACGGTGTTGCCCGAGCCGCGAGCGTCTACTTCGGCAAGAGCCTCGATAAGCTCACCGCTGCCGAGGCCGCAACCCTCGCCCGATTGGTCCGCCGCCCGAGCACCGAGAACCCCTTCAAGAATCCAAAGGTGGCTCTCTTCAACCGCAACGTCGTCCTCGACATCATGCGGGACGAGAAGATGCTCACCGAGGCCGAATACCAAGCGGCCCGCAATGAGCCTCTCAAGCTGGCCCGGCTATCCGACCGGGTCCGATACGGAACCCGCGATTGTTACTACTTCGTCGACTACGTCCTCGATCAACTCAAAAAGAGCCACCCCGAAGTGGACATTGAGGAAGGTGGCTATACCGTCGTCACCACGATCGACACGCGCATGCAGCGAATCGCAGAGCGGGAACTCGCCCGAGCTGTTGCGCGATTCAAGTGGAACAAGGTCACCACTGGATCGTTCGTGTTGGTAAACAACATGGGCCAGATTTTGGCCATGTGTGGCGGCGTCGATTACAACCGCAATCAGTTCAACATCGCGACCAGTGGTCGGCGGCAATCCGGCTCCGCCTTCAAGCCTTTTGTGTACGCCTTGGCGTTCGAAAAAGGAACGTTGGGTCCTAATGACTCGATCTCAAACGGTCGGCTTAGCATCCCACTTCCAAGCGGAGGCTTCTATACCCCCGGGAACTCCAGCGGCAACTACGGAGGTATGGTCTCGGTCCGGACCGCGATCGCGATCTCCCTCAACATCCCTGCAGTCCGGGCGCTCGATGGATATGCACTTCGGACCGGTGGCGGAAGTCGTTGGACCGGCTTAGACCGGTTCGTCACCAGCGCCAAGAACTCTTTCGGATTCGACGGAAGGTTGCCCGCAGTGCCGAGCCTGGCCCTTGGGACCGCCGAGGTTTCGCCTTTGGAACTCGCAGAAGGCTATAGCGTTTTTCAAAACGGCGGGACACGAGTCGAGCCTTATGCGATCAGGGCCATCAAGACCCAATCCGGCGAGATCCTGTTTGAGCAAGGGCGCGGAGATACCGACAAGTACGCCCTTCGCCGAGATGTCGCCGACGCGATGGATTCGATGCTTCGGGCGGTCGTGACCAGTGGTACAGGTAAGGAAGCCCTGCGAGTGGTTAACAGTCGGGGCAAGACTGGCACGACCAACGATAATAAGGACGCCTGGTTCGCCGGTTACACCGACAAGTTGATCGGAATTGGCTGGATTGGCAACGAAAACAAGGTCAATCTTCCCGGCGGCAAGTACAAGTGGGTGTATGGTGAGATGGGCAGTCGGGTTTATGGCGGAACCCATACTTGCGAAATCTGGACCGCAATCCTGAAAGAATGCCAAGCCCTAGTCGGCGAAACCAAATCGCGGGACCACGGTGGAGGCGAGGGATGGGCCACCGAGCCTGGGGCTCAAGATGGGGACGGAGACCCACGGCGGCCAAACCGGCGGGATTCATCGGACGACCCCGCGATTCCGACTCCGCGAGATCTGCCCGCGGAAGATTTACCTCAGCAGAATCCCGACGATCCTCCCCAGGAGGCACCGGCCGCGCCGGACCGATCGGAGGATCCCGGATCAGATGCAAGTCCGACTCCGCCTGCCGACACCTCACCGCCTCCACCGGAAACCAGCCAACGAAGCACGATCACCGTCTTGATCTGCTCCGACTCAGGGCTGAAGGCGGGTTCAAATTGTCCGGAAAAGAGTGCCCGGACCTACCGATCTGGACGCGAGCCCAAGCGCTCGTGCCCACTTCATTAGGAAGGGTCTGCCATGTCCGTCGTCCATCAAGAAAAGCCCCAGTCGATCGACCTCCGAGCCATCCTCTTCTTGTTGGTCTGTTTGGGCAGCCTGGCGGTGGTACTCTCCCGGCTCTGGTATTTCCAGGTCGTCCAATCCGACGCTCTAAGCCGACAGGCCGAGGCCTCGCGAAGCAGTTTTCTTCCCCAACTGCCCCCGCGTGGGTTGATCGTCGACCGGCAGGGACGAACCCTAGCGGGAGTGGAACAACAACTGGTCGTGACGGCTCAGCCGCGGACCGCACTGAACAACGAGCAGGGAATTCAAAAGTTGGCTTCGATCCTTGAGGTGGACCCTGAGGACCTCCGCAAGGAACTGAAGCGGTACGGCGCCTACAAGGTCATGCCGACCCCGATCTTCACCGACATCACCATCCAGAAGGCCACCCGAATTGCGGAGGCCGGCGACCTGCTCAAGGGGTTCGCAGTGGATTCGCTCCCGGTTCGGAGCTATGCCAACGCCAAGGCTGTGGCCCACGTGCTTGGCTATGTCGGGACGCCCAGCGAGAAGGACGTTGAACGCCTCCGCGCGGAAGGCATTGAGCCGGTGGACTTCGTCGGCCGAGCCGGGCTGGAACGGGCGCTCGAAGAAGAACTGATGGGGGTCCCCGGGCGCAACGAGGTGGTGGTGGACAACCGCAATCGACCAATCCGCACCGTCACTCGTGATGCGAGCGTCCCGGGCAAGAAGGTCGTACTCGGCCTCGATGTGGACCTCCAAAACTATGCCTTACAACTTCTTGGTGGGAGAGCCGGGGCTGCAGTCGCGATCGACCCGAGCAATGGGGAAATCCTCCTCCTAGTGAGTTCGCCGACCTACGATGCTTCGCTCTTCTTGGGAGGGATCAGCCACAAGGAGTATGCAGTCCTGACCGAGGACCCACTCAAGCCGATGCTCAATCGGGCAATCGGGAGTCCCTACGCGCCCGGATCGACCTTCAAGATCAGCACGGCTCTGGCTGCTGAGTTGTCCGGAAATTTTAATCCAAACGCTTCCGTGACCGTCTGCCGAGGGTATTTCCAACTCGGTCGGCACCGCTTTAAGTGCCTCGGGCACCACGGGGCAACACATTTCCACGAAGCATTCAAGAATAGCTGCAATGCCTACTTTATGCAGCTCGCTCTCAATGCTGGTCGGGCGAACCTTCAGAAGGCCGCCGACCTCCTCGGCATCGAACACAAAACCGGCGTCGAACTCCAGGGGGAATCAGCTGGGATTGCTCCGAGTGATGCCTGGATCAACCGCGTGAACGATGGACAATGGACCGCCGGAACGACGGTTCTGATGGGAATTGGCCAGGGCTTCACCTCAACGACCTGCCTGCAGATGGCCATCCTCATGGCCACCGTGGCCAACAACGGTGTCCGATACCGCCCCCATCTGGTCCGAGCGCTTCAGGGTCCCGACGATCCAAAACCGGTCCGTGTCTCGCCCGAAATCGAAACTACGATCAAGGTTCGACCTGAATTCTGGGAAAAGATGAAGGCTGCTTGCTTGGAAGTTGTCGAAACCGGTACCGCTCGCGGATCCCGAATTCCCGGACTGGCGATGGGTGGCAAAACGGGAAGCGCCGAGAACAAGAAGGACCACAAAACCCACAGCTGGTTCGTCGGCTTTGCCCCGGTGGATAGGCCCCGAATCGCTATCGCAGTGATCGTGGAGAATGCCGGACACGGAAGCGAGGTTGGGGCCCCGGTCGGCACCAAGCTCATGGCCCGCTACCTCAATCCGAAACCTGTTGAGCCGCCTCAGCCCAAAACTTCCGGAGCTCCGCAGCCTTCTCCGGCTCGCCGCTAGTGTCGTAGATCTCGGCGAGGGCTGCCGAGCACTCGCTGCCCACCTGGACCACCTCGCGCGCTGATCGAACTGATTCACCGCCAAACGTCGCGCTCGGCAAGTCCTTTGTCAGGGCAAGCACGCGGGGCAGAGTAACCGTGACGTACTGCCGGAGTCCACTCTCAGCCGCTTCAAGGAGGGCCAGTTTCTCGGCCGCGTCGGGGGTCATCTGGCTCAGCTTCCACCGAGCGACATACGTCTCGGTCGGGACGATCTCGGGGATGGCCCGGACTCGGAAGTAGGGAGTTTCTTCGGTCCGGATCAAGGCGTCAAGTTCCTTTTGGACTTCCTCCGCGTTCCCCACGGCTTCGGCCAGCTCGGCGCGCGCGAGTAGAGTTTTGGGGTTATTCGGGTCCAGAGTCAGCGCCCGATTGAGAAGGCTCAGCGCTTTGCCGTACTCCCCGGACTCCTGAAAGGCAGAGGCCAAACCGCGGAGGTAGGGAAGAGATGGGTGGAGTCGCACAGCCTCTTCACCGAGGGCAAGTCGCTTGGCGGGGTCTGTTTCGAAAGCGGCGAGCTGCCAGCGAGAAGTCCCATCCAATGCTGCCAAGTTTGCCGCCGATTCATAGAACTTTGTGGCTTCTTGAAATCCCTCCGTTGTTCCCGTTTGGGTGGCTGCAGCAGCCTTGCCCAACCGGTTTTCCCAAACGGCGGCGTAGGGCATCCCGACGAGGCAGGCCACCACCGCGGTGCCGGCGACGATCGCCCGGAAGGCCCGGGGCAGCACCTCGGGAGTGTTTCCATCAGCAGCAAGTTGCAGGCCCAAGCCCATGAGGATAAACAATCCGATCCCGATCCCGAAGTGATAGAGCAGACTATCCAGCTGGTTATGTGCAAGGCTGGCGAGGACCGCGCTGAAGATCCCGGCCCTCAGGAGGTTGGCTTTCTGAGGGAGGGCCCGGGCTCCACGGAACATCTCGAAACTCCAGATTCCAAAGAAAAGGGTGAACAAAATAGGGGCGAGCGGGGTGGCCTCCATTCCGAGCTGAAGGGGGGTGGAGTGGGCGTACTTGGTCGGTGGGGTCAGACCCGCCCGCGACCCATTGAACTGGTAAGTGTTGAGTCCATATCCAGCGGGATTTTCTTGAATCGACTTGAGGGATCCCCGCCAGAGATTTTGTCGAAAGCCGCCCGACTGCTCTTGGGTGGCTTGGGCGTTGGCGACCCGGTCGAGCGCTCCCGGCCGGTCTTTCGGCTGGGTGATCACCAGCAGTCCAGCCAGAGTCGCCACCCCGACCAGCGGAAGCAGGACCTTCCCAGTCTCCTTCAGTCCAGCCCAGACAAAGTTTAGGATGACATAGGTCAACGTGCCGATAGCTACTGCGAGAAGGCCTCCCTTGCTCTGCGTCAAAACGATGGCGAAGCCGATCAACGTGGCGCTGAGCCCTGAGAACAATCGGATCCGCCGATCTTCGAGGTGACCGAGAGCCAGGGCGGGAAAGAAGCCGAGCGTCAGCATTCCCGCGAGGGCATTCTGGTTGATCCATCCGGCAAAGATCCGCCAACTGGGATCGATTGCGCGCATCCCCGCATACTCGCGGATGCCGCTGAGCGCGACGATGGTCGCCCCTGCGACGAGTGCCGCCATTACATACGTCGGACCATTCCCGCGACCCGTTGTGGCGATGACGCTCAAAAGCGCCAAACCATAACAGATCCACTGGAGAATCGCGAGCAGAGTTATCCAGCGAAAGTCACTTGTCGTCACCGAGGCCACGAGGGTCAAGAAGAATAGCGACAGGGGCACCAACACGTGCAATCGGGGCATGGAGAGCACCCGTTTGGGTCCAAAGATCGCTACTGCAAGGGGCACAATGATGAACAACGAGATGACCCAGTAGGCGCTCTGCGGCGCCTCGGGAGCGGCCCAGAAAGAGCCAAGCCAACCCTCTATCGGCAAGATTCCGACGGGAACTTGTCCCCCTATCCACGGGGCCAGCAGAACCCCGATCATCAGGCTGTAGAGCGGCCAGTGTTTTCGAAAGTCGATCATCGGCTGAGTCGTCTCCGGATCCGGTCAAGTTTGTTCTTCAGAATAAACCCCGACGCCCTGGCGGTGAGGGCGGTCGCGGCGAGAACCTTGAGGAAGGGGCGGGACCAACGGGGAGCCTCGGGGAGTTGATTCTTTGTGTAAAAGTGATACATTGAGCGGTGAAACCTGCCAATCATCCGGTTTGGAGCCTTGTCCGTGCTGCGCCCGATGTGGTGCGTAATCGTGGCCTCGGGGAGGTAGACGACCCGATACCCGGCCTTCCAGGTTCGCCAACAGAGGTCGACGTCTTCGCAAAACATAAAGTATTCGGGATCAAAGACCCCCACATTTTGGAGCGCTTCGTTGCTCATTAGGAAGGCGGACCCGCTGACCCAATCGACATCGGCGATCGAGTCATGATCCCAATCCTTCATCAGGTACTCGCGGACCGCCTTGGTATTCGGAAAAAGTCGCCCGAGGATCGTGTTCCGGAACATCGCCGCCACCGGATTAGGAAACTTTCGGGCGCTATATTGAAGACTACCGTCGGTATTCAGAAGCTTGGGACCAAGGATCCCGATCTCGGGGTGGGAGGTGAGATAGTCGAGCATCTTCCGGAGAGAGCCCGCGTGGACGACCGTGTCGGAGTTCAGGCAAAGCCAGGACCGGCCCTTCATCAAGCCCACCGCATAATTGTGTCCGCCGCAAAATCCGAGGTTGACGAATTGTTGCTTGAGGATCACCTCAGGGAACTCGTCGGCGACCATGGCTCCACTCCCATCCGAAGAGTTGTTCTCGACCACGATCACCTCAAAGGAAGCTTCTTCGCGGATCGCCCGGAGACTGGCCAAACAGGCGCGCAGATCTTCCTTGGCATTCCAGCTACATATCGTAATGCTAAGTTCTAAATCCTGCATGATATCCGCGGGCTCTGATGAAGGCTCCCGTCCAAGCGAGTGCGGTCACCAGGGGTAGGAGAAGGCGTTGGGGACCTCGGAGATGTTTTCGAAAGTAACGTACAAGGCTCCTGTGAGATTCCCAGATCATATTCTTGCGAACCTGCCGAGTTCCGGCCCCACCCAGATGCCGGATCTTGATGCTTGGTTCGTACATGATGATCCAGCCCCTTTCATTCAGCCTCTTCAACAAATCGACTTCGTTAAAGAAGATTGGAAAATCTGAATCAAAAGCCTTTTCGAGCGGGCCTAGTTCTTCCAGAGAAGACCTCCGGAAGAGCAAGAACGTTCCCATCGGTTGATCACATTCCTGTGTCTTCTGATAGTCAAACCTCGGGACGCGATACCGGCCTAGAGGACCGTTTGGCCAGACGCGGTCGAGGCGGGTCCAGTTGCCAAAGATGCCGACCAGCGTGGGAAATCCCCGGACCGACTCTTGAATCTGACCATCAAACCCGATGAGTTGGGCCCCGACAGCGCCGACACCCGGGTGTTCGTTCATCCACCTGACGGAATGGTCCAGAGAAGCATCCATGAACTCCGTGTCCGGGTTCAAAAGGAGGATCCACTCACCGGTGGCGACCCCAAGTCCCCGGTTGTTTCCCTCGGCATAGCCTAAATTCTCCGTAAAGCTCAGAAGCTTTGCCCAGGGATGTTTTTGCTCGACCATCGCAGCTGATCCGTCACCGGATCCGTTGTCGACCACGATCACTTCAAAAGGTATTTTTGGCGAGTGTTCTTGGATGGAACCCAAGCATAGATCCAATAAATCGCGCGTGTTCCAGTTGACAATGACCACAGACAGCATCGCGATTTGCGCCGATGTTACCGAGAATAGATGAGGACGCGGAGCTTTCCGAGCTTCCCGTGCGTATCGATTGATGGAGTGAGAGGTTGCCCGCAAGTTTGCGGAGCCGGTTGACTTACCGGCCCCCCGGGGGTACTCTCCCCCCAATCTGTCAGGGATCGCTGCTACGGCGGCGCCAAAGGTCCCAGGCACCAAAGGAGGAGCCCTTTATGATGAGGACACTAGCCTTATGGGCCTGCTTGCTAATGGCGAGTTTGGTTTTCGGCAACGAGTACCGGGTACAGAAAGGCGATACAGTTGAAAAGATCGCCAACAAGCTGGGAGTACCCGCCAGCGAAATTAGGAAGGCAAATCCAGGTCTGAAAGAGACCCGGATGCAGATTGGACAGAAACTCAACATTCCGTCCAAGAAGAAAACGAGCAAGACTAGCAATCGGTCTTCGCGGACGACCGCATCGCAACCCAAGTCCAACCGACCTACGACCAGCTACACGGTCAAAAGTGGGGACAACAACTGGGACCTTGCGAGACGATTTAATATCTCCGTGGGAGAACTCAGCGCCCTCAATGGCGGCCGAGACCTCACGAATCTTCGCCCCGGGCAAAAGATCAATGTCCCCGGAAGAGCGACGCAAACGACGGCCAAGAAGCCGGCGACCAAGCCTGCAGCAAAGCCCACCGTGGCGAGTGCTAAGGCTCCGGCAAAGCCCGCAACCCCCACGAAGCCCGCAGTCGCACTGGCCAAGATCAGCGGTGATTTCGCCCGGATCAACGTGGATTCTGCCACTCTCCGCAAGCTCCCCAAGACGAGCGCGGGACGAGTGAGCACGGTTTCGCGAAACCAAGTCGGCAAGATCATCGATCGACGGCCCGAGTGGTACGAGCTCCGATTCCCGAGCGGTACCAAGGGTTGGGTGCGGGGAGATCTCGTTGCTGAAGCCAACGCCGATCAGGTGACCGCTTTCAATGCGGCAGTCAGCCGGGTTGAGGAGCAACGCCGGCGTCAAGCTCTCGCCCGAGCCGAGAAGGCGAAGGAACGAGGCAACCGCGTCGCGGTTTCGGATTCGGGTTCGGCGAGCGGAGTTGTGGCCGATGCCAAGGAACTCCTCGGCACCCGTTATGTCTGGGGTGGCACCTCGCGCGGTGGTTTCGACTGCAGCGGCTTCGTTCTCTACGTCATGCGGAAGTCCGGTATCCGACTCCCGCGAACCAGCATCGAGCAGTCCCGAGTCGGGACCTTCGTTTCTCGAGGCGATCTCCGCACCGGCGATCTGGTCTTCTTCAACACCCGAGGAAGCCGCATCAGCCACGTCGGGATTTATCTTGGTGACGGAAAGTTCATCCACGCCAGCAGCGGCGGCGGGCGCGTCCGAATCGACTCGCTCTCGGCCCGCTACTACAACTCACGCTACGTGACCGCTCGACGAGTGGGAAACTTCGACAGCGTGAGCAAGGCCGTGGAGGAAGTTCAACGCGAACTCGAAGAGGCCGGTGAATTGCCGACCCCTGCGAGTGAGCCGGAACTCCGGACTCGATCGGGAACCGACGAAATTCTGAAGTAACTTCCGCTTGTTCACGCTTTTGTGAAGGACTGCGCCCCGAGCCAGAGAACCTGGTTCGGGGCGCTTTTCTCTTTCTGCCGAGTAATCTCGGGTCGGTCAAGCGTCTGGAATGCAGCCCATGGATGAAATCACCGCCGAATACACCACCGAACAATTGGTTCCACCTCCGCCCCTTAGGTGGATCCCCAGAGTGACGGTCGCGGCCAAGACGGATCTGGGGCGCGTCCGCGAAAACAACGAGGACAAGTTCGAATTCTTGCTCGCTGAGGATCCAGCCCAATTGGCCGCGAAAGGACATGTCTTCGTCGTCTGTGATGGAATGGGTGGCCATGCAGCGGGCCAGATCGCCAGCGAACTCGCGGCCAAGACCTTCATCGACGTCTACCTCTCCCATCTCGGCACCGAGGCGGATATCAGCGTGCGCCAGGCGGTGGGTGCGGCCAATCGGCTGGTGAGCGATGTCGCGAGGACGATTCCTGGGCGGGGCGGCATGGGAACCACGCTCTCGGCTTTGGTCCTTGTTCAGAATGAAGCGATCATTGCCCAGGTGGGCGATTCTCGCGTTTATCGATTGCGAGACAACAACCTGGAGCTCCTCACGACCGACCATACTTGGTGTGAAGAGCAGATCCGGCTGGGCAACCTAACCCCCGAGGAGGCCGAGACGCACCAGTACCGGCACGTGCTAACCCGAGCGATCGGGGCGGACATTGGGCCCGGGCCCGATGTTTTGGCCCACGCACTCAGGGCCGGGGATCTCTTCTTACTCTGTAGCGATGGAGTGATGAACCACGTCTCCGATGCCGGAATCGAGGCCATCCTCCGAGAGAACTCGCCCGGGCGCGCGGCTTGGGAACTGGTGCGCTTCGCCCTCGAGGCGGGCGGGTCTGACAACACGACCGTGCTCATTGTACGAGTAGATGCTCTTGAGCCCGCCTGAGAAAGAGATCAGCTAGGCCAGGCCGCCGAACTTGCGGACGCGTTGCTGATAAGTCGCAACGGCTTCGACTAGCTGGTCTAGGCCAAAGTCGGGCCAGGCCACAGGGGTCACAAAGAGCTCGGCATAGGCCGCTTGCCAGATCAGGAAGTTGCTCCACCGCATTTCCCCCGCGGTACGGATCATGAGGTCCGGCTCGGGCAGGTCGGGGTTATAGAGATTCCTAGAGACCAGCTCTTCGGTGATCTCGCTGGCGGGGGTGCCCGATTCCACTAACCGTCGGATCGCGTCTACGATCTCGGCACGGCCGCCGTAGTTCACGGCTAAGGTAAAGGTAATGCCGGTGTTGTCGCGGGTTGTCTCGATGCCGTCCAAGAGCGCCTGCCGCAAGCTTGCCGGGACTTCGTCCATTCGGCCCGCGACGCGGACCCGAACGTTGTTGCGATGCATCACGGCGAGTTCATCCCGAGCCGCGCGCTCGATGAGCTTCATCAGCCCGTCGACTTCGTCTTGCGGCCGTCGCCAGTTCTCGGCGCTGAAGGCATAAACGGTCAGGTGGCGGATCCCAAGCTCGCTGGCATTCAGCAGGACCCCGCGGAGGGTCTTGTAGCCCTCACGGTGGCCCAGAAGCCTCGCCAAGCCTCGACTCTTCGCCCAACGGCCATTGCCATCCATGATGATGGCGACGTGCTCGGGAAGGGCGTCGAGGTCGACACCGCGCGAAGCCGCGAGCTGTTGGGTCGAGTTCAAGATTCCAGGTTCCAGGGCCGCCACCGGTTTTAGACCTCCATCAGTTCGGCGTCTTTGCTCTTTTGGTGGGCGTGGGCCTCTTCGACGTGCTTGTCCGTTAGCTTTTGAATCTTGTTCTCAAAGCTCTTCAGATCGTCTTCGCTGATCTCTTTGGCTTTCTGCTTGGCCTTGGCGTGCTCGATGGCGTCCCGGCGGACGTTTCGGATGGCAACAATCCCTTGCTCAGTGCGGGCGTGGACCTGTTTGACGAGCTCCTTTCGGCGCTCTTCGGTCATCGGAGGGAAATTAAGCCGGATACAGGTCCCGTCGTTGGTGGGGGTGAGGTTCAGATCGCTCTTCAGGATTGCCTTTTCCAGCGGCCCGAGCATGTTCTTTTCGTAAGGCGTGATCTGGATCTGGCGGGGTTCGGGAATCGAGATGCTGGCGACCTGGTTGACGGGCGTTTCGGTGCCGTAGTACTCGACATGAACGCGCTCAAGGATGATGGGATTAGCGCGCCCGGTGCGGATCGTCTGAAAGTCGTGGGCCATGACTTCGATTGCGTGTTTCATGCGCCGTTCGGCGTCTTGGTATAGCTCTTCCATGCTGTTATTCTCCGGCGAGTAGGGTTCCGACAGGCTGGCCTTGGATCGCGCTCAGCATTGCCCCCGATTGATTTAAGTCTAACACGATGACGGGTAGCGAGTGTTCCCGGCACATTGTGAACGCGGTTTGGTCCATCACGGCCAGCCGTTTGCCGAGGGCTTCGGCATAACCTAGGGTCTGATATTTGACCGCGTCGTCGTGCTTTTTGGGGTCCTTGTCATAGATCCCGTCCACCTTGGTCGCCTTCAGCAGAACCTGAGCCCCGATCTCCAGCGCGCGCAGAACTGCGGCCGTATCGGTACTGAAGAACGGGTTGCCGGTTCCGGCGGCAAAGACGACGACCCGGCCCTTGTCCAGGTGCCGCACGGCACGGCGCTTGATAAAGCTCTCGCTGACTTGGTTGACGGCGATGGCGCTCTGAACCCGCACGGGGACGCCCTGCTTCTCGATGGCAGACTGGAGGGCGAGGGAGTTAATGACGGTTCCCATCATCCCCATTTGGTCGGCGGTCGTGCGGTCGATGCCGGCCTTCTGGCTGAGCATCTCGCCGCGGATGAAGTTGCCGCCGCCGACGACGATGGCGGTTTCCACGCCTGCCTGGTGGACCGAAACGACCTCCCCGGCGATGTAGTTGAGGATCTCGGGATCGATCCCGAATCCGGCGGTACCGGCGAGGGCTTCGCCGCTGATTTTCAAGAGGACGCGTCGATAATGGGGTTCAGAGGGCACAGAGTTCACTCCAGACGACTGGTAGCCCAAGAGTGTAGCGTATTAGCGGCCTCAAAGGGAACCGAGGATCGCCCGGATGGCACTGGCTCCCGCATCGCTCGCCGGACCCCGGAACCACTGGAAGGCCGAGTCGGGGTCGCCGAAGAAGGGGCGCAGAACCCAGGAGAGTTGGAACCCTACGAATCCGAACAGAAAGATCCACCCTACTGTCGCTAGTCGCAGACCTCGTCGCCCGGCTTCGGGCATCTCGGGGTTGAGCGAAGCGAGATAGTTCATAAGAGTCTTCAATCCGACGAAACTCCCTACGGCGAGTGAACCAATACTGATCAACAAGAGCGTCCGATATTCGATCCCAATCAAAACCAAGAAGAAGATCACGGGCGCAAAGGCGCCTAGCATCATCGAAGCCAGACCGATAGCATTGGCAATTCCGGTGATGAGCTGGGTGAGAGAATGTTTCGAGCCCATATAGATCAGCCCGATATGGAAGATCGTGATAGTCACGAGGGTCGTTAACAAATAGAGAGCGGGCAACTTCAGCGATGCGCTGAGTGCTTGGGCCGGGCTGTGCATCCAGCCGATGACGAATCCAAACAGCATCAAGAGAAGCGTGGCCAAGACGAGCGTGGCAGAAAGAGACTGAACTCGGCTCGGAGTAAAGCTCTTGACCTGTTGGTACTGATTAGGATTTCGGAGCAAGGACGATGAGACTTGGGCGATGTTGTTGAAGAAATTCACCATAACCGGTGGTCCAATTGTCCCGTTTAACCCGATTGTTGCCCCCAAGAGTTCCTGAAAAAAGAAAACGCAGAGTGTGGAACTTTTCCACACTCTGCGATGTTTCTTTCTCGCGCGAAGTTATTCGCCCGATGCGCCAACGGTCAGCTTGGTGAAGCTGACGATCGTCGCGTCTCCGGCGGTTTCCTTCACGTATTGAGCGATGGACTTGCTGCCATCCTTGACGTAAACCTGCTCGCTGAGAACGGCGACTTGAAGGAATTCCTTCTTCATCCGGCCCTTGGCGATGTTTTCGATGATGTTGGCCGGCTTGTCGGGGGTTTCGTTCTGAGTCCGCTCGGTCGCGAGTCGAAGCTCGGTTTCCAGCTTGTCGGCGGGAACCTGCTCGATCGTCGCATATTCGGCTCCGATGGCGACGACCTGCATGGCCAGGTTGTTGGCCGCTTCGGCGTTTCCGTCGCCCTCTCCGGTCACCAGCACCGCGCAGGCTTTCTTGCCATCGTGGTGGTTATAGGTGCCGATTGTTCCATCGTGGGTGAAGCGGGTGGCCTTGACCAGTCGGATGTTCTCGCGGATCACGGCGACGGCCTCTTCCAGGTGAACGGCAACGGTCTTGCCCTCGACTTCCAGCGCGGTCGGGTCGCTGCCCGGATCGGTCGCAAGGAAGGCGTTGGCGAGCTTGTCAGCCAGAGCGATAAAGCTCTCGTTTCGAGCCACGAAGTCGGTTTCGCATTCCAGCACGATTCCGGCCGCAGTCTTGCGGTCGGCGCTCACGACGAACTTGGCGATGCCTTCGCCGGTTTCTCGTCCAGCGCGCTTTCCGGCGGCTGCTTTGCCCTTCTCGCGGAGGATCTCGACGGCTCGGTCAAAGTCGCCGCCCGCTTCCTCCAGAGCGGCCTTACATTCGCCCATCGGGGCATCCGTTGCGTCGCGGAGCTTCTTCACATCTGCTGCTGATACTGCCATGATAAACTCAAGTGTACCTTCTGGACTCATGATTACCCTTCAGCGCGTCTACGATGTCCTCGACCGAGTTGCACCCTTCCGGACCGCATTCGAAGGGGATCCGGTGGGGATCCAGATCGGGGATCCCGATGGCGAAATCCGTCGGGCGGTGGTGACTTTTGATGCCAGTCTTGCCAGCATCGAGTTCGCCGCGCGTCAGGGAGCCCAGTTGCTGCTGGCCCACCATCCGATGATCTACCACAAGCTGGCTGGCCTTGGACCGGGGGACTACACCTCCGAGCGGGCTTGGCGGTGTGCGTCGGCAGGGTTAAGCTTCATTGCCGCCCATACCAATTGGGATGTCGCGGTCGGTGGGGTCAGCGAATGGATCCTTCGAAAGCTCGGAGTCTCAGAGGTCTTTGAGATCGGCTCGGGCCGCCAAGAGGGACGCTACAAGCTGGTTTTCTTCGTTCCCGACGAAGCTGCCTCACGAGTGATCGACGCTGCGAGCGCAGCCGGAGCGGGGGTGATCGGGCTCTATGAGCGATGCGCCTTTCAGACTCCAGGGTTGGGGACTTTCCGGGCCAGAGAGGGGGCTCATCCCACGATCGGTGAGGTCGGAGTCGTCGAAACCGTGGCCGAATTGCGGGTGGAGATGGTGGCCCCCGCCCACGCCCGGCGCGCCATCGACCTCTCCCTCAGGGCCGCCCACCCCTATGAAGAGCCGGCCCTCGACTGGATTCCTTTGGAGCCGGAGCGAGCGCTGGCGGTCGGGCGGTTTGGGCGTCTGCCCGAGCCGATCAAGATGCGGGACCTCGTGATCCTGACAGACCAGCGTCTCCAGACCCGAAGCACCGCTTGGGGGGATCCAGACCGGATGGTCCAGTCGATCGCGAGTGTCGGTGGGGCTGGAGATGATGAGTGGCAAGCCGCGCAGTCGGCGGGCATTGATGTTTTCGTCACCGGCGAGATCCGTCAGCATGTGGCGCTAGAGGCGAGCGAAAGGGGGATGGGGATGATCGCCGCCGGACATTACGCCACCGAGGCCCCGAGCATGGAGGCCCTGATGGGAATTCTCCAAAAGGAACTGCCGAGCGTGGAATGGCAGATGTTCACGCCGCCACCTGGAAGAGCTGGCCGACCTTTCGCATGATGCACCACGTCACGAGCTTCTACCGGTTCATCCCGTTCACTCCCGCACGACTCGAAGGCTTACGTGCGGAAATCGAGCAATTCATGGAGACGGCGGAGATCAAGGGGCTCGTGATCCTTGCCGAAGAAGGGATCAACGCGACGATCTGTGGTTCAGCAGACGCGATCCGGAATTTCAAAATGCGCCTCTCCACTTGGCTGGGCGCCGAGGGAACGACGTTCAAGGACTCGACCAGTGAGAAGCTCCCGTTCCGGCGGGTTGGGGTGGTGATCCGCCCCGAAATCGTGACGCTCAAGCGGTCTGACCTTCGGCCCCGAGACGAGCGGAGTCACCTCTCGCCAGCCGAATGGCACGAGTGGCTGACCAGCGGCCGCGAATTCACCCTCGTCGATACTCGCAACGCCTATGAAACCAAGGCAGGGAAGTTCCGGGGAGCCGTTGATCCTGGGCTCAAGCACTTTAGCGACTGGGACGCTTATCTGGACCAGGCCGATCTTCCTAAAGACAAACCGGTTCTGATGTATTGCACCGGCGGTATTCGATGTGAGAAGGCGATCCTGCTGATGCGCGAGAAAGGTTGGGGTGAGATCTACCAGCTCAAGGATGGGATCCTCGCTTACCTAGAAGAATTTCCGGAGGGGGAATACGAAGGGGAATGTTATGTCTTTGATGAGCGGGTCGCCGTGGATCCGCACCTTCGCCCGACGGAGCGTTGGTTCAACTGTCCTGGCTGCGGCTTGACTTCGGAAAACCCACGGACTTGCGAAGTTTGCGGTGCAGCGTGCGCCATTTGTGAGGATTGTCAGACATCCTGGCCTTGGGTCTGTAGCAAGCGATGCCGCGACCGGCTCCGCCAACTGCAATAGGGGCATACTCAGGTCATGCCGAGTGCAATCATCAGTTGGGGCGGATGGGATGGCCATGAGCCCGATAAGGTCGCCGATCTCTTCCGCGAAATTCTGGAGTCCGAGGGCTATCAGGTGGCGGTCCATGACACCCTGAGCGTCTTCGAAGATGCGGATCATGTCCGGGCCCAAGACCTCATTGTGCCGATCTGGACGATGAGCACGATTACCGCTGAGCAGCGCGACCCGATTTTGGCCGCCGTTCGCGATCACGGAACCGGGATCGCCGGGTGCCATGGCGGCATGTGCGACGCCTTCCGAGTGGATTGCGAGTGGCAGTTTTTGACCGGCGGACAATTTGTCGGGCACCCTGGCAACGACGGCGTTCGCTACCCGGTGCATCTGCGCAAAGATCACCCGATCACCGAGGGGCTGGAGGATTTTAAGGTCGTCAGCGAGCAGTACTACATGCATACCGACCCGGGCAACGATGTCTTGGCCACGACTCCCTTCCCGACCCCTGGGATCGACGGCCACCATGTGCAGAACTCCTGCCAAATGCCGACCGTCTGGACCCGCCACTATGGCAAGGGGCGAGTCTTTTACAATGCGCTAGGTCATAACCGAGCCGTGTTGGAACCCGCGACCCCCCGAGAACTGATGCGCCGAGGCTTCCTCTGGGCGACGCGGTCGGCCTGAGACTCCTATGCCCTTTGAACCCCTGCGGACGGACGAAAAGCTTGACCGGCCAGTCAAATCTGGCCCGGATATGGACACCGTTCTTCTGCGGGGGTGCACGGTTTTCGTAGCCGCGAGTCTCCTGACTTATGGACTCGGGGTCTGGCCGTTCATCGTCCGCGAGGATCTCTTCAGCTGGGCGGGAATCGGTTTGGCCGCCGCGTTTGGCCTGCTCCCGGTGACCCTCTTTGGAGCGGTTTGCGCTCGCCGTGGAGGACTCCCAGGCGGGGCGGGTTTTTTGGGCGGATCGATGGCGCTTACGATCTTCCTGTACCTGCGGTTCAAGCAGATCGGGCTCGGTTTCGAGATGCGCGACGTGCCGAAGCCCGAATTCGACCGGAGCTTTATCTGGATGGGCCCGCTGGGCTGGATGCTGTGGACTTTGCTAGTTGCGCTTTTCTTCGTGCTAAAGTCGCCCGATGGGTCTGCACTCCGGGGCGAGTCGGACCGATAACCTGGTTAGTGCGCGTCGGCATTTGTGCAGACGTGTGCGCGGCTGGCGGAAAGGTTCTATCGTGTCGTACCAAAAGCAGTTACAGGCGTACCAGAGCAACTCGATTCAGAGTGCCTCTCCTCTTCAACTCGTGGTGATGCTCTACGATGGAGCGATTCGCTTTATCAAGCAGGGCCAAGCCGCGATGGAAGCCCGCGATCTCTACGCTCAGAACACCTCCCTGCAACGGGCACAGAAGATCGTCGCAGAACTGATGTCCTGCCTCGATATGGACCAGGGCGGGGAAGTCGCAAACAACCTCTTCGCGCTCTACACCTATGCTTATAACCAGCTTGTCGAGGGCAATATGACCGATGATCCGCGATGCTTGGCGCAAAGCTTGCAAGTTTTAGAGGGTCTTCGGGCGAGTTGGGTGGAATTAGAAAAGCAGACGAGGGCGGGTGCCCAGGGAGGGAATGATGTCCAAGGAATCCAACAAGCAGCCTAATCACGATCCGGGTCTAGACCTGATCAAGCGCTACATGCTCCTGACTTTGGCGATGGGTGACGCCATCCATTTGGAGCGATTTGACGACTTTAGCAGTCTGGTGAAGGAGCGCGAGCTCACCTTGCTCGAACTCGAAACACTGACCGAACTCAGCCACCAAGCGATTCGCGAGTTCAACGTCGCGGTCAACCTCGACGACGAACTTCAGGCGACTCTCAAGGCCAAACAGGGGCAAACGACCAAGGAACTGGTCGAGCTCTACCAGGGCCGCAAGTCGGAAAAAGCCTACAAGAAGTCTAGGAAGAAGACGGCGGAGGAACCCCCCGCCGCCCGAGCCGCCTAGGAGGGACTCGGCATAGGTCAGAATGGAGAGACGTCGAGACGCAGTGGTGCGTCTCATGCTTTGTCTAGCATGATTTCCTCCTTTGATCTGGATCGGTCTCAATGGGCAGTTGGCAGTCCGTTGCACAACAAGCTTGCGGAGCAGGATCGACCGATCCACGCCTGGTATCGGTTCGTTCTGAGTTTCCCCCCGCACTTGGTTCGAGACTACCTAACTCGATTTTCGGTGCAACCTGGAGATGTGGTGCTGGATCCGTTTTGTGGTACGGGCACCACTCTTGTCGAATGTAAGAAGCACGCCATTTCCGGGGTTGGCTATGAGGCCAACGCCCTTGCTGCTCTTGCGACTCGGGTGAAGTGCAATTGGAATCTCTCCCCAGAAGAAGTCAGCTATTCAGCTCGATGGGTAGCAGAAAAGGCGAACGAGGAAATCGCTGGCACGCTCCCCGAAATAGGGTCTGAGCGAGTTCCTGCCATTTGTGAGAGAACCTCGCTTTTCGATCTAAAGAGTCTGGATTCGGATGCTGAAGAGCTCCTGCTAAAGGGGTCTATCTCACCCAAACCGCTCCATCGATCATTGGTTTTGCTCCGGCGGATCAACTCTGCACCTCTGGAACTGGTTGACCTTTTCAAGGTGGCTTTGGCCTGGACGCTGGTGTCGGTAGCCGGAAATATTCGATTTGGGCCTGAGGTGGGTATCACCAAGCCAAAGGACGATGAGGACGTCGTGGGCGCGTGGTTGCAACAATGCGAGCGCATGGCGGCTGATCTACTCTTGTATTCCGACAGGAAAAACATTCCGACGATGCTCACTAACGGTGACTCACGGGATGTCAGCCATCTAGAGGATCAGTCCATTTCTGCGGTCTTCACATCTCCTCCTTATCCGAACGAAAAGGATTACACGCGAACTACACGACTTGAATCGGTCGTTCTCGGGCTGATTCGCAACAAACGCGAGTTACGACAGATGAAGGAGGGACTCCTGAGGTCGAACACCCGAAATGTTTACATGCACGACGAAGACCACAAGTGGGTCGAGCACATCCCAGAAGTGGAAGAGATCGCAAGAGAAATCGAACGGAGACGAATCGACCTCGGCAAGACTTCCGGCTTCGAAAAGCAGTACCACCGCGTGGCTCGACTTTACTTTGGCGGCATGGCGAGACACTTGGAAAGCCTTCAACCTAAGCTTAAATCAGGTGCAAAGCTGGGATATGTGGTTGGTGATCAAGCCTCGTTCTTGCAAGTTCATATCCCGACCGGCGAAATATTGGGGAAGATTGCCCAAGAGCTGGGCTATGAACTAGAGAGCATCGATCTTTTCCGAACTCGCCTTGCTACCGCAACTCGACAACAGCTAAGGGAAGAGGTGGTTGTTTTGAGGTGGCCCGGATAGTCCTCATGGCATCCCAAAAGACGATCATCATCGAGAAGATTTTTTCTGCAAGGTACTCCGACGAGACCGGAGTGTCGAACCCGGTCGTAACGTTGGCGGAGGTTCAATCTGCGATAGAAGAACACAACCGGGCGGCCATCGAGAAGCCACTGAGCACAAAAAACCCCGCTAACTTCTTTAAGGATTTCGTGCGAAAGCGCGAGTCAGCGAACAAGAATTGGCCCCTCTCTATCCTTGAACTTGGTTACACAGCGAGGCAAGTCACAGAGAACAACGCTTGCTTCGAATTCGTCCGGCTAAAGCCTGGTCAGTTGGTACCCTTTCCCGCCCTAGCGGAATTCGGTCCTAGTCCCGAAACCGTCACTTACGGCATTGAAAGCGTTAGTCTTCCTCTTGCCTCACGCCGACTTGGGAGAAAGGATGAACCCTGGCTGATTCAGGTGGTAGCACGACTTCGGATTGTCGAGACCCACTTCTCTTTGGCTTCGGGCCGATCCATTCGACAGCTCGATTTGTTGCAACTCAATGTAAAGCTCAAGGGAACCGAAATCGATGCCCTATATTTGGCTCAAGAGGATACAGACGCTGGATTGCGCGAAGTCATTGTGACTTGTGAAGCGAAGCAAGAAAAAGAAGACTTCATCCCCGATCAGATTATCCGACAGTCAAAAGCACCGTTTCGTATGGCGGAGGTTGAGCAAGACCTTGTCATTCCGATTGCGATCAAGGCTCTTGGCGACTCAAGACTCTACGTTATCGAGTTTCAACCGATTCACCGAAGCGAGCAGGATGAGGTCTTCTCCCTTGTCAAGGCTTCGGATTCTATCTTCGAAATCCGCCCTCACGTTCCTGGGATCTAAAGACCAGTTCCGGCTGCTCCTTCCCGAATGATCACCGGCGGGTCGATGACGCCCGCTTCGTCCAGCGCTTGACGTCGACTCCGAACCTCTTCGAGGAGGCCGGGGACCGCGTGAGGCGCTTTTTTGCGCTGCCGGAAGGCTCGCTCGAAGACTGGCCAAAACTCCTCGATGTCGTGCGAGAGGTCAAAGACCATCACCCCCTGGGTGCTTCCGGTCGCGGCCTGAAGGGCGTCCATCAGCGGACGCGGACGACCTTTGAACTTCATCAGTTCGATCCCCGCGTAGCTCCAGGTCTCGTCGCGGACGACTCGGTTGGTCAGTTGACCGGCGGACTCGACCGTCCTTCCGGCGGGGAGATTCCGGTTGAGGGCCTCGGTCATCGTCGCGATGTTGTAATAGGCCCCGGTGATCAGGAAGTCGATGTGCCCAGCAAAACCCGTCTTGCGGTAGTTGTCGTTCAAGTAGCTGAACCCCGCTTGCAGCTTTTGGGATCCCCAGTTGGCTCCGTATCGGTTGTATTCGCCGTACCACGATCCGGCGTAAATTCCGAGTTGAGTGCCAGGACGTGTGCGCCGAGCGGTATCCCCGGCCGCGATCACGAAGTCGCGCATCGTCTGGGCCCGGAAACTGAACCAAAGGTCGTAGTAGCGCCCCGGCCGGATCCCTTCAGTGAGGTCAAACCCCGGTACGAACTCGAAGATATCTTGCGGCCAAGCGACCTTTTCACCGACTAGGGCTTCGAATTTGGCGCGGGCCTCGGGGCTGAAATCGCCGTTGAGCCCGGCGTATCGAAGCCGGTCGTCGAACATGATGCCGTTGACTGCATAATTGCGGGCAAGCTCCTCCACAAAGGCCAAGCTCCGGCTGACCACCTCGGGATGGTGAGGGTTCATCATGAGCGGGATCTGCTGTTCCAGTCGTTCGCTGGTCCGGACGAAGACAGGCTGGCTGATCAGTCGGAATTGGCGGGTCCGCGCGGCGAGATTTCGAAGGAACTCCGCGGCCTTGCCCGTCCCCAGATAAAGGCCACCGCCCTGGGGGATCCCCGGGAAGCTCCAGGATCCGGGCTGGCCCTCGGCCACGATGTTGCCCTGGCTGTTCAAGACCACCGCGTAGCTATTGGCAGGAGGATTGGCCGGAGCCCCGCCGGTGAAGACGCCGAGGGCATCGCCGTTCCGGGGCATCTCGTTGGGACGCGGCATGACGGGGAAGGAATCACCTCCGAAAGGAGATCCCAACCGGATGTCTAGCTCGTAGAGGATGCTCTGCTGATCCGGGCTCTCAAAACCTGGGCCGGGAGCCATAAAAGGGTTTGGCTTCTCGCTCTCGCCTTGTTTAGCGTTCCGGTGGCCTTCGCTAAAGGCATTCAGGCTCACATAAAGCGGCATCCCTTCGCGTCGGCAAACTTCGACGAAGACGGCGAGTGGGTCGAAGTCGAGGGGCAGATTCTTGCCGCGCCACGTGGTCAGCTTGCGGGTGAGCTTGCTGGGATACAGCGTGTACCCGACGATCGGCTTGACATCAAAAACGATGGTGTTGAATCCGACGCTCTTGATTTTGGCCACCAGGGCTTGAACCTTTTCGCGCGTGTTCACCCGTTCGAGGTTGGCGGTCGCGTCGATCCAGAGGATTCGAGCTTGCACATTTTTTGCCCGGGCCAATTGTTGGGCGACGCCGACTCCGTTCCCATCCACATCCAGGCGGACGGCGGGAAGGGTAGGAAGAGG
>ERZ761602.3492-NODE-3492-length-22101-cov-6.060328_pt1 | contig 22101 bp, 17 predicted proteins | sample MGYA00512165_ERZ761602 | MGnify/ENA primary metagenome ERZ761602 (study PRJEB28899, sample SAMN02445085) | bioreactor sludge metagenome | biome: EBPR sludge; isolation source: Thorneside wastewater treatment plant | place: Australia: Brisbane, Thorneside...
CCGCCCCCAGGCCACTGCGGCGGCTACGACCCACGAAACGAAACGCGCCGAGCGCGGGGGCTCCGGGCCCCCGCCCCCAGGCCACTGCGGCGGCTACGACCCACGAAACGAAACGCGCCGAGCGCTTTCGCGCTCGGCGCCTCGCGCGGGGGCTCCGGGCCCCCCGCGCGCATCAACACAGTGGAGCTGAGGGGAATCGAACCCCTGACCTCTTGCATGCCATGCAAGCGCTCTCCCAACTGAGCTACAGCCCCGGCGGGGCGAGGCTTATAACCCTGCCCCAGGATCTTTGTCTCGAAAAATCTTCAGGCTGCGAACGATTCTGCGCGAAGCCCTCTCTCACGCCTTCGAGCAGACGCGAGCCGTCTGGCGTGCTCAGAGGCCCATCAGCTTCGCGAGGTAGTACTTCATCGTCTCGGTCGTGCCGCCGCCGATGCGCAGGAGGCGCTGATCGCGCCAGGCGCGCGCGATGCGGTAGTCCTCGATGTAGCCCCAGCCGCCGTGGAACTGCAGGCAGGTGTCGGCCACCTCGCTGGTGATGTCGCCCACGAGGATCTTCACCATGCTGATGAGCTTCACCGTCTCCATGCTGAGCGGGCCCTTCTGCACGTAGCGCTCGTGGTTGTAGCGATCGACCACCGAGTAGACGAAGGCCTTGGCGGCCTCGAGCTTGGTCAAGAGGTCGACGAACTTGTGCTGCCACACCTCGCGCTTGATGATCGGCTTGCCGAAGGCCGTGCGCTCGCGACCATAGGCGATCGCCTCCTCGACCATCAGGAAGCCTCCGGAGATCGCGGACACGCCCGCGATGAGGCGCTCGGTCTGGAAGTTCTGCATGAGGTACATGAAGCCCATGTTCTCCTCACCGAGGCGGTAGCGCTCGGGGATGCGCACGTCCTCGAGGAAGAGCTCGGCGGTGTCGCTCGACTTGTTGCCGATCTTCTTCAGCGCCTTGGCGACCTGGAAGCCCTTGGTCTTCGTCGGCACGAGGAAGAAGGTGCAGCCGTGCGCGCCCGCCGCCGGGTTCGTCTTCGCGAGCAAGGTGATGTAGTCGGCGCGCGTGCCGTTCGTGATGAAGGTCTTCTGACCGTTGAGCACGTAGTCACCGCCGTCCTTGCGCGCGGTCGTCTGGATGCCGGCGACGTCGCTGCCCGCGGCGGGCTCGCTCACGCCGAGCGAGATGACCTTCTCGCCTGCGAGCACCGGCCGGAGCACCTCGTCGATCTGCTCCTTCGTGCCGAGATCGCTGATGACCGGTGTCGCCATGTCGCTCTGCACGAGCAGGCCCATGCCCACGCCCGCCGAGCGGCAGCGCGGCAGCTCCTCGGCCTTGACGACGCTGAACCAGTAGTCGAGACCGCCGCCACCATGCTCCTCGGGGAAGTGCGCCCCGAGGATGCCGAGCTCACCGGCCCGCTTGAACACCGAGTTGGGGAAACACCCGGACTCCTCCCACTCGTCGACCTGGGGGGCGAGCTCCTTCTCGGCGAAGGCTCGCACCGTCTTTCGGAACTGCTCGTGCTCGTCGGAGAAGGGCTGGAACATGGCGGAATCACCTCGATCTGGAAGGCTTCGGGGCGCGCGCGCGGAGCAGAGGGCCCGGCACGGCGGCGAATGATTCGTACACGAAACTTCCGTAGACGCAACTCTGCCCGCCTCCGCAGCGGCCCGCTGGGTGGAGCGAACCGCGGGCCGCCCTCTCCCGCTGACTCGAGACGTGCGCCGAGCGCGGCGACGACGCTCTGATAGCCTCCCGGGCTCGTCTCCATGCGGATGCTCATCCTCTCGCGCAACGCCTCGCTCTACTCCACGAGCCGCATCGTGCTGGCCGCGCGCGCGCGCGGGCACGACGTCACCGTGATCGATCCACTCGACTTCCAGATCGCGGTGTCGCGCAAGAAGCCGACCCTGCTCGTCGGAGGTGCGAACATCCCCCGCTACGACGTGGTCATCCCGCGCATCGGCGCGAGCATCACGGGCTACGGCCTCGCCGTCGTGCGCCAGTTCGATCTGATGGGCATCCCGGTGCTGAACGGCGCCGTCTCGATCGCGCGTAGCCGCGACAAACTCCGCGCGCTGCAGCTGCTCACGCAGTCCGACGTCGACGTGCCGACCACCGTCTGCGCGCGCAGCCCGGCAGGCCTCGAGCGCGCGCTCTCGCTCGTGGGCGGCTGCCCGGCGATCGTCAAGCTGCAGCAGGGTGCGCAGGGCATCGGCACGATGATCGCCGAGACCCCGCAGGCGGCGCACGCCCTGCTCGAGACCTTCTGGGCGATGGGCCAGGACATCGTGCTGCAGGAGTACGTGAAGGAGTCGAAGGGCAAGGACATCCGCGCGATCGTGGTCGGCGGCGAGGTGATCGCGTCGATGCGCAGGGTCGCGAAGCGCGGGGAGTTCCGCGCCAACCTGCACCGCGGCGCGCGCGCGGACGCGGTCGAGCTCACGGCGCGATTCCGGCGCGCGGCGATCGACGCTGCGACCGTCATGGGGCTCGAGGTGGCGGGCGTCGACATCCTCGAGGGCAAGCGCGGGCCTCGCATCCTCGAGATCAACAGCTCCCCCGGGCTCGAGGGCATCGAGCGCGCCACCGGCGTCGACATCGCGGCCGCGATCGTCGAGTACGCGGTGCGCTACGCGCGCGCGCGCAAGCCGCCTTCGCGCGCCGCCGTGAACAAGCGGCTCGAGCGTCGCGCCCGCGAGGAGCGCGCCGCGCCCCCCAAGGCCCGCGCGCGATGAGCCTCGAGGTGCAGCGCGGAGGCGCTGTGGTCGTGCTCGTGCTGTCGCGCGAGGAGAAGCGCAACGCGCTCTCGAGTGAGCTGGTGCGCAGGCTCGCCGACGAGGTCGAGCGAGCAGGCGCGGACCCGTCGGTGCGAGGCATCGTGCTCACGGCGACCGGCGAGGTCTTCGCGTCGGGCGGCGACCTCGACGAGTTCGCGGGCATGTTGGAAGCACCGGATGCGGCCGAGCGCGTGCTCGAGATGGGCGAGCGGCTGCGCGTGCTCGAGCGCGTCGAGGTGCCCGTGGTCGCCGCCGTCGCGGGCGACGTGTTCGGCGGAGGCTGCGAGCTCTTGCTCCTGTGCGACGTGATCGTCGCCGAGCCGCAGGCGCGCTTCGGCTTCAGGCACGCGGCGATGGGTCTCTCGCCGGCCTGGGGAGGCGGCTCGAGGCTCGTCGAGCGCGTCGGCCGAGGCATGGCGGCGCGCCTGCTCTACGCGGCGGAGGCGATCGACGCCGAGCGCGCCGCGCAGATCGGCTTCGTCACCGAGCTCGCTCCGCGTGGGGGCGCACTCGGCTGGGCGACGAAGTACGTCGAACGCGTCGCGAAGAACGATCGCGCGGCCGTCGCGGCGCAGAAGAGGTTGCTCGGCGAGCTCCACCGAGCGATGCGCGGCGACGCCGAGGCGCGCGAGGCGGAGGCGTTCAGGGAGCTGTGGGCGGGGCCGTCGCACCGCGCGGCGATGGAGCGCTTCGCCGAGCGACGGCGGCCGACCTGAGCCACGCGGCCCGCGCCACGAGCCCGAGGATGATCGCCACGTGGTAGGCGCGCAGCCCGCTCTTCTCGCCGCGGTAGACGGGCCGCACCGGCACGTCGCGCACGCGTAGCCCGGCGCGCACCAGCTGGGCGAGCAGGTCGTTCGGGTAGCCGTAGCCCTTCCAGGTCGCATCGAGATCGACGCGCGCGAGCGCCGACGCCGAGATCGCGGTGTAGCCACACTGGCTGTCGGCGAGCGAAGCGAGCCCCGTGGCGCGCGCCGTGAGCGCCGAGAGCACCCGGCCCGCGTAGTAACGCTCGGGTGGCATGGTGCGGCGGATCGAGGGATGGCTGAAGCGCTCGCCCTTCGCGTAGTCGACCTCCCCGCGCACGACGGGCAGGAGCAGGGGCTCGAGGTCGTCGGGGTGCATCTGGCCATCGCCCGCCATGACGGCGACGACGTCTGCGCCGAGCGCGAGCGCGCGCCGGTAGCCGGAGACGATGGCCGCGCCGACGCCCTGGTTGTGCGCGTGGCGCAGGAGGACCACTTCGCGCGTGGAGCGCTCGGCGATCTCGACGCTGCGATCGCTGCTGGCGTCGTCGACGACGATGATCCGGTCGACGAAGCTCGGCATCGTCTCGAGGGTCTCGGCGAGGAAGCGCTCTTCGTCGTGCACCGGGACGACGACGGCGACGCGGCGGCTCTCGAGCATCGGCGCTCGATAGCAAGGAGGGAGGGCCGAGGCGAGCGCTGAGCGCGTGTGTCGCCGCGCTCGGCGCCGCCCTGGGCCTGTGGCAGGCTGACCGCAGGTGAGCGACTCCGCCGTAGGCCCCGAGGGCTCCGTGAACGACCGCGCGCCATCGCCGAGCCGGCGCAGGCTCGTGGTGTCGCTCGCCGCGGGTGCGGCGGTGATCGGCGCTGGCGCGCTCGGGCTGCGCCACGCGCTGCGCTTCGCGCCGGACACGACGCCCGAGGGCGCCTACGAGCGCATCGCCTACGCGCTCGCGCGCGGTGAGCCACGCGACGTCTTCGCCTACCTCGAGGACGCCGCGCAGCACGCGTGCTTCACGATCCGCGACTACCGCGCCAAGTCGCTCGCGCTGGTGGAGGCGAGCTACCCCGAGGCCGAGCGAGAGAAGCTCGTCGAGAGCTACCGAGAGCTCGCCTCGGCGCCCGACGGCGCCGACGTCTGGGTGCTGTTCGCGGAGCAGCGAGGCTTCGCCAAGCGGCTGCGCCGGGATCTCTCGGGCATCGCGCGGGTCGAGATCGACGGCGAGCGCGCGACGATCGAGACCGTGCGCGGCACGCGCTATCCCTTCAGGCGGCGCGAGGTCGGCATCTGGGGACTCGCGCTCTTCACCGCCGAGCTCGTCGCGGAGGCGGAGCGAGCGGCGCGCGATCACGAGCTCGTCGAGATCGCCGCGCGAGACTACCGAGGCGCGGCCGAGCGCTGAAGGCGCGCGGCCCGGGGGCTCGCTCAGGGCGGGCCGCGACGGGCGCGCGCCACGAGCTCGGCGTAGCTGCCGCCCGCGGTGTCTCGCTCCACCGGCAGACCCGAGGCCAACCATCCGGGCTCGCGCACGCGGCCGAAGGCGTCGCGCAGGCCGTCGTAGCCCGGGCGCAGCTCGAGCAGACCGCGGCGGCCTCGCGCCGCGAGGGCCTCGGCTGCGCGCAGGGAGCGCACGCCGCTCTTGCAGCCGAGCAGAAGGCGCGCGCTCGGGCCGAAGAGCGCGCCTGCGAGCTCGAAGAAGTCGGGGTTCGGTGTGAGCCCGGAGGGGCCCGAGAGCTGCCAAGGCAGGTTCAAGGCGCCGGCAGGGTGCCCGGCCGCGTACTCGACCTCCGTGCGCACGTCGACGTAGACGTAGCCCTCGTCCCGCATGCGCCGCTGCGCCTCGAGCGCGTCGACGCGCTCGACGGGCGCCGCGACGCGCGCGTCGGCCTCTGGAGTCGATCCACCCGACGACACGCGGGCGCCCTCAGAAGACGTGCACGAAGAGCCCGCTCTCGAGCTTGGGCTCGAACCAGGTGCTCTTCGGCGGCATGAGCAGACCGCGGTCGCTCACCGCGATGAGCTCGTTCACGCTCGTCGGGAAGAGCACGATGCCGAGCGTCGCCCTGCCCTCGTCGACGCGTCGCGCGACCTCCTTCGCGCCGCGGATGCCGCCGACGAACTCCACGTGAGCGTCGCGGCGGGGGTCGGTGACGCGGAAGATAGGGCCGAGCAGCTGGTCCTGGCAGATGCTGCAGTCGAGCGAAGCGACCGGATCGCTCGCGTCGAAGCTGCCCGCGCGCACACGCGCCTGCCACCAGCGGCCGCCGAGGTAGAGGCCGAAGACGCCCTTCGACGGCGGCTCGGGCCGCTCGGCGGGAGAGAGCTCGAAGATCGCCTCGAGCTCGGCGCGCAGTGCGTCGACCGAGCGGCCATCGAGATCGCGCACGACGCGGTTGTACGGGAGGATCTGGACCTGGTCGTGCGGGAAGACGACCGCGAGGAAGACGTCGTGCTCGCCGCCGTCGCCCTTGCGCAGAGCATGCACACGCGAGGCCGCCGCGCTGCGGTGATGACCGTCGGCGACGTAGAGCTCGGAGACGCCCTCGAAGCTCTCCGCGAGCGCGCGGCTCTGCTCCGGATCGAGCGCCCAGAGCCTGTGACGCACGCCAGCCTCGGTCGTGAAGTCGTACAGCGGATCGAGCTCGACACCTCGGCGTACCTGCGCGTCGATCTCGGCGCTCGCGCGGTAGGTGAGGAACACCGGCTCGTCGTGCGCGGAGAGCACGTCGACGTGGCGCGTGCGGTCGTCCTCCTTGTCGGCGCGGGTCTTCTCGTGCTTCTTGATGCGGTCCTCGTCGTATTCGCGGACCGAGACGCAGCCGACCACGCCCACCTGGTGGTGGCCGCCCATGTCCTGCGCATAAAGGTAGAGCCTGGGCTCGGCGTCCTGACGCAGCACGCCCTCGGCGCACATCGCCTCGAGGTTCTCGCGGGCCTTCTCGTACACGGCGTCGTCGTGCTCGTCGGTGCCGACGGGCAGATCGATCTCGGGACGCGTGACGTGCAGGAAGCTCTCCGGCTTGCCGTCGGCGAGCGCGCGGGCCTCGGCGGTGTCGATGACGTCGTAGGGAGGCGACGAGACGCGGTGGGCGATCTCCGGACGCGGTCGGAACGCGCGGAACGGGCGGACGGTGGCCATGAGCGCGCTATGCCTCGGCGCGAAACAGGCGGCTAGGTCCGAACGCCGCGCTGTATAGTGCCGCGCCGTGTCCGACTTCGACGACGATGGCCCGCCCCCGACGTTGCCGCCGCCCTCGCGGCTGCCGCGCGGCCGGCGTGTGATCGCCGTCGGGGGTGGGCGGGGCGGCGTGGGCAAGAGCACGCTCACGGTCAACCTGGGCGTGTACTTCGCGCAGCTCGGGAGGAGCGTCGTGGTCTGCGACGCCGACCCCGCGGGCTCGAACCTGCACGCGATGCTGGGCAGCGGCGAGGCGCCCTTCGTGCCCTTCGATCCGGAGCGCAGCCAGGCGCCCGCGCCGGTGTCCACCCCCGTCCCCGGGCTCTCGCTCCTGCCCTCGCTCTTCGATCCGCTCGCGATGGCCCCGGTCAAACCCAGGCGTCGCTCGGAGTGGTACGCGCAGCTCGCGCACGTCGACGCCGACTACGTGCTGCTGCACCTCGGCGCGAGCGCGCTGCCGCAGAGCCTCGACCTCTTCTCCTCGGCCGACGTGGGCATCCTCGTGACGGCGCCCGAGCCCGTGGCGATCGAGACGACCTACGGCTTCGTGCGCGCGCTCTTCGCGCGAGGGCTGCGCAAGAGGCTCACCAAGGAGAAGCTCAAGCTCAGGCTCGCCGAGCGCGCGCTCCAAGAGCTCCCTCCGCTCGCGAGCCCGGTGCAGATCGTGAGCGCGATCCACCGCCACGATCACCCGCTCGGGCGCATCGCGCAGGAGGAGCTCGCGCGCCTCGCGCCTCGCCTCGTGGTCGGACAGACGCGCCTGCGCTCCGATCTCGAGCTCGGGCCCGCGATGAGCGCCGTGGCGGAGCGCTTCCTCGGCGTGCGCTTCGACTACCTCGGCCACGTGGAGCAAGACGACGCGGTCTGGCTCAGCGTACGCAAGCGCAGCCCGCTGCTCATCGACGGCCCCACCTCGAAGAGCGCGCGCAACATCGAGCGCATCGCGCGACGTGTGCTCGCGCTGCTCATGGCGCAAGACGCGCGGCTCGCGAGCCACGACCGCAGCTCCGACGTCGGCGCGGGGGCCTGGGCCGAGCCCAGGCCGAAGAACCTCTACGAAGTGCTCGGCGTGACGCGCGCCGCCACCGACGACGAGATCCGCCGTGCATACAGGCGGCAGCGCGAGATCTTCCGGGGAGGGAGCTTCCCGGTCACGTCGGTCGTCTCGGAGGACGCGCTCGAGCGCGAGCAGGCCATGATCGAAGAGGCGTACGACACGCTGCTCGATCCGAACAAGCGCCGCGCCTACGACCTGTCGACCTTCCCCGCCGACGCGAGGCCGACGGGCCTGCCGGGCAGGTCGCTCGACGAAGCCAGGGTCGCGGAGCTCGCCATGCTGCAGGCGGAGCTCGCGCGCGAGATCCACGCCGAGACGGAGTTCTCCGGGGAGCTGTTGCGCCGCGTGCGCGAGGCCCAGGGCATCGAGCTCGCGGACATCTCGCAGCGAACGAAGATCTCCGCGCCCCACCTGCGCGCGATCGAGCAGGAGAACCCCGACGAGCTGCCGGCGCTCGTCTACGTGCAGGGCTTCGTGAGCGAGATCGCGAAGTACCTCAAGCTCGACGCCGCGCAGGTGAGCCGGACCTACATGCGCCGGATGAAGGAGCTGTTGCGCCAGAGGGCCGGTGACTGAAGAGCCCGGGCTGCGCGGCTGGCTGGGAAGCGTGAGCCGAGGCATCGAGCGACACCCGGGCGCGGTGACGCTCGCGCTCGTCGCGATCGCGCTGGTGCCGCGCCTCGTGGTCGCCCTCCGCTGGGCGCACGAGCCGGTGTGGGACGGGGTCTACTACCACTTCGGCGCCCAGCGCATCGCCGACGGCACCGGCTACGGCGAGCTCGTGCGTGGCCAGGGCGGCGAGACGTACCACCCGTGGTGCCACTACCCCGTCGGCTACTCGGGTCTGCTCGCGCTGTTCTACCGGCTCTTCGGCGACGCGGCCTCGGTGGCCACCACCGCGAACGCCTTCATCGGCGCGGCGACCGTCGCCTGCGTGCACCGCCTGGGCCTCTCCTTCTTGTCGCCCTGGCGCTCGCTCGTCGCCGGCCTGTGCTGCGCGCTGCACCCCGGCCTCGTGCTCTACGCCGGCCTGCTCATGACGGAGCCGCTCGCGGCGCTCGGGGTGCTGGTCGGGCCGCTCGTGTTCCTCGCGCTCGAGCGGAGGCCCAAGCTCGCGGCGGCGGCAGCCGGCTTCGTGCTCGGGCTCGCCACGCTCGTGCGTCCGCAGTCGATCCTCTCGGCGCCGGTGATCGCGCTCCTCCCCACCCGCGCGCAGCTCTGGGCCCGCGCGCTGCTCGCCGCGATCGCGACCCTGACCGCCTTGCTGACGGTGAGCCCTTGGACGCTGCGCAATTGCAGGGTCATGGATGGCTGCGCCTTCGTCTCCACGAACGGGGGCTGGAACCTCGCGATCGGGAGCTCCCCCCGCGCCACGGGGCGCTTCGAGCCGCTGCGCGCGAGCGACGGCTGCACGATCGTGACCGGCCAGGTGCAGCAGGACCGCTGCTGGAAGGAGCGAGGCGTCGCCTGGATCCGGGAGGACCCTGCGCGCTGGATCGCGCTCGCGCCGAAGAAGCTCTCGTACACCTTCGATCATCAGTCCTTCGCCGTCGGCTATCTCGCGCAGTCCGACCCGAGCGCCTGGCCCGAGGAGCGGCGCGCGTGGTGGCGTGGGCTGCTCACGGTCGCGCAGTACGCGCTGCTCGGCGTCGCGGCGCTCGCGGCCGTGCCTCGCCCCGATCCAGGCAAGGGCCTCTCGGCCCGCAGCATCACGATCGCGCTCGCGGCAGGGCTCTACCTCGACGGCCTCACGAAGAGCCCGCGGCGCGCCTGGCCCATCGTGCTCTTCGCGATCGCCGCCGCGCTCCTGCCGCCCTTCGTGCGACAGGCGCGAGGTCTCGTCGGCTACCTGCTCGTCACGCTCGCAGGCGTCGTGGTCGTGCACGCGATCTTCTTCGGCGAGGACCGCTACCAGATCGTGGTGACCCCCGCGCTCTGTCTGCTCGCCGCTGCGGCGCTGCGCCCGCGCTCCGAGCTCGCCGTCGACTGAGACGCACTCGGGCCTCGCGCCGTGTTCGGGCCCGGCTCCGCGACACGGTGTAGGCTCCCGGACGTGCGACGCACCCCGATCGTCCTCTTCTGCCTATGCTTCACGAGCACGCTCGCAGGCGCGGCGGGCGCCTTCCCGCACGTCGCGCGCCGAGGTGACACGCTCGCCAGCCTCGCGCAGCGCTTCTATGGCCGCGTGGAGATGGAGAAGGTGCTGGTGGCGAGCAATGGCCTCGACGCCCCCTCGCCCCTGCCGATCACCGCAGGGATGAGGCTCGAGATCCCCGCGACCTCGCACCACCGCGTCGCGCCCGGCGAGGGCTGGGGCGTGCTCGCGGAGCGCTACCTCGGCGACGCCAAACGCGCCGAAGCGCTCGCAGTCGCGAACGGCTCGATGCCCTGGCTGCCCCCGACGACGGGCAGCGAGCTGCGCGTGCCCTACGTGCTGAGGTACGTCGTGCGCCGCGGCGATACGCTCGCCGGGCTCGCGTACCGCTTCCTCGGGCGCCGCGACGACTCCTACGTGCTCGACCGCTTCAACGAGCTCGCAGGCCGGGCGGTCGAGCCGGGTGAGGTGCTGCTGATCCCGCTGTCCGATCTCGCGCTGACCGACGAGGGGCGCGAAGCCGCAGAGCTCGCGCACGCGATGATCGCGGGCGAGTCGCTCGGACGTGATCGCGAGGCCCAGGACCGCGCGAACGAGGAGCTGCCGCTGCTCGAGCGCGACATCGCGCGAGGGGCGTGGCTCGAGGCCGTGGCGCGCGGCAACCAGCTCACGGGCGGTGGGCTGCTCAGCGCCCCTCAGGAGGCACGCGTCGAGCGTCTGCTGCTCGAGGCCTACGTCGCGCTCGACGAACGCGGGCTCGCCGAGGGAGCCTGCGCGCGCATGCGGCGCGCGGATCCGGACATGCCGCTCGATCCGGTCGACACGAGCCCGAAGATCCTCCAGGCCTGCAGCACCGCCCGCGCCGCACCGCGCGTGGGTCCGATCCCCGAAGACGACGCCGGGCCCTGAGCAGGCGCCGCTCTCGAGGCGGCGACGCCTTCAGCCCTGGACGCGCCTTCCGGCGGCGCGCGTCACGCTGGCCTGGTATGACTCGGCGCGTGGCCGAGACGAGCCGTCGACGACCCTTCGCCCCCTACGAAGCCGACTGGGGCGCCTTCGCGCCGCTGCGGCTCCGGGCGCGCCAGGTCGCCGAAGGCGTCTACGCGGGCCAGCACCGCAGCGCCCGGCGCGGTCCGGGCGTCGAGTTCGGCGGTCAGCGCCCCTACGTCGCCGGCGACGATCTGCGCTTCCTCGATCGACGCGCCCTGCTGAGGCACGACCGCCTCATGGTGAGGCAGTTCGAGACCGAGACCGATCGCTCGCTGTGGTTGGTCGTCGACGCCTCGCTGTCGATGGGCTGGCGAGGATCGGGCCCCGGCTCGAAGCTCGGCTTCGCGTGCCTGCTCGCGGCCGCGCTCGCGCGCATCGCGACCTCCGGCGGCGATCCCGTAGGGCTCGTGCTCGTCGGAGGGAGCGGGCGCTCGCTGCCCGCAGCGGCCGGGCGTGAGGCTTTCGAGCGCATCGTGTGGACGCTCGAAGCAGAGCGCCCTGGGGGCGATCTCGCGCGCGACCCGAAGGACCTCGAGAGGGCGCTCGGCACGATCCACGAGCGCGCGCGGCGCGGCTCGATCGTCGTCGTCTTGAGCGATCTGCTCGATCTGCCAGAGGGCTCCGCGCGGGTGATCGCAGGCCTCGCGACGCGCGGCAGGCGCGCGTGGGCGGTGCAGACGCTCGACCCGGACGAGGCCTCGTTCCCGTACCGTCAGCAGGCGCGCTTCCGCGCCCTCGAGGGTGACGCGCTCGTCGAGACCGACCCCGAGGCCGCACGCGACGCCTACCTCGCCGCGCTCGCCGCGCTCCAGGCACGCTACGAGGAGGAGCTCGTGGCGCGAGGCGGCGCGCTCGTGCGGGCGGTCACGAGCGACGACCCCGTCGCCGTGCTCCGTCGCCTCTTGCGCTCCGTCGGCGGAGGCCCGGGCCCGGCATGAGCTTCCTCACCACGCTCGCGCTGCTCACGAGCCTCTTCGTCGCTGCCCCCGTCGCGGCCCACCTGCTGCGGCGGCGGCGCGCCGGTGAGCAGCTCTTCCCCGGTGCGTCGCTGCTCAGCGCGACGCCTCCGCGCGCGAGGCGCCGCTCCGCGCTCGAGGACCGCGCGCTGTTCGGCGTGCGCGCGCTCGCCGTGCTCGCCTTGGCCTTGCTCGGAGCCACCCCCTTCATCTCCTGCGCGCGGCTCGAGCTGCTCCGAAAGGACGGCGCCTCCGTCGCGATGGTGCTCGTCGTCGACGACTCTCTCAGCATGCGCGCGCTCCACACCGGCTCGCGCGAGACCCGCTTCGAACGCGCGCGCTCGGCGGCGCTCGAGCTCGCGGCGGCCATGCAGCCGGGCGACTCGATCGCGCTCGTGCTCGCCGGCGATCCGCCGCGCGTCGCGCTCGCTGCGTCGAGCGATCGAGCTGCGGTGGGGAGCGCGCTCGAGGCGCTCGAGCCGAGCGATCGCGCGACCGATCTGGACGGCGCGCTGCGCGTGGCGTCGGAGCTGCTCGAGGCGCTCCCACACCGGGATCGACGCGTGGTGTTGCTCAGCGATCTCGCAGATGGCGCCGAGGGCGCGCCCGCGCTCGAGCTCGGAGGCGCCGTCGAGCTCTGGGCTCCGGTCCCGGAGCTCGCGTCCAGGTCGGAGGTCGACTGCGCCGTGCTCCACGCGGAGCTGCGCGAAGGGCGCGTCGATCTGCTCACGGCCTGCTCGCCGGGCGCCGAGCACGGCGGCCGCCGCCTCGTGTTGCGCGAAGGCGAGACGATCCTCGCCGAGGCGCCGGCGGGCTCGCGCCCCGGCCCCTCGTCCCTGCGGCTCTCGAAGCCCGTGGCGAGCACCACGGAGCTGTGGCTCGAGCTCGAGGGCGACGACGCCATCGACGAGAACGACGCAGCCGCAGTGGTGGAGAGCGGCACGGAGCCGGCGATCGCGATCGTCTCCGACGCCGCTGCGAACCGCGTCGAGACGGGCGGAGCCCCGGTCGTCGAGCAGGCGCTCGCGGCGCTCATGCTCGGAGAACGCTTGCGGCCGCTCGCCTCGCTGCCGGATCACGCCGAAGAGCTCGCGCCCTACGCGGGCATCGTGTTCGACGATCCGCCCGGCTTCACCCCGGAGGAGCGCCGCGCGCTCGGCAGCTGGCTCGAGAAGGGAGGGACCGCCCTCCTGGGGCTCGGTCGTCGGGCCGCCGCAGCCCCGCTCGGCGCAGGCTTCGAAGGGATCCTGCCCGGCGTCGTACGCCGTGCTGCGACCGAGCATCGCGGCGCGGAGCCTGCGCGCTGCGCCTTCTTCGGGCCGAGCGCTGCCGGGCTCGCCGACCTCGGGCTCGAGCAGCGCGGCACGCTCGAACACGCAGCGCTCGAGGGCGCCGACGTGCTCTGCGCCTTCCCCGACGGAGAGCCTTTGCTCGTGCGACGGCACCTCGGTCGCGGCACACTCTTCGTCGTCACCCTGCCCTTCGGCGTCGACGACAGCGACTTGCCGCTACGACCGGCCTTCCTCGCCTTGCTCGAACGCTTCGCCGAGGCGGCCCGCGCCGGCGGTGGCGCGCGCCGGGTCGACGTCGGTCAGAGCTTCTCCTTCCCCGGTCACGCGAAGGTGGAAGCGAGCTTGCTGCCGAGGCGGGGCGCCCCGATCCCCATGGCGAGCAACGAGCGCGACGGCGTCGTCCGGGTCGCGGCGCCACGCGCCGGGCGCTACCGCGTGACGACCAGCGACGGCGAAGAGCTGCGCGTGGCGTCGGTGGCCGCGCGCGAGCTCGATCTGCGCCCACGCGCGCTGGCGCCGAGCGCACGCAACCCCGAGCTCGGTGGAGCGTCGACGCGCGTCGACGCCTCACCGTACGTGGCGATGCTCTTGCTCGGCCTGGTGGCGCTCGAGAGCGCGCTGCGCCTCGTCGCCTCGAGAACCGCCGCGCGCGCGAGCGCGCAGCACCGAGGTGCTTCGTCCGCGGCGTCGTGAGTCGCCCGCGGCTTCACATCCTCGCGCCGCGCACGTAGTCGGCCGAGCTCTTCCACTCCGCCTCGCTCGCGAGGTTCTCGAAGGCCGACTGCTGCTCGTCCGCGAGGCCTTCGCGCGACGCGTAGGCCTCGGCAGCTCGCCCGGCCTCGCGCGGCGCGTGGAGCATCAAGCTCGAGATGGCGCGATAGGCGGCCGAGGCGTCGGAGCTCGCGAGCTCCTTGCGTGCGCGCGTCATCGTCTCCGAGACGATGTACCCACGCGACTTGCCACGGTGGACCCTCGCGAAGTCGGCCCATCGCGCAGCGCCGCTTCGAGCCTCCGACCACGCCTCGACGACGGGCTCCTCGACCCAGGGTGGTGTCGGCGCCGGAGCGCCGCCGAAGGCCTGCGTGAGAGACTCCTCGATCATGGGGCCGTCGATCGCGTGGTCCTCGGGCTCGGTGTCGCCGATCCATACGAGCGCGTCGACGAGCGCCGCGCGCACACGCTGGTCGTGCTGGCGACCGAGCACGTGGTAGAGCCGCGTGCGCGCGTAGTAGCTCTCGAGCCCCTCGCGATCGTTGAGCCGCGCGAAGATGGCCGGCACCGCCAGCGCACCTCGCCCGATCAGGCGCGCGACCTGGACGTTGCACTTCGCCTCTTCAGCCGGCGACATGCCGTCGCGGCTGAACGGGCTCTCGTGGCAGGTCTCCTCCACGTTCTTCACGATCTTCGCGGTCGTCGGGTCGACGGGTCCGAAGCCCTTGGGGTCGAAGAGCACGTCACGTGCGGCTCGGGGCTTCGTGGCCTCGGCTGGAGCCGCTGGCGCTGGCTTCGATGGCGCCTGATCGGAGATCGGCTTCGGCCCGTCGGCGAAGGCACCGCGCGCATGTACCGAGAGCACCACCGTGAAGCAGGCGGAGAACGTCAGGGTTCGGAGAAGCTTCATGGTGTCCTCGGTGTGTGGGTGAACGTGTCGTCGAGCTCGGCGGTCGGCGTCGCGGCGGATGAAGGCACGTCGATCCGGCCCGAGGCGACGACGACCTCGTCGTGCACGGCGTCGACGCCGAAGGAGGCTGCCATCGCGTCGTCCATGCGCTGGTAGGCGACCTCCCAATGGAGCACGTCGCCGCTCGAAGCGTCGCGGTCGAAGCTCAAGCGGGCGCGGCGGATCCCGGCTCCGGGCGGCGGCACGCGCGTATCACCCGTCGGCACGCGGTCGAAGGCGAGTTCGCCACCGGAGCGCGCGCGGTCACCGAAACGACGACCGAGATGCACGGGGCGCGCGGTGCCCTTGGCTTCGCCGTGCGCGCCTACGAGGCGCGCTCTCAGCTCGAGCCTGCGGAACATGTCGCCGGTCGGGAAGGCGTGCCCGATGCGCGCGCCCTCGAGACGCAGCTCGAGCGCCCTCGCACCGACCAGCTCCGCCTGCACGGAGACCGCCGAGCGGAGCAGCGCGTCGTTGCCGATCACCGAGAAGCTGTGGCTGCGCCGCGCCCGACCATCGGCGCCGACGACCACCGGCATGTGGCAGCTCTGGCACTCGACGTCGGCGTAGCTCGAGCGTGCGTTCTCACGCAGGGTGTCCTGCATCGGCGCGCCCTTCGTGCCGGGGAAGTCGAACTGGTGGCAGCTCGCGCAAGCCGCGCGCGTCGCCATGCGAGGCTCGGCGCGCATCGCGTGTGCCTGCTCGCCGCGCATGCTCGCCCGCGCCCCGACGACGTGGCCGCCGTCGACGTGACACGTCGTGCACGCCACGCCGACGTCGCGCTCGACCTCGGTGGGCAGCGCGTTGGGGTCGGCCTCCGGCGCGTGGCAGCCTCGGCAGAAGGCCACCGGCTCCACTGCGTAGGCCTTCTGGAAGACCGGGTCGGTCCAGGCCTGACGGTGCATCGAGCCTCGCCACTCGTCCGCGACCTCGGCGTGGCAGCTCGCGCATGCGCCGTTGGCCGAACCGGCGTCGAACCCGGTGGCGCGCGCGATCGGCGCGGGTCGCGGCAGCCAGCCGGCCACCTCGGCCCCCGCCGTGCGCGCCGGACCGAACGCGACCCCCGCCGCGGCCGCGACGGCGAGCGTCGCGGCGAGGAGGATGGCAGTGGATCGGGCTCGAGCGCGCATCGGGTGTGGGGACTACGCCTCCCCCTGGGGAGTGCTTCCCCGAATCGCCCGAGCGCGCTGGAGTGTGACCGTGGCTACGAACTAGGCGCTCGCGGCTCGCTTCGGCGCGTCGATCGCGGCGACGGCCGCGTTGGGTTTGAAGCTGTGCTCCGGGCCGGGAAAGCTCCGCGTACGCACCTCGTCGACGTACTGCTTCGTCGCGCCCACGATGGCGTCGCCGATCTCATCGAAACGCTTCGCGAATTTCGGTGTGTGTCCCCGGTACATGCCGAGCAGGTCGTAGCAGACGAGCACCTGCCCGTCGCAGCCGGCCCCGGCGCCGATGCCGATCGTGGGCACCGAGACGCGGTGAGTGACCTCCGCGGCCAAATCCGGCGGCACGGCCTCGAGCACGATCGCGAACGCGCCAGCCTCCTCGAGCGCCAGCGCGTCGGCGACGACGCGCCTCGCCGCCGCTTCGCCTTTGCCTTGCACCTTGAAGCCGCCCATCGCGTGGACCGACTGGGGCGTGAGGCCCACGTGGCCCATCACGGGGATGCCGGCCGCGACGATGCGGTAGACGTGCTCGGCGAGCTCCGCGCCGCCTTCGACCTTCACGCTCTCGAAGGCGCCCTCCTTGAGGAGCTTGCCGGCGTTCTCGAGCGCCTGCGCTGGAGAGACCTGGAAGCTCATGAACGGCATGTCGCCGACCACGTGGGCCGAGCGAGCGCCACGGGCGACCGCGCGGCCGTGGTAGCAGATCTCCTCGACGGTCACCGGCAGGGTGTTGGCGTGCCCTTGCACCACCATGCCGAGCGAGTCGCCGACGAGCAGCAGGTCGGCGCCCCCTTCGTCGAGCAGCCGCGCCATCGTGTAGTCGTAGGCCGTCACCATCGCCAAGGGCTCGCGTCCCTTGCGCGCTCGGATTTCCGGCACCGTGAGCTTCGGTCGCGCAGCGATGGCTGCGGCACCGTCCTTGGGTCCGTACATGTTCCTCCGGGTCGCGGCCTCGCCAGGAGGTCCACGCCTGAGGTGAGATCTAGAGTGTCGAGGCGGCTCGCACAAGTCCTCCCGCACGAAGAGCTCGAGCCGCGATGGAGCGCGAGAGGGCCCCCTCCGACGGAAGGAGCCCTCGCCGCGACGCGTCGGCCGGAACCCCGAGCGGCCCGCTCAGCGCGCCGAGCGCCGGCGCCGCGAGAGCACGGCGGCGGCCCCCAACAGACCGAACAGCGCGATGGGCGTGCCGCTCGAACGCACCGTCGTGGCACAGCCGCCATTGCCGCCGAGCACGCTCTCGCCACCGTCGGAACCGCCCGGGAACCAGGTGCCGTCACCGTCCTCGAAGCCGCCGCAGTCCGGCGGCGGCGGGCACGCCGGCGGCGTGCCGATGGCGTTGTCGATGAACAGGTAACGGTTGAGAGAGCTCTGATCTCGAGAGGCCATCAGCTGGAGGTCGGCGCTGAGCGCCGGGCGCTGGAGCTCGGCGTACATGTGCGAGATCCACAAGGAGGATTCGTCGATGCCCGCGAGCAGATGCGCCACGTCGTCCTCGGCGTTGGTCACGGCGTTCTCGCCTGCGTCGTCGGCGTAGCCACTGCCCTCGGCGTCGTAGGTCGCTCGATCGACCAGCTGCGAGAACACCCAGGACCCCACGGGCTCCGCGGCGTCGAGCAACCAGCCTGCGCCATTGCTCGAAGCGAAGCCGGCCTCGCGCAGCGAGCGGTAGTTGCTCGTGGCGTTGTCCCAGTCCCACACGAGCTGGTTCTCGTCGATCTGGAACGTGGGGAAGTTCTGCGGCTCGTAGCGCCCCTCGCCGATCACCCACAGCGAGATCGGCGTCACCGCGCCGGTGCCGGCCGCGACCATGCGCAGCGGCAGCTGCGCGGAGGCTCCCGTCGAGGTGATGCGCACCGGACGCATCGAGTCGATTCCCTGCCCCGGCACGAGGCGCAGCGCGAGGAAGTTGAAGCCCTCGTTCACGTAGGCGCCGATCACCGGCTGCACGTCGCTCGGGATCGCGTAGCCGTTGTTCGCGAGCCACTCGTTGAGCGCCTGGGGGTTCGTCGACTGCAGCTGCACCGTCTCGTAGGGCCCGACGACCTCCTGCGCGATCACGGTGACGCCTCCACCGCCACCACCCCCGGAGCCACTCGCGCCTTCGCTGCCGAAGTCTCCTCCCGCGGACTGACAGTTGCCCGTCGGGCAGTTGATCTGCGGCGAGAAGATCTGCACCTCGGTCGCGCTCTCGAGCACCCCGAAGAGCAAATCGCTCGAGGTCCCGATCTCGACCTGGCCCTTGATGGGGAGAACCCAGGCGAACTCGCTCGGATCACCGTCGTAGGTGATCTGGTCCCAGAGCGTCGTCTGCGTCGCCGAGACGCTGAGCACCATGCGGTGTCCCGACACCTGGGTGTTCTCGGACTGCTGGACGAAGCATCCACCACAGGCTCGAGCCTCCTCGATGGGGAGGGCCGTCGAGACGAGGGGAGCGACGAGGACCAGAGCGATCAGGGCGGGGAGCTTGCGCATGGTTTCTCCTGCGCGCGAGCGTAGCACTGCCCGTGCCATACCGACCGATCCGTGATTCCAGGCGGTTGGCCTGAAGAAGCAGCGCCGGCCGGCGCAGGCTGACACAAACAGCGACCGTTCTTTGCGGAGTCTCGTTTGCGGAGTCCTGCTCGCCGAGTCTGGCATGCCGAGCCGCGCCCTCGGCGCTCCGAGCAGCCTCGGCTACTTCAGCATGCCCTCGTCGAGCCGTCGCATGCCCTCGAGTAGGAGCCCCTCGGGCGAGACGTCGATGGTGCGCTCACCGAGTTTGTAGTCGGGGTCGATTCGGAACTCGCCGTCGGCCAAGGTGAGCATCTGGTAGAAGGCCTCCTCACCGCGCACCGTGCCGAGGCGAGCGTCGACGATCTGGCCCTCGGAGAAGCCGATCTCACCGTTGCCCTTCTTCGACGAGATGCGCAGCGCGCAGGTCTTCCGTCCGTGCCAGAGCACCTGCACGACCTCGGGCAGACCCATCTCGGCGAGCGATCCGGAGACGCCCTTGCTCACCGCAGCCGACGCGCTCCGCTTCCGTCGCTCGACGAGCTGACGGATCTTCGTCACGAACACGTCTGGCGGCGTGGGCTTGGAGACGAGGTCGTCGACGCCGAGATCGAACACGATCTGGGCGATCTCCCGGTCGGTCTTGCGCGTGTGCACGATCCACGTGACGTCCTTGCCCCAGGGCTCACCGAGGGCCTGGCTCCTGAGCGCGAGGCCACCGTCGGCTTCGTCGAGGTCGATCTCGCTCACCACGACCGCGAACTCGCGGGCCTTGAGCTCGTGCACCGCCTGCTGTGCGCTGCGAGCGATGCGCACGTCGAAGCCCTGCTCGAGCAGGCGCAGCTCGAGGATCGTCGTCTCCTCGGGATCGGGATCGACGATGAGCACGGCGCGGCGATCGGCGAGGATCTTGGCGCGCAGATCGTCACCGGCGACCTCCTGCGTGAGCAGGTCGAGCACCATCGGATCGAAGACCGTGCCCCGGTGTTGCGCGAGGTAATGGGCAGCGTCGATGGGGCTGAGCACGCGCCGCGCGGGATTGCGCGGGTTGACCGTGAGATCGGCGTAGGTGTCGGCGACCGCGAGCACCCTCGCGCCGAGCGGGATGTCCTTGCCCGAGAGGCCTCCGGGGAAGCCCTTGCCGTCGTAGCGCTCGTACATCGCGTGCACGGCGGACTTCGTCTCCGGCGAGAGCTGCACGCTCTGGAAGTATCGATCGACGACGTTGTAGACCTTCTGCGCTGCGATCTTGTGTCCGTCGTACTCCGCGACGTTGAGCGCAGTGAGGTGGTAGGTGCCGGCCTTGCCGACGTCGTGGATGTACGCGCCGACGACCACCGCCGCGACCTGAGCCGGCGTGAGGCCCATGCGATCGCTCAGCTTCTTCACGATCCTCGCCACCATGGGCGAGTGCCCGCGCAGATCCGGTCGCGCGTTCTCGAGCAGGCTCATCAGCACGTTGAGCGTGTCGATGTAATCGGTGGTCAAAGTGACCGGCGGGATGTCGGCGCGTGGCGCTCGCGCGGGGGGCGGCGGAGGCGCTTGCCGCGGCGGCGCGGCGGCGGGAGCTGCCGCCCCGGGGGCATCGAGTGAGGGGATCGCCGGCACCTGCCCGGGCCGAGCCGGCGCCGCCGGTCGCGCGGGGGCCGCCGCCGGCGGCCTGGCGCGTGGCGCAGGCGAGGGGTCGGGCTCGAGCGTCATGTCGACGTCTTCGAGGGACGGCGGCGGCGCAGCCCCGGTCATCGCCGCCGCCGCGCGGCGCACGGCGGCGGCGTTCTGTGGCGCGCTCTCGAGGCGGTCGGGCATCACCTCGAGCGCCTTGCCGTTCGCGCCCGTGAGGGTGATGGCGCCCTTGCCGGAGCGGAAGCGGTCGCCGGGGCGCACGTTCTCGACGCCGAGGCCGAAGTTGCCGGCCTTCGGGCGCAAGAGCAGCGCGAAGGGGCTCGGATCGTTGTGGTAGCCCCGCTGGATCGCCGCGGCCACGGCCGCGGGGCGGGCGAGCAGCGCGCTCACGTTGTGCACGCCCGAAGCGAGCTTCACGTCGTGCAACGCGGTGGGGTCGTCCGGATCGGCGGTGACGACGCTCAGCGTCTTCGTGGCGTCGTCGTACAGCACCGGGATGAGCTGGTGCATCTCGGCGAGCTTCTTCGGGACGAGCGCGAGGATGCGTGGATCGATCTGCGCCTTGTAGAGCTTCTCCGTCGAGACGAAGCGCGTGCCGTAGGCCGTGGAGAGCCACTTCAAGAGCTCCGCCTCGCTCATGGCGTCGATCTCGAGCAGGGCCTCCTCGATTCGCCCGCCGTGGATCGCGACATAGCGCGTCGCGGTGAGGTGGTCGTCCGCGGAGAGGAAGCCCTCGGCCAGCATGCGGTCGGCCATGCGCTGGTTGTTGCCGGTCTTCATCGCGTCGCTCGGGCTCGCAGGTCGCAGGGCATCGTGGGCGCCGAGCGTAGCTCAGCCGGGAGCGAGTTCGTAGTCGCATGCCGGTCCTCGCGCCGCTCGCGCGACCCCGCGTGGAGCGCGCGCAGCCAGGACCCGCGGCACGAACGAAGACGGCGGCCTCGATGTCTCGAGGCCGCCGCCGCGGAGCTCGGGGAGCGTCTCGCTCAGGGACCGAAGTGGAACGCGTAGAGCGCGGGAGCCGCGATCATCGCCACGACGCTCATGAGCTTGATGAGGATGTTGAGCGAAGGACCCGAGGTGTCCTTGAGCGGATCACCCACGGTGTCGCCGGTGACCGTCGCCGAGTGCATGTCGTGGTAGCCCGCGCCGTACTTGGCGTTGCCGCCCTCCTTGACCTGCTTCTTCGAGTTGTCCCAGGCGCCGCCGGCGTTCGACTGGAAGATCGCGAGGCAGACGCCGCTGATGGTCGTGCCGATGAGCAGACCGCCGAGCATGTCGACCGAGACGATGCCGACCACGACGGGCGTGATGACGGCGAGCAGGCCGGGCGCCACCATGCGGCGGATGGCCGCCTGCGTGGAGATGTCGACGCACTTCGCGTACTCGGCCTTGCCGTTGGCGGCCTCGATGATCGCGGCCTCCTCCTCGTTCGGCGCGCGCTCCTCGTGCTCGGCGCGCTGCGCCGCCTCGAGCGCGGGGCGCAGCTCCGGGATCTCGCGGAACTGACGACGGACCTCCTGGATCATGTCCTGCGCCGCGTTGCCCACGGCGACCATCGCCATCGCGCTGAAGCGGAAGGGCAACATGCAGCCGATGAGCAGACCGACGAGCACGAAGGGGTTGGCGGCGTCGAGGTCGGCCTTGCCCTGGAGCTTGGTGAGGTAAGCGGTCGTCATCGCGAGCGCGGTGAGCGCAGCCGAGGCGATGGCGAAGCCCTTGCCGATGGCGGCGGTGGTGTTGCCGACGGCGTCGAGCTTGTCGGTGCGCTCACGCACGTGGCGGCCGAGCTGAGCCATCTCGGCGATGCCGCCGGCGTTGTCGGCGATGGGGCCGTAGGCGTCGACCGCGAGCTGGATGCCCGTGGTGCCGAGCATGCCGACCGCGGCGAGCGCGATGCCGTAGAGGCCACCGAACTGGTACGCGAGCAGGATCGACGCGCAGATGAGGAGGATCGGCGTCGTGGTCGAGTTCATGCCGACCGCGAGGCCCTGGATGATCGTCGTCGCGCTGCCGGTCTTCGAGGACTCCACGATCTGGTTGACCGGGGCCTTGTGCGTACCGGTGTAGAA
>ERZ761602.3494-NODE-3494-length-22096-cov-8.864389_pt1 | contig 22096 bp, 21 predicted proteins | sample MGYA00512165_ERZ761602 | MGnify/ENA primary metagenome ERZ761602 (study PRJEB28899, sample SAMN02445085) | bioreactor sludge metagenome | biome: EBPR sludge; isolation source: Thorneside wastewater treatment plant | place: Australia: Brisbane, Thorneside...
ATGGCGCGCCCGAAGAGATTCGAACTCCTGACCCCCAGATTCGTAGTCTGGTGCTCTATCCAGCTGAGCTACGGGCGCGAAGGGCGGGTGCATAGCGCCGCCTCGAGGCGCTGGCAAGGCGAAGCTTAGGCGTCCCTCCAGGCTTTGTGACCAGCCAGGGACGCCGCCGCCCAGACGCCGCGCGCCACGGCGCGCGTCAGGCAGTCCGCGGCGAGCGCGCCAAAGCGGGCCAGCGCGAGCGAACGCGGCTCCGGCGCGGGGCGTTGGGCGGTCGAAAGCGCGAACACCACGTCGCCGTCAAACGGCGCGAAGACCGGCCGGATCGCGCGCGCCAGGCCGGCGCTGGCCATTTGCGCGACCCGTTTTGCTTCCGCTGGCGTCAGGGCCGCGTCGACCGCGACGCAGGCGATCGTGGTGTTGGCGCGCGGCTGTGGATTGAGCTTGGCGCCGTCCCAATCCTCAGCGCCCACGCTGATCGCGGGATCGGGGCGCACGCCGCCGAATTCGCCGTCGACCTCAAAGGGCCACGCCCAGAAAGCACGCGACCCGAGCATGGTGGACGACCCCCAGCAATTCACACACGCCAGCGCAGCGACCGTGAAACCGTCGGCGGTGACCATTGAGGCTGTCCCCTGCCCGCCTTTGAGCTTGCCCGCCAAAGCGCCCATACCCGCGCCGGCGTTGCCAAGCGGCACCGACCGCGCGCGCGCGCCATAGGCCCGGCGGCCCAATGCGGCGTACGGCGGCGCATCACCCCAGGCTTTGTCTCCGCCGTTGGCGAGATCATAGAGGATGGCTGCGGGAACCACGGGAGAGCGCGGCACGCCCGGTAAATCGACGAGACCGAACCCCCTTCCCTCGGCGCCCATCGCCGCGACGACGCCGTCGGCGGCCGCGAGCCCATAAACCGACCCCCCCGAAAGCACGAGCGCGTCGATCGCATCGACGAGGTTCTCAGGCGCCAGCGCATCGGTTTCGCGCGTCCCGGGGCCGCCGCCGCGCACATCGACCCCCGCGACCGCGCGTTGATCGGGCACGATAACGGTGACGCCCGTGAGCGCGGCTTCGTCCTCGGCGCAGCCTATGGACAAACCGGCCACATCACCCAATGAATTGTAAGGACCGGGACGCGCCATTGGCTTCGTCTTTCGTAACTGTGACTTCGCCCTGGTAGGAAGCGTCTCGATGTTTGACAAGCAATCGTTCTCGCGCGTGGCGGCCTTGGTCTGCGCATTTGCGCTCACCGCGTGCGCGACCACGTCAACGCCGGCGCCCGCGCCTGCGCGTGGCGAAGCCATGGTCACCGCGGCCCACCCCCTCGCGGTAGAGGCCGCGACCGAGATATTGCGCGAAGGCGGCAACGCGGTGGACGCCGCCATAGCCGCTGAGCTCGTGCTCGGGCTCGTGGAGCCGCAATCTTCCGGCATTGGCGGCGGCGGTTTCCTGCTCTTCTACGACGACGTCAGCGAACGCATCAGCGCTTACGATGGTCGCGAGCGAGCGCCGGCGGGCGCTACACCGACCATGTTTCTGGACGCACGCGGCGCGGCGCTGACCTTCATGGACGCGCAAGCGAGCGGGCGCGCGATCGGCGCCCCGTCCCTGGTCGCCATGCTGAAACTGGCGCACGACGATCACGGCCGTCTGCCATGGGCGCGACTGTTCGAGCCAGCAATCCGGATCGCTGAAAACGGCTTCGCCATATCGCCACGCCTCTCGCGGCTGATCGCGACAGCGGGCGAGCGCGGTCGTTTGCGCGCGGATTTCGCCGCCCGCGCTTACTTCTTCGATCGCGACGGCAATCCCTGGCCCGCGGGCGCCATCCTCCGCAATCCCGACTATGCGGCGACGCTGCACGCCATCGCCGCACAGGGGCCGCGCGCGTTGCAGGAAGGCGCCCTCGCCGAAGCGATCGTCTCAGCCGCGCAACGCGGTCCACGCGGCGGAACACTAACGTTGAGCGACTTGCGCGCCGTGGCGCCGCGCCGCTTGGACCCCGTCTGCGGCGCGTTCCGGGTTTATCGTGTATGCACCATGGGGCCGCCCAGTTCCGGGAACGCCGTGCTCGCCACGCTCGGCTTGTATGAGCGCGCGCGCCCCTCTCCCGAAGGCGCTGCAAATCCAGATGATTGGGCGGCGTTCCTCTGGGCCAGCCGGCTCGCCTACGCCGACCGCGACCACTACATGGCCGACGATCAGTCCGTGCCGGTGCCAACGCAGGCTTTGATCGCACCGGCCTATCTCGACGAGCGTGCGCGCCTGATCGACCTGACACACGCGCCGCCGGAGCGCATTGTCCCAGGCGCGCCAGCCGGCCCTGAGTTGTTTGCGCGCTGGGGCCGAGACACCGGCGACGACGCCGGCACCACGCACTTGTCGATCGTCGATGCCTGGGGAAACGCTGTCGCGCTCACGGCCACAGTGGAATCCCTCTTCGGCGCGCAGCGCATGGCGGGCGGCTTCCTGCTCAACAATCAAATGACCGACTTCGCGTTCGATCCGATGCTCAACGGGCGACCTGTCGCCAACGCCGTGGCGCCCGGCAAAGCGCCCCGATCTTCGATGTCGCCGCTGATCGTTACCGATCGCAACGGCGAGCTAAGGCTGGTCGCGGGATCTCCAGGCGGCTCGTCAATCATCGCCTATGTCGCACGCGCGACGATTGGCATGCTGGATTGGGATCAGACGCCGCAGGACGCCCTCGCGACCGGCAACATCGTCGCGCGCTTTGACACCGCGCGCGGCGAAGGCGCCCGCGTGCCGCCCGGAGTGATCTCGGCGTTGCGCGAACGCGGCTGGCGCATCGACGACGCCGCGGGTGAAGAGAGTGGGCTCCATGTGATCGAAGTCACGCCAAACGGCCTGCGCGGCGGCGCCGATCCGCGCCGCGACGGCGTCGTAGCGCTGATCCAGTAGCGTCAGCCCGCCGGGAGCGTGATCTTAAACGTCGAGCCTTCAGCGCCCGTCCTCGTCAGCTGCAACTCTCCACCCATGGCGCGCGTGAGCTCACGCGCGATCGCGAGGCCGAGGCCCGCCCCTCCCGCCTCCGGCGCGGCGGACACCCAAGGCTCGAACAAGCGCCCGCGCAGCGCCTCGCGAACGCCTGGTCCATGGTCGATCACCTCGATTTCGCACCGCCCTTCGACGCGTGCGGCGCGGATCAGCAGCGTCTTATCCTTGCGCGCATGCTCGGTCATGGCTTGCCCGGCGTTGCGGGCGAGGTTCACCAAGACGCGGTGCAGCTGATCAGGATCGGCGATGCATGTGAGATCGGGCTCGATATCGGCTTTGTAGTCGACGCCGCCGAACGCGATCAACGCATCGGCCGCCGCCTCCTCCGCCGCATCGCTAACCCTTACGCGTTGCAGGACTGGCGGCGCTTCATCTGCGCGTCCGTATTTCAAGGTGGACGACGCCAACCCCGCCGCGCGATCGATGGTGCGCTCCAGGCGCGGCGCCAATTGTCTCACGGTCGGGTCGTCCGACTGCGCGAGCCTGTCTGCGACGAGCTGTGCCGTTGAAAGCATGTTGCGCAGGTCATGGCCGATGCGCGCCACAGCCGCGCCAAGCGCGGCGAGCCGCTCCTTCTGCCGCAAGGCGTTGCGCACCTGCTCGGCCATATCGGCCGCGGCGCGCTGCGCGCGTCCGATTTCATCGCCGCGCGTGCTGCGCGGAAACGCGATCGACACGTCTTCCGGTTTATCGCGGAAACGTTCAATCGCTTCGGTCAGGTCGCGCATGGGCGTGACGAACGCAAGCGACATGGCGATGTACATGAGCGCGCCGGCGACCATCAGAATCGCCATCGACACGCGCGCGAACCGTATGGCGAACCCATACATCGCGTGTTTCAGCGGCGCTTCGTTGAGGACTACTTCAATGAAGTCGCCGCTTTCGAATTGCGGACGCGCCATGACCCGAAGCACGCGGCCTTCCTGCGCGAAGAGCGTGTCGAGCGCCCAGCCGAACCGGCGCGCTGGACCAGCCCTGCGGTAGTCGTAGAGGACCAAATCGTCCAATGTCTCGACGGTCGGGCTCTCGAGCAGCAGGATGCGCTCGCCGGCGCGTTGCATCGCCACGCGTTGCACCTGGGCGTTGACGAGCAGTTCGTCTTCCAGGGATTGAGCAATTTCGAGGTCGGGCGAAACCTCCAGCGCCAGGGAGGCCACTTGGGCGAGATGGATGCGCTCGCGCAGCCAGGACTCGTGAAATCCAGCCAGGGCTGGAGCGAAGATGAAAACTTCGCCCGCCAGAACCGCCAGCGCGGTCAGCCCGAGGAGCCGCCCCGCCAGGCTGCCCGCGAACGCCCGCGCCCGTCTCAAGGGCCCCGTCGGGGGCGTGGGGCGGGGGGAAGCGGTCATGTGACCCAACTCTACCTCAAACCAACCGGCCGCGCGCGCCCCTCTGGCTCTTGACGCTCGCAGAGCGCTCCTGTAACTGCCCGCCTTTCCAATTTCCCTTGCCCAGAGAAGAGGCGCGTCGTGAGCACCAAGCGGACCTATCAGCCGAGCCGGCTCGTCCGGAAGCGCCGCCATGGTTTCCGCGCCCGAATGGCGACCAAGGGCGGCCAAAAAGTGCTGTCGCGTCGGCGCGCCAAGGGCCGCAAGCGCCTCTCGGCGTAAGGCTCGTTCGCGCGGGTCCGCCCTCCCATGGCTTTGTCGTTGAGCGCCTGCGCAAGCGGGCGCAGTTCGTGTTTGTCCGCCATGGCGTCAAGGCGACGCGGCCCAATGTGATGATCGAGGCGCGCCGCAGGGCGGACGCCGGGGCCATTGGGGTCGGCTTTACAGCGAGCCGAAAGGTCGGCGGGGCGGTCACCCGCAACCGGGCGCGCCGCCGCCTCCGGGAGGCCGCACGCCAGCTTCTGCCCGATCTTGGGCTGCCTGGAGTGGATTACGTCCTGGTGGCGCGCGCCGCCACCGCTGACGCGCCCTGGGAGGCGTTGCTTGACGATGTGAGAAACGCGCTGATAAGGCTCCGCGCCGATTTGGGCCGCGGACATTCAAGCGGCCGCTCCAGCGCAGTGACAACACCGCCCCCTTCCACGGAAAGCGACTGAACCCGATGCAAGCCCCTGGCGGACCAGGCCCGGTCGAAACCCGCAACGTGATCCTTGCGGTGGTGCTTTCGGCGCTCATCATGTTTGGCTTTGACTATTTCTACAGTCGGCCCCTACGCGAGCGTCTGGCGGCGGAGCGGGCGCAGGCCGAAGAGCAGATCAACACCGCCGCGCAAGCGGGCGCGGACAGCCAGGCCGCAGCCGAAGCGCCAGCGGCAAGCGGCCCGCAACCGCGCGATCACGTGCTCAATGCGACGGCGGCGGCGCGCATCGCGATTGATACGGCTGCGGTCGACGGATCAATTTCGCTGGAAGGCGCGCGCCTCGACGACCTCAGTCTGCGCCGGTATCGGCGCACGGTCGATCCGACAAGTCCAGAGGTCAATCTGCTTGCGCCGATCTCTTCGACCTACGGACACGACGCCTTTTTCGGCTGGGAAGTCCAAAATGGCGAAAGCGCCGCCACGCTTGCGGACGCGTTCAGTCAGTGGACGGCGGACGCAGACGCGCGCCTCACTGTCGAGACGCCGGTCACGTTGACGCTGCGCGGCGAGAACGGGCTCGTGGTGGAACGCACCATCGCCGTCGACGCCGACTACATGTTCACCATCACGGACACCGTGAGGAACGAGGGCGCCGCGCCCGTCTCGGCGCGTCCGTTCGGCGCCGTGCGGCGACAAGGCGTGCCCGAAGACTACAAATTCAACGGCATCGTCCACCAGGGTCTGGTTGGCGCGTTCGGCCCCAACAACAATCTTCATCTCGCCAGCTTCCGCAACGCCGACAAGCACGCACGCGACCGCGAGCGCGGGCGTGTCGGCGCCGATGAGAGGATCGAGGATTTGCAGGGGCAAGGCGGTTGGTTTGGGATCACCGATCACTACTGGCTGACCGCGATTATCCCCGATCAAGGCGAGCGCGTTTCGACCTACTACGACGCGCGCGACGAAGGCGCGACAAACGATTATCGCGCCGCCTATCGCGGCCAATGGCGCGATGTCCCAGCGGGCGGCGCGGTCACGTATACGCAACGCGTGTTCGCCGGCGCCAAGCGCTATGAACTGCTGCGCGACTACCAGCGCACGCTGGCGATTCCGCGCTTTGACGACGCCATAGACTGGGGAAATTTCTGGTTCCTCACGCGTCCGTTCTTCACTTGGCTGTTGCACCCGCTGGCGCAGATATTCGCTGGCTGGGGCGTGGTGTTCAACTTTGGGCTCGCGATCCTCGCCTCGACGATCGTGATCAAGTTGCTGATGTTCCCGCTGGTCTATCAATCATTCAAGGCGATGGCGAAGATGCGCGGCCTCGCCCCGAAAATGAAGGAGCTGCAGGAGCGGTACGCCGCCGACAAACAGCGCCAGCAGCAGGAAATCCTAAAGCTCTACCAAACAGAAAAAGTGAACCCGGTGGCTGGTTGCGTGCCGATGCTTCTGCAAATCCCGGTGTTCTTCGCGCTCTACAAAACCCTGAGCGTCACCATCGAGATGCGGCACGCGCCGTTCGTCGGCTGGATTCACGATCTCTCCGCCCGCGACCCAACCTCGATCTTCAATCTGTTCGGGTTGCTGCCGTTCGACCCAAGCGCGGTTCCCCTGCTTGGCCCGATGCTGCTGATCGGGGTCTGGCCGATCATGTACGGTGTGTCGATGTGGGCGTTGCAGGCGCTGTCGCCGCCGCCGACCGATCCCACGCAGGCGCAGATTTTCGCGATTCTGCCGTTCTTGTTCACCTTCATGTTCGCCGCGTTCCCGGCAGGCCTGGTGATCTACTGGACCTGGTCGAACTCGCTCTCAATCCTCCAGCAATATGTGATCATGCGGCGACAGGGGGTGGAGACGCAGCTCGACAAGTTCCTCGCCAAAAGGTTCGCGCGCCCGCAACCGGCCGACTGACATGAACGCTCTGGAGGAAGCCGCGCGCATCGAGGCAGGCAGGCTTCTGTTCGCGGGGCCGATCGCCTTCGAGCGCGGCGTGCCGGGCATGGAACACCTGCCCGCGGCCGACCTTCCAGAAGTCGCCTTCGCCGGCCGCTCGAACGTCGGCAAATCGAGCTTGATCAACGCGCTCACCGGGCGCAAGGCGCTGGCGCGCGCGTCGGCGGAACCAGGCCGCACGCGCGAGTTGAACTTCTTTCGCATGGGCGATCGGCTGCGGCTCGTCGACATGCCCGGTTACGGCTATGCCAAGGCGCCGAAGGCCGAGATTGCGCGCTGGACCGGCTTAGTCCGTGATTATCTGCGGGGCAGACCCACGCTGAAGCGCGTGGTGTTGCTTGTGGACGCCCGCCACGGCCTCAAGCCGTATGACACGGAAGTCATGGACGCGCTCGACGCCGCCGCGGTGACCTATCAAATCGCTCTGACCAAGGCCGACAAGATCAAGCCCAGCGAACTCGCGACGCTCGCCGCCGCAACCTCGGCGGCAGTCGCCAAGCGACCGGCGGCGCATCCGGTGATCATCGCCACCTCGGCGGAAACCGGGCTTGGGATCGAAGAGCTGCGGGCTGAAATCGCGGCCTTGGCGTAGGCGGCGGAACACCCTAGAGAGCGCGGGTGAGCAAGCTTCCGCCCAAACGACTGGCCGCCCTTGAAGAAGGACTGGGTAAGGCCAAAACGCTCGCCGAGGCGCTGCCCTATATCCAGATCTACGACCGCGAAACCGTGGTCGTGAAATATGGCGGACACGCCATGGGCGATACCGAGACCGCCCGCAAATTCGCCGCCGACATCGTGCTGCTGAAACTCGTGGGCATTCATCCTGTGGTGGTGCATGGGGGCGGACCACAGATCAGCCGCATGCTGGAACGCGCCGGCGTGAAATCGCAGTTCATCGACGGCCTGCGCGTGACTGACGCCGAAACCATGGAAGTGGCTGAAATGGTGTTGTCGGGCAGCGTCAATAAGGAATTGGCGCACCAGATCACCGCCGCTGGGCGTGAAGCGGACGTTCGCGGCGTGGGACTGTCGGGAAAAGACGCGCGCCTGATCACGGTCACCAAGGCCGTCCGCACCCGCAAGGATCCCGACAGCATGATCGAGCAAGTGGTCGATCTCGGTTTCGTCGGCGAACCCGAGCACGTCGATCCGACGCTGATCCAAGCGCTCATCAACGCGCCCGAGGACTACATACCCGTAATTGCGCCGATCGGCGTCGCCGAGGACGGAAAGACATATAACATCAACGCCGACACCGCCGCCGGCGCTATCGCCAAGGCGCTTTCGGCCAAGCGCTTTCTGCTGCTCTCGGACGTGCCCGGCGTGCTCGATCAGGATGGCGAGCTGATCCGCGAAATGTCCGTCGCCGACGCCAAGCGGGCGATTGAAACCGGCGTCGCCACCGGGGGTATGATCCCGAAGCTTGAAACCTGCATCGCCGCGTTGGACAACGGCGTCGAGGCGGCTGTCATTCTCGATGGGCGCACGCCCCACGTGTTGTTGATGGAATTGTTCACAGAGCATGGCGCTGGTACGCTCATCCATTAAGCGCGGCGTCGCCGCCCTTCTCGGCGTCGCGGCGTTCGCCGCCGCGATAGCGCTCGTCGGTGATGACGCCGAAGCGCAACAGCGCCAGCAACGTCAGCAGCGTCAGGCATCTGGCTGGCAAATCTGCAATGAAACGAGCTTCGTGCTCGAGGCCGCGACAGCGCGCCCAGAAGGGCGCACCATTCAGGTGCAAGGCTGGACGCGACTTCGACCGGGCGAGTGTCGCGTCGCGGTGTCGGCGCCGCTCGCCCGCGGCACTCACTATCTCTATGCGCGCTCTTCAGCGGCGCACCGCGGCGGGCGACGCCAATGGGGCGGCGACGCGCCGATTTGCGTCGACCCGAGCGATCAGTTCCAGATCGAAAATCCGCCGCGCTGCACCGAAGACTACGAAGCGCGCCGCTTTCGCCGCGTGTTGATCAACAAGCGTGACAGCTGGCGAACCACCTTCTCGGAAGCCTTCCCCTATTCCTTGGCGCGCGCGCGCCAAGTCGGCCTGCAGCGTCTCCTCGACGACGCTGGCTACGATCTGCGCGAAGGACGGCGCAACGCTGATCCCCGCCGGATCGCGCAGGCGCTCGCGCAGTTCCGAGCGACGCAGCGTCTGGCGCCGAACCTCAGTGAGGACCAGCTCATCGACGCACTGGAAACAGCGGCGCGCCGCCGGGCAGGACAGGTCGGCTTGACCTTGTGCAATCGCACGCGCAGCCGCTTGTGGACGGCCGTTGGCCGCCGTCGCGGCGAGGGCTGGGAAAGCCGCGGCTGGTGGGCGCTTAACGCCAACGGCTGCGTGCGCACGATCGATGAAGTGCTGACGCAAGATCGATACTACGTCTACGCGAGCATGGAGACCAACGAGGGCGCGCGCTACCTCGCCGAGGGCGAACCATTTTGCACCAGCCCAGCGCGCTTCGCCATTCTCGGCCGTGGCTCATGCGACAGCCGCTATTTCACGACCGATCTATTCTCGCCGATCCGCACCCGCGAGCGCGAGGGCCTCGTCGTGGAGTTTGAGGAGCGCGACTTCCTTGCGCCAGGCATCGCCCCGCGCCAATTGACGCCGACGGCGACAGACCTAGATGCGACGCCAGCCAACAACGAACCGCCGCGACGCGGCCTCGCGCCGCAGGCCGCACCGGCCACGCCCGCAGCTCCAACCCAGGATCGCCCTACGCCGTGAATGCGGCTTTCCAACACATTCGCGACTGGGTTTTCGACCTCGACAACACGCTCTATCCCGCGCGCGCGCTGTACGACGAGATCGGCGAGCGCATGACCGCGTTCATCGCGCGCGCCGCCGGCGCCAGCACTGACGAAGCATTGTTTCTGCGCGAGCATTACTTCCACGAATATGGCGCCACCATCGTGGGTCTGGTGCGCCACCATGGCATCGATGCGCGCGAGTTCCTCGCCTACGTCCATGACGCCGACCTCTCGGTGCTGACCCCGGACCCTGAGTTGCGCGACCTGATCGCGGCGCTGCCCGGCCGGCGGATCGTATTCACCAATGGCGGCGGCGGACACGCCGAGCGCGTGCTCAAGCGCCTTCAACTCGACGATCTCATCGAAGGCGTTTTCGATATCGAGCATGCGGAACTCGCGCCCAAACCACAGCGCGAGAGTTACGATCGTCTGATCCAAGTGCGCGGGGTAAGACCTGATCGCGCGATACTTGTCGAGGATACGTTGCGCAATCTCGAACCGGCGCATGCCATGGGGTTCGTCACCGCGCTGGTCGGCCCCGTCCATCCCGATCCACGCCCGGCATATGTGGATCATTGGGCCGACGAGGTTAAGACCATTCTGCGCGTGGCGCTGGGCCTCTAGACGCGCTAGCAAATGCCGATGTCACAAACTGAGCTCGCCCCCCTTATCGACGCCGCCTGGGAGCGCCGGGCCTCGCTTTCGCCCGCCACCACGGGCGCGGACGTAGAGGCAGTAGAAGAGGCGCTCAACCTGCTTGACCGTGGCGAAGCGCGTGTCGCCGAGCGTGGCGCCGACGGGACTTGGATCACGCATCAATGGCTGAAGAAGGCCGTGCTTCTGTCGTTTCGCATTTCGGCGAACCGCCTCATCGGCGGCGAGGACGGCAATGGCGATCCCTCCCCTGGCCCGTGGTGGGACAAAGTTCCCTCCAAATTTCTCGGCTGGAACGCGCCACAGTTCGAAGCAGCCGGCTTCCGCGCTGTACCGGGCGCGATTGTCCGCCGCGGCGCGCACATCGGCAAGAATGCCGTGCTGATGCCGTCGTTCGTGAATATTGGCGCGTTCGTCGATGACGGCGCGATGGTGGATACCTGGGCTACCGTCGGTTCCTGCGCCCAGATCGGAAAGAACGTACACATCTCCGGCGGCGCAGGGATTGGCGGCGTGCTTGAGCCTCTGCAGGCCAACCCGACCATTATCGAGGATGGCTGCTTCATCGGCGCGCGCTCGGAAGTGGCCGAAGGCGTGATCGTACGCGAAGGCGCGGTGCTCGCGATGGGCACGTTCATTTCGCAATCGACAAAAATCGTTGACCGGGCAACTGGCGCGATCACGCGGGGCGAAGTGCCGGCCTTTTCCGTGGTCGTACCGGGCGCCTTGCCCGGCACGGATGGCGGTCCCTCGCTGGCCTGCGTGGTGATCGTCAAACGCGTCGATGCGCAAACGCGCGCAAAGACCGGCGTAAATGAATTGCTCCGCGATTAGGTACGGGCGATCGGGACCGGTTTGCCGTAGCTCAGGCGCCGCCACACCCATTCGAGCGGCCCCATTTCGAAACGCGACAACCAGAGCGGCGACCAGATGAGCTGCACCGCCCACACCGCGAGCACAATCGCCCACAGCGTCGGGCGATCGAGTTCGCCATACAGCCCGAACCCGCGTCCGCTCCAGAAAATCGTGGTCATGATCAACGACTGCGTGATGTAGTTCGTGAACGCCATGCGCCCGACGGCGGCGAGCGGCTCGGCGACGAGCGACACGCCGCCTTTCACCAGCAGGACAATCAGGCTCGCGTAGCCAAGTGCGCCGAAAAGCGACAGCGCCGTATTCGCAAACCCTCCATTAGTCTGCATGTGAACGAACGCGAACCCAGCGCGCCAGTTGATCCATGCTTGATACCCGATCGCGCCTAAAGCGACGACGCCGAGCGCCGCCACAACGGCATAGAGCCAGGTCGGAGCGCGTCCGGAGAGGAACCCTAGCTTGAACAGCCCCATGCCGATCATCATCACGCCAGCCGTACGCAAGATAAGGCCGATGAGCGCATTCACCATGAACTCCAACCATGTGCTGGCGTTCTCCGTGGTCGCGGCGACAATACCCCCTTGATACGCCGCCACGATGCGCCGCAGTTCCTCCGGCGGAAGCGCCCAGACCTGGGCCTCGATCTCGGCGATCTCGCTCGCCGGAATGGCTTGAAACACTAAGCCGAAGGCGCTCTGCAAAGCCACGGAAAGCGCGAACAGCACGGCGCCCGTCGTCAACAATGTCCGCGCGCGCCATGATCGCGCGAGCAGCACCAGAAAACCCGTCAGCGCGTAGGTGACTAAGATGTCGCCGTACCAGATAAGCAGCGCGTGGATGAGCCCGAAGATCAGCAGCCACATCAACCGCCGACGCAAAACCGCTCCGCGGTCTACATCGCCCCGCTCTCCACCGACCATGAAGATGCTTGCACCAAACAATATCGAAAACAATGTGATGAACTTGTACTCGAAGAATACGTGCATCACCCACCATGACCATAAGCTCGCCTCGGTTACCGCGAGCGGGGGTTGAAGCGGATTGGCCCCGGTTTGCCACGGCGCGGCGAAGTACCCGGCGTTCACGGCCAGAATGCCCAACACCGCGAGCCCGCGCATACTGTCCAGCGCTTTGATTCGATCCTGTTCGCGAACCGGCGCGACCTCGGTCATGGCCTTTCCTCTTTTCCTTCTGGCCCGAACAGCTAAACCAGCGGCATGAGTAGAAGCAAGCAGACAGACCCAATTCCACTTGCGCAGGCGCTCATGCATCGCCCGTCGGTGACGCCGCACGAGGCTGGCGCGCTCGACGTGGTCGAAAGCGCGCTTGCCGCGCTCGGCTTCTCCGTTCAACGCTTGAAGTTTGGCGCAGTCGACAACCTTTATGCGCGACGGGGAAGCGAAGCGCCGAACTTCTGCTTCGCGGGCCATGTCGACGTCGTGCCGCCAGGCGAAGGTTGGAAGAGCGATCCGTTCGCCGCCGAGATTCGCGATGGCTTGATCTATGGCCGTGGCGCGGCCGACATGAAAACCGCGATCGCCGCCATGATCGCCGCGACAGACGATTACATTGCAGGCGGCGGACCTCCGCGGGGATCGATATCGTTCTTGCTTACGTGCGATGAAGAAGGCCCGGCGATCGACGGCACCAAGCGCGCGCTGGAGACCTTGACCGCGCAAGGCGAGGCGATCGATCATTGCCTTGTCGGCGAACCGACGAGCGAAGAGCGCGTCGGCGACGTAATCAAGAATGGGCGCCGCGGCAGCCTCAATGTCGTGATCACGATGGAGGGAAGACAGGGCCACGTCGCCTACCCCCACCGCGCCGTCAATCCCGTGACCGCTCTGGTTGAGGCCGCGGCGGCGCTTAAAGCGCGAAACCTCGACGACGGCGCCCCCGGCTTTGGCCCATCCAACCTCGAAGTCACCAGCATCGATGTCGGCAACGCTGCCCACAACGTTATCGCCCAACGCGCGACCGCCAAGCTCAACATCAGATTCAATACCCGCCACACAGGCGAGAGCCTGTTCGCATGGATCGCCGAAACGGCGGAAGCCGCGGCGGCGCGCCATGGCGCGCGGGCGACGCTTTCGATCGCGTCGCAGAGCGTTTGCTTCTACACGCCGCCCGGCCCGTTCACCCAACTCGTCGCTGACGCCGTGCAAGACGCCTTCGGGCTCACGCCAGAATTCGCCACGACCGGCGGCACTTCCGACGCCCGCTATATCCGCAACTATTGCCCGGTGGTGGAGTTGGGTTTGCGCAACGAGACCGCCCACATGATCGACGAGCATTGCGCGGTTGAGGACGTACGTACGTTGGCGCGATGCTACGAGGCGATTCTGCGCCGCTACTTCGCATAAGCGAAACGCAACTTGGCGCGTGTCTCACGCCAATGCTGCGCGCGTGCTAGAGCTGTTCCGATCCGATTGAATCGGATCGGGGCTCTCGGTTTTTTGTCTGGTCGCATTTTCTTACGCCGAACCGGCATCCACTTCGTCGGAAAATGCTCTAGCCGCGCTCGTTCACGATGCCGAAGAGTATATGGTCGCGCCAGCCGCCATTGATCTTCAAATACGCGCGCGCCATCCCCTCTTGCGTAAAGCCCGCTTTGTCGAGAACGCGGCGCGACGCCACGTTCTCGGGTTGGCACGCGGCTTCGATGCGGTGCAGGTCGAGCGCCTCGAAACCATAACGCACCACAGCGCGCACGGCTGCGGTGATGTAGCCCTGGCCAGCGTGCATCTTCCCCGCCCAGTAGCCGAGCGACGCGGTCTGCGCCACGCCGCGGCGAACATTCGAGAGCGTCACGCCGCCGAGTAAGGCGTCGTCGCTCTCGCGAAACACGAAAAGGGCATACGCTTTGTCGTCGCGCGCATCCTCGGTATAGCGCCGCAGCTTGTAGCGGAACGAGCCGCGCGAGGTTTCATCTTCGGCCCAGGTCGGTTCCCACGGCGTCAGAAACGCCCGACTTGCCTCGCGCACATCGGCCCAGTCCTGATAGTCGCGCAGTTCCGGCGCGCGCAGATAGACGCCGTCGCCATCGATGCGACGCGCGCCGTCACTGTCCTTCCGCATCAAAACCATGAGGCCACTATGACCCAAACGCGTCCAAGGCGCCATGCCCCGCCTTGGGCCCGATCACCGCCGCCGCCAAGGGCCCCGCCAGCGCCGCGCGCGCAGCCTCGCGAACATCCTCGATCGTCACGGCTTCGAACTTTGCGCGGATTTCATCAAAGCCGACCAGCCGGTCTCGCAAGAAGATTTGGCTCGCCCGCGCCTCGGCCCGCGCCGTCGGCGCTTCAAGCCCCATGAGCATCTGCGCGCGCGCGACCGCCTTCACACGCGCCAGTTCGGATGCATCAGGCCCCCGCTCGGCCAACGCCGCCAATTGCGCCTGCACGATATCGACGACCGCGCGTGCATTGCCCGCCGAGCAGCCGGCATAGACGCTAAGGCGTCCGTCGTCTTCCAAGGCGTCGAGCGATGAATCGATGGCGTAGACGAGCCCACGCGTCTCGCGCACCTCCTGGAAAAGCCGCGATGACATCCCCCCGCCAAATACATCCGAAAGCAAACGCGCCGCGTAGATCTTGTCCGACCCGCTGTGCGGCGCGGGCCAAGAGAGCACGAGGTGCGCTTGCTCCAATTTGCGCACTTCCGCGCCACGCCCCGCGCTGGGACGCGCCGGCGCGCGCTGCTGGCTAGGCTTGGCGGCGACATGACCGAAGCGCCGCTCCGCCGCGGCGAGGAACGCCTCTCGGTCAAACGCGCCAGCGATCGAGACGACGACCCGCTCCGGCGCCATGTGCGCGTCGTGGAACGCGCGCAGCGTGTCGACGCCGATATTCGCCAGCGTCGCCTCCTCGCCGAGGATTGGTCGGCCGAGCGGTTGATCGGGATAAAGCGCGCCTTGGTGCAGTTCGAACACGCGGTCATCGGGCACATCGAACGCCTCGCCGCGCTCCTGCGCCACAACCCCCTTCTCTTTCTCCAGGTCGTCCGGCGCCCAGTGCGGCGCGAACAGGATGTCGGCGATCAGATCGAGCGCGAACGGCGCATGCTCCGCGACAACGCGCGCATAATAGGCGGTGCGCTCATAGCCGGTGGCCGCGTTCATCACGCCGCCAACGTTTTCGATGGCCTCGGCGAACTGACGCGCGTCGCGCGCGCCCGCGCCCTTGAAGGCCATATGTTCGAACAAGTGAGCGATGCCGTTGAGCGCCTCCGGCTCCCACCGTGCGCCCACGCGCTGCCAGACGCCGAGCGCCGCCGTGCCGAGCCCCGGCATCGGATCGAGCGCGATGCGTACGCCATTGGGCAGGCGAATGAGTTCAGGTTCAGCGCTCATCGCCACGCTCTGCTCCGTCCGCGGATGTAGCGCTTCACTGCTTCGACATCGGCTGGCAACGTGTCGAACTTCTCAGCGCGCTCGAACAGATCAGCGCACTTCGGCGGCAGATGCGGGCGAATGCCCGTCGCGCGCTCCACGGTGTCGGGGAATTTCGCGGGATGGGCCGTGGCGAGGTGGACGATAGGCCTTGCATCAAGCGGTGGATCGACTTTCCACTTCGCCGCCAGCGCCACCGCTGTATGCGGACATGCGAGGTAGCCCCCATCATCGTAGGCCGCTTGCATGGCCTTTTCGGTTTCCTCATCATTCACCGCAGCAGCCTGAAAATCCTCACGCAGCTTGACCCACGCGGCCTCCGGAATGTCGAAGCCACCGGACTCCCCAAACTCCGCGTAGAGCCGGCGCACGTGTTCAGCGTCGCGATCCAGCGCCTCAAACAAGATCCGCTCGAAGTTCGACGCGACCTGAATGTCCATCGCGGGGCTCAGCGTCTCAAGTGAGCTTGGCGATCGTTGGTACCGCCCGGAGTTCAACGCACGCGCCAAGATGTCGTTAGCGTTGGTGGCGACCACGATCTTGCCGATCGGCGCGCCCATTTTCTCGGCGACCCAGCCGGAGTACGCATCGCCAAAGTTTCCCGTTGGAACGACAAACTGCGCCGGCCCATGAGCGCAGAGCACGTTTGCAGCGACGTGGTAGTACACGCTCTGCGCCGCGATGCGCGCCCAATTGATGGAGTTGACCCCCGACAACGCGGCTTGCGCCGCGAACGATGCATCCGCGAAAAGCGCCTTCACGAGCGACTGACACGCATCGAAATCGCCGTCGATTTCGACAGCGAAAATATTCTCTGCGCCGGATGTCGTCATGAAGCGTCGCTGCACCTCAGACACACGCCCTTTGGGCGTCAGAACGAAGAGATCGACGCGCTCTCGCCCCTTGAGAGCTTCAACGGCGGCGCCGCCAGTATCGCCGGAGGTGGCGCATATCACGCTCCGCCGCTGATCACGCGCGCGTAGCTCGCGGTCCAGCATGACGCCGATGAGCTGGAGTGCAATGTCCTTGAATGACAGAGAGGGGCCGTGGAACAGCTCAAGCACCCACTCCCCCGGCCCGATCTGCACCAGCGGCGCAACATGCATCGGGAACGCGAACGGCGCGGGCGGACTTCCGAGATACGCGTCATAGACGTCGCGTGTGAGCGCCTCCTCGCCGCCCAAGGCTTCGAGGACGTATGAAGCCGCAACGCAAAATGACATGTTCGCGCAATTGGCCCGCTCAACTTCGCCTTCGAAAGCATCGGGCCAGCGCTCCGGCACATAGAGACCGCCGTCGGGCGCCATGCCGTTCAGCACCGCGTCCAGGAAGGAGACCGGCGGCGCTTGTCCGCGTGTGGAAATGTAGCGCATGCGCGGGCGATGTTAGGGGCGGCGCGGCGCGAAAGCGAGCCGGCCGCTGGTGATGTGGTAGGCGAAATAAATCGCCAGCAGCACGGCGGCCAGGCCGAACCAGGTTATCGCGTACCCAAGGTGGCGCGCGGGAGGTAGAGCATCGGCGCCCGGCGCCAAGGCGAACGGGTTGGCGGTCGCGCGCCCATCCGCGCCGACATAGGCGCTGGCGATGAAGTAGTCGGCGACGTTGTCCAGCCCGGCGTTGCGTCCCATGGCCGGCAGATCGATCGCGAACCAAAGCCGCTGCAATGGGCGCGGCGCAAGCGTGAGCGGCGCGGGCGGCGACGGGCGGATCGAAGCGCCGGTGATCGGCGCGCCGAGCCGCAGCGTGGCCGGTACGCGCACTTCGTCGGGATTGGGCGCATCGACGCCGACGATGAAATCGGCGTCGACGAAGACGACGGTTTCGCCGTATTGCACGGGCGCGAACACGCGCCATCCTGGCTCGCGGATATCGGTGCGGACGCCATACACGAATTGGATGCCGCTCGGCAGCGGCTGGTAACTGGCGAGCGTCATTTCCGCGAGCGGCTCACGCGCGGCGGCGGTCTTCTGCTCGTAACGCTCCCACTGCCAGCGGCCGAGCCACAGCAAAACGGCGAACGCCAGGATGACGAACACCGACATCACCGGCAGGGGGTTGAAACGGATCACGGTTCGAGATCGCGCGAGGTCGCTTCGCGCGCCTTGTGCTTCCACTGGAACGCAAAGAGGACCGCCTTGAACGGCGGCAACAACGAGAGACACAGCACTACCGCCGCTGCGAGCGTGATCGTCAGTGCGAGCCAACCGGGCAAATCGAGGCCGAATTGGAGGATGATCAAGAGCGGGGCGACGATCGCGCCGACAATCAGGATCACAAAGACGGCCGGCCCATCGCCGGCGTCGGCCGCCTTGAAATCCGCTCCGCAAACCGAACACGAGTCGCGAAAGCGCAGATACGATTGAAACACAGCGCCCCGCCCGCATTCCGGGCAGCGGAGCCGAAGCCCCGCTTCCCATGCGTTTGGCCGCACGCTCAATGCGACTGCATCGTCAGGTACGGCATCACGTAGACGAAGGTGAACAGGAAGAGCCACACCACGTCGACGAAATGCCAATACCAAGCCGCTGCTTCGAGGCCGAAATGCTTCTGCGGCGTGAAGTGCCCAGCGAGCAAGCGCAGCAGGCACACGGCAAGAAAGATCGTGCCGATGATGACGTGGAAGCCGTGGAAGCCCGTCGCCATGAAGAAGGACGCGCCGTAGATGTTGGCGTCGGTCACGTCTCCCTGATTGCCGAAATAGAATCCGGCCTCGGGATACTCCACGCCGAATTGGACGTAGGTGAAGAGGCATCCCAGCAGCACGGTGAGCAGGAGCCCCATGCGCGCGCCCTTGCGGTCGCCCTGTTGCAGCGCGTGGTGCGCCCACGTCACGGTCGTGCCCGAGAGCAGCAGAATGAGCGTATTCATCAGCGGCAGGTGGAAGGGGTCAAACGCCTCCACATGTGGCGGCGGCCAATTGGCCCAGGCTTGGGTCGTGGCTTCGTCCCAGGTCGGCACCACCCAGGCGGCGCGGTGCTCATGGAAAATCGCCAGTTCGAAGAACATCCAGAACCAGGCGACGAAGAACATCACTTCCGACGCGATGAACAGGATCATCCCGTAGCGAAGGCCGATGTCGACCACCGGCGTGTGATCGCCTTGGCGGCTTTCCTTGATCACGTCGCCCCACCAGCCGATGCAGGTGACGACAAGAATCAACATGCCGAGGGTGAAGAGCGGCCACTGCCCCTTGCTGAAGAAGAAGTCGCCTTCCTCCGTGGTCAGGCCGCGCATGAGCACGACGCCGCCGATCGCGGCCAGGAGCGCCCCAACCGAGGCGACGAACGGCCACGGGCTCGGGTTGACCAGGTGATAATCGTGTTTGACGTCTCCGTGCGCCATTCCAAACCTCATCCGCAAGCCGCACCGTTACCCCTGTTGCGGCCTAATGCCAATTCCTCAACTTGCCCGCCCGCCGTGGGCCTGCGCCACGGCGGATCGGAAAAACGTATAAGACAGCGTCACCGTCCCAATCTCGGCGGTGTCGGGATTCGACACCAGGTCAGGGTCGACAAAATAGATGACGGGCAGTTCCGCCTCCTCTCCCGGCGCGAGCACGCGATCCTGGAAACAGAAGCATTCGAGTTTTACGAAATACTGACCGGCGACGTGCGGGGTGACGTTGTAGGACGCGCGCGCGACGATCGGCGCGTCGGAAAGGTTTCGCACCCGATAGAAAGCCAGCCCGGTCTCGCCGAGGCGCAACTCCTGTGAAACCTGCTGAGGCTGGAAGGTCACCGGCAAATCCGGCGCATGGTTGGCGTCGAAGCGAACCTCGATGCGTTGGTCGAGCACCCGAGAGGGTGCGGCCTCAGCTGTTTGCGTGGCGCCGCCGTACCCTGTCACCTGGCAGAACGCCTTGTAGAGCGGCACAGCGGCGAAGGCCATGCCGGTCATGCCCGCGACGACGGCGGCGGCGATGCCCGCCGTCCGCGTCAGGCGTTTGCGTTCTGGCGTCATCGCGGCGCCTCAAGCGCGGCGCCGTGAAGCCGCGCCACCGTGATCAAGAACACCAGCGCCACAAACGCCACGATCGACAACGCGATCCAAACATTGCGCCGTTTACGCGCACGCTCTTGCTCGGGGGTCAGGACGATCCCGCTCACAGCCCGAGGCTCCGCTCGACAAGCAAGGTCGCGAAAAGCGCGAACAGGTAGAAGATCGAGAACACAAAGAGCGCGCGCGCGCTCCGGTTTTCCCGCGCGTCGCCCTCGCCCGCCTTGGAGAGAAGCACGCGCGCGGCGAGCGCAACGAAAGCCAGACCGCCTATGGCCGAAACGGCAAGGTACGGAACGCCGCCCAACCCGCTGAAGTACGGGGCGACGCCAACGGGCGCCATCAACAGCGCGTAGACGAAGATGTGGCGACGCGTCACTTTCGCACCGTGCGTGACGGGCAACATCGGCACGCGCGCGGCGGCGTAGTCGTCTTTCTGCAACAGCGAGAGCGCCCAAAAGTGCGGCGGCGTCCACATGAAAATCAACGCGACCAGCAATCCAGCGTCAACGGAGAGCGCGCCGGTCTTGGCGGCCCAAGCAATCGCTGGCGGCAACGCGCCCGCGAGCCCGCCGATCACGATGTTCTGCGGCGTCGCGCGTTTCAGCAACATCGTATACACGACGGCGTAGAAGAAGATCGTGAATGCGAGGAGCCCGGCGGCGAGAAGCCCCGCCGTGAGTTGCATCGTCACCACCGAAAGCGCCGACAGCGTAAGCCCCAGCATGAGCGCTTCTTCGCGCGCGACCCGCCCCGATGGGATCGGGCGACCCCGCGTACGCGCCATTACCGCGTCGATATCGCTGTCGAACCACATGTTGAGCGCGCCCGAAGCGCCCGCCGCGATCGCGATCGAAAGAATGGCGGCGAAGCCCAGAATTGGATCGCCATGTCCCGGCGCCGCCACGTAGCCGACGAGCCCCGTGAACACCACGAGGCTCATCACGCGCGGCTTCAGCAGCGCGACATAATCCGAAGCGCTTGCGGCCGGCGTCTGATGCTCAACTGCGAGGTCCGTCATGGGCTCCAGTGAATAGTCAATAGTCAGTAGTCAGTAGGTTCTTGCGTGACGCAACTACTGACTATTCCCAACTGACTACTCCCTCTAGTGATGCTTTTCCGGCTTGATCACCGGCAGCTCATTGAACTGGTGGAACGGCGGCGGCGAAGAAAGCGTCCACTCCAGCGTGGTGGCGCCCTCGCCCCACGGATTGGCGCCCGCCTTGCGCTTGGCGAGGAACATCTCAACCACCGTGACGAGGAAGATCACCACGCCAACGATAGTGATGGCGTAGCCCAGCGTGGAAATCTGGTTCCAGTAGGCGAACGCTTCCGGGTAGTCGATGTAGCGCCGCGGCATGCCTTGCAGACCAAGGAAGTGCTGCGGGAAGAAGATGATGTTCACGCCGACGAACATCACCCAGAAGTGCAGACCGGCGAGGAACCCGTTGTAGCGATAGCCGCTCATCTTCGGGATCCAGTAGTAGAAGCCGGCGAAGATGGCGAACACGGCGCCGAGCGAGAGCACGTAGTGGAAGTGCGCCACCACGTAATAGGTGTCGTGCAGCACCGTATCGATGCCCGAGTTGGAGAGCACGACGCCGGTAACGCCGCCGACCGTGAACAAGAAAATGAAGCCGATCGCCCACAACATCGGCACCTTGAAGTCGAGCGAGCCGCCCCACATCGTGGCGATCCATGAGAAAATCTTGATGCCGGTGGGCACCGCGATCACCATCGTGGCGGCGACGAAGTAGGCCTCAAGGTCGAGCCCCATGCCCACCGTGTACATATGGTGCGCCCACACGATGAAGCCGATGAAGCCGATCGCCACCATCGCGTACGCCATGCCGAGATAGCCGAACACCGGCTTCTTGGAGAATGTCGACACGATGTGGCTGATCATGCCGAAGCCCGGCAAAATCAGGATGTACACTTCCGGGTGGCCGAAGAACCAGAACAAGTGCTGGTACATGACGGGATCGCCGCCGCCCGCCGGATTGAAGAAATTGGTGCCGAAGTTGCGATCCGTCAGCAACATGGTGAGCGCGCCGGCCAGAACCGGCAACGACAGCACCAGAAGCCACACCGTCACCAGGATCGACCAAACGAACAGCGGCATGCGGTGCATGGTCATTCCCGGCGCGCGCATGTTGAAGATCGTGGTGATAAAATTGATGGAGCCCAGGATCGAGCTCGCGCCGGCGATGTGCAGCGACAAGATCAGCAGGTCCATCGACGGGCCGCTGTGATGCGTTGGCGAGGTGGAAAGCGGCGCGTAGAGCGTCCAGCCACCGCCAAAGCCCGGGAAATCGCCGTTGCCCGGAACCAGCATCGATATCACCGCCAGCGTGAACGACGCCGGCAGCAGCCAGAACGAAATATTGTTCATGCGCGGGAACGCCATGTCCGGCGCGCCGATCATGATCGGAACGAACC
>ERZ761602.3495-NODE-3495-length-22087-cov-3.872413_pt1 | contig 22087 bp, 14 predicted proteins | sample MGYA00512165_ERZ761602 | MGnify/ENA primary metagenome ERZ761602 (study PRJEB28899, sample SAMN02445085) | bioreactor sludge metagenome | biome: EBPR sludge; isolation source: Thorneside wastewater treatment plant | place: Australia: Brisbane, Thorneside...
GACACCTTCGAGCGCCGCACGCTCACGACTATAAGACTTGCCGCCCATAGCGGGTGCCCAGGATGCTTTCTCGCCTTGCAAATCGCCTTGCGAAATCGTAGCGAATAGATTGTGATTGTAACGGTCGGCCCCCAACTGGAAAAATGCCAGCCGCGAGAATGCAACCGGTTTGACGACCTTGTAGCGGAGGGTATAAAGGCCGCGAACGAAATCATCGCTCCGCCAACTCTGCGTTGTGACATGAGACTGAATGGCGCCATCGGGTGTCTCTCCCACGTAACGCACGTCAGTCAGCACCGGTCCTTGCGAGGCATAAACCGTCTTCTGGCGCGTCAAGTACTTTCGTTGGTCATCCTGTTCCAGAACGAGAAAATCAGCGCCGCCGACATTGTGCGTCCAAGACCATTTCTTGAGAGGCGCGTCGCCCATTCCCCACACCATAAGCGGCCGGATGTCATCGACCATAGCCCGATTGAGGTTTACGTCCGGGTCGTAGGTAATGCTTTCGCCGAATGATCCAATTGCGCACTCGTCCCACAATTGGTGCGTGCCCCAACCTTCCAACGCCAGCTGCGCATGGGACACGGCTGGCACCCCACCCCAATTTGCATAGGCCATGCGAAACTCAAAAGCATGTTTCGCGCCGGGTTCGAGATGGAGCATCGTAATGCCGTCGAACCATGCGGGTGATACGTGCCAGTTCTTGGAAATTTGAATTGGCAACCCCAGCGGCGCGCCAGATTCGTCGCATAAAACGGGCGACATGCCGGTAATGCCGAAGCCGCCGCCACGCTTGGAAAACGCGAGAGGCAGAGTGCGCGGCTCGTGCGAGGGATTCTCAATCAAGATGCGAACGCGCTCCATCGTCCAGATATCCGGATTGTTTCCAAGTACGACCTGATGCCAGCCTGCGGATGGGTCGTACGCGACGCTCAACTCGCCGGCATAGGGAGCAATACCTTCCGCGCGAATGCGTATGTCTGCCAGGGCGTGGTGGGTTTGTGTCGATGGAAACAATCCAACCGTGTGGGTAACACTTTCCCCTTCCGACAGCAGTGCGTAGGGGGCGTCCGCGTGATAGTTGTCACTGCCGGAGTGCGTGATCGCAGAGCCCGGTGCAATGTTTCGCATTACGAGCGCCGTGTCGCCGGCGCCATGATAGCTTGCACGTAGCGTCACGTCTTTCAAAGTCTCTTTCGACTCAACTTGGAAAGTGGCCCGCGCATGATCCGGCCAACAATGCAGCAGTAACCGGCCGGTAATACCAGGCGCAGCTTCGCCTTTGCTTCCGCGAAGCGATATATCCCTGATTTCGACATTTGCGAGATACTTGCCGAGTCGTTGAATAACCACTGCGTCTGGCTTTGGCGCGCCGGATACCGCGTCGTAGATCGTTTCGCCAATCTTTACCTGAAATGTGAGCGGAGATTTTGCAAGCGTGTCGATGGCTTCATCGTTGCCAAGCCGTGCGGCAGTGTCTGCATCTACTTTTGAGGTTACCGCGCCTGATTTTTCGATTCGCGCTTTCGAAGCATTCACGAGGAGACCGTAGTGCGTGGCTTGCACGCCAAAAACAATGTCACCTTCGGAACTGCGTCCCCGGTACCCGTAGGGGTAGTACCCGTAGACGTAGTCGCCGGAATGAACAAGGGCTTTCCCCAGATCGGATGTCGCGTCTCCCAGAGAAAGTTGTGAGAATACGCCACAGAAAACGAATACCGCCCAGATGTGCCAGGCGCGGGGGTGAAAACTCCGGCCAATCATATGGATAATTCCCGTGTCCGAATCAGGTTCGGCGTCTACCATATCGGAATAAGCACCCCACATGGTATGTTCAACGCACTTGAAAAGGGGTAGTGGAGGGGTGAGTCGAGAGACTGGAGGTAATTCATGTTCTTGCTGAGGCTGATTTCGTCGCGTCTTGTCAGGGTTCGTTCTGGCGCCATTGGGCTGACTGCCGTATCTGTGCTCGCGGTGGGAGCGCTTTCCGGCTGTCCCAAGAATGTCCCGGAGACCGTCTCGTTCGTGGATCTCGATCGGTACCTTGGACTTTGGTATCAAATCGCGGCGTACGAAGAGTTCTTCAACCGCGATCTCGTGGGCGTGACGGCCGAGTACTCTCGGAATGAAGACGGCACGATTCGCGTCTTCAATCGCGGATTAAAAGGAACCTTGGACGGACCCGAAGACACGATAGAGGGCGTGGCGAGGGTCGAAGACACCGAAACGAACTCCAAGTTGTCGGTGCAGTTCAATTTCCCGTTGGGCCGCTTGTTTCGCGGGCAGTACTGGATCGTCGATTTGGATAGTGAAGAGTATTCGTACGCAGTCGTGACCGACTCGCGGCGCAGCACTTTGTTTATCTTGAGTCGTACGCCGCAAATGGATCAGGAAGTGTACGACGGCATCATTGATCGCTTGCAAGCGAATGGTTTTGATATCGCTTCGTTAATTCTGACACCGCAGTCAACTGGTTGACGGTTCGAGAATACGGCGGCGGCGAGTGGCATTCGACTCGCCGCCGCCTTCGTGTCTTATTCCTTGATGAATCCGTGGTACAGGCCCATATAGTAGGGAAGCAGGTAGACCGCACCGTCTGCGAGTCCGGTACCATTTCCGCCGTAATCAAGGTTCCACGGATCTGTGTTCCAGTGATTGAAATGACGCTCGTCAACCTGGATGACTTTGCCGTTCACCCGATGTCCGCGTTTGCGCTTCTTGACTTCGTCCCAAGGTTCCACGGGGTCGCCGCGCTGCGCACGCGGAAGCATTTCGATATCGAGGCGGTGGCTGTTTTGGTGCGCCCAATTGTATCGATCCAACGGGAATCGCTTTAGCGTCTCGACGGAATCTTCCAGCCAACCGTCCCAAGGATCAATTTTCCATGTGTTGTACGCGTTCGTAAAGGTCGCGCCTGTCCCAATCGCGGCATATGCAAAGTTGAAAAACGGATTCATTTCGAGCCATTCGTGCGACATGTACCGATAAAACGCGTACATGATTCTGTCTTTCAGGTCCTGGTTCTGCGTGTACTTGAGCAGGTTGTAAAAGCACATGATCGCCATCTCGTCATCCGAGTGGTTTCCGGAACCATAGCCCTGTTGAAGCTTCGCGTTGATAGCATTCACGTCATAAGCGTGCTTCTCACACAACTCCTCGATCGCGCGGGTGTACTTTTTGTCTCCGGTCATGTGCTCCGCGGTCGTAAGGTAAGAAAGCATACTCAGGGAGTTGATGCCGCGCTCCCACGACCAAAGGGGTTCCCGGTTAAGCGCAGTCGGACCAAACACGGCCCAGCGCGTGCGCGTGCCATCGTGGTCGATAAGACTGTAATCATTGCGCAGAAGGTGATCCGTCAGGTTCACCACGACTTCGCGCACGCGCGCCTTTTCTTCTTCGCTGTCCGCAACGAGGTCGTAATACAGCGCATAGAAGAAGTAGTGCCCATCCAGTTCATCCGAGCTGGTGTCGGTCTTGTACCAATACTTTTTGTCCTTCGTCAGCGGCCAACGGGGGACATACGCCTTCCAGAGCTTATCGCCTTTTTGCGTTTCCTTCTGGCCTTCCAGCGTATAGCTCTTCCGTTCGTTCGGGTTCGGTTCATTCGTTTCAACGACGGTTCGCGCGACAAATCCAGGCTGCTGCTTCACTTCGCCGTCGATCGGCGCGACGCTCAGGAAGCGCATCGCTTCAAACGCGTTCTTCGCCCGCTGCTTCGCCTTTGGGTCTTTTGTTGCGCCGTATGCAAAGCATTCACCGGCGCCATACATCCCGGTCCAGAGTCCGTCATTGTCACTATCGTGATTTGAATGTCCGGCCGTCGCATCGCCCGGTTTCTTTACCGATGCCTCCAACACGTAACCGTACTCCGTGCGGCGGTTGTACTTGTCAATCAGTTCTTCATACCAGTTTGCCTTCTCGGCAAAGGTCATTGGACGTCGCTCGATCACGCCTGCGCCCGCGTTTGAAGCAAACCACGCTCTTCCATCGGCAGCAACGGCCACCGCGTGCAACTCATCTGCGGGAACCCAGCGCCGGCCCTGTCGGTAATACCATTCGCCGCCTTCAAGCCGAATCGCGCCTTTGTCCGTGGAAAACCAGACTTCGCCCTTCGGGCCACATGCCGCGCCGGTGAATTTGTTGTAGGGAAGTCCATCGACCCCCGTCCAAAGTTTCCACGCGCCACCGGTGAGATTTCCCACACCCTGCGGGCTGCCAAACCAAAGTTGGCCGTCTGACCCAAACGCGACTGCCTTCACACCACGCGGCGCCCAGCTCTTGCCGTCGGCAGTAGTGGGGGTGAGCGAAGTCCAAGCCCCATCGTGCTCCTTTAGAAACAAACCGGCTTCACCGCCAGCAGCCACGGCGCCCACCGCATTCGCTGCGACGGAATATAGCGCCTTGGTATCGCCGAGATGTTTGCCCAGCGATCTGTCGGCTTTCGCGCCGCGTTTGCTTACTGTGTAAAGCCCCTCGGAGGTCGCGAGATAGATCGCGCCGTTTTCGTTGCCCGCAATCGCGTGAATCTCGACGGCGGGTGCCTTGCAAAGCGCTTGTTCGCCGTCACCGGGTTTGAAAACGACGATACTGCCGCCCGTTACCGCGACGACGCCATCTCCCACAGCAGCTACAGCCGTGACACTGGAATCGCTGCGGGATTTCCAGGTGCCGCCGACGAATTCCATCAGCCCCTTGTCCGTTGCAAGAAAGACGTTTCCGCCCTTGGCAATCGCGACATCAATCACATTAGTTGCCGGCAGTCCTTTTTCAGAGTCATGGACAGTGGCGACATCTTGCAGGAAAGTGCCTACCTTCATAGCTGATGTGGCTGCGTAAGCACCAGTGCTGACGATGGTCGCCAGGCATATCGCCAGGCACGATAAGTATCGATAGTACACGGATAAATCTCCTCCGGAGGTTGAATGCTGGTACGCGACCGCAGCGGCGCGCAACCGTAAAACCGGTGAACCTGCTTTATATCACGATGGGAAAAAACATGCCAGTACAGCCTCGTTTGTGATCCGCCAATCGTGAAAAAATGTACGATTGTTTTGGCCGAGGTGATGTGGCAGAATGCCTCTGCGTTTGTGTTCTCGACGCTGCATGCGCTGGTGCCGGATTGCTCGAATGCGGATTTCGCAACGGGTTTCGGCGGCTTGCGCAACTCGGGCTTGCAGCCGTGGCACGGCTGGCTAGCTGCGTGCGTATTCATCGTTTTTGGTATCAACCAGTTATGGATGGCATACAGGCATGGCGGTTCACACAATAAGGAAGGGTCTCGACCTTCCGATAGCTGGCGCCCCGAGCCAGCAAATTGACGGCATTCGGGTTCCTTCACGCGTGGCAATTCTGGCCGAAGATTCGGTCGGGCTGCGCCCGACTATGCTCGTTAAGGTTGGCGATAGCGTAAAGCGTGGTCAACCGCTATTTGAGGACAAAAAGAATCCCGGCGTCATTTCCACATCGCCGGCGGCAGGCACCGTTGCTGCTATCAACCGGGGCGAGAAGCGCGCATTCCAATCGGTCGTCATCGACCTTAACGAAGCGGAGCGCCGCAACGCTGGTGAGCAGGTTTCCTTCAGCAACTACACCGGCAGCGATCCCGCCGGTTTAAGCAGAGACCAAATCGCTGCGCTCCTCGTTGAATCGGGACTCTGGAATGCGTTCCGCACCCGTCCGTTCAGCAAAGTGCCTCCATTGGGCAGTGTTCCGGCCGCAATCTTTGTTACCGCGATCGACACCAACCCGCACGCGCCAAATCCGGAGCTGGTCATTAAGGGCCGGGAAAAGGACTTCGAACGCGGCCTGATTTGCATTGCCAAACTTACCGAAGGGCGCACGTACCTGTGCAAGGCGCGTGGCGCTGCTATTCCCGCCAATCCGAATACCGGCATTCAAATTGAGGAATTCGAAGGCGTTCATCCGGCGGGCACCGTTGGACTGCACATTAACCGCCTCAGCCCCGTAAGCCAGAAGAAAACGGTGTGGCATGTTGGATATCAGGACGTGCTTGCGATAGGCATGCTGTTCGCGTCGGGTAAGCTTGACGTAGAGCGTGTGATCTCGCTTGCCGGTCCATCGGTGCAATCGCCGCGTTTGCTGCGCACGCGGTTTGGAGCGTCCACCGACGATATCGTTAACGGCGAGCTGAAACCCGGCGAGCATCGCGTCATAAGCGGTTCAGTCCTCTCCGGCCGCAAAGCCATGGGGGATGTATTCGGCTACCTTGGCCGATATCACAATCAGATCGCCGTACTTCGCGAAGGACGAGAGCGCGAGTTCCTCGGCTGGATGGCCCCAGGATTCAGCAAGTTCTCCATTATCCCCGTTTATTTTTCGAAGCTTCTCAAAGGAAAGAAATTCGAGTTCACCACTTCGACCAATGGTTCGCCACGCGCGATGGTGCCTATCGGTATGTACGAACAGGTTATGCCGATGGACATCGTTCCGACGTTTCTATTGCGCTCCCTGCTTATCGGGGATGTCGAAGAAGCGGAAAAACTCGGCGTGCTCGAACTCGACGAGGAAGACCTCGCATTGTGTACTTTTGTGTGCCCTGGCAAACACGATTTCGGTGTCCGCCTGCGCGAGATGCTGAACCAGATTGATAAGGAAGGCTGATGAAAGCGCTCCTTCACGCGCACGAAAAACTGCGCAAACATTTCGAGAAGGGCGGCAAACTCGAGAAACTGTACCCTTTTTTTGAAGCACAGGATACGTTTCTCTTCACACCCGACTCTGTAACGTCCAGCGCCTCGCACGTTCGTGACGGTCTCGACCTGAAACGAATGATGATTACCGTCGTGCTGTCGCTGATCCCCTGCACCATCTTCGCCATGTGGAATGTTGGCTATCAGGCCAATATAGCTATTGACCCTGCAAAGATTGCTGAATTGACCGGTTGGCAGAACGCCGTTATTCAAGCCGTCGGAATCGGCTACAACGCGGGCAACCCGATCGCGTGCTTCCTTCACGGCGCTTTATATTTTCTTCCTGTCTATTTTGTCACCATCGCCGTGGGCGGCATATGGGAGGCGGTTTTCGCCGTCGTGCGCAAGCATGAGATTAACGAAGGCTTCCTGGTTACTAGCCTGCTTTTCCCGCTAACGCTTCCGCCTACAATTCCGTTGTGGCAAGTCGCTCTCGGTATCAGTTTCGGCGTCGTATTCGGGAAGGAAGTCTTTGGCGGTACCGGTATGAACTTCCTGAACCCCGCGCTTGTGGCGCGCGCGTTTCTGTTTTTTGCCTATCCCGCGCAAATCACCGGCGACAAAGTCTGGGCCGCCGTCAGTGGCCAGCAGGCGATCGACGGTTTCAGCGGCGCAACAATTCTCGGCGTCACGCGAATCGATGGATTTAATGACGCAGTTGCAGCCACCGGCTACTCGTGGTGGATGGCATTTAGCGGCGTAGAACTCGGCTCGATGGGTGAGACTTCTGCGTTGGCCTGCATTATCGGCGCGGTAATCCTGATCGCGACTGGCGTGGGTTCATGGCGAACGATGGCTGGGGTCGTCCTCGGCACCACGGTTACGGCGCTCTTGCTCAATCTGGTGAACTCCGAAACCAACGGCTCATTCGAGATTCCCTTCTACTGGCACATGGTGCTGGGTGGTTGGGCATTTGGGACCGTGTTCATGGCTACCGATCCCGTCTCTTCTGCGTTCACAGATCGCGGGAAATGGGTATATGGTTTCATGATCGGGTTTCTCGTCGTACTGATTCGCGTCGTGAATCCTGCATACCCGGAAGCCATGATGCTTTCTATCCTCTTCATGAATATGTTGGCCCCGCTCATCGACCATTACGTGGTCAAGGCGAATATCAAGAGGAGGCTGGCCCGCAGTGCAGCGTAATTCTGTCCAATACACGATTATTTTCGCCGGGCTCGTTTGCATTTTTTGCTCGGTGCTCGTTGCGACGAGTGCAGTAGTGCTCGCTGATCGCCAGGAGGCCAACAAACGTATCTACAAACAGCGAAACGTGCTCCTCGCCGCGGGCATCATCAAGGACGGCCAAAAAGTTTCCAACGCCGAAGTTGCGACCCTATTTGATGAAAATATTGAGGTCAAGCTGGTCGATCTCAAATCGGGCGAATATACTGACGATCCGGACCCCGCCACCTACAACCAGCTCGCCGCACGCGACAACCCTTCCCAGAGCGAAGTGGCTCCGGCTAACAGCTCAAACATCAAGCGCGTTCCCAATAAGGGCACCGTGTTTCAGGTAGTCAAGGATTCGCAAGTGGAAGCCATCGTTATACCCGTCGAAGGGTATGGCTTGTGGGGCACCTTATACGGCTATCTAGCCTTGGAAAAAGACGGCCGCACGATTCGGGGCATTACGTACTACGATCACAAAGAAACACCTGGCCTCGGCGGCGAAGTGGATAACCCTAAGTGGAAAGGCCTCTGGCCCGGCCGCAAGGCATACGACGATGAAGGCAAACCTGCGATAACAGTTTTGAAGGGCGTCGCAGGCAGCGTAGAAGAGGATCCCTATCATATAGACGGCATGTCCGGCGCGACCATTACGAGCAATGGCGTGACGTATATGATGGACTTCTGGCTCGGTGAGAACGGCTTTGGTCCGTTTATCTCGAAGTTTCGGGAACAAGGAGGTGCTCCTGCATGAGCGTCCTATTTGGAAAGAAAGAACGGGAGGCACTGGTCGACCCGGTCTTTAACAACAATCCGATCGGTCTACAGGTGCTCGGGATATGTTCCGCCCTCGCCGTCACCACGCGCTTGGATAAGGCGATCGTCATGGCGATTGGTTTGACGACCGTTACAGCCTTTTCGAACCTGACGATAAGCGCACTTCGCAATTTCATTCCTTCGAGCATTCGCATCATCGTACAACTCGCGGTAATCGCGTCATTGGTGATCGTTGTCGATCAGATCCTGAAGGCCTATCTGTTTGAGATTAGTCTGCAACTTTCGGTTTTCACCGGATTGATTATTACGAACTGCATCGTCATGGGCCGTGCCGAAGGGTATGCAATGCAGAACCCGCCGCTCATTAGTTTTATAGACGGCATAGGAAACGGTTTAGGATACAGCGTCGTACTCATAATCGTTGCTCTTATTCGCGAGCCCATCGGTTCGGGAAAACTTTTCGGCTACCCCATCATGACGCTTGCGACTGACGGTGGTTGGTATGTTCCCAACGGCATGATGCTCCTTGCACCCGCCGCATTCTTTATCGTCGCTTGTTTCATTTGGGCCGTTCGCACCTGGAAACCCGAACAACAGGAGGCCGACTAGCATGGAGCATTACCTTAACCTCATGGTGAAGGCCATTTTTATAGAAAACATGGCGCTGGCATTCTTTCTGGGAATGTGTTCCTTCCTGGCATGCTCCAGAAAAGTCGAAACTGCGCTCGGATTGGGAATGGCTGTAATTTTTGTTCAGGTGATGACAGTACCCTTGAATAATCTCATCATGCATCACCTGCTTGCTGAAGGCGCACTGGCGTGGATTCATCCGAGCCTTGCTACCGCAAATCTCGATTTTCTGGCGTTCATTCTTTTCATAAGCACTATTGCAGCCATGACTCAGATTGTGGAAATGGCATGCGACCGGTTCGCGCCGAAACTTTATTCCACGCTTGGCGTATTTCTGCCGTTAATCGCTGTAAACTGCGCGATTCTCGGCGGTTCACTGTTCATGCAGGAGCGCGACTATACCTTCGGCGAAAGTGTTGTCTATGGAATCGGGTCCGGAGTGGGGTGGATGTTGGCGATTGTCGCATTGGCGGCGGTGCGCGAAAAAATGCGCTACAGCAATGTTCCGCACGGGCTTCGCGGGCTCGGCATCACGTTTATCACCGCCGGACTTATGGCCGTCGCGTTCATGGCGTTTTCAGGGATTCAGTTGTAGTTTTGCACGCGTAAACAGGGATTCGACTTATGTCGCTCATTATCTCCGGCGTTCTCATGTTCACCACCGTGATTTTGTTGTTGGTGGCAATTCTTCTGCTAGCCAAGGCCAAGCTCGTCGCCTCCGGCAACGTCAATCTCGTCATTAATGATGATTCGTCGAATCCGGTTGCCGTACCTGCCGGCAGCACGCTGCTCGATACCCTCGCCAACCGCAAGATCTTCGTGCCTTCGGCATGCGGTGGTAAGGGAAGCTGCGGCGTATGCCGCGTCATCGTGAAATCGGGCGGTGGCGAAATGCTCCCAACAGAGCTCAATCACATCAAGCGGGGAGAAGCCAAAGAAGGCTGCCGTCTGTCCTGTCAAGTCAAGGTAAAGCAGGACATGAAGATCGAAATTCCCGCCGAGATCTTTCACGTCAGGCGATGGACCTGCAAAGTGAGATCGAACCACAATGTGGCAACCTTCATTAAAGAATTCGTATTGGAGCTACCCCCGGGCGAAGAAGTTCCCTTCCGCGCGGGCGGTTACATACAGATCGAGTGCCCACCCCATACCGCCGACTACAAAGACATCATCGTCGAAGACGAGTATCGTGGCGATTGGGACAAGTTCAATCTTTGGAAGATTAAGTCTGTCGTCACTGAAAAAGTAGAGCGCGCGTATTCGATGGCGAATTACCCGGATGAGAAGGGCATCATTATGCTCAACGTGCGTATCGCGACGCCGCCGCCGCGCGCGCCCGAAGGAACGCCCCCGGGAATCATGTCTTCCTACATCTTCACTCGCAAGCCCGGCGATGAAGTTGTCATATCCGGTCCCTTCGGCGAGTTTTTCGCCAAAGACACAAATAACGAAATGATCTTCATCGGTGGCGGTGCCGGAATGGCGCCAATGCGCTCGCACATTTTCGATCAGTTCAAGCGCCTGCATTCAAAGCGGAAAGTCAGCTTCTGGTATGGCGCGCGCAGCCTCCGCGAAGCGTTCTACGTAGAAGACTTCGACATGATTCAGCGCGAGAATGAGAACTTTAAATGGCACCTCGCGCTTTCTGAGCCGCTTCCGGAAGATAATTGGACAGGATACCGCGGTTTCATCCACCAAGTTCTATTCGAAAATTATTTGAAGGATCACCCTGCGCCCGAAGATGTAGAGTACTACATCTGCGGCCCGCCCATGATGAATAGCGCGGTCATCAAAATGTTGCATGATTTGGGCGTTGAAGATGAGAACATCATGTTCGACGACTTCGGCGGGTAATGCGCATCCTTTACTGTCAACCTGACATCAGGCCCATCCAGCTCTGGATGGGCCTGATGCTTCTTGCGGTCTTCAGCGGATGCGGCGGAGAAAGCACGGAGCCGATTCCCGAGGGGCAAGTACAGTCCGTCACCATCGAAGGCCCGACCATGGGCACGCACTTCATAATCAAAATCTCGCGTGCAAGTGATGCCGCTGCGCTTGAACGGGCGTCCAGCAACGCCGTAAGCCTGCTCGAACGCATCGACGGGATGATGTCCACCTACAAACCCACGTCAGAATTGTCCCGCTTCAATCAACACCAGAGCACCGAGCCGTTCAAAGTATCGAAAGACATGATTGACATCTTCTTGCTTGCCCGAGAAGTGAGCGATGTCACCAATGGCGCGTTCGACGTCACCATTGGCCCGATCGTCAATGCCTGGGGGTTCGGCCCGGAGAAACGTGCAGAGCCACCCACGGACCAGGAGATTGCCAGCTTGCTGCCGCGCGTTGGCTTTGAAATGGTGCTTATCGATGTACAAACGTCTACGTTACGAAAGGCGAGACCCGACATCTACTGCGATCTATCCGGCATCGCCCAGGGATATGCCGCAGATCAAGTGGCCACGGTGTTGGACTCCGCCGGCATCACCGACTATATGATCGACATCAGCGGTGAATTCCGCACCCGTGGTGTGAACGATTCTGGCAATTCCTGGCAGATTGCCATCGAACGCCCTGATGCACAAGAGCGAACCGCCCACATCGTCTTGCCGCTTTCGAATCTCTCACTGGCGACCTCGGGCGATTACCGAAACTTTACCCTGCACGAAGGCAAAAGAATCTCTCATGAAATCGATCCAGCGACCGGCTATCCGATTACGCACCGCTTGGCTTCGGTAACCGTGATTACATCCGATTGCACCCGCGCTGATGCCTACGCAACCGCGTTCATGGTGATGGGGCCAGAAGCTGGATACGCACTCGCGACCGAGCGGAATTTTGCCGCTTATTTCCTTGTTCGCACAGATAATGGAACTTTTGAGGAGCTGCGTACTCCTAAGTTCTCGGAAATGCTGTCAGTGGTACAATAGTGACATGTCCATACTTGCTACGATATCGCTGGTCTTAACCTTTTTCGGGATTGCTTTTGTCCTGATGGCGGTAGGCGTCATCTTCAGTGGAAAAACCTTGCGCGGCTCATGTGGCGGCACGCCCACTTTCGGTCCCGATGGCGAACTGCTGACCTGCGACACCTGTCCAAACAAAGGCAAGTACCGGCAAGGTGAGTGCCCGCGCGAAGGGTAACGCGCTCAGTCCCCAAGCGTGATTCCTTTAGTTCTGCTCAAATTTTCGTCCTCGCCATTCCATCCCTTTCCCGCGCGCAATCTGAAGGACGGCTATCGCGTAGAAGTAAAGACGCAACAGCGCGCCAACCGGATGCAGCCACTCGAGCCCTGTCCGCATATGCGCAACAAGTCGCACCTTTTCGAAACTGCGCACATTCGACAGAAAGGCCGCAGTCGCGCTCACGCCAAGCGCGCTCAATGGAAGCGAAAAACCGCCTTGCGCGATCTGGATTGTAGCCGTTGCCAACGCAACCGGAGCCGGCAACACGTCTTGAATCAGGATAATGTTGGCACGGTTCAATAGCCGTGCGATCCGACTGTCGTTCTGAAAGCGAATCTTTCTAACAATAAAATCGCGCAGTTGTCGATGGCCTCTGTAAATCCTTACGTGCATCATCGAACTGGTCCAGCACACACCGACTTTCCCGCCATACCGCTTGACAAGCGCCGCAAGGAGTGTGTCTTCCGGCTGCAAGCCGCGGATCGCAGCGTGACCTCCAGACGCGATGTAAACATCGCGCTTTACCAAAACAAACGCACCCACCCCAATTGGCGCCGTTCTCGAATCGTTCAATCTGGCAAAGTGCGCCCCCTGAATCAATGCGCTCCACGGGGCCGGCATGTACAACTCCTCGCTCAAGGATCCATTCGCGATATGCAGGACGCAAGTCAGATAATCGAGTCCTTGCACCTCTGCGTATGCCATCGCCTTTCGCAAGGCGTCACGATGAAAAACAACATCCGCATCCGCAAACATGAGCCACGGCCGTTGGGGATCGCTAGATTGAACCGCGCTCCAGATCGCGTTGGACTTGCCTTGCCAGCCCGCTTCGATGGCAGGATTGTGCAAGACGCGCACATTTGGATTGCCCGCAGCAATCTCGTCCATCAGTGCGCCGGTTTCGTCGGTAGAATGGTCGTTTACAAATATGATTTCCCGGTTCGGGTAGTTCAATGCGACGACGCTTCGTCCAGCTTCAACGATTGCGTCCACCTCGTTTCTGCCGGGAACGACGACCGTGACGCCGGGCGTTTCGCGCGGTTCCGGGCCATATTCGCGCAACGCCGGCAGTCCGAAGAGATTTTGCAAGTACAGTCGCCGCCGGGCGGAGTTGTGGAGCGTTTGAATGAAAAAAGCGATCGTGCCAAGCAATGCAGCTATTTTAGAAGACGTTATCAACGCTGTGATAATCGCGCAGGTGGCTACCCATCGAACCGCAATGAGGACGGGGCGGTCCTGCTTCCGGAGCCACAAGTCCTTGGCGGCTAATGGAACATCATCGGTCGAGTCGCGGTTCATTTGCGGAATATTACGCCGGGCTCGTCCACCTTGCAACGAATTGACTGAACTTTTCCAAGACCTTACGATTCAACCCATCGACAACGCTCGGCTGGGTACATGCAAAAACTGAACTACCGGATACGGTCCGTCCTTGCGGCGCTTCTGCTGGCTGCCTTTGTGCATGCGCAGGAGCCGCCCGCCGCGCAACCGCCGCAGGACGACGCCTTCGCTGCGGTGCGCGAAGGGCTCGCGGCGCGTGTGCGCGAGTTGGACGAGCGCATCCCTACCGCCGAAGCCGCAGCGACCCCTGAGCGCGCCGCTGAGCTAGGGATAACCGTCCAGGAGATGCAAGAGCGCGCGCTCCGCCTCCGGGAAACCCGCAGCGTCATTGAAGATCACCTGGATGCCCTGGACGCTTATGAAGAAGTCCAAAAGTCGATTCTCGGTGTGGATGCCGAAATTCGCGCCTACACGGGCCTGCTGGAGCCCACGCCATATACTCCCTGGTTCGTCGATCAGTTTCGAGATGCACTGGACGCGCGGAACTCCCAAAGCGAAATCGCCCGCCGCACCCTCGAGCAGGCGCAACAACAAGTCATAAAATCTACTGATGATGTAAAGGTTCGCGCCGGCGAGTTTTCAGTCGCTACCGAAAAACTCGCGGCGAACAAAGACCCGGCTCAGCAACTGAAACTCGAATGGGCAGTCGAATCGGCCAAGATTCTCAGCGACCTCGTACAGACGCGGAAAGCTTGGGCGGAGGTCTCCGTACAGCTGGGGCAGGCCCGTGTCGACCTCCGCGAGAAAGAACGTGACCTTGCGAGTCGGCGACTGAAAACCGCGGAAGCGGGGGAGCAGTACCTGCCGGGAGACCTTCAAACGCGCCGCGACGAGATCGCCGCCGAACGGGACAAATTATCCAAGGATCGCGTCGCCGCAGAATCCCAACGCGACAAGGCAAAGAAACAGCTCGAAGAAGCCCGCGCCCAACTCGCCGATGCAGAGAACGCCGCCGATTATGATGATGCAAGGTATGCCGTAACGCAGTCGCTTGTCGAACTGCGTCGCGTCGAGTCCGAAGGCGCCCAGGACAAGGCAACGCTCCTGCGCGAACAACTCGATTACTTGTATAACCTGGATGAGATTTGGGGCGCGCGGTACAGTCTGCATATTGAGCCGAAAACTTTTCCGCTGCGGCAACAACGCGAGCGGCTAACGGACTACATTGCCGCGCTCGGCGTTTCGCGTCGCACCAATGAAACACGCGAAGATGTCCTGCGGGCCGATGTTCGCGAGTTGAGCCAGCGCCTGGCGCAACTTCAACCCAGCCTGAACACGATCGACAACACGCAGCCCATGCTCAAGATTCGTACTGCGCAGCTTGATCAGATTAGTCAGTCCCTTGCGGCATTGACTCGCACAGAGAAACTTGCAAGCCGGACTCTTGCCGAGATTGTTGAGTTTGAGAAACGACAATCTCTTGGAGAACGACTTCAACAAGTAGGTGAGCGCGCGCAACGTGTTTGGGATCGACGGCTATTCGATATTGATGGCAGCCCCCTCACCGTCGGCAAAATCGGCATCGCGCTCATCATCGTCGCGGTGGGTATCAGCCTTACACGACTGCTTACGCGCCTCCTTGGGCGAACACTCCGATCACGACCGCATATCGATCCGACCGCCGCCGCCGTCATCGAGCGCCTCGCCCACTACGGCTTGATGGTTCTCGTCGTATTGTTCGCCCTGAACACCGTGAACATCCCGCTGACCGTATTCACCTTCTTCGGCGGCGCGCTGGCCATCGGTGTTGGTTTCGGCGCGCAAAACCTGATCAATAATTTTATCTCCGGCCTGATATTGATGGTTGAGCGCCCAATTAAAATAGGAGACATCGTTGAGGTCGACGGCCAGCGCGGTCGCATTCTGGAAATCGGCGCACGGTGCTCGCGTCTCTCGCTTTTCTCCGGCATCGATATACTCGTTCCAAACAGCAGCTTCCTGGAAAAGAACGTAGTCAATTGGACGTTGACCGATTCCAAGGTGCGTTTTTCCATCGTCGTGGGCGTAGATCACGGTTCCAATACGCGAGAAGTTTCCAAGACGCTGATGCGGCTGCTTGAGGAACATGGGAAAATTCTGAAAGATCCGGCGCCATCCGTTCAGTTCAAAGACATCACCACGAACGCCCTCATCTTCGAAATTCTGTTTTGGCTTAACCTCGCTGACGGAAGCGATGGAGGCGCCGTATCCAGCGATTTACGGCACATGATTGAACGTTCATTCCGCGACACCGGAATCGAGTTTGCCCCGGCGGCAGCGGACAAAAAAACGGAAGCCGCGCCATTACGCGTCCCCCTGGAGACCGCTGAAATACCACAAGAGAAGGCCTCCTCAAGAAAAGAAAGCTCAAAGACGGATGCGTAAGATCTTCGTTTGTCTCGTGGTCGCTTCGGTTTCCGTATTTGCGCAAGATGACGAGCGGATTCTCTCTTACGTAAGCGACATCACCGTGAACCCCGACGCGTCACTAACCGTCACGGAAAAAATCACGGTTCGCGCCAAAGGCGAAGCCATCCGCAGGGGCATTTACCGCGATTTCCCAACCAACTACAAAACCGCTTGGCACGCCCGTTTTACTACGACCTTCGAGGTATTGGAAGTCCTGCGCGATGGCAACCCGGAACCTTATCACACCCAGGGCCAGACGAACGGCACTCGACTCTACATCGGCGACAAGGATGTATTTCTCACGCCCGGTGAATATGAGTATGCAATTAAGTACAGGACCGATCATCAACTCGCGTATTGGGATAATGATGACGAGTTGTATTGGAATGTCACCGGAAACGGTTGGGAATTTCCCATTGACGCTGTTGAAGCGCGCGTTCACCTGCCGCGTGGCGTCGACTACGGCAAGGTAAAGCTGAATGCGTATACGGGCATTCAAGGCTCCGAAGAACAGGACTACGAAGCCAGCGTCGACTCGTTTGGGGCGATCATATTCAAGACAACGCGACCGCTCGCATCCTACGAAGGGCTAACAATCTCTACGACGTTTCAAAAGGGCCTTGTCCTCCAGCCCAAATGGAGCGATGTACTGCGGCATTGGGCGCAGAGTAACCGCGCCCTGCGCTTTTGTACTGTTGGCGTGTTGCTAACCTTGGCCTACTACATTTTCGCGTGGTTTCTCGTGGGTCGCGATCCCGCCGCAGGCGAAAAAGTTGTACGCTCAGAGCCGCCGAAGGGCATTAGCCCGGCCGCTGCTCGCTTTCTCATGCGAATGCGCTTCGACCATCACACGTTCGTCTCAGCATTGGTCAATCTTGCCGTAAAACAATATGTAAGAATCGATGAATCAGGCGAGACTTTCACCATTACCCGACTGAAAGCGCCGGACGATGGATGCTCCCTCGAAGAGAAATCGCTTCTGATGAGCCTGCTTCCAAATGAGGGTTCAATCGTCCTGAAAAACAAAAATCACAGCCGCATTTCCAAGGCCATAAGTGCGTGCCATGACACGCTGCGAAACCAATACGAAAAGCAGTACTTCATAAACAACTATGGTTACTTTCTTCCCGGTTTATTGCTCGCCTTGGCCACAATTGTGATCGCGTTGGTCATGTCACCCATGCAACCGGCTGGCTCGTTGGCTTTTCTCGTGATATGGATTTCAATTTGGTCGATGGGTTGCACCGTTCTCGGATTCGCTGTGGTCACGGCCTGGCGCTCGGCATTTACTGGAGTCGGTAATTTCTTGGGCGCATTGTTTATCACAGCATTCGCCACGCCGTTCTTCGCCGCGGAAGTATTTGTGCTGGTAATGATTTTCGGTACCAGCATTGTCTGGGTATTGCCTTTCGTAGTTGTTTTGCTGGTTCTGAATACCTACTTTTACCAATTACTAAAGGCCCCAACCCGTCTCGGCCGTCGTGCGCTTGACGAGATTGAAGGGTTTCGCGCCTATCTCATGGGAGACGTTGCAAACCCTTATCGTGTGGCAACGGCAAAACCGGCGTTGGATGAGTACAACATCTTTTTCCCATACGCAATTGCGATGGGTATTGACGATGAGTGGGCAAAGCGCTTCGAAGGGGAATTGGGGAAGGCCGGTGTTCAGGATCCGAATAGTCCCGAATTTCAAAACCTCCAGCCCTATTGGTACAACGGTGATCGGTGGCGCAGGGACGGCATGGCCCGTTTCTCCGGCGGGATCGCTTCGACCATTTCATCCACCATCTCATCTTCCGCTACCGCTCCCGGCTCAAGTTCCGGCCGTTCCGGCGGTGGCGGGTCCTCCGGCGGCGGTGGTGGTGGAGGAGGTGGCGGCGGCTGGTAATGGCCCGCGCGGCACTACCCCAGTGGATTCAATAGTTTCTGTACCTCGGGTTCATCGATGTTCTCCATTGTAACAATCGTGAATCCCGTGTCGATGCGTTTCTCGACGGTCTTTCCCTGAAGGATATCGAAAGCGGTCTTGACCCCGTCATACCCCATGCGAAACGGATGCTGCACGATCAGCGCCTGGACCGTGCCTTTCCTCAACGCGGCGATTTCGTCGTCGCCAGCGTCGAAGGCAACCAACTTAATTTGGCCCGATTTGCCAGCGGCCTCCAAAGCCTGCACCGCACCGACTGCTGCCGGCTCATTCGCCGCGAATATGCCTTTCAAATCGGGATGCGCAGTCAGCCAGTCTTCTGTGATGTCCATCGCTTCTACAACGTCGCTGTTGCAATACTGAATATCGGCAATCTGGACGTCAGGCGTCTCCGCGATCCCCTTCTTGAAGCCTTCTTCACGCTGTTCCGAAGTGCCTGCGCCTTTTACATACGGTATTACGCCCACCTTCCCCGCGTTGCCGACAAGCTTTGCGAGTTCACGCGCGGCCGCGGCCGCTGCCGTCACGTTATCCGTTGCGATGAACGATGCGGGCACGTCAGAGTTCACGCCGCTGTCGATCATGACCACGGGTATGTTTTTTTCGGTGGCCTTCTTGATGATGTCGACCAAAGCGTCCTGGTCGCAGGCAGCGAGCACGATAGCGTCGACGCCCGCGCCGATCTTATCTTCAAGTAGATTGATCTGCTCCACAACTTCCGTTTCTTTCTGCGGTCCATCCCAGTCAATCTCGACCCCAAGATCTTTCCCTGCGGCGTCTGCGCCAGCCTTGACCGTCAGCCAGAACTGGTGCGTCAGGCCCTTGGGCACTACCGCAAACTTTAGTTTCTTGGCGACTGCGGGCGCCTGCTCGGTGGTAGTCCCTTCGGTGGATGAAGGAGGAGATGCCGGTTGGCACCCGGCGAGAAGTATCACAATTCCCAATAGCCCAAGGCATGCCCGTTTCATATGCGCTCCTCCCAGTCGAATTTGCCCGCGTGATGAGCCTTCACCATGCTTGAAATGCTTGCGCCGCGTCAAATTGCGATACGTCGCCGAAATACTCCGAAATTGATTCGCCACGATGCTTGCAGTAGCGTACGGCAAGTATGACGAACCTCTTGGAATCGATGCCCGAGAAGGACGCCGCGCTGGGTGCAGTGCTGGTGCAGTTCGACGCGGCGCTGAAACGGCTGCGCGAAGCGCTTTCCAGCGACGCATTGGTGCAGGAAGCTGTCTTTGCCGGGGCGGAAGAGTGGAGCAACCTACTCTCGTATAAGCTCGTGCCGCATCTCGCAGGCGACGGTTGTCTTATCGTAGCGGTCGCAGGCGGCACCAATACGGGCAAATCCACGGTATTCAATTTGCTACTCGGGCATATTGTAAGCCCCATCATGGCGACAGCCGCCGCTACGGCCCGACCGGTAATCGCCGCGAATCCGTTGCGAGCAGCACAATGCCTGGACGGAAAGCTCGTGCCCGAGTTTCAGCCCCAGCCGCTTCGGGACGCACGCGCCGTCGTGGAGCGCACTTCCGCCGCAAACGCATTGTACGTAGCGACGCACGACACCCTTCCCGATCGCATCGTCCTGCTCGATACCCCCGACGTTGATTCGATTGAACGAGAACATTGGGGCGTGGCCGATGCCATCCGCGCGGCGGGAGATGTGCTAATTGCTGTCCTCACCGGCGAAAAATACAAAGATGATCGCGTTGTTTCGTTCTTCCGGCAAGCCCTCGCATCCGGTCGCGTCATCGTGCCGGTGATGAACAAGGCAAATCCCGAAAAGAACTTCGAGATCGCACGAAATCAGATTGCGGAGTTCCGCGAACTGGTAGGGTGCGACGCACCAGGGTATGTTGTCCCGCATGATTTCGCCCTTGTCGATTCGCTAGGCCAACCGATCGAATCGCTTGATGATGCCCCAACTTTGATGGAATACATCGAATCACTTGATGTCGCTGCCATCAAGCGGCGCGTGTACCGCGGCACAGTTGCGCATTTCGCGCAACGCGCCGGCGAGTTCCTGGAGCGCGCCAACGATGTCGGTCTTGCCCTGCGCACCGCAACGCGCGAGTTCGAGGCGCGCGCACAACATGCCGCCATTCAATACGACCCAACCCCCGGCGCTGCTGTGGGTGGGCTGTTTCACGATTTTGTGCAGTCAAAACGCGGCTTTCCATTCAAACTCGTCGGCGCGGCGAGCCGCGCGTTCGTGAATACTATCGCGACCATCGGCCGCGGAATCTCCGGTGCCGTCACGCGCCGCGTCACGCTGGAGCCCGCAATAGAAACCACGGACGCGGCCCTGCGCGCGCTACATGCTGAATCGCTTGAGCGCATCGCGCGTAGTCTGCTCGCGGGCTATTTTGAATCCGTCCGAAATTTCCGCGAACCGGCTGCCCATCTAATTGAAACTGGATTGCGGTCGGTTGATTCCGGCAGTGCAATTGACGCAATCATCGAGTCCACGCTCCGTTCCGACAACGTATCCGATGAGTTTCGCCGCTACGCAAACCAGACGCTCGAAACCTGGTGGCAAGATCATCGTGGCAAGCGCATCGCCCTGCAAACGCTGGACGGAATTCTCGCAGTCACCCCCGCGGCCATCGCAGGCGCGATCGCCGCGCACACTGCCGGAATGGGGGTCGATGTCGCGCTCGCGGTTGGCGGCCCGATGGCGGAGCAGTTCACCGCCCGCGTCATTGAATACCAGTTCGGCGATGCCTTGTTCGACTTCCTGACGCCGTGGCGCAACGAACAACGCGCCGCTTTCGAGCAGGCCATGCTCAAGGAAATCACCGCACCCTGTATCGCGCAGGCGCGCGTCTACCTTGATGTATTAGACGGTGATACCATGGGCGAATTGCGGAGGCTTCAAGTCCTGTGCTCGAGAGCATGAGTTCCATACTGGCGAAGTTGGATGCATTGGCCGCATACGCAGGCCCGTGGCGGGTGCTCCGTGACCAAACCCCGCTATTACGGGTGCGCATCGCCGAGTTGCGTGAGCGAGAGCAGCGCCTCGATGGGATGCTCGTCGTCGCGCTCGTCGGTGGCTCTGGCGTTGGTAAGTCGACCCTGTTGAACGCACTCGCGGGCGATCAACTCGCGCGCACTTCGGAATACCGGCCTTGCACGTCCACGCCCACCGTCTATCAACCGCCAGGGTCAAACTTCGGGCTTGAAGGCTGGGATCGCGTGTACGGCTCCGCCTTGGAACATCTCGTCATCGTAGATACACCTGATTCCGATACAGTCGTGCGCCAGCATCGCGACAGCGTAATCGCGGCGCTTCAGCAGTGCGACGTGGTGCTCGTTTGCGGTAGCCCGGAAAAATATCTCGACGAAGCGACCTGGTCATTGCTTCGGCCGCTGCAACACGAACGCACCGTCGTATGCATTGAAACGAAGGCGGATACCGAAGCGGAATCGGTGCGCGAACATTGGCTTGCCAGAATGAAAAACGAGGGTTTCGCCGTCAGCCAATACTTTCGCGTCAGTCCCCGGCGAACGCTCGATCGAAAACTGACCGGCAGAAGTCCCGGAAACGAGGAGTACGATTTTCCGCGCTTGGAAGCATTTCTGCACGACGAACTGAACACCGAGCAGGCGCGGCGAATAAAACGTTCAAATGCATTCGGCCTGCTCACAAAGACTGCAGCGACATTGCAGGACCGCGTCGCGTCGCAGGCGCTTTCTCTTGCGGAAGCGGCAAAACTCATTGATGAACGCGACAAGGCTGCCGCGCGCGACGTATGCGATCACCTCGCGGGGCGCATATTCGCTGAACCGCACCTGTGGAACTTTGCGATGGGCCGTGAAATTGGCTTGCGTGCAAAGGGCATCGTCGGCACGCTCTATCGCGGTCTTGAGGCGTTGCGCACGCTTCCCGCCCGCGCTGCAAACTGGTTTAGCTGGAGCACGCGGATCTCCATGGGCAAGCAGGCAGCCGCTATGT
>ERZ761602.3496-NODE-3496-length-22085-cov-6.758738_pt1 | contig 22085 bp, 23 predicted proteins | sample MGYA00512165_ERZ761602 | MGnify/ENA primary metagenome ERZ761602 (study PRJEB28899, sample SAMN02445085) | bioreactor sludge metagenome | biome: EBPR sludge; isolation source: Thorneside wastewater treatment plant | place: Australia: Brisbane, Thorneside...
CAACGGCGCCGACGACAACGCCAATGGCAACGCCAGCGATGACAACGCCAATGGCAACGGCGCCGACGACAACGCCAATGGCAACGGCGCCGACGACAACGCCAACGGCAACGGCGCCGACGACAACGCCAACGGCAACAGCGGCGACGATAACGCCAACGGCAACAGCGGCGATGATAACGCCAACGGCAACGACGACAACGCCAATGGCAACGGCGGCGATGATAACGCCAACGGCAACGACGACAACGCCAATGGCAACGACGACAACGGCAACGACGACAACAAGAATGGGAATGGGTAGCCGGTTCATTCCCGCCACCTAACACAAAGCCGCCCGGAGGAAGTCCTCCGGGCGGTTTTGTCTGGACCGTCAGGCGCCGGCGTCGGTTACAGCAGCCACAGGCCGAGCACCACGGCCACCGCCGTGACCGTGAGGTTGTCGATATCGTGAACCGGCAGGGCCTCGACCGCGGTCGCGGCCAGCGAGATCAGCGCCACCCCGGCCGCCGCTGCGCCCAAGTCCAGCCGCGGCGTGAAGTAACCCAGGCCGTTGAAGAGCGCTACAAAACCAAAAGCAAATACGAAACTGCCCGTCAGCATCCCCAGCGAGCCGGCCCAGCTTTTGTCGGGGTTGAAGGGCAGCTTAGCTGTCCCCAGCCGCCGTCCAACGATGTCGGCCAGGCCGTCGCCGCCGCACATCAGCATGAGCGCCAGCAGGCCCACCGGCGAGGTGCGCCAGAAGACCAGCGTGCAGATGACAAACACCAACCCATAGTAGACCGGCCCGCGCAGGATCTCGCGGGCGTCGCCGGTGCGCGTCATCGCTTGCACGGCCGCCTCGTCCTTGAGCCAGCCCAGGCCCACCGCCACAAACTGCGCCGTAATCGCCAGCGGCACCAGGGCCGCCGCCCAACGCGCCCAGGCTTCGGCGCTGAACAGGTTCCAGCACAGGACAAACAGCGGCCCGGTGCCGATGTGAATGATTTTGCGGCTGAGCCGCGGTTCGATCAGGCCGCGCTGCGCCAGGGCATCGATCAGGCGCAGCCAGCCCAGGGCCGCCGCCAACGTGATCACGGTCGCGACCACGTCCTGCACTCTTTTGTCCGCGAAATAGGGGTCAAGCCACATGCCAGGGTCTCCACCGGCGCCTCGCCCGCGCCAGACGGGTCCGGCCGGTGGGAGGCGGCCGCACTAATCGGCCACGTAACGGGGGTAACTGCGCTTGGCGGCTTCCGCCAGCGCCAGGTCAACCGGGATGGTCAGAAACGGCTGCGCGCGGGTGGTCACGCCGAGCACGTCGCCATCCGGTCCGACGCACCAGCCTTGCCCGCCCAGGTCAGCCGGCCGCCCCGGCGGGTTGATGTGGTTGGACGACAGCGCGTACGCGCCGGCGACGACGGCGGCCGCCCGGCCGGCCACCAGCCACTTGTCCACGGTGGCCTTCTCGGTGGCGCGCGGGTTGGCCAGCACGTGCACGCCCTGTTGGCCGTAGGCGCGGGCGTGCCCGAAGAACCACAGTTCGGTGCAGATCAGAAAGCCGACCCGCGCCGGGCCGGTCGTGAGCGGCTCAAAACGACCATCGCCGCGCGCATACCAGGACGCCTCCCAGTAACCGGACTCGTCCGGCAAGTGATACTTGGTATGCGCGGCCCGGTAACCGTGCTCGACGTCCCAGGCAAAGCCCTCGTTCAGGCGCACGCCGTCGCGCTCCACCGGCCGCGAGCCCAGGACGCACGCCGCCCCCAGTTCCGGCAGCCACTGCAGCCAGCGCTCATGGGCGTCCACGGCCGCGCGCCACACGGCCGGGTCGGCGTCCCGCGTCCAGGCAAACCAGGGCGCGAACGGCATCTCCGGCAGCAGCACCAGGTCGCTGCTTTCGGCGCGGACATGCGCGGCCAGCCGCGCCCAATCCGCCTCAAAGAGCTCCGGCTCCGAGTTCAGCTCGCACACCGTCACGCGCAGCACTGGCGTCGGCCTCCGACTCAACTTGCCGCACTATCCGAGGGTGCCACGTACGACCACGCGATCTCGGCGATCTCGCGCGCGGCGTGCGGGCGGGCCAGCCGGAGCGCCGCCGCGCGGGCCTGGGCCAGGGCCTCCGGCTGCGCGTCCGGCCCGATCCAGCGGCGCAGAGCCGCCACCACGCGCTGCGGGCCTGGCGCCCACGCCCCGGCGCCGCCGTCCGCCACATACGCGGCGTTGCCGGCCTCCTGGCCCGGCACCCGGCTGTACAGGATCATGGGCAGGCCGACGCTCAGGGCTTCACAGATCGTGCCTGGGCCGGCTTTGCTCACCAGCACCGTCGCGGCGCGCATGAAGTCCGGCACCTCGCGCACGAAGCCGTAGATATGTGCCGGCACCGGCCACTCAGCCGCCTGGAGCTGAGCCTGGAGCGCCTGATTGCGGCCGGCGACCACCGCCAGCTCGCAGGCCAGCCCGCTGTGGGCAATGGCCTGGGCGATCTTGAAGAGCGGCCCCATGCCCTCGCCGCCGCCCATCACCAGCACCGTCGGTCGGTCGGGGCTCCACCCCAGCCTAGCCTTGAGCGCCGCGCGATCCTCAGCCGGCACGCCAAAGCGGGCGGCCACCGGCAGACCGACCACGCGCACCTGGTCGTACTGGTAGCCGTGGAGCAGCGCCGTCTGCCGGGCGGCCTCGGTGGGGACGATGCACAGGTTCGTGAGGCGGCTGTACCACAGCGCATGGGTAGAGACGAGATCGGTCACCACCGTGATCAGCGGCGTGCCGCGTGAACGCAGTTCATGCATGAGCAGACACATGGCCGGGTGTACCGAGATGTAAAGGTCGGCCGGGTGATCGCGCAAGAAGCGGGCCACCTCGGCGCGCACGTACGGCCACACGAGCTTATCACCCACCCGCATCTGCGGCCGGCCGTCCATCAGCCAATAGGTCAGGCCCCACCCCAGGCGGCCCTTGGCGATCATGGCTGGATACCACTCCGGCAGGCGGTTGATGGGCCAGCGCGTGTACTGCTTGAGCGCGTCCACCAGGGCGACCTCGACGGCGGCGCCATACTGGGCCGCCAGGGCCTCGGCGATAGCCTCACCGGCGCTGCGATGGCCGCCGCCGGCGTCAGAGAACAGGATGATGATGCGTTTGGCGCCCATAGTCGTCATTAGAACACCCAGGCGCGGCTAAAGTCGCTCTGGCAGGGGTTGCCCAGCGCGGCATCCACGGTGCCGGCGGTCAGATCGATGAGGACGGCGAAGACTGTCTGCGAGTCGCCGCTATGCCGGCAGAGCGGCGTCAGGTCGGGTTGGCCGGCCGCCGGCACATGGTCGCCCAGGAAAGAGCGCAGCATGGGCAGCGTCACCGGGCCGGGCCGCGTCTCCATCAGCGCCCGCGCCCGCTGGTAGCGGCTGATCGACCCGGCCAGCCGGTCCGGCGCGCGCTCGTAGCGGCGCATGCGCGGGTGCAGGTAATGGTTGGTGTGCACGAGCCAGCCGGCCTCCGGCCAGAGCAGCTCATGGTCGGTGGCGGAGGCTTCGGCACAGACCACGCGCCCGTCGGCCGAGGCGATCAGGTTGTTGTAGGAAGAAGCGCGCTCCGGGTGCAGGGCCGCGGCCAACGCCTGGTCGAACGTCGCTGCGCCCAGCAGCGCGCGCGCGATCAGCAGCCGCGGGATGCCCGGCCGATCGTCGTTGGGCTGCAGCTCGTTGCCGGTCAGCGCGATCCCGGCGGCGTTGACGCCGACACTGACGAAGACGCCGCCCACGCCGACCGTGAACAGGCGCGGCTGATCCGGCAGTTCCCACTCGACCGCCACCAGCTGATCCTGCGCCGCGCGGCCCAGGTCGTTGTTGTGCGCCAGCAGCACGTGCCCGTCGGCGGTGGCCGGCGCGCAGGCCGCGAAGTCCGAGCACCGGTCGGCCGCAGGCGTTGGCGGGGTGAACAGCTCCTCCACGCCGTCGATGAACAGGTCCAGGAAGTCCACGGCGGCGCCGGCGGCGGCGCCGCGCAGCTCCTCGGCGACCCACGGGAAGTGCCGCTCGGTGGCCGCCAGGTAGGGCAGGACCGCCTGGCGGTAATCGTCCCAGCGGCGCCCCGCCGGCAGATGCGCCCGGTCGTAGGCCACCGTCGCCTGCAGCTGTTCCGCGCAGGCCCGGCCGATTTGCAGGCCGCACTCATAGTGGGAACCGGACACGGACAGGCGTTTCAGGATAGACATAGGCGGGACCGGGGACAGGTGGGCGGCGCGGCTCAGCCTTTGCGGCCGAACTGCTTCTCAAGCATGTCGACGCTGAGGAAGATCATGGTCGGCCGGCCATGCGGGCACGTGCGCGGCGATTGGCAGCGCTCCAGCTGGCGCACCAGCTCCACCATTTCGGTCGGCGTGAGCACCTGGCCGGCTTTGACGGCGGCGCGCTTGCACACCCGGGCGATCAGGCGCGCCTCCACATGGGCGGCCAGCGGCGCCTCGTCTTCCTCGAAGTCTTCCACCAGGACGCGCACCGCCTTGGCCGGGTCCACGCGCCCCAGCACCGTCGGCAGCGAGCGCACGATGAACTGGTTGCCGCCGAAGTGCTCGACGGCGAAGCCGATCTGCTGCAGAACCGCCATCTGTGCCATCAACAAGTCGGCGGCTGTGGCCGGCACTTCCACCACGGCCGGCTCGAGCAGCGCCTGCGACACGATCTGGGCCGAGGCACGCTGCAGGCTGAAGGCCTCGTACAGGACGCGCTCGTGGGCGGCGTGCTGATCGATCAGGTACAGGCCGTCCGGGCCTTCGGCCACGATGTAGGCGGCGCCGAGCTGGCCGATGGTGCGCAGCAGCGGGACGTCGGTGGCCGGCAGCGGGGGCTGCGGCGAGGCCGAGGCCGGCGGGCCGGCCTCCGCCGCCGGCGTGCTGGGCAGGGAATTCGGGAGGCCGGGCCGGTCGCCGCTCGGCACGCCCCAATCTGGCCCCCATTGCAGCGCCGGGCGCACGCCCACATCGGCGCCGCCGGCGGAGTCCCAATGGCGCATCTCGAGGTGCGGCACGGGCGCGCGCTCGGTCAGTGCCTTGCGCACCGTCCGCTCCACGGCGCTGAAGACGGCGTCCCCGCTGCGGAAGCGGACCTCCGCCTTGGTCGGGTGCACGTTGACGTCCACGTCCTCCACCGGCAGCGTGATCAGGATCACGGCCAGCGGGTAACGCCCGACCATCAACATCGTGTGGTAGGCCTGCAGCACGGCCGTGCTCAGGCGGATGTCTTGGATCCAGCGGCCGTTGACGAACAGGGTGATATCGCGGCGGTTGGATCGGTTGAGGGCCGGCGGGCTGATGAAGCCGCGCACGCGGATGGCGCGCCGGCTCTCGTAGGCGGCGCGCCGCTCGCGCAGGGCCCAGTCATCGGCGTCTTCGTCTTCGCCGGCCGGCTCCGGCGGCGGGACCAGGGCCGGGTCCAGGTCGCTGTCGATCTCGATCAGCTGGCGCGCGGTCTCCACGCCGTACACCGAGACCAGCGTCTCGCGCACGTCGCCGCTGCCGTTGGACTGGAAGGCGGTCCGGCTGTCGAACAGCAGCTTGAAGCGCACGTCCGGGTAGGCCAACGCGTAGCGCGTGATCAGGGCCATAATCTGGCCGCGCTCGGAGGTCTCGGACTTCAAGAACTTCAGCCGGGCCGGGACGTTGTAAAACAGATTCTCCACCGACAGGACGGTGCCCTGCGGCGCGCCGATGGCGCTGCGGCCCAGGACGGCGCCGGCCTCCAGCCGCAGCTGGGTGCCGGCCGCCTCCTGGCGGGCGCGCGTGATCACGCCCACCCGGCTGACCGAGGCGATGGAGGCCAGCGCCTCGCCGCGAAAGCCGAGAGTCTGAATGCGGAACAGGTCGTCGGCGCTCGTGATCTTGGAGGTGGCATGCCGGGCGAAGGCCAGCTCCACTTCGTCGGCGGCGAGGCCGTGCCCGTCGTCGGCGACGCGGATAAGGTGGCGCCCCCCGCCCTCGATGGTGATGGTGACGGTGCGGGCGCCGGCATCCAGCGCGTTCTCGACGAGCTCTTTGACGACCGAGGCCGGGCGCTCCACCACTTCGCCAGCCGCGATCTGGGAGGCCAACTCATCGGACAGCACATGGATGGGCATGGCGCGATTATAGCGTCGCCGGCGGTTTCGTCGCCAGCGCCCGCCAGCCTGCGCGCCTCTCCCGCTGGCCAAAACTCAGGCCCTCGGCCCCAACGCAATTGGGGCGCGCCGTTACGGCGCGCAGTCGAGGGGCCGCCGATTGCCGGTGGACTGGCTCGCCCGATGGGTATCGCGGTCCAACCAACAGCCGGCTTGTGCAGGAGTACACAATGAGGACCTTTTCCTCTTGGACAAAACGCTTAAACCCATTGACTCTCGATGACCGTCGTCCATATAATGACTAGCAGTCATTCATTGACCAACAGTCACACATGCCCCGGTCCTTGACCACCACTCGTCGTCAGCGCGAGAAGGCCGATCGCCAGGCCGCGATTTTGGACGCGGCGCGCGCGGTTTTCTTCGAGGCCGGCATCCGCGACGCCACCGTGGACGCCATCGCCGCCCGCGCCCAGGTAGCCAAGGGCACCGTCTACCTCTACTTCCGCAGCAAAGAAACGATCCTGGCCACCCTGCTCCTGGAAGGGCTGGACTCCCTCAATCAGCGCCTGAGCACGGCCTATGAGGCCGCGCCGCCCGAAGCCGAGCCGCAGCTGCGCGCCCTGGCTGACGCCTACTTCGAGTTCTACCGCGACGAACGCGATTACTTCCGCCTGATGATGGCCTTCGACCGCGGCCAGTTCCGCGAGTCGATCCGGCGTGAGCTGTACGAGACCATCCTGCACCGCAGCCTGGACGGCTTCCACTGGCTGGTGCGCGCCATCGAGCGCGGCATGGCCAGCGGGCAGCTCGCGCCGGGCGATGCCCGGCAGGTGGCCGGCGCGGCCTGGGCCGCCCTCAACGGCGTGCTCGTGCTCATCAGCCACCCGCTGCGCCGGGAACTGCTGGCCCAGGACGTGCGCTCGCTCTACGCCAGCGTGCTGGAAATCATGTTAGCCGGCATCCGGCGCCACCACCCCGGGCCGGGGTAAGGGCGCGCCGCGCCGGCCGTGCCCTGGCCGTCCGCCCGTCAACTGAGGAGGGTTCGCACCATGAAAGACGTGGTCATCGTCGACGCCGTCCGCACGCCGGTGGGCAATCACGGCGGCGTGTTCCGCGACGTCTCCGCCAAGGATCTGGCCGCCACCGTCATGCGCGGCCTGCTCGAGCGCACCAAGCTCGATCCGGCGCAGATTACCGAAGTGATCTTTGGCTGCATCGCTCAGCCCTCCGACGCCCCCAACATCGCGCGGGTGGCCGCGCTGATGGCGGGCATCCCCAAAGAAGTCCCGGCTTACACGGTCGCCCGCAACTGCAACTCCGGCCTGGATACCATCGTCCAGGCCTGGCGCGCCCTGCAGGTCGGCGACGGCGAGATCTACCTGGTCGGCGGCGTCGAGTCGATGAGCAACATCCCCTATATCGTCAAAGGCGCGCGCTGGGGCCTCAAGATCCGGCACGCCGAGTTCACCGACGCGATGTGGGAGGGCCTGACCGACCCGATCTGCGGCCAGCTCATGGGCCGCACCGCCGAGAACCTGGTGGAAGAGTTCGGGCTCACGCGCCAGCAGCAAGACGAGTACGCGGTCCAATCCCACAAGAAGGCCTTCATGGCCACACGCATGGGCAAGTTCGCGGACGAGACCGTGGCGGTAGAAGTGACCAAGCGGGCCGCCGGCCAGGAAGTGGCCAAAGAGAAGATCACCCAGGACGAGACCATCAACCCCGGCCTGACGGTGCAGAAGGCCGCGCTCTACCCGGCCATCTTCAAGCGCGAGGGCGGCTCGGTGACGCCGGCGAACGCCTGCGGCATCTCCGACGGCGCCAGCGCCCTGCTGCTGATGACGGCCGAAAAGGCCCAGGCGCTGGGCTACACGCCGCTGGCGCGCGTGCTCGGCTACGGCTATGCCGGCGTCGAGCCGCACCGCATGGGCATCGCCCCGGCCGGCGCGGCGCCCAAGGCCCTGGAGCGCGCCGGCCTGACGCTGGCCCAGATGGACCTGATCGAGATCAACGAGGCTTTCGCGGCCCAGGTGCTGGCGGTGGGCCAGGTGCTGGGCTGGGACTGGGCCAAGGTCAACGTTAATGGCGGCGCCATCGCCCTGGGCCATCCGGTGGGCTCCTCCGGCAGCCGCATCGTCGTCACGCTGGTGCATGAGATGAAGCGCCGCAACAAGGAAGGCAAGACTCCGGCCAAGTACGGCCTGGCCACACTCTGCGCGGCCGGCGGCCAGGGCGCGGCCCTGGTGGTGGAAGCCATCGGCTGATCGACCGGCGGGCCGTCGCGGTGGGAAGCGCCATGAACCGAACCCGCTCCAAGCCCAGAGTTGACCCGCGCGACGTCCGCGTCTTCAGCGGGACGTCCCACCCCGCTCTGGCCGCTGACATTGCCGCCTACCTGGGGGTGCCGCTCGACCCGACCGAGATCGGGCATTTCAGCAACGACAACCTGCACATCCAGCTGGGCGCCAGCTGCCGCTCGCGCTCGGTCTTTGTCGTGCAGTCGCTGACCCCGCCGGCCAGCGACCACGTGCTGGAATTGCTGATGATGCTGGACGCGGCCCGCGGCGCGGCGGCGCGCGAGGTCCACGCCATCATCCCGTACTTCTCGTTCGCGCGGTCAGACAAGAAGGACGCGCCGCGCATCTCGATCACGGCGCGCCTGATCGCGGATCTGCTGGAGACGGCCGGGGCCACGCATGTCATGACCATGAACCTGCACTCGCCGCAGGTGCACGGCTTCTTTGGCCTGCCCATCGACCCGCTGACCGCCCGGCCGCTCTTCGTCAAGCACCTGCGGCGCCGGCGGCTCACGGACACCGTCGTCGTCGCGCCGGACTCGGGCATCGCCAAGTCGGCGGCGCGCTTCGCGGCCCAGCTCGGCCTGCCGGCCGTCTCGGCTGAGAAGATGCGCATCTCGGACACGCGCGTCGAGATCGACGATCTGGTCGGCAAGCAGGTGCGCGGCTTCCGGCGCGCCATCGTCTACGACGACGAGATCGCCACCGGCACGACGCTGGTGGAGGTCAGCCGGCTGCTGCTGCGCCACGGCATCCAGCGCCTCTCGGCCCTGTGCACGCACGGCGTCTTCAGCGGCGACGCCATCCACCGCCTGAGCGCCCTGCCCGAGATCGACGAGATCGTCACCACCGACACAGTGCCGATCCCGCCCGAAAAACGCCTGCCGCACATGCGTGTCCTGTCGGTGGCGCCGGTCTTCGGCGAAGCCATCCGGCGCAATTATCAAAAAGAGTCGATCGGCGATCTGTTCGCCTTCGGCGACGGAAACTAAGTGCCCCGTCCACCTGCTAGAGATGGACGGGGTACTAGGCGCGGACAGGCCGCGCGACCAAAGGAGACGCCATGTACATCTTCAAGGCCGGCGTCGTCGGCGCCGGAGCCATGGGCGCCGAGATCGCCCAGGTGATTTCGTTCTCAGGTCTGCCGGTGGTGCTCAAAGACGTGGATCAGGCCATGCTGGACAAGGGCCTGGCCCACATCCGCGAGATTTACCAGCGGCGCGTGGACAAGGGCAAGATGTCCCCGGGCGACCTGGACGGCAAGATGGCTCTGATCACGCCGACGCTGTCCTACGCCGACTTCAGCGACGCCGACCTGGTCATCGAGGCCGTGCCCGAAAAGATCTCGGTCAAGCGCGCGGTGCTGGCCGAACTGGCCCAGGTCCTGCCGGAGTCGGCCATCGTCGCCTCCAACACGTCGGCCCTGTCGATCTCGGAGATGGGCGCGGCCCTGGGCCGGCCGGCCAAGATGATCGGCCTGCACTTCTTCAACCCGGCCAGCATCATGAAGCTGGTGGAGGTCATCCCCGGCCTGGACACGACCCAGGAGACCGTGGACGACGCCGTGGCCTTCGCCGAAAGCCTGCGCAAGCTGCCGGTGGTGGTGAAGGAGTGCCCGGGCTTCCTGGTGAACCGGCTGCTGATGCCCTACCTCAACGAAGCCGTCCTGGCCCTGGAGGAGGGCGCCGCCCCGGCGGCCGAGATCGATCAGCGCATGCAGGCCTGGGGCTGGCCGATGGGGCCGTTCCTGCTGATGGACATGCTCGGCCTGGACGTGTGCGCGCACGTCGGCGAATACCTGGCGAGCGAGTACGGTGAGCGCCTGCGCGGCGCCCAGCTCTTCCCGCGCCTGATCCAGGCCGGCCGGCTGGGCGAGAAGAGCGGCGCCGGCTTCTTCGGCTACGCCGGCGAGAGCGATGAACCGGTGCAGCGTCTGATCGCGGACCTGCAGGCCTCCGGCCAGGTGCGGCCCAACCCCGGCTCGTTCAGCGAGGACCGCCTGATGCTGCCGCTGATCAATGAAGCCGCGCTGTGTCTGCAGGAGGGGATTGCTTCGCCCGGCGACATCGACCTGGCCATGATCGCGGGCAGCGGCATGACCTTCCAGGGCGAACGGATGGGGCCGCTGGCGGTGGCCGACACGCTCGGCCTGGACGAGGTGCTGGCGCGGCTGGAGCAGCTGCAGGCCCAGTTCGGCGAGCGCTTCCGCCCGGCCCGGCTGTTGAAGATGAAAGTGCGCGCCGGCCACCTGGGCAAGGCCGCCGGCCGCGGGTTCCACGAATATTCTGGCTGAGGCGCGGGGGAGCGGGCAGACCGGCTCCCCGGCCCACATGGAGTGAGGAGGCTAACGATGTCCGATCGTCAATTCGTCAAGCTCAGCATTGAGGACCGCGTCGCCACGATCACGCTGGATCATCCGCCCGTCAACGCGCTCAACGAGCAGGTGCTGGACGAGCTCAACGCGCTGGTGGACGAGCTGGTGGCCAACGCCGACGTCAAAGCCGCGGTCATCACCGGCGGCGGGCAGCTGGCCTTCGTGGCCGGCGCCGACATCAACGTTTTCGACGCCATGCTCAAACAGGGCAATGGCGCCGAGCTGCGCGCGCGCAACTTCCTGCAGAAGGGCCAGGCGCTCTTCGCCAAGATCGAGGCCGCGCCCAAGCCGTTCATCGCCGCCGTCAACGGCGTGGCCCTGGGCGGCGGCATGGAACTGGCCATGGCCTGCCACCTGCGCATCATCGGCGACCGCGCCAAGCTGGGCCAGCCCGAGATCAACCTGGGCATCATCCCCGGCTGGGGCGGCACGCAGCGCTTGCCCCGGCTGGTGGGCAAGGCCAAGGCCATCGAGCTGATCCTGACCGGCGACCAGATCACGGCTCAGGAGGCCCTGCGTCTCAACCTGGTCAACAAGGTCGTGCCGGGCGGCGAGGTGCTCAAGACCGCGCGCGACCTGGCCAAGAAGATCGCCCAGAAGGGCGCGCTGGCCATCCGGGCCGCGATGGACGCCATCACCAATGGCTCGGTCCGGCCTCTGGCCGAGGGCCTGGCTTACGAAGGCGACCGGCTGGCCGAGGTGGTGCAGACCGAGGACATGCGCGAGGGCGTGACCGCGTTTCTGCAGAAGCGCCAACCGGCGTTCAAGGACCAGTAACGGCCGGGGCCGAGGGTGGGGCCGGCGTGGTATAACCGATCCAGACCGACTCACACCCCAGGATAGGCCCCCATGAACTGGTCAAACACCTTCTTTCTGACTCTGGCGCTGCTGTCGTGCGTGTATGTCATGGCGCGCATCGAGCGCAACCGCTGGTTTATCGGGCTGTTTTTCTACGCCCTGCCGGTGCTGCTGCTCATGGTGCTGTGGGCGAGCCTGACCGGCTCGTGGCCGGAGGCCGGCGCCCGCCTGACGGCCGCGGCGCTGCTGGGCGGCGGCTGGTGGCTGCTGGCCGGCCGCCGGCTGCGCCGCGCCGATAGCAGCGGCATCAAGGTCTGGGGCCAGGACGCGGCCCCCAAGCCCAAGGCCGCGCTGCAGGCCGAGCTGGACCAGATCAAGAAGGAAAAGGAACAGCTCGAGGCGGAGCTGCGTAAGCTCCGGGAGACCAAAGCTCAAGAACCAGGGACAAAAGACGAATGACGTCCGCCCAGCATGAGCTGCCGTCCTTCGTCCGCCGGCCTTCGTCTTGAGGGAGACTCAGGCTATGGACTTCAATCTCTCCGAAGAACAGGTGATGTTCCGCGACCTGTTCCGCGACTTCGCCGAGAAGGAAGTGGCGAAGGTCGCCGAACACACCGACAAGGCCGAGGCCCCGCCGCTGGAGGTGCTGCAGAAGGCGGCGGCCCAGGGCTTCCTGGGCGCCACGTTCCCGGAAGCGCACGGCGGCGCGGCTATGGACCAGTTCACCTACGGTCTGCTGCTCACGGCGCTGGCGCGCCAGTGCGCGTCCACGGCGGTGACGGTGGCCCTGCACACCTCTCTGGTGGGCATGACTATCCTGGAGGCCGGCACCGAGGCCCAGCGGGCCGAGTATCTGCCGCGGCTGGCCGGCGGCGAACTGGGCGCCTTCGCCCTGACAGAGCCGGAGGCCGGCTCGGACACCCGCCAACTGCAGACGCGCGCCGTCCTGGCCCAGGGCGGCTTCCACTTCGACGGCGTCAAGACCTGGGTCGGCAACGGCGGCCCGGCCGGGCTCTTCCTGGTCTTCGCCGCCACCGATCCGGCGCGGCGTCAGGACGGGATCAGCGCCTTCCTGGTGGACGCGGCCGCACCCTGGCTGGTGGTGGGGCATCGCGAGCCGACTCTGGGCCTGCGCGGCCTCGACGTGCGCACGCTCTACCTGGAAGGCGGCCCGCTGCCCGAGGCGGCCCGGCTCGGCCCGCTCAACGGCGGCTGGGCGCTGGCCGAGCAAGCCCAGGCCCGGTTCAAGCTGGCGCTGGCGGCCATTTCCCTGGGCGTGGCCGAGAGCGCCCTGGACCTGGGCGTCCGCTTCGCCATCGAACGCAAGCAGTTCGGCACGGCCATCGCCCAGAAGGGCGCGCTGCAGGCCTACTTCGCCGACGCCACCACCGAGATCGAAGCCCTGCGCCACCTGACCTACTACGCCGCCTGGCTGGCCGACCAGGGCCAGCCCTTTGCGGCGGCCGCCAACCGCGCCAAGCTGCTGGGCGCGCGCATCGCCAAGGAGACGGCCAACCGGATGCTGCAGGTCCACGGCGGTTACGGCTTCAGCGACGAGTACGCCATCTCGCGCGTCTACCGCGACTCGCGCGCCCTGCGCATCCTGGGCGGCACCGACGAGTTCGTGCGCTTCCTGATCGCGCAAGACGTGCTCCAGGACGCCGGGGTCGCCATCCAGCCATAGCGGACGCTTGACGCCGGCGGCGGGCTGCGCCCGCCGCCAAGGAGCCATCATGGATTTCACCTTCAGCCCGCACCACATCGCCCTGCGGCGCATGCTGCGCGAGTTCTGCGAGGAAGAGCTGCGGCCGCGCGCCAAACGCCTGGACCAGACCGGCCAGCCGGACCGGGAGGTGCTGCGGCAGATGGGCGAGCTCGGCCTGTTCGGCGTGCCCTTCTCCCAGAAGTACGGCGGCATGGGCGCCGGTGAGACCGGTTACTGCATCCTGATGGAGGAGCTCAACCGCGTCTGCCCGTCCACGGCCACTATCATCGGCGCCCACATCGGCATCGGCGCCATGAGCCTGTACCTCGATGGCTCGGAGGCCCTCAAGCAGAAGTACCTGCCCGCCATCTGCGCCGGCCGGCACATCGCGGCCTTCGGCCTGACCGAGCCCAACGCCGGCTCAGACGCCGCCGGCATCCAACTGCGCGCCGTGCCCGAAGGCGACTCGTATTATCTGGACGGCCAGAAGATGTGGATCACCAACGGCCCGATCGCGGACGTGGTCATGGTCCTGGCCGTCACCGATCCGGCCCTGGGCGCGCGCGGCGGCGCCACCGTCTTCGCCGTCGAGACCAAGTGGGACGGCTTCTCGGTCGGCAAGCCCGAGAAGAAGATGGGCCTGCACGGCTCGCCCACCTCGCTGCTCAACTTCGACGGCGTGCGCGTGCCCAAGGAGAACGTCGTCGGCCAGCTCGGGCTGGGCTTCGTCACCTTCATGAAGACGCTCGACATCGGGCGCGTCTCGCTCGGTGCGGCCACCCTGGGCGGCGCCCAGGCCGCGCTGGAGACGGCCCTGCGCTGGGTCAAGGTGCGCTCGCAGTTCGGCCGCGCCATCGCCCAGCTGCAGTCGATCCAATTCATGCTCGCCGATATGGCCACCGATGTGGAAGCCCTGCGCTCGCTGGTCTACCGCACGGCCTGGCTGGTGGACAACGGCCAGCCTTTCATCAAAGAGGCCGGCATGTGCAAGCTGCTGGGTTCGGAGATCGCCAGCCGCTGCATCGACCGCGCCCTGCAGATCCACGGCGCGCTGGGCCTCTCGCGCGATTTCCATCTGGAGCGCGGCTGGCGCGACGCGCGCATCGCCGAGATCTTCGAAGGCACCAACGAGATCCAGCGCATCGTCATCGCCTCCGAGCTGCTGCAAGAAGTCGGCGTCCGCATCCGGCCGTAGCCGAGGAGCCCTCTCATGAAAATCCTAGTCGTCTTACGCGCCCTCCAGGACCCGGCCGGGATCACGGTCAACCGCAAGGCCCAGAAGGTCTTCGTCAACCGCCCGCAGTGGGTCTTCAACCCGTCCGACCGGAATGCCCTGGAGGCGGCCCTGCGCCTGGGCGGTGACATCGTCGTGGCCGCTGTTGGCGGCGCCGCCGCCGAACAGGTGCTGCGTGACGCCCGCGCCATGGGCGCCGGCCGCGCCCTGCTCCTGCGCGACCAGGCCCTGGCGGACGCCGACGCCTTCGGGCTGGCCAACGCGCTCAAGGCCGTCGTCCACCACCTGGGCGGCGTCGACCTGGTCCTGTGCGGGTCGCAAGTCTTGGACGCCGACCTGGCCCAGGTGGGGCCGCGGCTGGCGCAGGCCCTGGATTGGCCGTTCGCGGCCAACGCCCACGCCGTCCAGGCCGCCGACGGCGAGGTCGCTCTCATCACCAGCCGGCGCGGCGAGTGGCGCCAGGCCGCGCTGACCCTGCCGGCCGTGGTCGCCGTGGCGCCGGACAGCAACAAGCCGCGCCTGCCGGCCGGCCAGCAGATCATCAACGTCTACACCGACCCGGGGGCGGTGGAGACGCTGACGGCGGCCGATCTGGGTCTGAGCGAGGCCGAACTGCAGCCGTTGACCGAGCCGCGCGGCCAGTCGTTCCCGGCCGAGCGTGAGCTGGGGCGGCGCCTGGACGGCGACATCGCCGGTCAGCTGGCCGACATCCTGCGCAAAGCCTGAAGGAGGGTCACCCATGGACATGGACGCACTTTCTCACTTGATGGGCGAGGACCTCTCCGCCGCCAACTACGCCGATATCTGGGTGGCCGTGCCGTCGGCCGGCGCCCTGCCCCTGGTCGGCGAGGCGCGCCGCCTGGCCGACAGCCTCGGCTGCTATGTGCACGCCGTGGTCGGGTCCGCCGACACCGCCGATCAGGCCATCGCCGTCGGCGCCGACCGAGTGCACGTGGCCGCGGTGCCCGGCCTGTTCCTGGCCGCGCAGACCCCGGAGTTCGCGTTCTACCCGGTCGACCGCTGGCACCAGGCCGCCCGCGCCGCCCAGCAGCACAAGGCCGGGTTGATCACGGATGCCCGCAGCCTGCAGATCGACGAATCGACCCGCGCGCTCCTGGGCTCACACCCGGTCTACGGCGGCGAATACTTCGTCGATGTGGCCGTCACCTCACCGGCCAAGTTCGCGACGCTGGACCCGCGCTTCCTGCCCGAACCGTACGCCGACCCGGGCCGCAGCGGTGAAGTCGTGCCGAACGAGTACGTGGCCCCGCCGCCGCCCCTCCAGGACCGCGGCCCGGCCGACTTTGCGCCGCAGGCCTGGCGTCCGCTGCAAAAGGCCCGCCGGATCGTGGCCGTCGGCCGCGGACTCAAGGATGAGGCCGGCCTGGCCCTGGCCCGCCAGCTGGCCGAAAAGCTCGGCGCCGAGTTGGGCGGCGACCGCTCCGCCCAGGACCTGGGCTGGATCGGCGAAGATCAAGTTGTCGGCGTCACCGGCCAGGAAGTTGCGCCGGACCTGTACGTGGCGCTCGGCATCCGCGGCGACACGATCCACAATGCCGCCATCGTCCGGGCCAAGCACGTCATCGCCGTCCACGCCAACCCCGCCGCGCCGATCTTGGACGTGGCCGACGAGGCCGTGGTGGGCGAACCCCAAGAGGTCCTAACCCAACTGCTAACCCGTCTCGCCTGACCGGGCCGGGCGCTTGGCCTACAATGGAGTCGAAGGTGGACGTTCGGCGTCCGCCTTCGACTCTGTCTTTTATGCCTGATCCGACCGCCCTCTACAAATCCCCGGCCGGCTACGCGGCCATGATGGCCTGGTATGACCAGGCCCTGGCCGAATTGCGCGTGCCGGTAGAGTCGCTGTCCGTGTTGACGCGCTATGGCGTCACCCATGCCGTGGCCGCCGGCCCTCTCGGCGCGCCGCCGGTGGTCCTGCTGCATGCCGTGAGCGCCAACGCCCTGCTCTGGGCGCCGCAGATCCCGGCCCTGGCGCGCGATTATCGCGTCTACGCCCTGGACGTGATCGGCATGGCCGGCCGCAGCGCGCCGGTCCGCCTGCCCTACGATGGGCGCAGCTACGCCGACTGGCTGCGCCAGGCCCTGGACGCGCTCGGGCTGGCCGCGGCCAGTTTCGTCGGCCTGGGGTTCGGCGCCTGGCTGATCCTGCGCCTGGCCGGCCTGGCCCCGCACGCCATCACGCGCGCCGCCCTGCTCAGCCCGGCCGGCTTCCTGCCCGTCCACTGGAAGTACCTGGTGCCCGTCATCTGGGACGTCCTCTTCATCAACGACGACCAGGCCCGACGCCTCTCCCGCCAGCTGCTGGCCCCGCCGGACGTGCCGCTGGACGAGCGCCTCACCGAACTGCTCTTCCTGTCGATCAAGCACTTTCAGCCCGTCTTCGAGGCGCCCGGCCTGCCGGCCGCCCAGATCGCCCAACTGACGGCGCCCACGCTCGTGCTGGTCGGCGAACACGAAGGCTTGTGGAGCCCGCGCGAGCTGCTCGGGCGCGCGCGCTTCACCCTGCCCCACCTGCGCGCCGCCGAAGTGGTGCCCGGCGCCGGCCACGGGCTGACCGTCAGCCACGCCGACTTCGTTAACGCGCGGCTGCGGCGCTTCCTGCGCGAGGACGCCTGACCCCGCGGCGTTCGCCCTGGGCGCCGTCTACGCTAGAATAGGCGCATGCTGCGCCACCTCCTCTTCGACCTAGACGAGACGCTTTACTCGCCGCAGACCGGCCTGTGGCCGCTCATCGGCGAACGGATCACGCAATTCATCCAGGACCGGCTCGGCGTCTCGCCCGCGGAGGCCCAGGCCCTGCGCTACCGCTACGCGCGCGATTACGGCGTGACGCTGGCCGGCCTGCTTAAGCACCACGCCATCGACGCCGACGACTACCTCGAGTATGTCCACCGCCTGCCGCTTGAGGATTACCTCCAGCCGGACCTCGCGCTCAACGCCATGCTGGCGCGCCTGCCGCTTCCCAAGACCATCCTCACCAACGCCGACGCCGCGCACGCCGAGCGCGTGTTGAACCACCTGGGCATCCGCCGCCACTTTCAGCGCATCATCGACGTGCGTGCCCTGGACTTCATCTACAAGCCGGAGCCGGAAGCCTATCGGCGCGCCTTGGCGCTGCTGGGGGCGGCCGCGCCGGAGTGCGTATTCATCGACGACCTGGCCCGCAACCTGACGCCCGCGCACGACCTGGGCCTGGTCACCATCCTGGTGCGGCCGCCGGTGGAGGCTGGCGCGCCCAGTCCCCTCGGCGCGCCCGGCCCCGACGGCGTCCTGCCGCCCGGCGTCGACTACCACACGCCAACCGTGCTCGGAGTTGAGCGCATCCTGGCCGGCCTGATCGGCCAAGTATGAGCGCGGCCCTGTCTCCGCTGGACGCGGCCCGCGGCCTGCTGCTCGGCGGCGCCCTGGGCGATGCCCTGGGCTGGCCGGTGGAGTTCGCCAGCTGGACCGCCATCCAGGCCCGCTATGGCCCGGCCGGCATCCAGGAGCCGCCTGACCCGGCCGTGTACACGGACGACACCCAGATGACGGTGGCGCTGGCCGAGGCCCTGGTGGCCACGCCTGCCGGCACCGACCTGGACGCGCTGATGGCCGAGGTCAGCCGGCGCTTCATCGCCTGGAGCCATGATCCGGAGACGCCGTTGACAGCGCCGGGCAACACGTGTCTGGCCGGCGTGGCCGCGCTCGAGCGCGGGGTGCCCTGGCACCAGGCGGGCCTGGCCGAATCCAAGGGCTGCGGCGCCTGCATGCGCGTTGCCCCGGTGGGCTTTTTCTACCAACACGCCCCCGAGCAGCTGCGGCACGTGGCCCGCGCCCAGGGCTGGCTGACGCATCGCCACCCGGCCTCCGACGCGGCCTGCCTGGGCGCGGCCACGCTGGTGAAACTGGCCCTGGACGGCGTGCCGACGGCCGCCTGGCCGGAAGCGGTGCTGGCCGCGGCGGGCGGAATCGCCGGCGAATTCGACGCCGCCATTGGCCGCGTCGTGACCGCGCTGAGTTGGGCGGACGACCGCCGCGCCCTGGACCACATCGGCCCGCAGCGCGGCGGCGGCTGGATCGCCGAGGAGGCCGTGGCCATGGCCTTGTACTGCGTCCTGCGCCACCCGGACGACTTCGCGGCCGCCACCCGCCTGGGCGCCAACATCACCGGCGACTCAGACTCGGTCGCCGCCATCGCCGGCGGTCTGGTGGGGGCGCGCCGAGGGCCGGAAGGCCTGCCCGCCCACTGGCTGGCGCGGCTGAAGAACCGCGCCCGGCTGGAGGCGCTGGCCGCCGAGCTGGCCCACAAACGGGCCGCGCTTGGCCGGGAGGTTTGACCCATGGACGCGCTCAACGACTTGCTCGCCAATCCCGCCGGCCTGATCGTCCTCGCCTGCCTGGCCGGCGTGGTGCTGATCGCCAACGCCGCGCTGTTCGCGCTGCTGCGCGGCGCGCCGCTGGACCTGGGCCGGTTACGGCGCTCCCTGGCCGCCGAGGCCAACCTGTGGCGCCGCGGCTTCACCGGCGGCCGCGAGGCCCTGGCACACCAGACCGACGAACTGAACGAGCTGCACCAACTGGTGAGCCAGCTGCGCCCGCCGGGCGAGGCCGATCCCACCGATCAGCCGCCGGCGCCGCCGGCCTGAGCCACGCCGCCCACGGCCCGCTCCGGGCCGCCTGACTCGCACGGGGAAACGCGCGTTTATGATCCGCAGCCTCTACCGCAACAGCAAAGGCCTGTTCACGTTCGATGTCCCGGTCTCGCATTGGCGCGTCGCCCTGCGCGACGAGGGCGGCCTGCTCTGGGTTGATTTCGCCAGCGAACCGGCCGAAACGGTGGAGCCCCATCTGCGGGACCTGTTCCGCTTCCACCCGCTGGCCATCGACGACGCCCTGCGCGAGACGCACATCCCCAAGATCGACAACTGGGGCAACGCCGTCTACATCTGCGCCCACGACGTCGAATTCGACGCGCGCAGCCTGGACCTCCTGACCCGTGAGCTGGACATCTTTCTGGGCAAGAACTTCCTGGTGACGCACCACCGCGAAAAGGTCGCGGCCGTGGACCGCGTCTGGCGGCACACCCAGGCCGATCACAGCCGGCTGGATCTGGGGCCGGACCATCTGCTCTACGAACTCCTGGACGAGACCGCGGCCGACTTCATGCCCGTGGTCGATGCCCTGGACGAGACGATCGACACCCTGGAGGCCGAGGTCTTCGCCAATCCGTCACAGTTCACGCTCAACAAGATCTTCTCGATCCGGCGCGCCACCCTGCGCATGCGGCGCGTGATCGGCCCGCAGCGTGAGGTCCTCAACCGCCTGGCCCGCGATGACTACCCTTTTGTCGACCCGGCCGACCGCGTCTATTTCCGCGACGTCTACGATCACCTGGTGCGGCTGGTGGACCTGAACGAGAGCCTGCGCGACCTGATCGGCGGCACGCTCGACACATACCTCTCGGTGGTGTCCAACCGCATGAACGAGATCATGAAGACGCTGACCATCACCAGCGTCCTGTTCATGCCGATTTCGTTCCTGGCCGGTTTCTTCGGCATGAATTTCGTCGGGATCCCGTTCCAGAGCGAAACCCTGCTGGGGCTGGGGCTGGCGGTGATGGTGCTCACGCCCGTGGCCATGCTGATGTGGTTCCGGCACCGGAACTGGCTGTAAACGCGGCGCACCCGCGCGCCCGGCGCGAACGCCTGCGGTATAATCGCCTCGATCTCACAGGGGCCGAGCAGAACGGAGAACACGCATGTCGTTGGCTGGCAAAGTGGCAGTTGTATCGGGGGCCTCGCGCGGCATCGGGCGCGCCATCGCCGAAGACCTGGCCCGGCGCGGCGCCAAGCTCATCGTGAACTACGCCAAAGACGCCGACGGCGCGGCGGCCACCGTCCAGGCCATCCAGGCGGCCGGCGGCGAAGCGCGCGCCCTGCAAGCCGACGTCGCCGATTTCAAGGCGGCCGAGGGCCTGGTGAAGGCGGCCGTGGAGGCGTATGGCGGCCTGGACATCCTGGTCAACAACGCCGGCACCACGCGCGACATGCTGATCATGCTCATGCCGGAGGCCGACTGGGACACGGTGATCCAGACCAACCTCAAGAGCGCTTTCAACTGCTCCAAGGCCGCCGTCAAGGTGATGATGCGCAAGCGCAGCGGGCGCATCGTCAACATTACGTCCGTGGCCGGCATCGCCGGCAACGCCGGCCAAACCAACTACTCGGCCAGCAAGGCCGGCCTGATCGGGTTTACCAAGGCCCTGGCGCGCGAGGTGGCCGCCCGCAACATCACCGTCAACGCCGTGGCGCCCGGCTTCGTGCCGACCACGCTGACCAACGATCTGCCGGCTGAGATCAAGGATGCCACGCTTAAGTCCATTCCGCTCGGCCGCTGGGGCCAACCAGAGGAGGTCGCGGCGGCGGTGGCCTTCCTGGCGTCCGACGAGGCCGCTTATATCACCGGCCAGGTCCTCAGCGTGGACGGCGGCTTGGTGATGGGGTAACGCCGCATGACTGACAAATCACCGCGCCCCGGCCGGACGACCATCGCCCCCGACGTGCTTGTGACCATCGCGCGCCTGTCCACGCTCAGCGTGCCCGGTGTGGCGCGCATGAGCCCGGCGCCCGTGGCCGTCGACCGGCTGTTCCAGCGCAGCCCCAACGACGGCGTGCGGATTGAAGTCCGCCAGATGGCCGTGCTGGTGGACCTGCACGTCGTGATCCAGCATGATGCCAGCGTGCGCGACGTCTGCCGCGAAGTGCAGACCACCGTCGCGCGGGCCATCCAGGAGATGGTCGGCATGCACGTCCTGGCCGTCAACGTCCACGTCGAGGACGTCGCCTTCACCGACGCGCCCGCCACGCCCTGACCCATGCCGAAAATGAAGCTGCGCCGCAAAGCGCGCGAGATCGCGCTGCAAGCGCTCTACGAACTCGAGTGCACGCAGCACACCGCGGCCGAGGTCCTGGAGCAGCGCCTTGACGAGAAACCGCTCGAGCCGGAGGGCGAGGCGTTTGCGCGCCAGATCGTGGCCGGCGTGCTGGACCACGCCCAGGCCCTGGACGACAAGATCCAGAAGTACGCGCCGGAGTGGCCGCTGGAGCAGATGGCGCTGGTGGACCGCGGCATCCTGCGGATTGCGCTGTGGGAGTTTGGCGTGGGCCGGCTCACGCCGGTGAAAGTGGCCATCAACGAAGCCGTGGAACTGGCCAAGGAGTTCGGCTCGGACAGCGCGCCGCGCTTCGTGAACGGCGTGCTTGGCGCGGCCGCGGCGGAACTGCCGGAGCCGGCGGCGGAGTAACGCGGGAAGCGTCTATGGACTTCCAGGTGCTGGGCATCGGTCCGTTGGAACTTGTCTTTTTCATCATCCTGCTCCTGCTGCTCTTCGGGCCCAAGGACCTGGCTGGCATGGCCCGCAAGGTGGGCCGCTTCATCAACCGGCTGACGCGCTCCGACAATTTCAAGGTCGTGCAACAGGCCTCCCGCGAGCTGCGCGAATTGCCGCAGCGCCTGGCCCAGGAGGCGCAGTTGGAGGAGCTGCAGGGCGCGCCCCAGGCCGCCGACCAAGCCGTGATCGCCAGCCGGACGGCCCCGGCCCCAGCCGCC
>ERZ761602.3497-NODE-3497-length-22084-cov-8.383858_pt1 | contig 22084 bp, 26 predicted proteins | sample MGYA00512165_ERZ761602 | MGnify/ENA primary metagenome ERZ761602 (study PRJEB28899, sample SAMN02445085) | bioreactor sludge metagenome | biome: EBPR sludge; isolation source: Thorneside wastewater treatment plant | place: Australia: Brisbane, Thorneside...
CCGCATCCTGCCACAGCCGTCCTGCACAGGCACGGGAACACTGCGGCAACGGGCTTGCAACACCACGGCCCATTCCGCGATTTGATCCGCATCATGGACGCCCCGGGGGTACCCCGCTAGCATCCGCGCCGATGACTTCCCCGCCCGCCTCCGCCCCCTCCATGCGCCGCGTCTGGCTGCTCTTCGCCCAGGTCGTCACCGTGACCCTCGGCGCGCTGTTCGTCGTCTCCCTGGTCATGCCGGACCTGCTGGGCGGCCGCCCGGGCGTCGTCGAGATCCGGGAGGCGGCCCCGGCGCCCGTCGTCGCCATCCCCACGGCGGCCGGACGCCCCCTTTCGTTCGCCGACGCCGCCCGGAAAGCGGTCCCGGCCGTGGTCAACGTCTCGGCCACCAAGGAGACCCGGCGACGCAACCCGGTGCCGGACGACCCGGCCTTCCGCCGGTTCTTCAGCGTCCCGGAGACCCAGGTCTCCCTCGGCTCCGGCGTCATCGTGAGCCGCGAGGGCTTTATCCTTACCAACCACCACGTCGTGGACGGCGTGAGCGAGATCCGGGTGACCCTCAACGACGGCCGCACGGTGCCCGGCCGGATCGTGGGCACGGATCCGGAGACGGACCTGGCGGTGGTCCGGATCGCGGCCCCCAACCTCTCGCCCATCACGTTCGGGCAATCGGAGGGACTTCGCGTCGGGGACATCGTGCTCGCCATCGGAGACCCGTTCAGCGTCGGCCAGACGGTGACGATGGGCATCGTGAGCGCGCTGGGACGCGACATCGGGTCCGCCAATCCCTACGGCCGGTTCATCCAGACGGACGCGGCCATCAATCCGGGCAACTCGGGCGGTCCGCTCGTGGACGCCGCCGGCAACCTCGTCGGCATCAATACGCTCATCTTCAGCCGCTCCGGAGGCTACCAGGGCATCGGGTTCGCCATCCCGGCGAGCCTGGCCCGCCGGGTGATGGAGCAGATCATCGAGACGGGCGCGGTGACCCGGGGCTGGTTCGGCGTGGAAGTGGCCAACATCACGCCGGAACTCGCCGAGTCGCTGGGCCTTGCCGGAACCCGGGGGGCGATCGTGGGCGGCATCGAGCGCGGAAGCCCCGCGGAAAAGGGCGGGATCCGGCTGGGCGACGTGATCGTCCGCGTGGGCGACCAGGCCGTCGCCGACCTCACCGGGGCCCTCAACGCGATCGCGGACGTGCCGCCGGGAATGACCGTGGCGGTGACGGTACTGCGCGCCAACCGGGAGGTTCCCCTCAGGGTCACCGTGGGCAAGCGCCGGCCCGGCGCCGCCGCCGAGCCGCCCGGCTAGCCTTCCGCCCCGGCGTCCCCGGTGGCTGCCTCCGGCGGCTTCTTCTTCTCGATGAACTGGGCGACGAAGATGCCCACCTCGTAGAGGATGCAAAGGGGCACGGCCAGCATGAGCTGCGAGACCACGTCCGGCGGCGTGACGATGGCCGCCACCACGAAGGCGCCCACGATCACGTAGGAGCGGATCTCGCGAAGCTTCTCCACCGAGATGATGCCCGTTAGCACGAGCACCACGACGATCACCGGGACCTCGAAGGTCACCCCGAACGCGATGAACATGCCCATCACGAAGTTGAAGTAGGCCTCGATGTCGGGCGCGACGGAGATCGACTTGGGCGCGAAGGTCGCGATGAACTTGAAGACCGTCCCGAAAACGAAGAAGTAGCAGAACGCCATCCCGAGGAAGAAGAGGATGGTGCTCGAGACCACCAGCGGCAGCACCAGGCGCTTCTCGTGGGCGTACAGGCCCGGCGCGACGAACGCCCAGGCCTGGTAGAGCAGGTAGGGCAGCGCGGCGAGAAAGCCCACCATCAGCGCGATCTTCATCGGGATGAAGAACGGCGTGATGACCCCGGTGGCGATCATGCGCGAGCCTTCCGGCAGCGTGGCCATCATGGGCTGGGCGAGCAGGTCGTAGAGCTCCGAGGCGTAGAAGAACGCCGGCAGGAAGCACAGCAGGACCGCCACCAGGCTGCGGACCAGGCGGTCGCGCAGCTCGAAAAGGTGAGACAGGAAGGTGTCCTGCGCCTCCTCGCTCACGAGGCGCCCCCGGGCCGGGCGGGCGGCTCGCCGATGGCGAGTTCAAGCTGGGGCGAAGCCGGCGCAGGCTCGGCGGTCGTCGCAGGCTCGGCGGTCGTCGCGGGCTCGGCGGTCGTCGCGGGCTCGGCGCTCGTCGCGGGCTCGGCGGCGGCCGGCGCCGCCGGAGGCGCCTCGATGCCTTCGCCCGTCTTGAGTTCCCGGTCGATCTGGCGCTCCACCTCGCGGATCTCGTCCTCGGCCGTGCGCGCCTGCGTCTCGACATCGCGCCGGAAGGTCTGGGCGGCGCTTTCGAATTCCGTCTTGACCTTGGAAAGCTCGGAGGCCTCCATCTCGCGGTTGATGTCGCTCTTCACCTGCGAGACGTAGCGCTGCAGCCGCCCGAAGAGGTGACCCATCGTGCGGGCGACCTTCGGCAGCTTCTCGGGGCCGATGACCACGAGGGCCACGACCCCGATCAACAGCATCTCGGAGAAGGCGATGTCGAACATGGGGGGCGGAGCGTGGGGCCGTCGGCCCCGCCGGCTGCCGGTCAGGACTTCTGCTTGTCCTTGACCTCGCCCTCGAGCGTCGCGCCCGTGGCGGCGATCTCGCCGGCGGACTTCTTCGCTTCGTCCTCGCCCTTCATGCCGTCCTTGAATCCCTTGACGGCGCCGCCAAGGTCACTGCCGATGTTGCGAAGCTTCTTGGTGCCGAAGACGAGCAGCACGATCACGAGGACGATGAGCCAATGCCAGATGCTGAAAGAACCCATGGAAGACTCCTGGAGGGGCCCGCCCGCGCTAGTCCTTGGGGAGCATTCGCCCGAGGGGGGAGGGGCCGCCGAGAATGTGGACGTGCAAATGATACACGTCCTGCCGCCCCACCCGGCCCGTGTTCACGATCGTGCGGAAGCCGTCCGGCGAGCCCTGCTCCTTCGCGAGCCGGCCCGCGAGGGCGAAAATCCGCCCCAGCACAGGGGCGTCCTCCGGCGTCGCCTCGGCGAGGGACGGCAGGTGATCCTTCGGGATCATGAGGAAATGCACGGGCGCCGCCGGGTTGATGTCGTGGAAGGCGACGATCCCGTCGTCCTCGAAGATCTTGCGGGCGGGGATCTCGCCCGCCACGATCCTGCAGAAGATGCAGGTCGGGTCTCGTCGCATGGTCAGTCCTTTCGGGAGGCCTTTTCCTCGATCCCCGAGCGGCCCTCGCGGCGCTCGAGCTCCGCGAGCACCTCGGCGAGCCGCACGCCCTGGCGCTCGAGCAGCACGAGGCAGTGGAACCACAGGTCGGCCGTCTCCGCGACGAGCGCCGCGCGCTCGCCGGACTTGCCGGCGATCACGGTCTCCGTCGCTTCCTCGCCCACCTTCTTGAGGATCGCGTCCAGGCCCTTGGCGTTGAGTTTCGCGACGTAGGAAACCGACGGATCCGCGGCGCGGCGCTCGGCGATCGCCTTTTCCAGCCGGGCGAGGATGGTCTCTTCAGTCACGGCGAAATCCCCCCGGATCCTCGAGGACCGGCTCCGTCACCCGCCAGTCGTGCGCCGGGCCCACGCCTTCGAGGCGCCGGAAGAAGCAACGTCGCCGGCCGGTGTGGCACGCGATGCCGCCCGCCTGCTCGACCACCAGCAGGATGGCGTCGGCGTCGCAGTCGAGCCGGATCTCGCGCACCTTCTGGACGTGCCCGGAGGTCTCGCCCTTGCGCCACAGCGCGCGGCGCGAGCGCGACCAGTACGTGGCCTCGCCGGTCTGCGCGGTCAGGCGCAGCGACTCGCGGTTCATCCAGGCGAGCATCAACACCTCGCCCGTGGCGTGGTCCTGGGCGACGGCCGGGGCGAGCCCGTCGGCGTTCCAGGCGACGGCGTCGGCGAAATCGTTCATGCGGCGAACCGCATCTCGATGCCGCGATCGGCCATGTAGCGCTTGGCCTCGCCGACGGTGTGCTCGCCGTAGTGGAAGATCGACGCGGCGAGCACGGCGTCGGCACCGCCGAGCTCGACCCCCTGGGCCAGGTGCTCGAGCGAGCCCACGCCCCCGCTCGCGATGACGGGTACGGGCACGGCCTTCGACACCGCGCGGGTGAGGGCGAGGTCGAAGCCCGCGCGGGTCCCGTCGCGGTCCATGCTGGTGAGGAGGATCTCCCCGGCGCCGGACTCGCACATGCGCACGGCCCATTCGATCGCGTCGAGCCCCGTGGCCGTGCGCCCGCCGTGGGTGAACACTTCCCAGCGACCCGGCGCCACCGTCTTCGCGTCCACGGCGACGACGATCGCCTGCGACCCGAAGCGGCCTGCCGACTCGGCGACCAGGGCGGGATTCGTGACCGCGGCCGTGTTGATGCTCACCTTGTCCGCACCGGCGTTGAGCAGCTTCCTCACGTCCTCGACGCGCCGCACGCCGCCGCCCACGGTGAGGGGAATGAAGACCTGGTCGGCCACGCGCTCGATGATGGGCACGATGGTGTCGCGCGCGTCCGACGAGGCGGTGATGTCGAGGAAGGCGATCTCGTCGGCGCCGGCCTCGTCGTAGCGCCGGGCGACCTCCACCGGATCGCCGGCGTCGCGAAGGCTCACGAAATTCACGCCCTTCACCACGCGGCCGGCGTGCACGTCGAGGCAGGGGATGATGCGCTTGGCGAGGCCCACGGGCGTCGCTCGGACCGGCGGGGGCCGGTCAGTCCTCGCCGTCGGCGACCCGCTGGGCCGCGGCGAAATCGAGCCGGCCCTCGTAGATCGCGCGCCCGGCGACGGCGCCGGCGATGCCCTCGCCCTCGACCTCCCGCAGGCGCTTCACGTCGTCGAGGCTGGTGAGGCCGCCGCTCGCGATGACGGGGATGGTGAGCGCCTGGGCGAGGCGCACCGTCGCCTCGACGTTCACGCCCTGGAGCATGCCGTCGCGGCCGATGTCCGTGTAGATGACCGCCTCGACGCCGTAGTCCTGGAAGCGCTTGGCGAGGTCGATCACGTCGTGCCCCGTGAGCTTGGACCAGCCGTCGGTCGCGACCTTCCCGTCCTTCGCGTCCAGCCCCACGATGATGTGGCCCGGGAACGCGTCGCAGGCCTCGTGCAGGAAGCCCGGGTTCTTCACCGCGGCCGTGCCGATGATGACGTAGGACACGCCGTCGTCGAGGTAGCGCTCGATGGTTTCGAGGTCGCGGATGCCGCCGCCCACCTGCACGGGCACGTCCGCGTCGACCTGGGCGAGGATCGCCTTGATGGCGGGCTCGTTGCGGGGCTTGCCGGCGAAGGCGCCGTTCAGGTCCACGACGTGCAGGCGTCGCGCCCCGAGGCCCGACCAGTGGGCGGCCATATTGCCGGGGTCGTCGGAGAAGACGGTGGCCGTCTTCATGTCGCCCTGCTCGAGGCGCACGCAGCGCCCGTCCTTCAAATCGATCGCGGGGATGATCAGCATGGGGCCGGTGGGGGGAGTTGCCCGTTCAGGGAGTCCAGCGGGAGAAGTTCTCGAGGAGCCTCAATCCGGCGGTGCTGCTCTTTTCCGGGTGGAACTGCGTCGCGACGATGTTATCCCGCGCGATGGCCGAGGTAAAGGCGTGGGGATAGCGCGTCCAGCCGGCGGTGAGCGAGGGCTCGCCCGGGGCGCAGTAGTAGCTGTGGACGAAGTAGAAGCGGGCGCCGTCGGCGATGCCCTCCCAGAGGGGATGGGGGCGGGATTGCCAGACCTCGTTCCAGCCCATGTGGGGCACCTTGAAGCCGGCGTCGCGCGTCTCGGCGGCCTCGGCGAAGGCGAGGATGCGGCCGGGGAGCAACCCGAGCCCGGGCGTGTCGCCCTCGCGGCTCGACTCGAAGAGCATCTGCAGGCCGATGCACAGCCCGAGGAAGGGCCGGGTCGCTGCCGCCTCGAGGATGGCCTCGGCCAGGCCGCTTTCGCGAAGACCCCGCATGCAGTCGGGCATCGCCCCCTGGCCGGGAAAGACCACACGGTCCGCCTGCCGGACACGATCGGGATCCGCGGTGACCTCGACGTTCGCGGCGGGCGCGACGTGCGAGAGGGCCTTCTGCACCGAGCGCAGGTTGCCCATCCCGTAGTCGACGATCGCGATGCGTTGCGCCATGGCGGTCGGGGCGCGGCCCCGGCGGTGGGGTGGCCTAGAGCGTGCCCTTGGTGGAGGGAATGGCGCCGCCGGCGCGGGGATCGACCTCGACGGCCGTCCGCAGCGCACGGGCGAACGCCTTGAAGAGCGTCTCGCACTGGTGATGGGCGTTGTCGCCGCGCAGGTTGTCCAGGTGCACGGTGGCGAGCGCGTGGTTCACGAAGCCCTGGAAGAACTCGCGGGACAGGTCCACGTCGAATTCCCCCACGCGGGCGCGGGTGAATGCGACGTCGAACACGAGGCCGGGGCGGCCCGAGAAATCGATGACGGCACGGGAAAGCGACTCGTCGAGCGGCACGTAGGCGTGGCCGTAGCGACGGATGCCCTTGCGGTCCCCGAGGGCCTTGGCGAGGGCCATGCCGAGGGTGATCCCGATATCCTCGACGGTGTGGTGCGCATCGATCTCGAGATCGCCCCGCGCCTTGACCGTGAGATCGATCGCGCCGTGGCGCGCGATCTGGTCGAGCATGTGGTCGAGGAAGGGAACGCCCGAATCGAGCTTCGCCTCGCCGGTGCCGTCGAGGTTCACCGAGACGAAGACCTGCGTTTCCTTCGTGTCGCGCTGGATTTCGGCCTTACGCATGGTTTGGGCCCGTCGCATCCGCGAGGGCCTCGGCGAGACGTCCGTTTTCCTCCGGAGTCCCGACGGTGAGGCGCAGGCAGTTCGCGAGCAGGGGATGGGAGCCGTCGAGGAGCTTGACCAATATACCACGGGCCTTGAGGGCCTCGAACGCGCCGCGGGCGTCCGGAACGCGCGCGAGCACGAAGTTGGCGGCGGAGGGAAAGCGCTGCACGCCCGGCATCGCGTCGAGGGCCGCCTCGAGGCGCGCGCGCTCCGAGACGATCGCGGCCACCTGGCCTTCGAGCAGGCCGGGTTGCGCCAGCACGAAGCGCGCCGCCGCATCCGTGAGCGCGTTCACGTTGTAGGGGAGCCGCACCTTGTCGAATTCGGCGAGCCAGTCCGCGGGCCCCGTCGCGAGCCCGAGCCGGATGCCGGCGAGCCCCAGCTTGGACACCGTCCGCACGAGCACGAGGTTCGGGTGGCGACCGACCTCGTCGAGCAGGGAGGCGCCCCCGGAGAAGGGGTAGTACGCCTCGTCCACCACCACGAGGCCCGGCGAGGCCCGGACGATGGCGAGCACCGATTCGCGGTCGAAGAGGTTTCCCGTCGGATTGTTCGGGTAGGCGATCCAGGTGAGGGCGGGGCGCCGGCGCTCGATCGCGGCGAGGACGGCCGGCAGGTCGATCGAGAAATCCGCCCGGAGCGCGACGCCCTCGTAGCCCAGGCCGGCGACGAGCGCGCACATCCGGTACATGACGAACGAGGGCTCGAGCGCGAGCACCGAGGCCCCCGGCTTAGCGAGCGCGACGCCGATCACCTGCAGCAATTCGTCCGAGCCGTTGCCGAGCAGCACGCCGAGGGAATCCGGAATGCCCATCGCGTGGCGCAGCGAGTCCTTGAGCGAGTGCGCGGCGGGGTCCGGGTAGCGGTTGAGGGCCACGGACGCGAGCGTGCGCCCGAGCGCGTCGGCGACCGCCGGCGGCAACGGGTAGGGGTTCTCCATCGCGTCGAGCTTCACCAGCCCGGCGGACGGCGGCACGTGATAGGCCGAGAGCGCGCGGATCTCCTCGCGCACCCAGTCGGCCGCGCGGGTCACGGCGCTTCCTCGCCCCGCAGCTCCGCGCTGCGCGCGTGGGCTTCCAGCCCTTCCGCCCGCGCGAGGGTGCGCGCCACGGCGCCCAGGGTGCGGGCCCCGGCGGGCGAGACGCGGATCAGGCTCGAGCGCTTCTGGAAGTCGTACACGCCGAGCGGGGACGAAAAGCGGGCCGTGCGCGAGGTGGGCAGCACGTGGTTGGGCCCGGCGCAGTAATCGCCGAGGGATTCCGAGGCGTGGTGGCCCATGAAGATCGCGCCGGCATGCCGCAGCCTCGGCAGCAGCGCCTCGGGATCGGCCACCGCCAGCTCGAGATGCTCGGGGGCGATGCGGTTCGCGATCTCGCAGGCCTCGTCGAGGTCGCGCACCGTGACGAGCGCGCCGCGGCCGGCGATCGACGCCTCGATGATGGCGCGGCGGGGCATCGTCGCCACCAGCCGCTTCATGGACGCGGCCACGCGATCGGCGAGGGCGGCATCGGGCGTGACGAGGATGGCCTGGGCGATCTCGTCGTGCTCGGCCTGCGAGAACAGGTCCATCGCCACCCAGTCGGGACGCGCGGTCCCGTCGGCGATCACCAGGATCTCCGAGGGCCCGGCCACCATGTCGATGCCCACGCGGCCGAAGACCCGGCGCTTGGCGGCCGCCACGTAGGCGTTGCCGGGGCCGACGATCTTGTCGACGGCCGGCACGCTCGCGGTGCCGAAGGCGAGCGCGCCCACGGCCTGGGCGCCGCCGAGGCGGAAGATGCGGTCGACGCCCGCGAGGTGCGCGGCGGCGAGGACGTAGTCGTTGAGGGCCCCGTCCGGCGTGGGCACGACCATCACCAACTCGGGGACGCCCGCCACCTTCGCCGCCACGGCGTTCATGAGGACGGACGAGGGATAGGCCGCCTTGCCGCCGGGCACGTAGAGGCCGACGCGATCCAGGGGCGTCACCTGCTGGCCGAGCACCGTGCCGTCCGGATCCTCGACGCGCCAGCCCTGGAGGTGCTGGTGCTCGTGGTAGCGGCGGATGCGTCCGGCGGCGGTCTCCAGGGCCTCGCGCTCGGGGCGGCCGATGCGGCCCAGCGCCGCGGCCGCCTCGGCCGGCGCGACCTCCAGCGCCGCGGCGGACGAAGGATTCCAGCGATCGAAGCGGCGGGTGAATTCGAGAAGGGCCTCGTCGCCCCTGCGACGCACGGCTTCGAGGATGTCCGCGACCGCGCGATCGACCGCGTCGTCCTGCGCGCTCTCGAAGGCGAGCAGCGCCTCGAGCGCCGCGGCGAAGCCGGCTTCGCGCGAATCGAGGCGGCGCGGCTCAGGCACGCGCGAGCGCCTTCTCGAAGGCGGCGATGACGGGCACGAGCGACTCGCGCTTGACCTTGAGCGAGGCGGGGTTCACCACGAGCCGGCTCGAGACCTCGAGGATCTCCTCGACGGCCTTCAGGCGGTTGGCCCGGAGGGTGCTGCCGGTGTCCACGAGGTCCACGATCGCGTCGGCGAGCCCCACGAGCGGGGCGAGCTCCATGGACCCGTAGAGCTTGATGAGGTCCACGTGCACGCCCTTGGCAGCGAAGTGCTCGCGGGCCGCGTGGATGTACTTGGTGGCCACGCGAAGGCGCGCCCCCTGGCGCACGGCGGCGGCGTAGTCGAAGCCTTCCGGAACCGCCACCATGAGGCGGCAGCGCGCGATGCCCAGGTCGAGCGGCTGGTACAGGCCGCGCCCGCCGTGCTCGAGCAGCAGGTCGAGCCCGGCCACGCCGAGATCGGCGGCGCCGTACTGCACGTACGTCGGCACGTCCGAGGCCCGGACGATGATGACCCTCACCCCTTCCCGCGTCGTGGGAATGATGAGCTTGCGGGACTTGTCGGGGTCCTCGGTGGGCTCGATGCCGGCCGCGGCGAGGAGCGGGACCGTCTCCTCGTAGATGCGGCCCTTCGACAGCGCGATGGTGATCATGGGCGCGAAAGGGGCCGGCCGGGCGTCAGGCGGCGGCCCACTCCTCCGGCGTGAGGGTGCGCATCGACAGGGCGTGGATCTCCTCGCGCATGCGCTCGCCGAGCGCGCCGTACACCAGCTGGTGGCGGCGGACGCGATTCAGGCCCGCAAAGGCCTCGCTCACCACGATCGCCTCGAAATGGGCGCCGTCGCCGCGCACTTCCAGGTGCCGGCAATCGATGCCCTTGCGGATGGAGTCCTCGATGGAGGATGCCTCGACCATGGGGGGGTCCTAGTGTCGGAGGCGCGTGCCGCGCCCCAGGAGGTGGAGGGTCGTGAATGATAGGGCAACGAAGGTGCCCGTCGCAATCGCGAGGCTGGTGGCCGGCGGCACGTCGGATTGCCCGAAGAAGCCGTAGCGGAAGCCGTCGATCGCGTAGAAGAAGGGATTGAGCTGCGAGGCGGCCTGCCAGAACGGCGGCAGCGTCTTCACCGAGTAGAACACGCCGGCGAGGAACGTGAGGGGCATCACCAGGAAGTTCTGGAAGGCCGCGAGCTGGTCGAACTTCTCGGCCCAGATGCCGGCGAGCAGCCCCACGGTCGCAAGGATGCCGGAGCCCACGAAGGCGAAGGCGACGGCCCAGAGCGGGTGCGCCACGGGCAGCGGCACGAGGAGCGCCGCCGCAAGCAGCACGCCCGCGCCCACGACGACGGCACGGACGATCGCCGCGAGCACGTAGGCGGCGTAGAAATCCGCGGGCGTGAGCGGCGGCAGCAGCATGAAGACGATGTTGCCGGTGATCTTCGACTGGATGAGCGAGGACGAGCTGTTGGCGAAGGCGTTCTGCAGCATGGACATCATCGCGAGGCCCGGCAGCAGGAACTGCGTGTAGCCCACGCCGGGGTAGGCTTCCACGTGGGCGGCGAGCGCGTGCGAGAAGATCACCAGGTAGAGCAGCGCGGACACGACGGGCGCGGCCACCGTCTGGAAGCTCACCTTCCAGAAGCGCAGCACCTCCTTGCGCAGCAGCGTGGGAAATCCCGGGCTCATCGCGAGGCGGCCTCCGCGCGGGCCATGATGCGCACGAAGACGGCTTCGAGCTCGGGCTCCGCGACCTCGAGGCGCTCGAGGCGCGCGCCCGCTTCCCGGATCGCCGCCAGGGTCGTCTCGACCGCCTCCAGGCGCTCGACGGGAAGGCGCATCCAGCCGCCCTCCTCGGCCACGGCCCGGGCCGCGAGCACCGGCGGGAGCGCCCCTTCGAGCTTCACCCGCAGCGTGCGCTCGGCGAAGCCCTCGAGCAGGCGCGCCGTCTCGTCGAGCGCGACGATGCGCCCGGCCTTCATCATCGCGATGCGGCCGCACAGTCCCTGGGCTTCCTCGAGGTAATGCGTGGTGAGCAGCACCGTGCGCCCGGACGCGTTGAGCTCCTTCACGAAGGCCCACAGCGACTGGCGCAGCTCCACGTCCACGCCGGCCGTCGGCTCGTCGAGGACGATCACCGGGGGGCGGTGCACCAGCGCCTGCGCCACCATCACCCGGCGCTTCATGCCGCCGGAGAGAGACCGCATGTTGGCGCGGGCCTTGGACGCGAGGCCGAGGCGCTCGAGCAGCTCGTCGATCCAGGCCCGGTTGCGCCCCAGGCCGAAGTAGCCCGACTGGAACTCGAGGGTCTCCCTCACCGTGAAGAAGGGATCGAACACGAGTTCCTGGGGGACGATGCCCACGAGCCGGCGCGATTCGCGATAGTCCCGGACGGTATCCCGTCCGAGCACCTCCAGCGTGCCCGAATCCGGCCGGACGAGCCCGCCCAGGGCGGAAATCAGCGTGGTCTTGCCCGCGCCGTTGGGCCCGAGGAGCGCGATGAACTCGCCCTCGGCGACGTCGAGCGAGACGCCCGCCAGCGCCTCGACGGACCCGTAGCGCTTGCGGACGTCGCGGATCCCGACGGCGATGCCCACGCGCTAGGCCCGGCAGGGCTGGAGGAGCTCCGTGACGCCGTAGAGGTCGGCCAGCGAGAGCAGGTTGGCCGGGAGGTTGGCGAACTGCAGGGCCTTGCCGCGGCGTGCCGCCTCGCGCCGCCACTCGAGCAGCAACGCGACCGCGGAGGAATCGACCTCCGTGATGGCGGTGAAATCGATGGTGAGGCGGTCGGGCAGGTCCTCCCGCGCGCAGTAGGCGCGGCTTTCCTCCAGCACCCGGGGCAGGCTCTCGAAGGAGAGCGGGCCCTCGAGCGCCAGGATCTCGGCGCGCCCTTCGGCCATCACTTCTTCGGCTCGGCCTTCGCGGGGCCGGCGCCGCCACCCGCACCGCGATTGCGGTCGGCCAGCGTCTTCACCAGGCCGTCGATGCCGTTCTTCTGGATCTGGTCGTTGAAGGAACCGCGGTAGGTGGTCACGAGGGACACGCCGTCCACGATGACGTCGTAGACCTTCCAGCCCTTGTCGGTGCGCTCGACACCGTAGTCGATGGGGATGGGCTGCCCGCCGGGCTGCATGACGAGCGTCTTCACCACCGCCTCCTTGTCCTGGGGCGCGGCCTTGGCGGGCTTCACCTCGATCGTCTGGTTGCGGTACTGCGCGAGGGACGTGGAGTACGTGCGCACCAGCAATGCGCGGAACTCGCGCGTGAGGGCCTCCTTCTGCGCGTCGCTCGCCTGCTGCCAGTTGCGGCCGACCGCGAGGCGCGTCATGCGCGTGAAGTCGAAGTGCGGCAGGACCTTGGCCTCGATGAGGTCGTTCAGCTTCTTCGAGGCGGCGCCCTGCAGCTCCTTGTCCGCCTTCACGGCGGCGAGCACCTCGTCGATGGCCTTGCGCACCTGCGCGTCGGGCGCCTCGTCGGCGAACGCCGCGGGAGCGAACGCGAGCGCCGCGGCGGCGGCAGCGCGTGCGAGGAAGCGGGCGACACGGGAAATCATGGGCACTCCTGGAAATGACACGCCGGTTGGATCGGCAGGGCTCGCGCGGGTTCCCGGGCGAGGGGCTACTTCTTGCCGTCCTCCTGGGCCTTGCTGAAGAGGAACTGGCCGATCAGCCGCTCGAGCACCACGGCGGACTGGGTGATGGTGAACCGGTCGCCGTTCGCGAGCTTCTTGTCGTCGCCGCCCGCGTCGAGGCCCACGTACTGCTCGCCCAGGAGCCCCGAGGTGAGGATCGAGGCCGTGGTGTCCTTCGGGAAGGTGAAGCGCGAGTCGAGCGACAGGGTGACCGAGGCCTGGTAGCGCTCGTTGTCGAAGTGGATCTCCGACACGCGCCCCACCAGCACGCCCGAGGCCCGCACGGGCGCGCGCACCTTGAGGCCCCCGATGTTGTCGAAGCGCGCCTCGACCGCGTACGTGGTCGAGGGGCGCTCCGCGCCGAGGTTGCCGGCCTTGAGGGCGAGCACGAGCAGCGCCGCGAATCCCGCGAGCACGAAGGCGCCGAACCAGAGATCGATCGTCGTTCTTTCCATGGTGTCCGCTCGAGGTCCGGGACGGCCTAGCCGTTGCCCCGGAGCGTGAAGCCCGTGATCACGAGGTCCAGGGCGAGGATGGCGAGCGCCGAGCTCACCACGGTGCGCGTCGTGGCGCCGGAGACGCCTTCCGCGGTGGGCGGTGCGTCGAAGCCCTCGAACGTCGCGATCACCGTCACGGCGATCCCGAACACGAAGCTCTTCACGACGCCGTTGAGGACATCATACCGGAAGTCCACCGCCGCCTGCATTTGCGACCAGAAGGCGCCGTTGTCCACGCCGACGAGCACGACGCCCACCAGGTACCCGCCGAAGATGCCCATGGCCGAGAAGATGGCCGCCAGCACCGGCATCGAGATGACGCCCGCCCAGAAGCGCGGCGCGATCACGCGGGCCATCGGCGAGACGGCCATCATGTCCATGGCGGTGAGCTGCTCGGTGGCCTTCATGAGGCCGATCTCGGCGGTGATGGCCGAGCCCGCGCGCGAGGCGAAGAGCAGCGCCGAGACGACGGGCCCCAGCTCCCGCACGAGCGAGAGCGCCACCAGCACGCCGATCGACTCCTGGGCGCCGTAGCGTTGGAGCGTCTGGAAGCCCTGCAGGCCCAGCACCATGCCGACGAACAGGCCCGAGACCACGATGATGATGAGCGAGAGCACGCCGGTGAAGTAGACCTCCCGCATCACCAGGCGGAAGCGGTTGAAGCTCGTGCCGGAGGCGGCGAGCACCAGGCCGAAGAAGCGAGTCATCGCGCCCACGCGCCAGACGCCCTCGATGAAGTTGTGCCCCAGCCTCGCGAGGGCGCGGCGCGCTCGCTCAAGCATGGCCGGCCTCCGCGCGGGCGCGGTCGAGGCCCACGTCCTCGGCATAGGGCGGGGCGGGGTAGTGGAAAGGCACCGGCCCGTCGGTCTCGCCGTGGACGAACTGGTGCACCACCGGCAGGTCCGCCGCGCGGATCTGGTCGGGCGTTCCCTCGCCCACCACCCGGCCGCCGGCCACGAAATACAGGTAGTCCACGATCTGCATCGACTCGACCACGTCGTGCGTGACGACGATGGAGGTGGCGCCCAGCGCGTCGTTGAGCCGGCGGATCAGGGTGCCCACCACCGACATCGCGATGGGATCGAGCCCGGCGAAGGGCTCGTCGTACATGACCAGCATCGGGTCCATGACCACGGCCCGGGCGAGCGCCGCGCGCCGCGCCATGCCGCCCGAGAGCTCCGCGGGCATGAGGTGATGCGCGCCCCGCAGGCCGACGGCCTCGAGCTTCATGAGGACCAGGTCCCGCACCATGTCCTCGGGCAGGTCGGCGTGCTCCCGCAGCGGAAAGGCGACGTTGTCGAAGACCGACAGGTCCGTGAACAGGGCCCCGAACTGGAAGAGCATGCTCATCCGGCGGCGCATCGCGTACAGGCCCTCCCGGTCGAGGGCACAGAGGTCCTGGCCGCCCACGCGGACCGTGCCCGACGAGGGCCGGAGCTGCCCGCCGATGAGCCTGAGGAGCGTCGTCTTGCCGCAGCCGCTGCCGCCCATGATGGCCACGACCTTGCCGCGCGGCACCCGCATCGAGATGCCCTCGAGAATGGGCCGGCGGCCGTAGCCGAAGTTCACGGCGTCGATCTCGACGAGATTTTCTCCGGTCACGGAAAAGGTCGGGGCTGGCGCGGTTACGCGGGGGAAGCGCATTCTATCAGCAGGGCCCGCCGCCCCCACCGGCCGCGCGAGGCGTCCCCTATAATCGCCGCGACCCCAACGCTCCCCCGCCATGAAACCCGGCCTGCTGCTGGTCGACGACGACCCCCTGATCGCCGAGAGCCTCGCCTTCGTGCTCGAGGAGGACTACGCGCTCGCCATCGCCGGCGACCGCGAGTCGGCCGTCGCCCGCCTTCAGGAAATGCCCGAGCCGCCCCGCCTCGCGTTGATCGACCTGGGCCTGCCGCCGGCCGCGCACCTGCCCACGGAGGGCTTCAAGCTCATCGGCGACCTGCTCGGCCGCGCGCCCCAGGCGCGCATCGTCGTGCTCACGGGCCAGAACGAGGAATCCAACGCCCGGCGGGCCCGGGCCCTCGGGGCCGCGGACCTGGTGCCCAAGCCCTGCGAGCCGGCGGTGCTCAAGGCGGTGCTGCGCCGGGTGCTCGCCGCGGGCGACCTCGCGCCGGAGCCGGGCCGCGCCGAGGACGGGCGCGCGCTGGTGGGCGAAAGCCCCGCGATGCGCAAGCTGCGCAGCCAGATCGACCTCTATGCCTCGTCCGTCTTCCCGGCCCTCATCGAGGGCGAGAGCGGCAGCGGCAAGGAGCGCGTCGCCTTCGCCCTGCACCACCTGAGCCCCCGGGCCCGCGAGCCCTTCCTCGCCCTGAACTGCGCGGCCATCTCCCCGAGCCTGGTCGAGCCCACGCTCTTCGGCTACGCGAAGGGCGCGTTCACCGGCGCGGTGCAGTCCAAGGCGGGCTACTTCGAGGACGCGGCCGACGGCACGCTCTTCCTCGACGAGATCGGCGAACTGCCCGTGGACCTGCAGGCGAAGCTGCTGCGGGTGCTCGAGAACGGCGAATACCAGCGCGTGGGCGAGACCCAGACCCGCGTGAGCCGCGCGCGCATCGTGGCGGCCACCAACCGCGACCTGCGCCAGGAGATCCGCCAGGGCCGGTTCCGCGCGGATCTCTACCACCGCCTGTCGGTCTTCACGATCGGCGTGCCGCCCCTGCGCGAGCTCGGCGAGGACAAGCTGCGCCTGCTCGAGCACTACCGGCTCGTGTTCGCCGAGCGTTCCGGCAACCCGCCCTTCGAGCTCGACGAGGCCGCCCGCGGCCGCTGGCTCGCCTACGGCTTTCCGGGCAACGTGCGGGAGCTTCGCAACATCGTGATCCGCCTGTCGACCAAGTCGGCGGGCTACACGGTGAGCGCCGCGGACCTCGAGGCGGAATTCGCGCCCTCCGAGGCCCCGGTGGCCGCATCCGCACCCGCGACCGACGCCGTGGCCGCCGCCCGCGCCGCGTTCGCCGCCGGCGCGCCGTTCTCACTCGACGCCGCGCTCAAGGAGGCGGAGGGCGCGTTCCTCGACGCCGCCATCGAGGCGGCCAAGGGCAACCTCACCCAGGCCGCGAAGCTGCTCGGGCTTTCCCGCAGCACCCTCTACAGCCGCCTCGAGGCCACGGGCCGGGCCAGTGCTAAACTCGATTCCACCGACGCCGCCCGTCCCGGCGGCCGGACCTGACCGCCGAAAGCGCCGCCACCGCCATGACGATGTATCTCGAGCACTTCGGCCTTCGGGAAGCGCCGTTCCGCATCACCCCCCACACCGAGTTCTTCTTCGCCGGCGCGAACCGCGGCGCGACGCTCGAGGCGCTCGTGTACGCCATCACGGCCGGCGAGGGCCTGGTCAAGGTGACGGGCGAGGTGGGCACCGGCAAGACGATGCTCAGCCGCGTGCTGATGGAGCGCCTGCCCGAGACGGTGGTCACCCTCTATCTCGCCGTGCCGAGCCTCACGCGCGACGAGATGCTCATCGCCATCGCCTCCGAGCTGGGCATCGCCACCGACGGGGCGAGCACCACGCAACTGCTGCGCTCGCTCCAGCAGAAGCTCGTCGAATTGCACGCGGGCGGCCGCCAGGTCGTGGCCCTCATCGACGAGGCCCACGCGATGCCGCTGCCCACGCTCGAGGAGATCCGGCTGCTCTCCAACCTCGAGACGGGCACGGAGAAGCTGCTGCAGATCGTGCTCTTCGGCCAGCCGGAACTCGACGAGCACCTCGCGCTGCCGAACATGCGCCAGCTCAAGGAGCGCATCACCCACGCGTTCCTGCTCGACCCGCTGCCCGCGCGCGACATCCGCGACTACATCAATTTCCGCCTGCGCGCCGCCGGCTACCACGGCCCGGACCTCTTCGGTCCGGAGGCGCTGCGCATCATCGCCGAGGCCTCCGAGGGCCTGACGCGCCGCATCAACATCTACGCGGACAAGACGCTCCTCGCCGCCTTCGCGGCCGGCACCCACTCGGTGAGCGCCGACCACGCGCGCGCGGCGGTTTCCGACACGCAGATCGTCGTCGCCCCGAAGCCCTCCTCGCGCCCGGTGGCCCTCGCCGCGCTCGCGGGCCTCGCGGCCGGCATCGTGATCGGCTTCGGCGGCGCGCAGTTCCTCAAGCCGGATCCCGCCCCCGTCGCGATGGCGACGCCGGCGCCGGCACCCAAGGCCGATGTCGCCGTGAAGGCCGAACCCGCCCTTCCGGCGGAGTCCGCCAAGCCCGCGACGGCAGAAGTGCCGCCCGCCGCGGCGCCCGGGGATGCTTCCGTCGCCAAGGTCGATACGGCCGCGCCCGCGGCCACCCCGGTCCCTGCCACGCCGCAGCCCGCCTCGCCGAAAGGGCCCGAGGCTGTCGTCAAGGGAACGGTGACACCGGCGCCGGAGCCGGCGGCGAAACCGGCCGAAAGCGCGCCCGCCAAGGCGACGAAGCCCGAGCCCGCCGGCAAGTCCGCCACCGGCTTCACCGCGCGCATCGATGCGGGCCTCGCCCTCCTGGACGGCGCCGCGGCCGGCCGCTACGTCGTGCAGCTGATGATGACGGACGCCCGGGAGCGGGGCTATCTCGAATCCTATCTCGCCGAGGCCGGGCGGACGGTCCAGGGCGGCGACCTGATGCTCTATCCGAGCGGAAGCGCCGATTCGCCCAAGGTCGGCGTGATCTGGGGCGCCTTCGCCACCCGCCGGGAGGCCGTCCAGGCCCTGGAGGGACTGCCGGCCTCGCTGCGGCAATTCAAGCCCTATGTGCGGCCGGTGGAAGCGGTGCGCTCCGACGTGAGGCGCGGGCCCGCTTCCTGATCGCGGGCGCCCCCGCCCGTCAAGGAATTTCGGCCCGGCGGAACACCCCATATATCGTTGCGTTTCGGGGGGGAAAGGGCTATAAAGTGGCCTCAAGCGGTTTCCTACCAAAAACAAACACTTAACGCACACATCCTCATGCGCTTTCTCAGCAGCCCTTCCGCCATGCCGCTGGCCGCCGCCGCGGTCGCGCTCGCCGGCTGCGGCGCGCAGCCGATCGCGCAGAACGACAGCCACCTGCGGCGCGACACGACCCTCGCCCCGGAGGCCCGCGCGTCCATTCCGCAGCCCGTGCGCCCCGCCCCGCTGCCCCCGCCGCCCGAAGCGCGTGCCGCGGAGGTGAAGTACTCGATCATCGTCGCCGGCCAGCCCGTGCGCGACGTGCTCCTCGCCATCGCGCGCGAGACGAAGGTGAACGTCGACGTGCACCCCGGCGTGGAAGGGTCGGTCACGATCAACGCGATCGACCAGACGCTGCGCCAGATCCTCGCCCGCCTCGCGAAGCAGGTGGACATGCGCTACGAGATCGAGGGCTCGACGATCCACGTGATGCCCGACACGCCGTTCCTGCGCAACTACCGCGTGGACTACGTGAACATGGCGCGCGACACGACCGAGACGGTGTCGGTCGCGACCCAGATCCTCTCCGGCGTGGTCGGCGGCTCCGGCGGCGCCGGCGGCGGGTCGGGCCAGGGCGACAACAATTCGACGCTGCGCATCAGCAACACGTCCCGCCACCGCTTCTGGGAGACGCTCGAGCGCAACGTGAAGGACATGCTGCGCGAGACGGACAAGCTGCTTCCGGAAGGCAGCAGCGAGACGTTCGTGCAGAACCGGGGACAGGTCGGCTCGACCACCACCCAGGCGACGACCAACCGGCGCGCCAGCGGGGCCACGGGCACCGCCCAGACCACGCCGGGCCAGACCCAGACCACCCAGGCGTCCGAAACCGTCGAGCAGCGCCTCACCTTCCGCGAGGCCGCCTCCGTCATCGTGAACCCCGAGGCCGGCATCGTGTCCGTGCGCGCCACGAGCCGCCAGCACGAGCGAGTGGCCGAGTTCCTCGAGCAGGTCACGAGTTCCGCCAAGCGCCAGGTGGTCATCGAGGCCACCGTGGTGGAAGTGAACCTGAACGACAGCTACCAGTCGGGCGTCGACTGGTCCGCGGTCGCCCGCAACGGCCTGGGCTACACGCTGCGCCAGACGTTCACGCCGCCCGGCCTGTCCTCCGCGGCCAACTCCTTCTCCATCGCGTACTCGAATCCCAACGCGGCCGTGGGCGGCAACATCACGAGCGCGATCAAGATGCTCAACACCTTCGGCAACACCAAGGTGCTCTCGAGCCCGATGCTGATGGTGCTCAACAACCAGACGGCCGTGCTGCGCGTGACGGACAACCTGGTCTACTTCACCATCAAGGCGGACACCAACACCAACGCCAACGTCTCCACCACGACGTTCACGACGACGCAGAACGTGCTGCCCGTGGGCATCATCATGAACATCACGGCGCAGATCAGCGACGCCGACGTGGTGACGCTCAACGTGCGCCCGACCGTGACCGCGAAGATCGGCGAGGTGCAGGACCCGAACCCCTCCCTGCGCGGCACGCTCACCACGCCGTCCATCGAGAGCAAGATCCCCGTCACCCAGACCCGCGAGATGGAAAGCGTGCTGCGGGTGGCGAGCGGCCAGACCGCCATCCTGGGCGGCCTGATGATCGACAGCTTCACCGGTTCGCGCGGCGGCATCCCGGTGGCCTCGCGCATCCCCATCCTCGGCGATTTCGTGAGCTACCGCGACGACAAGGCCGACAAGCGCGAACTCGTGATCTTCCTCAGGCCCGTCGTGGTGCGGCAGGCGAGCGTCGATTCGGATCTCTCGGACTACCGTCGCCTGCTGCCGGGCCGCGAGTTCTTCGGCGACACGCGCACGCCCGTGCCGCAGTTCCAGGAAGGCCTCATGAAGATGGAAAAGGACGCGCGCGAAGTGCAGGTCACGCCGAACCCGGTCGTGCCCGAGCCGCCCGTGCCGGGAGCGCCGCGATGAGCCTGCTGCTCGACGCGCTCAAGCGCGCCGAACAGGAAAAGGCCGCCCGCCAGGGGCAGGACGCGCCGGCCGACGCGCCCGCGGGCGACGCCGGGGCGGCCCCCACGCCGCGCCGCACGCTGGAACTCGAGCACGTCGAGTCGCCTGCCGCGCCATCCCCGGCCCCCGCCGCCGCCGCGTCCGCTGCGAAGGCCGACCGCGCCGGCGCGAAGGCCGTCTTCGCCGCGAAGCAGCACGCGGAACCCGCGCCCGCGTCGGGCGGCGGATCCAACAAGGCCGTCCTCGCCATCGTCGTCGTCGCCGTGCTTGCCCTGCTCGGGGGTGGCGCCTACGTCTGGATGGAAATCAACGGCACGCCCTCGCCGGTCGCCAAGGCCGCGCCGCCCCGCCCCGTGAATCCCGCGCCCATCCAGAGCCTGCCGCCTGCCGGGCAACCCGCGGCGGCTGCGCCGGTGGCTGGCTCGCCGGCTGCCCCGGAAGCGAGCAAGGCCGCGCCCGAAGCCCCGAAGGCCGAAGCCCCGACTCCGGCCAAGTCGGATGCCGTCCCGCCCGTGGCCCAGCTCAAGCCGGAGAAGACGCCGGCCCCCGCCCCGAAGGCGAAGCCCCGGCCCAAGGAGGCCGAGCAGCTCGTGATGGGGCTGCTGCGCGATTCGGCCAAGGCGAAACCCGCGCCCCTCAAGCTCGACCGGACCATGGACACGCCCCGCGTGCCCAAGGACATCCTCGACGGCTACCAGGCGCTGCGCTCGGGAGACGCCGCGGCGGCCCGCACCGCCTACGAGAAGGCCGTGCGCGCCGATCCGACGAGCCTCGACGGCCACCTGGGCCTCGCCACCGCCGCCGCCCGGCAGGGCGAGCGTGCGCTCGCCACCCGCCACTACCGGCGCGCCCTCGAGCTCGATCCCAAGAACCCGTCGGCCGTCGCAGGCCTTGCCGCCCTCGCCGACTTCTCGCGACCCGAGGCCGTCGAGACGCAGATCCGCGCCGACCTCACGCGCAATCCCCAGAGCCCGGCGCTGCACTTCACGCTCGGCAACCTGTACGCCGCGCAGCAACGCTGGAACGAAGCCCAGGCCGCCTACTTCGAGGCCTACCGGCTCGACCCGGAAAGCGCCGATCTCGCCTACAACCTCGCGGTGAGCCTGGACCAGCTCGGCCAGGCCCGCCTCGCGCGGGACTTCTACCAGCGCGCCCTCGCCGCCGCCGAGCGCCAGGGCGCGCAATTCGACTCCTCGCAGGTGGCCCGCCGCATCGCGGAGCTCAAGCCCTAAGCCATGGGCCTCGTGCAAGCGCCGCTCTCCCAGGTCCCGCTGGGCCAGACGCTCCTCACCAAGGGGATCGTGAGCCAGGACCAGCTCAACATCGCGCTCACGGAGCAGAAGAAGTACAAGGCGCCCCTGGGCAAGGTGCTGGTGCAGCTGGGCTTCGTCACCGAGGCCACGATCCGGGACATCCTGTCGGAGACGCTCGGCCAGGTCTCGATCGACCTGGAGAGCACCATCGTCGACCCGGCGGCCATCGCCCTGGTGCCCAAGGACCTCGCGCGCCGCTACCACGTGCTGCCCGTCTCCTACGACGCCGAGAAGCGCTCGCTGCTCATCGCCGTGTCGGACCCGGCGAACGTCGTGGCCCTGGACCAGATCCGCGCCCTCGCCCGCGAGGACCTGCGCATCGAGCAGGTGCTCGCCCGCGAGTCCGACATCACGATCGGCATCGAGCACCATTACGGCTTCGAGCTGTCTATCGACGGCATCCTCAACGAGATCGAGACCGGCGAGATCGACTACCAGTCGCTCGCGGCGGATTTCGACGAGTACAGCCAGCCGGTGGTGCGCCTGGTGGACGCGCTGCTCAACGATGCGGTGAAGCGCGGCGCCTCGGACATCCACTTCGAGCCCGAGCAGGGGTTCCTGCGCATCCGCTACCGCATCGACGGCGTGCTGCGCCAGATCCGCTCGCTGCACAAGAACTACTGGGCCGCGATGGTGGTGCGCCTGAAGGTGATGAGCGGCATGAACATCGCCGAGACGCGCG
>ERZ761602.3498-NODE-3498-length-22083-cov-12.384601_pt1 | contig 22083 bp, 21 predicted proteins | sample MGYA00512165_ERZ761602 | MGnify/ENA primary metagenome ERZ761602 (study PRJEB28899, sample SAMN02445085) | bioreactor sludge metagenome | biome: EBPR sludge; isolation source: Thorneside wastewater treatment plant | place: Australia: Brisbane, Thorneside...
CCAATCGTCCCTACATTGACATGCGGCTTGCTGCGCTCAAACTTTTCTTTGGACATCCAGGCACTCCCCTACAACGCTTAGGGCCAGAGATTCAAACTAACTTTCGCCTCAATTGGGCGATTATTTGTATCGCATCAATTCTGGAGCCCATAACCAGATTTGAACTGGTGACCTCATCCTTACCAAGGATGCGCTCTACCGGCTGAGCTATATGGGCAAAAATCTTTTACTTATTAATATAGTAACGGCTATGGAGCGGGTGATGGGAATCGAACCCACACCATCAGCTTGGAAGGCTGAGGTTCTACCATTGAACTACACCCGCCTTTGCCACACTGTCTATCGGGATCTTGGTTGAGACCGACAGCAATGCTCCAAAATTCGCTGGTTTTAACTTACAGCGATGGTGGAGGGGGAAGGATTCGAACCTTCGAAGGCTGAGCCAACAGATTTACAGTCTGCCCCCTTTGACCGCTCGGGAACCCCTCCGAAAACAGAGCTATGTATTCTGCTGTTCGTGGGTGTGCTTGTCAACTATCAAAGAAAGAAAAAGTTTCTATTGATTAGAACGAATGGCTAAGTAAGTAAAGCCGGCCAGATAATTGTCGAGTAATGAACCAGTAACTTCTTGAATTGACCGGCCTCCGGCTATCTCCAGTTTCTGGTCGAAACCTAGTATACAAATGCCATGAACTCCACTCCATAACGCGCGGGCGGCCAAGGCGACTTCCTCTGGTTGCCGTCGAGGGCAGAGTAAGGTTAATTGTTGTTGCACCAGCTCGAACATCCGTGTCACTTTTTCCGTGAAGGAGTCTGGCACAGTTTGCCCTTTCGGCAGCCGGTGTTGATAAACTGCAAGCCAGCGATGCGTTTGAGTTAAGGCAAAGGTAATGTAAGTTTGAGCTAGTGCGCGGATCGCTGTGGCAGCTGACAATTGACCGGCGACGGATGCGGCTAGCATTTCATATAGCTGATCCAGCGTCCGTTCATTCATCTGTACGATAAGATCGTCAATGCTGTTAAAGACCATGTACAGACTGCCGACCGTGTAGCCGATGCGGTTAACCACCTTGCGTGCACTCAAACCGGTTAGGCCATGCGCCTTGACTAAATCCTCAGCCGCTTGCAACGCAATTTCCCGCAGTTCTTCACGCGTGTGCGTATTGCGCCTACCCATAAGGCAGATTTCCTATGATGTGTTCTGTCGCTAGGTACGATAACGCGACCAGAAACCGCCTAGGCCAGGGTAAAAGATTCGCAGATCCGCCTGAGCTTGGGCTTCTTGCATGGCTTGACGGATCATGGCGATGTTAAGCTGGGCGCGCTGTTTAAGAATATCTGTTTTGATTTTAGCCAGCTCGTCAGGACTCGCTAGTAATTCCTGCTCAATGGATAAGCGCTGCTGGTTGTATTGCTGGCGCAAGCCGGCGATCGCCGCAGGATTGACGCCTTGCCGGGGATCATAACGGAATTGCGCTTCCAGTGTTTGACGCCAGGCTAACAGGGCGCTCATACGCTGGTGACCGAGCCGTTGACCGAAACCTGGGACATTACAGATGGCTGCGGCGGTGACATCAGCGGCAGTTTCGATTCCGTAAGATTCCAGCGCAATCCGGTCGGTGGTACGGATACCAGGAATCTGTGCAGCGTCAATGAAATGATTTTCCAGGAAAACCTGGAGTTGAATCTGGCGCTGATCGGTTTCCAGCCGTCGCAAATCCCGCTGCAAATCTTCGGGCAACTGGCAATAGCGGTTGCGCAAGGCATACAGGCTCTGCAGAGCCGTGCTAAACGGTTGTTCGCTAGCGCGTTGTTGCCAGGCAATATGGAGATCGGCTAATTCCCGGCGGGCGGCCAATAAGGCCAGCCGGCGACGCTGGTATTCGCGGCGGATCGCATTGTTCCTCAGCAGCGACCATAAGGCCGCTGCCAGCGGTAACCACAGCCAGCTCAAGCGAGGACGAATCAGAACCGCTACTAAAGTTACACTGGCGATGGCGGCGGTCTTGACCTGATTGGCCCGCTGGACGCGTTGCAAAGCTTCCGGTAACGGGGTTGGTGTAATTGGCATCGGTGGATCGGGATGGGGTATGGCTTCAACAGTAGGCGGTGCGATGGCTAGAATACGGCTCCAGACCCGGTCAAGGTCGAAATCACGATGGCGTATGGGTGGTAAGCTGACCGGTGATAGCCGTGGAGTTGCGAAGAATACAGCGCCACTGGCCTGTTCCAGCTCACACCACGGACAGGCAGGCAATGCCCGGGAGTATTTGTGCAGCGTGTTCCGCCCGCAGAACCGCAGTTCCCGGTTCATCTGTTCCAAGGCCAACAGCCATTCCCGTGGTTTGGGGCGGCTTTGTCCAACCGCGAGAGGCACGAAGGCCCGCTCAAATAGATCGGCAACGGGACGGGGTAGGGCAACAAATGGCAGGGTGTGCGGCGGTGGCTCCATCAGCCAGGCAGCGGCGTGAGGACCAAAGGCAAAGCGATATTCCTTGATAGCACGCTCGATGGGCATATCCCCCCACCCTTGGTAACGGCCCGCAAAGGGGTGGCGGCCCATAAATAATAAATGGAAGCAGAGCAGTGCCAGACCAAAGGCATCATGGTCAGGACTGCGGCGCAAGCCATGAAAACGCCGGCCTTGCAGCTCCGGTGCAGTGAATTGCGGGACGCCGACATTACAGAGAAACAGGCGGTCACCGGCGGTGATTTGGAAGGAGTCACAATCAATCAATTTGACCAATGCCTGGGCCGAAACCACCGCATTGCCTGGATTAACGTCCCCGATAACATGGCCTCGGGCGTGAACTGCTTCGAAGGCGCTAGCCAGGTTGCGAGCTGTATGGATCAGAAACGACCAGTCAGCGTGAGGAAAGGCGCGTTTACGGTGAGATGGTCCATAGAGGCTATGGATTTCCTGGTATCCGTTCACCCGGGGCATGATGAAGCCTTGGACCGGACCTTCGGGCTTAGCGCGCAGCACGTCCACTGGCCAAGCAGCGATATCCAAAAGGGCAGGATGGGCCTGACGGGCCATGCTCTCTAATTTGAGCGCTTTGTCGGGATGGGCCGGTTGGTGATAGATTTTAGCGACAAAGCTGGGCCGGCCCGTGATTTCATGCACCGCACCTTCCCCGCCCCGCCCCAGCGCTTGTCCCAGTTCGACTGGATGGCCAGCACCACTATACAGCTTCGTCACCGGCATCTTCTTGAAGCCCGGTTGTGGGCATACACGCTCTTTCTGCTTGCGTCGCTGAAGCTGTTTCCGGTGCAGTCACGCGGCTGGCTAGAATCAGTGTCTTGTCATCGTGAGTACGCTGATTGACTGCTGGGCTGTCTAGGAATTGTTCCAGAGCATCAGTCAGCGCCATTGGACAGCCGTCTTCAGGATAGCTGCGCAGGCCCTGAAACATCGGGCGGAAGAACGGTTCATGGGCCTGCCGGCTTTGATAATGCAACGCCAGCGGTTGCAGACCATCGGTCAGCAGGGCAATTTCGGTAATGGATTCAGTAAGTACTGTGCATTCGAGGCGGTTTGTAGCGTTCGGATCGGTCACAAACCAAGTTTCGTTGGGGTATTGGCCGCTCTGCGGCCAGAACACCGGCCGGTAGCTATCTTCAGTTCCAATAATGATCGCGCCATCGCCGATCTGTAGGAACAATGCCCGGTTGCGCGCTACGATCGCGCCCAATAGAGTGCAAGCAAATTCCCGGACCGGCAGGCCGGTATCCATTGCCTGTTGCGCTAGGGTTTCTTGAATAGTGTGCAGCCAGGATGCGGCAATGGCTGGTTGCCAGTCTTCGTCCGTCGCTGTGGCCAGCCAGCTTGCGCATTCAGCCAGCAATGCTTGGCAGGCTTGTTCTGCGCCTGTGCGTGACTGGATCGCGCTGCCAGCGCCGTCGGCGGCGATCAATACCAGGACCGGGCTGTCATCCAGCCTCTCCACTTGGTGGACGGCGCAGGCGTCCTGGCATTCGAGGCCGCTGGTTTGATGAGCAACACCCGGAATGCTGGCTTGAACGGTGCGCCAAGCCCCGTGATGGTTCACACCGAGGCCCAGCCGTCGGGGGTCGCCGGGTTGCTCAACGGTACCTCAGTCCCAGGCACTGAGCGTGATACCGAGCGCATCGAATTAGACAACCACTGGAACAGTTCCCGGAAGCGCAGACCTTTCAGCCGCAGTGGCTGGCGCAAGGAAATATGTTGCAGGATGTCCAGATTGGCGCCCTCGACACCCACGGTGAAAAAGGCAAAAGCGCGGCTTTCCTCGCCCTTATGCACCTCGCTAGCAGCGGTTTTCCATTCGTCAGTGGGGCTGCCGTCGGTGATCAGGAAGATCCAGGGCCGGAAGAAAGGGATGCCATTTTCGCGGTACAGTGCTTTGCGTTGATTGAGGAGTTCCAACCCGCGCAGAATGGCCATGCCCATCGGTGTATCCTTTTGCGCGGCCAGTTCCGGCGGGGTAAATTGTTCGGCGGTCTGAAAGTCGTTGACCACTTCGACCGGGCCAAAGCTGACGATGGCGATCTCAACCCGCTTCGCAGCCAGGCTGTCGGTGGTCAATTCTTCCTTGAACATGGCAAGTCCTTGGTTAAGCTCGGCAATCGGCTGGCCGTTCATTGACCAGGAATTGTCCAGTAGCAGTACACAGGGGCAGCGGGGTTCCGGGTTGTCGGCAAATTCGGCGATGCTGAAATCGACGTTGAAGGGGGTCTGCCGGGAAAGTTCGGGTTCGTTCATGTGAATGACTAAGTTACCAATAGAGCGGATAGTTTTTGACGGTAGAAAACCGTACTAGGCCAGTTTCAGGTAAGGTGGATTTGCTATAACCACCGATCCGAGGACAGACCCAATACAGCTGCTTAAGAGTGTACTGATGAATCTAAAATGGGGCCAACCATTACAACAGCGTTTGGGTGAAGTACTGATGCGTTTGATCGCCCCGAGCCGGGAGGCGTTCCGTGATTTGCGCTGCTACAGGATGCTTTTATGGGGGAGATGTTCCGCCAGTGGCTTTAGCGCGAGGAGGTGGACTGGGCGGACTTGAATGTGGCTGCGATTCAAGTACCGTGTTTTAGTCTGTGACCCGCCGTTGGGGAAGTTCCACGGAATCGGCGGGTTACACTGTGCTAACTCGCGCTACCGCCCTGCGCGCTGGAGCGCAGCGGAAGGATAAGCGGTCGGGTTAAAGCCCTCTTTCTAATAATTTTCGCCGAATCTCAGGAAATTTTGCAGCAATGGCGGCTATCCCTGTCGTACACGAAGAGACAAGTGCAGGAATAACAGGGGTAGATGCGAAGAACGTCACATCAAGAGCAATGCCTGCTGCACCGGCAATACCGGGTGCGATGTCCTCTACTTTGATCGAATACCGGGCAGCTTGAAGTTCCGCTACCACCTAATTGCTAAAGGTATCAAATGCACTTTAATTCCGTTTCCACATCAAAAATAAAATAATTACACTCCAACAGAAAAGGTATGGCAATAAGACGATGAGCGAGCGGTGGTGAGTGTCTGGAGCAGGCCAAAGCCTGTTTGGCGAAGGTGCGGACGGTCGAGGAATTGAGACAAGCGCAAGCCGTGGTGTTGCCTCTGGAGTTGGGCTTGCCGCTGGAGCAAACGGTGCAAGCGATTGATGTGTCAATGGGTTGGGCCTGTCAACTCCGAACGCGCTTTGTCCACGCCAGCGGCGTTCCGGAGGGCGGTCCGGTGAGGAGAGGCGGACGCCGGGTACGAGAACATGGCACGCGACGAGGAAACGGCCTTTCCGGCCCCGTTCTTCGAGAAAGCCAAGGTGGGCGGTATCCTGGTGATCGGCGAGATCAAATGAGCGCTGGATACCCGCCTGGAGCGCACCGTTGCACTGGCCTCTGCCGGCGATCTGTTGCATCGTCACGACTGGCGTAAGCGGGCTCCAGACAAGCAACATCCCAAAGCCCATGTGGCTGCTGCAAGAGAACTGGAAAAAACTCCCCAGCGTCCTCGCAGAAATCGACTACCCGTGGTCAATGAAGGAACCATCCGGCTGATGTTTCAGGGCGAGGCGCGCTTCGGACGCATCACGGATACCCGGCGTTGCTGGTGTCCCAAGCCGGTTCGGCCCCTGTGCCAAGCCAGGATCGTGCAAGAATACTGGAGCGCCGTATCAATCAAATGCTTGCGCGAGTGCGCGAGGAAGATGAACAGGCTGGGCCAGCTGGTTTGGCCGCCGCGACAAATGCGCTCTTGCGCGCCTATCGCGGCCTGTTTCTGGGCCAGGACGCCGAACCTTGGGCGATCCAAGCCCGCGATCGCTTGCATGGCCGCTATCTGAAGAGTTTAAAGAAACTCGGGGACTATTGGGAAAAGCAAGAGAACTGGGAGGTCGCCCAGGCGTGTTATGAACGGAGCATGGAAGTGGACATCGCCTTAGCACGTTGCGCTTAGGACTTGAGGCGTTGTCATGATCAGTCCGCCGGTTGGATGATGCCCAGTTTTCGCAACGGAACCGCCCGCTGCCCGGCGGGCTGTCATCCGGCTATCCTACCAGCCGTAATCCCGGCGGCAGTGCCTCGCCGAAGACCCTTCCGGTATCGACTTCATCGAGATCCACCACTTCCTCGATCATATGCAGCCAGGAAGCGGGGGCTTTTGCTGCCCGCAACCGCTGAATCACTTGCGTTCGCAACGTCTCGTTCAAATCCCGTTCCCGGTCGCCGCTGAGCCGTGTGAGCAAGGTCGCGGCAAACGCCGCTGGGGTCACAATTTTCCAGTCCAACGCCATCACGCGATCCAGCCATTCCTCGGCCACAGTGGCTGGCACCACGTCATGGGCGCTGCCATAGGCGGGAATGCGGGTGCCCAGCCGGCCAACGGCCCACCAGAGTTGAGGTGATTCTCCTTTACGCGTCAGCCGCTTGAGTAGCAATTGACCCAGCTCGGCCTTGCGCGCCGCCGGTAAACGCTCTAGCACCGCCGCCAGGCGTGCCATATCCTCTATGCCCGGTTGTTTGTCTTTAACCGCTTTACCGGTCAGGGGACGCAAGCCTGCTAGCAATGCTTTGCCTAACTGCGCCTGCGCTGCTGCGTCCAGTCCACCGGCCACCCGCCGCCACAGGGTCCACCATTCCGACCCGTTCTGCGCATCACGAACGTATTGCACTCCTGATTCATAGAGTGTCCACAATTGTTCGGCCCGCCACTCATCCAGTGGATAACCAAAGCCAGGACGCAAGCAATAGCCGGTCAGGTTGAACCAGAGCCGTTCATGATCCGTTGAACGCCGCCGCCGCCGCGCCCCAGCCCAAAGCACATTAAACAGTTCACGCAGCAGCGGCGTCTCCCACGTCTCACGCTTGCCGAGCAGCCGTTCCAACTCGTTGCGTAGTCCTTTGATGGCCTTCTGCTCCACATCCGGCGCACGGGAGCCGTAGAACCGTTCCAGCAGCGCCGCCGCTTCGGGAAAACGTGGATGCAAGCGCGCTAGAGTGGCTGTGTCGCTGCCACGTAATTGAAAGGCCAGCTGCCAGCGTCCTTGGTTGACGCTTACTTCAGAGAGTGGTGAGGAGGGCTTCACCGCGACGCAATCCACCTCCAGCGTCCCGATTTCAGTCAGTTGCGCGATCAGTTGCACGGGCACTTCACCGGCAATCTCGCTTTCAATGACGGTGGCGACCGGTGGCAGAGGAATCAATCCCTCGACATCCAATGCCACGGCTTCGCCGGGCCGATGAAGAGCATCGCCGGTGGAGGACATTAAATGAAACTGTACCGGTGCGCCCAATCGCAGGGAAAAAGTTTGCTCTAGCCGGATTTCCCGTCCTTCCTCGGTGCCCCGTGGTAGCAGACAGACACCCTGTTTCCGGTCACGGCCACTGTCCACCGCCAGGAAATAACTGCGCGCCGAACCACCGCCAATTCTCAGACCGCGGCCCCGGCGCGCTAATCCATAGGCCACCGCGCCGCGTGCAACTGCCACATCCGGCTCCGGATTATCCAGCTGCAACAGGGATGCGCCGCGCCACCGGTGCAGAATCTCCAGCAACCGCTCGACCAGGATGGCGCCATGGAACACGCCGCCATTGAGCAATACGGCGTCTGGCATCGGCAGACCCGCAACGGGCGCTTGCGCACCCAAGGCCCGGCGCGACGCCTCGGCATGGCCGCTTAGAAATGCGGCCAGATGACGGCTGATGGCCGCATCCGCTGCATAAGGCAAGCCAAATTCGATGACCGCCGCGCGACGGCCTTGCGGTCGTTCATCCATGCCAACGGCTGGCATGAAGCCATCCACCAGCAGCGCTTGCACTTCATCGCGGCTTAGTTCTGCGGAACGCGCGCCCCCGATCAGCCGGGCGCCGCCGCCCAATACCGTCACGGTCACTCGCTCAGGCGCGTCCGCTGCTAGCAGCCGTTCCTTGGCTCTCCGGCATTGCTGCAAGAGCTGGGAGAGTTCGCCGGCGTTCAACCGCCCGCCGCCGAGCCGAGCCTCGACCGTGCGCGCCAGGGTCAGATCCATGTTATCGCCGCCCAGCATCAAATGGTCGCCAACCCCGATGCGGGTCAGTTGCGGACCGGCTTCTCCTGCTTCGATCTGAATCAGCGTCAGATCGGTGGTGCCGCCGCCCACATCACATACCAGCAGCAATCGCGATTCACCGAGAGCGGTTGCCACTTCATTTCGATGGCGGTGCAGCCAGTCATAACAAGCGGCTTGCGGCTCTTCCAGTAAACGCAGTTGCGGCAAACCTGCCAGCCGCGCCGCTTCCACGGTTAATGCCCGTGCTGCTTCGTCGAATGAAGCCGGCACGGTCAACACCAGTTCCTGCCGCTCCAGGGGTTGGCGGGGAAAGTGGTGATTCCAGGCCAAGCGGAGGTGGGCCAGTGTGCTGGCGCTGGCGGCCAGGGGTGAGACCTTGGCAATCTCCACCGGTGCGCCCCAGGGCAGAATCGGCGCGGTGCGGTCTACCCCGGCATGGGACAGCCAGCTTTTCGCACTGGCCACCAACCGGCCCGGTGTTCGCGAACCGCGTTCCCTCGCCAATTCGCCCACAATAACGTTGGCAACGTTGCCGGGATCGGTGAATGCCCAGGGAAGTTGCACATCCGCCGCCACCAGTTCACCCTCGGCCGGGTGATAGCGCATGGAAGGCAGCAGGGGTCGCGCCGCTACTGCGCCGGGGGCGATCAACTGCTCAATGGCGAATGCGTGGATCTTAGCCGGGCTACGGAGATCGGCGTAAGCAACGGCGGTATGGGTTGTGCCGAGATCAATGCCCGCCAGATAGCGGGGTGTGTCTGATCGAGCGATGGCTTAATTCTCCCCGCGCACGTCGAACTCAACCTTCCAGGTTTCTGTGCCGGTGCGTGACACGGCTTCCAGACGCAGCGTACCGACCTCGGTCACGGCGGCATGCAGACGCACCGGCACCACTTCACCCGGCTGCCGGTCCTCGGCAGGCAGATTGGCTTCGATTTCTTCGAGTTCCTCAAGCTCTTCCGGCGCCCACTGCTCCAGCACCGTACCAACTTGATCAACGCGCCGCACGGATGAGCCAAAGAAACGGAAGCGCACGGGCTCGCCGACCACGAGCCCAACCTCCTGCGGCGGCAGTTCAGCTTGCGTCCCTTCTTCCATCCCGAACGGAGCAATACATAACCCCTGGATCGGTGGTTCCATTCCCGGTACCGCTGGCATGGCGCTCTCGACACCGACATAATAGGATTTGGCGGTGCCACCGCGAATCCGCACCCCGCGCCCGCGCCGCACATAACCGTAATAGGCCGCACCGCGTGCCACCGCTAGATCGAGATCCGCACCTTCCAGCAGCCGCGCGGGCGGCGCGCCCTCAGCGGTTAACCAATTGTTGAGCAAGCCCAGCGTCCGGTCCAGTAGCGAGTGCGCTTTGAAGACACCGCCGTTGAATAAGACGGCGGTTGGATGCAGGAAGCTGGCGTTTTCCGGCAAGCGATTCTCAAACCCGGCTAAATTGCGGGTCGCTTCGACCTGCCGGCCCAAGAAGGCTGCCAGATGACGAGGCATGGCGGCATCCTGAGCATAGGGTAGGCCGAGCTTGGTGAGCGCCGCCCGCGCCCGGGTTGCAGGTCGCGCCGACGCCTCCACGGCCGGGAAGAATCCTTCTATCAGAATCCGGGCGACCTCGTCGCGGGTCAATTCAGTGCGCAAGGTGCCGCCGATCAACCGGGAACCACGGCTGGGTACCACCACTGGCACGGCCTCAACGCTGGCGTCGCTGAGTAAAATCTCCTTTGCCGAACGGCAGCCATGGGTCAGACCCTGCAACTGCCAGGGATCGAGTTGCGTTCCTTGTCCGGCCAGCTTAGCGCGGACAGCATGCGCCAGGGCCAAATCCATGTTATCCCCGCCCAGTAGAATATGATCGCCGACCGCCACCCGCACCAGTTCCAGGGAACCGTCACGCTCGGTGACCGCGATCAACGAGAGATCCGTGGTGCCGCCACCCAGGTCAATCACCAGAATAATATCGCCCAATCGTACCTGTTTGCGCCATTGACCCCGGGTGGCCAGAATCCAGTGGTACAGCGCCGCCTGTGGTTCTTCCAGCAGGACGAGATGGTTGCCCAGGCCGACTGCCGCTGCCGCCTCGGCAGTCAGTTCACGGGCAGCCGGATCGAAGGACGCAGGTACGGTCAACACGACATCTTGTTCTGCCATCAGCGCGTCGGGATGGCGTAGATTCCAGGCGGTGCGCAGATGCTCCAGATAGCGCATCGAGGCTTGCAGCGGCGACACCCGTTGTACTTCCTCGGGCGCTTCCACGGGCAGAATGGCCGCGCGCCGGTCGACGCCAGGATGGCATAACCAGCTCTTGGCACTGGCTACGAGCCGGATCGGGGTGCGGCTGCCCATGTTGCGGGCCAGCTCGCCGACGACGAACGGGGGTTGCTCCCCCCACGGCAGAGTACGATCCTCTGCACGTAGTTCATCGGGATGCGGTAGATACAGGAACGATGGTAATAGCGGCCGCTCTTCAACCGCACCGGGTGCTGTGAGCTGCGGGATCATTTCGATCCAGTCGACGACCTCATCCAAGTCGCTGGCTTGCAGATCCACCGCCGCCAGTACGCAGTGCGTTGTCCCCAGATCGATGCCAATGGCGAAACGCGCCTCGCTCATAGCTCTACCTCCGCCGGAGCCAATACTTGAACATTATGACCTTCCGCCAATTTCGGAAGTTTGATCTCAGTCACCCGCCAGCCGCGGTGCATCAAGGTTCCAGTGAACGGGGGTTGACCGACCACGTTGCCGGTCAAGCGTACTGCGGTCGCATCGAAGCCGGCCGGCAAGGTCAACCGGATACCCTCAGCTTCGTCGCGCACCGGCGCGATTTGGAGATGATCGCGGATTACCTTACGGCAGCCTTCATGCACTACACGCGCCGCGCCACCAATCTCGGCATCGGAATAGGTGGTGACGTTTTCTTCCAGAAAGTCCACGAACCGTCCTTCCTGTTGCAGGAGCGCCAGTAGTTGGAGAGCGGACTCTGGGAGCGTATCGCGCAGCGTTGGTTTGGGTTGGCCAGCGCCGCTTGATCCTGTGGGTACCGATTCACCCTGCTCCAGCCGCGCCACGCTGCTGGCAAATTCGTGATCAACCAGCATCCGCCAGGCTGCGCGCAACGCCAGTACCAGCCGGGAAAGAAAACTTGAGTGTGAAGCATTCATGAAACAAACTCCTTAAATCGAACCGGTTTATGCGGTATCCTACCATGTGCCGGCGAGAAGCCTCGCTCATGGCGATAAAACCACCATTGTTGGCGCCAGATTTCTAGGATCAGATTGGCGTACACTATTGTGATTAGCTAAATTTAAAGGTAAAGGGCAACGTGGATCGGCCCTGATTTTTATCTCTGTCCCCCGGATTACACCGATACGTGAAGCAGATATACCCGATCATCCCAGGAGTGGCAGCATGGCCCGCATACTGATTGTCGACGACTCGCCGACCCAAACGTTGAGTCTCGCCAAAATCCTTAAAAAGCATGGGCACGAAATCATAACGGCGACCGATGGCGCGCAGGGTGTTGAGGTCGCTAAGGCTGAACTGCCGGATCTCGTCTTGATGGATGTGGTCATGCCCAAGATTAATGGCTTCCAGGCAACCCGGCAGATTACCAAGAATCCATCAACTAGCCATATTCCAGTGATCATTGTGACCACCAAGGACCAGGAAACCGATAAAATTTGGGGCGCACGGCAAGGCGCCAAAAGTTATGTCATCAAGCCAGTGGAGGAAGCGACTTTGATCGAAATGGTTAATCAGTTTCTTCCCAAATAGGCTGCGGATAGTCTGGATAACGGCGCTGGAACTCTTCTAAACTGGCTCGCGCTTCTGCGATCCGGCCCTGGCGACGCAGCTTGGCGATATGCGCCAGCCATTCTTTTGGTGGACGATCGACCGCTTGGCGTTCGGGTTTGGCCTCTTCGTCTCTCATCGCTGGCGCTATCTGGAGGATATCTTGTCTGTGCTGTTCCTCGGCAATAGGCGCCTTTTTTTCCTGCATGGACGATGCGGCAGACGATGGCGGCGCCATCCGCATCATGCGAATAGCCGGCGCAGCGGGTGATGCGGGAGCAAGGGAAGATGTTGCTGAGGACGAACCTTGATGAGCGGATTCCGCCGTGCGCTGGCCAGCGGGCGCAGTATCCGCTTTAGCGGCAGGTTCTGCCAGGGACGATGGAGACTCCATCGGCATCTGCGGGCGTGGCGCCCATTCGCCAGTTTCCCGCGCCAGCCGCACGATACCCGCCGCCATAATGACGGTGGCCGCCAGCGCCACCGGCATCGCCCAAAATCGAACGCTTCGCCGCCGGGAATAAGGTGTCGCTGGCGTTGGCTGCGGCGGTGCAACTGCCCTATGCGCTGCCGTTAGGATGCGTTCATCGAGCCAGGCAGGGGGTTCGATATCGTGGGTTGCCTGATAGAGGATGGACAAGGTCTCATCATGGGATTCCCAATCACGCAGATTCTTCATAGCGCCCCTCCCAGGCCACGCCGCAGGCGGGCCAGTGCATAGCGCAAGCGGCTCTTGACGGTTTCCCGGCCCGTTCCAGTGACCTGGGCAATCTCTTCCAGTGACAGCCCAGCCTCTTCCTTGAGCAGCACTGCCTCGCGCTGGGCTTCTGGCAGCTCAGCCAGCAATACTAACAGGCGTTCCGCCTGGCGGCGGCGATCATCCTGGTGCTCCGGCTGCTCCTCTAGCGGCGCTGGAACGTCGACCCATTCTGGGCAATCCCCGGCATAGGACACGGGTAAGCCTCGGTTGCTGGCACGGTAATAGTCGATCAGCCGGTTATGGGCGATTCGATAAAGCCAGGTCATGAACCGGGCCTGCACAGTGTAGCCGGTGCGGGCCGCGATCAGCTTCAGCCAGACATCTTGAAATAGTTCTTCGGCGGTTGCCGGCTGGCCGCATTGGCGGAGAAGATAGCGGTATAGCGGTCCTTTATGACGGGCATACAGCCGGGTAAAGGCGCTCGCGTCGCCTTCCCGGTAGCGAAGCATAAGGAGCTCATCGGCATCCTCGTCTATCGGTATGAGCAAGTTGTTCTGGGATCGACACATGCATAGGCGGCTTCGTTTGGTTTCTGCTGATCTGCCGGAGATTCAACGGGACGTCAGGGTAGCAGCGGTTTCCCTCCGGTGAGCCGCTGAGCAAAATTAACCAGCATGGCGGCAGTAGCGCCCCAGATAAAACGGTTTTCATAAGGGATGACATAATACTGGCGCTGCTGGCCTTTGTAGAGCATGCTGCGGTGTTCGTGATGACGTGAATCGAGAATAAACTCCAGCGGCACCTCAAAAGCCTCTGCGACCTCAAAATCATCCAGGGCCAGTTCAAATGGTGGTGTTATGAACCCGACGACCGGCGTGACCAGAAAGCCAGTCACTGTTTGATACAGATCGAGAAAGCCGGCGATTTCTACAACATGCTGGCGATGCAAACCAATTTCTTCCTCGGCCTCTCGTAGCGCTGTTTCCACAGGGCTGGCATCTTCTTCCTCAGTCCGGCCACCGGGAAAGCTAATCTGTCCGGCGTGATGTTCCAGATGATCGGTGCGCTGAGTCAGCAGTACCGTATAGCCCTCGGTGCGCTCGACTAGAGGCACCAGCACCGCTGCTGGCATCAGCGCTCGTTCTTCGCGCTCCATGCCAGCGACAGCGTGGTCGCCCGTGATGATTTCCACCTGATGTGTGGAATGCAGGCAGCGGCGCACCCGGTCACGCATCTCCATGTGATTCAAACCGTCCTCACATCGATGTTAAATAACCGGCTGTAGTTGGCGGTGGTTATCGCGGCGATCTGTTCTAACGGCTCGCCGCGCAGATCGGCTACGAATTCCGCAACATGCCTGACCCAGGCAGGGTGGTTAGGTTTGCCTCGGCAGGGAACCGGCGCCAGGTAGGGGGAATCAGTTTCTATCAATAACCGGTTAGCCGGCATCCGCCGCGCTGCATCCTGAATGGGCTTGGCATTCTTGAAGGTGACGATGCCGGAAAACGAGATGTAGAAATTCAGTTCCAATGCCCGCACCGCCATGTCCCAGTCCTCGGTGAAACAGTGCAGCACGCCCCCCACTTCATCTGCTCCTTCATCCGCCATGATGCGCAAGGTATCTTCACGAGCGTCGCGGGTATGGACGATCAGGGGTTTACGCAACTCGCGGGCAGCGGCGATATGGGTGCGAAACCACGCCTGTTGCCGTTTCTTGCTGTCATGACCATAGTGGTAATCCAGACCGGTTTCGCCAATCGCGACCACGCGAGCTTTACTGCCTAGCGCCGTCAATTCTGCCACGGTGAGTTCCCGGTTGCCTTCCTCGCTGGGGTGTACTCCTACCGACAGGGCAATTTGCGGATATGGCTCAGTCAACCCGGCTAAGCGTGGCCAGCTCTCCAGATCGGTGGCGACGCTCAACAGGTGTGTGACTCCATTTGCCATAGCGGCTTCCAAAACGCCCGGCAGACTGCCGCCGAATTGGGCGAGGTCAAGCCGATCCAAATGACAGTGGGAGTCAACCAGCATCAGGCATCATCCTTTACATCGTATTGGTAGACTGCTCAATCCGGGTGTAACCGGCTAACAGTGTTTCAATTTTTTTCCGGAGCCGTTCCCCATCCGTGCCGCCAAACTGGATGCCAACCCCGATTTGCCGCCCGCCCGGTGTCGTCCGGTAATTGATCCAGATCACTTTGCCAGTAATAGCAAACCGTTCCGGATCTTCGAGCAAAGTCAGTAAAAGGAAGACTTCATCACCCAGTTCGAAGGTTTTTTCGGTGGGAATGAAAACCCCGCCCCCCTTGATAAAGGGCATGTAATTGGCCTGCAGCATCACCTTGTCCTTGATTGCAAGGGAGATGACGCCTTGTCGTGGACCTGCCATAGGTTCAGCCTTGTATGCGCTTGTTCACAAAAATATTCGATTCATCATTCGCCGGGCTGCCACTGAAAAAGACTTCCAGAAGCAACTGCGTATTGGTTTGGGTCAGCACGCATAGAGCATGCAAGTGAATGGCCGCGTCCAGACGCTCGAACAGTCTCAATGGGGATTGTTGGGCCATCCAATCCCGCAATACAGGCCGTAAATCAGGGTTATTCAAATGGGTAGAATCAGGACTCATCTTAAGCCGAATTAGATCAGTATGCCAACTGATCAGCCAGCGTAAATTTTCCGCCAAATCGCCTTGTACCCAGGTTTCTGCGGCCTGGATTGGATCGATCTGGCCAACAATGACCTGTTCATAGCTGCCCATCAATTCCTGGCGGCGGTGCCAGCGCTCTTCGCCGGCATAGGCCAAAGCTGCTAAGGGGGCTCCGCTCGCTACATTAAGTAATGCTGCCGGTTCCAATTTGCCAGATAACCGTGATGCCAGCCAAGGCACTGCAACCTTGGGGGAGGGCGGTTTGAAACGGATGACCTGACAGCGGCTGCGCACGGTGGCAGGCAATCGGGCAGGCTGGGCAGTGACCAGCAGCAATAGACTATTAGCGGGTGGTTCTTCCAGCGTTTTCAGCAAGCTGTTAGCTGCATTCGTATGCAACCGGTCAGCCGGTTCCAGTAGTACGATCTTATAGCCACCGTATTGAGAAGTGTAACCAAGAAAGACGCAAAAATCACGAATCTGATCAATTTTGATTACGCTACTCTTTTTTTTGGGTGAACTATGCTCAATGCCCTTATGTTCTTCTTCTGGGCGGATCACCGTGTAATCAGGATGGCTGCCTGCTTGGAACAGATGACATGCGCGACAATGGCTGCAAGCATTACCCTGAGCGTCAGGTGATTCGCACAGTAGCCCTTGCGCTAGCCGGCGAGCGAAGACGCCTTTGCCCAGTCCCGCAGGCCCGGTCAATAACAGGGCGTGTGGCAGCCGTCCAGCGGCCTGACGCTGTTGGAGTTGCCGCCATAGGTCTTCGTGCCAGGGCAGTGGTTCACCACTCATCAAGGAACACTCTTCAATATTGGTTCAACCGGCTCATGCGTTCCTGATAACGGGCTTGCAGGCAGCGCACGTCAGCACCGCAGCTATTGCGGGCAGTCAACCAGGATCGTTGGTCTTGACGCAGCCGTTCGGCTTGCTGCCGGGGCAGCTCCCTTAATAGGGAGCGATAGAGCGTGGCTAGGTCTTCATCCAGACGGTTGAGACGGGGATTGGCGCACACAGCGATTTCGACCGAGGTGCTGGCTTGTGTGCAATCATAGCTGGCAGTTTGTGCCGGGAGCGGCAACAGACCGGCACAAAGGAGCACCCAGGAAAACGGTTTAAGCATGATAAATTCCTCTCCTTACTTGGTGATTTCAGTAATTTCAATGCATAGCATAATCGCCATGCGTCAAGTCGCAAGCCGATTTGTGGAAACGCACGGTTCCTGAAAAGATCAAACTATTGTCTATTCGTTATTAGGAGAAGGGCTTATGCTGTGGCAGCACCGTAAAACCCAGATATTACGTCCTGAAGAAGCATTGCCTGGCCGGGCAACACCGATGCCAGTCCCGATGCGGCACTATGTGAATGGCCATCCTCTGCAGCCCCCGTTTCCAGCTGGTATGGTGCAAGCCATCTTCGGGCTTGGCTGTTTCTGGGGTGCGGAACGTAAATTCTGGACTCAACCGGGGGTCTACAGCACTGCCGTTGGCTATGCGGGCGGTTTCACGCCCAACCCGGCCTACGAGGAGGTGTGCAGTGGTCTGACCGGCCATACCGAAGCGGTGCAGGTGATTTTCGATCCAGCAGCCGTCTCCTATGAGCGGATGCTCCAGATATTTTGGGAAGGGCACGATCCCACGCAGGGTATGCGCCAAGGTAACGATGTTGGAAGCCAGTATCGCTCTGCAATCTATACGTTTGGTGAGATTCAGCGCTCTGCTGCTATTGCCAGCCGCGATGCCTATCAGCAAGCGCTGACAGCCGCTGGTCATGGAAAGATTACGACCGAAATTGCTGACGCTTCCCCGTTCTATTACGCCGAAGATTATCATCAGCAGTATTTGGCCAAGAATCCTAGCGGTTACTGTGGCCTGGGAGGTACGGGAGTACGTTGTCCAGAAGGCTTGGCATGATGCTGAACATGCTACTGCTGCCGTCAATTTTACTCGTTAAGAGAGGCTGACTGACGCGGGGCCTTGGTTGTATCGCATGATGAACAACGCAGCCTGGACTTATAGCCCAGGCTGGATTCACAGGGAAAAGTGGAACGGGCTGGAAGCCCGTTCATTATCCTTTATTCGAACTCGATGATTGCCTGATCCACTGCCAGGCTGTCACCGGGCGCTGCCAGAATCTTGGCAACCTTGGCGTCGTGATCGGCGCGCAGCACGTTCTCCATCTTCATTGCCTCAATGACCGCTAACTCTTCGCCCGCCTTGACCTCTTGACCAACCTGGACGCTGAGTTTAGTCAGCAGGCCCGGCATCGGCGACATCAGGAACTTGGACAAATCTGGCGGTGCCTTGACCGGCATCAGCGCTTGTAATTCCGCCACCATCGGCGACAGCACCATCACATCGGCCTGTGAGCCCCAGTGGAACAACCGGTAGATCATGTCGCGGCGCTCGACCTGAATGCAGATCTCGGTGCCGTTCAGTGTGCCTTTGAACAGTGGATAGCCGAACTGCCATTCGCTGCGAACTTGATAGCTTTCGCCCATGTACACCACATCGTAACCACCTTCTGCCGGGTCGATGTGAACCGGGTATCGCTCGCCGCCCATCAGCACGACCCAGTCGTTTTTGACGACACGCTCGTGACCGAGTAACTGGCCACTGATCTCAGCAGCACGATCCATATAGCGGCGATGGAGGAAAGCGGCAACCGAAATCAGCAACGCCGGATCGTCATGCGGCACGTCGGCGGCGTGGAAGCCGTTCGGGTACTCTTCGGCGATCATATTGGTACTGATTCGCCCGGTCATAAACCGGGTATGCACCATCAGTGCCGCCAGGAAGCTGATGTTGTGCGCCACGCCACGAATGAAGAATTCATTGAGGGCGTCGCGCATGTGGGTGATGGCGCGGTCGCGAGTCGCCCCGTAGGTGATCAGCTTGGCGATCATCGGGTCGTAGTACATCGAGACTTCGCTGCCTTCGTAGATGCCCGTATCGACGCGCACCACCTCCGTTTCCTTGGGGGGCATGTACTTGACCAGCCGGCCAATCGAGGGCAGGAAGTTGCGGAACGGGTCTTCGGCATAGACGCGGGCTTCGATCGCCCAGCCCTTCAGCTTGACCTCGTCCTGGGTGAAGCCCAGCTTCTCACCAGCGGCGATCCGGATCATCTGTTCGACCAGATCCAGCCCGGTGATGTATTCGGTGACCGGATGCTCCACCTGCAAACGGGTGTTCATCTCCAGGAAGTAGAAGTTGCGCTTGGAATCGACGATGAACTCCACCGTGCCAGCGGATTGATAGTCGACTGCCCGGGACAGCGCCACAGCTTGCTCACCCATCGCCCGGCGGGTCTTTTCATCCAGGAACGGTGAGGGCGCTTCCTCAATCACCTTTTGGTGGCGGCGTTGCAGCGAACATTCGCGCTCGCCTAGAAAAACGATGTTACCGAAGCTGTCGCCCAGCACCTGGATTTCAATGTGGCGCGGCTCTTCGATATATTTCTCGATAAAGATCCGATCGTCACCGAAGGAAGAGCGGGCTTCATTCGTCGTGCGTTCAAAGCCGTCGGCGCACTCAGCATCGTTCCAGGCGATGCGCATTCCCTTGCCGCCGCCGCCGGCGCTCGCCTTCATCATCACCGGATAGCCGATGTTCCGTGCGATCTCCAAGGCATGCTCGGTATCCCTGATCACATCGGTGTGGCCGGGCACGGTATTGACGCCGGCCTCTTTGGCCAGGATCTTGGAGGTGATCTTGTCGCCCATGGCCTCGATAGCGCGTACTTTCGGGCCGATGAACGCGATGCCTTCTTTCTCCAGCGCATCGCAGAAAGCCGAGCGCTCGGACAGAAAACCGTAGCCTGGATGGACGGCGTCCGCACCCGTGTCCTTGCAGGCTTGGATGATGCGCTCCATCACCAGATAGCTCTGGGCGGTGGGCGGCGGACCGATCAATACGGCTTCGTCGGCCATTTCGACATGCAATGCATCCCGGTCTGCTTCAGAATAAACGGCTACCGTCTTGATGCCCATTTTACGGGCAGTCTTGATGACTCGGCAGGCGATTTCGCCACGGTTGGCAATGAGAATTTTTTTGAACATGTCTCGCTTCTCCCTTACAGCGGAATGTTGCCGTGCTTGCGCCACGGATTTTCGAGTTCCTTGTCCCGCAGCATCGCCAGCGAGCGGCAGATGCGCTTGCGAGTGCCGTGCGGCATGATCACATCATCGATGAAACCACGATGGCCGGCGATGAACGGATTGGCGAATTTCTTGCGATATTCCTCGGTGCGCGCCTCGATCTTGGCCGGGTCGCCGATGTCCTGGCGGAAGATGATTTCGACTGCGCCCTTGGGGCCCATGACCGCGATTTCGGCTGTCGGCCAGGCGAAGTTGACATCGCCGCGCAGATGCTTGGAGCTCATCACGTCATAAGCACCGCCATAGGCTTTACGGGTGATGACGGTGACTTTGGGTACGGTGCATTCAGCATAGGCGTACAGCAGCTTAGCGCCGTGCTTGATGATGCCGCCGTATTCCTGCGCGGTGCCGGGCATGAAGCCGGGTACATCGACAAAGGTAATGATCGGAATATTGAAAGCGTCGCAGAAGCGCACAAAACGGGCGGCTTTGATCGAAGACTTGATATCCAGACAGCCAGCCAGCACCATGGGCTGATTAGCGACAATACCGACCGGCCAGCCGTCCATCCGCGCCAGGCCGACGATGATGTTCTTGGCGTTCTCCGGCTGCACCTCGAAAAAGTCCACGTCGTCCACGACTTTCAGGATCAGCTCCTTCATGTCGTAAGGCTTGTTGGCACTGTCGGGAATGAGGGTATCCAGTGAATAATCCAACCGGTCCGCTGGGTCGGGCGTGGGCCGGAACGGTGGTTTTTCCCGGTTATTGGCCGGCAGGAAATTGATGAAGCGGCGCAGCATCAACAGCGCCTCGATATCATTCTCAAAAGCCCGGTCGCACACCCCCGACTTGACTGAATGCGATATAGCACCGCCCAGTTCCTCGGCGGTGACTTCTTCATGGGTGACGGTCTTCACCACCTCGGGGCCAGTCACAAACATATAAGAGGTGTCTTTGACCATGAAGATAAAATCGGTCATGGCCGGTGAATACACCGCGCCGCCGGCGCAGGGACCCATGATCAGAGAAATCTGCGGAATGACCCCGGAGGCCATGACGTTGCGTTGAAATACGTTGGCATAACCGGCCAGCGAGTCCACGCCTTCCTGGATGCGGGCGCCGCCCGAGTCGTTCAGGCCGATGACCGGCGCACCGACTTTGATCGCGTGATCCATGATCTTGCAGATTTTTTCGGCGTGGGGTTCCGATAATGAACCGCCGAATACAGTGAAATCCTGGCTGAAGACAAAGACGATGCGGCCATTGACGGTGCCATAGCCGGTCACCACCCCGTCGCCGGGAATCGAGGTCTCGCCCATACCAAAATCGGTGCAGCGATGCTCAACGAACATATCCCATTCTTCGAAGCTGCCCGGATCGAGCAGGACTTCGATACGCTCGCGGGCACTGAGCTTGCCTCGCTTGTGCTGCGCGTCAATGCGGCGCTGACCCCCGCCCAGACGGGCGCCGGCGCGTTTTTGTTCTAATTGGTGAATAATGTCATGCATGAACGCTCTCTCCTTAATGATATCGAACGCCGTGGTTGAACCAGCAGCGGCGGGAGCTTGAAGGCTCGCCCGGATGAGGGGGCGGGCCGGGTGAAAACCGGGGGATATTCCGGGAGGGGATAATCAAGATTTTAATATTGTTGTTCATAGCTCTGGGATAAATGGACGGCAGGCAAGATTGCAGGCCGCTAACTTTAGCTTCGCCACTTATCATAAGGTTTTTAGGCGTTGCGCGCTATGTGCTCCCGGATATTTTCGCGGAGCGAGTCTTGGCGGGTGATGGTACGCACAGTGTGCGTTTAATAGGGGATACTCGCTTTATTGACCGGTCAATAAGGCGTGTTCATTCTGGATTTTGTGTTCCGCCAGCCGCTTCCGCAATTCTACTTCGATGTCTTCCTCACTCTGACCCAGCGCCTTCAGGGTGTGCGTGTAGTTCTCGATGACTGTGCGCAGATGCGGATGCTCATAGCGCATACATCGGGTGGAATTGAGAAGAATGCCCAGCGCCCGTTGCATCAATGGCTCGGCCTCGGCCAGCCGGTGGGTGTCCTGGAGCAACAGGGCCAGGTTGTTGAGGTCGGTGGCGACCTTGGGATGATCGGGGCCGAGGCTGTGCTCGTCGATGGCCAGCGCTCGTTGCATCAATGGCTCGGCCTCGGCCAGCCGGTGGGTGTCCTGGAGCAACAGGGCCAGGTTGTTGAGGTCGGTGGCGACCTTGGGATGATCGGGGCCGAGGCTGTGCTCGTCGATGGCCAGCGCTCGTTGCATCAATGGCTCGGCCTCGGCCAGCCGGTGGGTG
>ERZ761602.3499-NODE-3499-length-22082-cov-11.515821_pt1 | contig 22082 bp, 20 predicted proteins | sample MGYA00512165_ERZ761602 | MGnify/ENA primary metagenome ERZ761602 (study PRJEB28899, sample SAMN02445085) | bioreactor sludge metagenome | biome: EBPR sludge; isolation source: Thorneside wastewater treatment plant | place: Australia: Brisbane, Thorneside...
CGCAAAGGACGCAAAGGACGCAAAGGACGCAAAGGACGCAAAGGACGCAAAGGACAGCAAAGCCAGCACAACATCAGCACCTTGAATCTTGGCTCGCCCTGATTTTCATGTGGGAGCGGATTCACTCCGCGAACGTTTTCGCGGGATAAACCCGCTCCCACAGGTTCGGATGCGCGAACAAGCGCGCCGTCAGGGGCGACCGGGACTCTCACCAAACATGCCGCAAGGCCCTGATTTTCATGTGGGAGCGGATTCACTCCGCGAGCGTTTTCGCGGGATAAACCCGCTCCCACAGGTTCGATGCGCGAACAAGCGCGCCGTCAGGGGCGACCGGGACTCTCACCAAACATGCCGCAAGGCCCTGATTTTCATGTGGGAGCGGATTCACTCCGCGAGCGTTTTCGCGGGATAAACCCGCTCCCACAGGTTCGGATGCGCGAACAAGCGCACCGTCAGGGGCGACCGCAACTCCCACGGCAATTGCCGCGCTCGCCGGTCTGCGCAATCATCCTTGGCAAAGCCTGACGCGGGGTAACGCAAGCGTGCGTGCCTGGGTGGTGGGAACTCTGCTGCTCGCCGTGGTTGCCGTCATGCTGGGTTTGCGCTCCGGCGGCCCGCAACAGGCGATTTCGGCATCGGAAATCGCTCCTGCAGTTGCGCGTCCGATTGGCTCGGAAGGCCATCAGGCAACGTCTTTCGAAGTTTTCCACGCGCGGGATCTGGCCGCGGCGCTGTCGCGCTATGCGGCGCAGGCGCCGCCGCGCGATGTGCGTCGCTTGCGCACCGAAGTGGACGCGGCCTGCCGCGTGCTGGCGCTGCTCGAACAGGACGGCCGCAACCCACCCGACAGTCGCCGCGATGCTGCCCGACGCGAGTTGCAAAAGCGCTGCGCGGATCTGCCCGTGCCGTCGCTCTATGTGCCAGTCGGCGACACGCGCATGCCACCCGAAGAGCTGTCGGACCCGGTCGCTGCGGCTGCGGCGCTTGCGCAGTTGCATGGCGCCATGCAGCCGGAAGTGTTGGTCGATGCCTGGCTCGAGGCCTTTCGCCTGGACGCCTTGCCACAGCATCGGATCTTCCCCGACCAGCGCCGCCTGCTGCCGGCGGAGGCCGAAGCGCTGATCCGCGTGGTGGCCGACTGGCGCGAATGCACGCGCCTTAACGCCTGCGGCCCGGGTAGCCTGTTTGCGCTGAGGGTTTGCGCGCTCAATGGCTGCGAAGCGGGCAGCGACGTGCAGTCGGCGTGGCATCAAGCACTTTCTCCGCGCGACTACGAATCGGTGCTGGCAATTCATGCCTGGTTGACGAACTGGCAAGCGGGACCGATGCAATGACGCGCCCGTGGCCCATGCTGCCGATCGCGGCGCTCGTCCTGATCATCGCGATGCTGCTCGGAAATCATCTGCGCATGCAGTGGACTTCATCGACGGCACCGCCTGCGACGCCGACGACCGTGCTCGTCCTTGCCGAACCGGCCGAGGAGCACTGGCCGTTGTCGAACTCGTCGATTCCGATCGACTCCACGACGATGACAGTGCGCCGCGCTGCGGATATTCGTGGCGCTCTGGAAGCGACACGGCGGCAGCTCGATGCGGATTCGCCGATGTTGAGTTCGCTGGCCGAGGAGGCGCGCGTCGCCTGCTCCATCGTGCGCCGCCCCGACGCGTCCGCGCGCCGCGTGGAGAGCGACCCGAATCGACGTGTGTGGCTCGACCAGTTGCTGCGCCGTTGTGCCGGGCTGATCGATACCGACCTGGCGCCTCCAAGCCCCTCGGGGAGCGCGCTGGAGATGTGGAACCAACAGCTTCCGCTGGTCGCCGCGTTGCGCACTTCGATCGATGCCGGCGAGGAACTGGCCCAGCAGCACCTCGCTCGCAGCGCGGACCCCAGACTGCTCGCCGAATCGCTGCGCTTCCTGCTCGACCAGGAGCGCCTGCCGCTGGCGCAGATCTTCCGCGGCGTGGCGCCGCCGTCGCGTGTCGATATCGAGGCGGCACTGATCTTCGCGGCCGACTGGATCGGCTGCCTGCGCAGCGATTCGTGTGCAGCCGACGGTCTTTGGACGCTCTACACCTGTGCGCAGTTCGGTTGCCCCGATGGCAGCGATCTGCCGCGCGCGTACTACCGGATCCTGCCGGCGCAGCAGTACGAGATCGCGTGGCGCCTGGTGCGTTGGGCGACGCGGCGCTGATTGGCTCGCTCATGAAGGGCTTTGGTGGGCCCAGGCTCGTCTGGACGCTTTCCAGCGTTCGGGCGGGGGCGACCAGACAAGTCCGGAACCCCAAAAACACAGCTGCCTGGCGCTACTTCCCGCGCGGCTTGTTGCTGATCGGCGCTTCGGGCGCGCGTGGCGGGATGCCGGGCGATCCCGGCGGTATCGGTGGCGGTGGCTTGCCGAAGCCCTGCTGCAACTGCTGCCACAGCTGCAGATTGCGCTCGGTCAGGTCGGTCATCACCGCCCACGGCGATTGCCCGAGCAGGGTGTTCAACTGCGAGCGGAACTGCGTCTGCTGCTCCAGGAAGATCTGCATGCTGCGTTCGAGGTAGCTGCCCATGAAGCCCTGCAGCGAGTCGCCATAGAAGCGGATCAGTTGCGACAGCATGTTGGTGGTCAGCAGCGGCTGCCCCTGCTCTTCGCGCTCGGTGATGATCTGCAGCAGGACCGAGCGGGTCAGGTCCTGCTGCGTCTTGGCGTCCTGCACCTCGAAGGCCTCGCCGTCCTGCACCAGTTGCCGGATGTCCTCGAGGGTCACGTACGACGAGATCTCGGTGTCGTAGAGCCGGCGATTCGGATACTTCTTGATGATGCGCAGTCGTGACATCAGCGGCTTCGGTCCTGGCTTCAGATTGAGCGTGCAGGTGGGCGTGGATTGCCGGCGCGCGGGGCGCCGGTCGAACTACCAGCCCATGTAATGACCGCCGTTGATCGACAGATTGGCGCCGGTGACCCATGCGGCTTCTTCGTTCACAAAGAAGTTCACGGCATAGGCGATCTCGTCTGGAGATCCCAGCCGCCCGGTCGGGATCTGCGCGACGATCTTGGCGCGCACGTCCTCCGGTACGGCCATGACCATCTCGGTACCGACATAACCTGGCGAAACCGTATTCACCGTGATGCCGAACTTCGCATTCTCCTGGGCCAGCGAGATGGTGAAACCGTGCATGCCGGCCTTCGATGCGGCGTAGTTGGCCTGACCGTACTGGCCCTTCTGGCCATTGATCGAGGCGATCTGGATGATTCGCCCCCACATGCGCGCGCGCATGCCTTCGATCACATTGCGCGTCACGTTGTAGCAACCCGTCAGGTTGGTCGCGATGACATCCGACCATTGTTGCGGCGACATGCGGTGAAAAGTGGTGTCGCGGGTGATGCCCGCGTTGTTGATCAGGATGTCGATACCGCCCAGTTGCGCCTCGATTTCCTTGATCATCGACTGGCTCGACGCGAAATCAGCAACATCGCCTGGAACGATCAGGCAGTCGATGCCCTCGGCCTTGAGGGCGGCCTGCCATTCCCTGGCCTTTTCCTCGTGGCGGTAGTTGGTTGCCACGCGATGTCCCGAGCGCGCAAGGCGCTTGACCATCGCCGTGCCGATTCCACCCGTGCCGCCCGTAACCAACGCTACCCGACTCGTCATTTCGCTCTCCCGGTTCAAAGATCATCATGGATTCTACACAGCGCCGAGCCAGCCGCAGGTAGAGTGTTCAACCGAGAGCGGTGGATAGGTCCGAAACTGCCAACTGCCGCGGCACATTGTGGATGCGCCAGTCTCGGACAATTGCAGTCAGTAGCGACTCCGATGGCGTTGACTGCGGCAGATTCTGACCGAGCAGGCCAGCGATCTTCGGCAGCAAACACGAGATCTGGTCGCTGACGATCGCCGGCGCCAGATTCTGCTTGCTGAGTTTCTGGCCGTCAGGACCGAGCAGCACCGGCACGTGGGCGTAACGCGGAGTTGGCAAGCCCAGGCAGCGTTGCAGAAAGATCTGCCGCGGCGTTGAATCGATCAGGTCCGAGCCGCGCACCACGTCGGTAATGCGCTGAAACGCATCGTCAACCACGACGGCAAGCTGATAGGCATGAAGCCCATCGGCGCGCCGCAACACGAAGTCGCCCACATCGCGCAGCAGGTTCTGCTGATAACGGCCTTGAATCCGGTCGTGAAAGCCGATATCGAGATCGCTCGCGCGCAGGCGAATCGCCGCAGGTCGTGTCGAGCTGCCTTTGACGCAGGAACCTCGGTGAATGCCCCCGGTCGCCGCCAGGTCGTTGCGACTACAACGGCACTCGAACGCCAACCCCGCCTGCAGCAGATACTGGAGTACGTCGTCGTAGGCAGCGTGACGTTCGCTCTGGCGCAGCACCGGCTCGTCGGAGGTCCAGCCGATGGCTGTCAGCAGGTCCAGGATCAGGCGGTCCGCGCCGGGTTGTTCGCGCGGCGGATCCAGATCTTCGATGCGGATCAGCCAGCTGCCTCCGGCCGCACGTGCATCCGCCCAACTGGCGCAGGCCGCCAGCAGCGAGCCGAGGTGCAGGGGGCCGCTTGGCGATGGCGCAAAGCGGCCGCGGTAACCATCGCTGAATGCACCATCGGTCATGCTTGAAACCTGCCCACTGTGCCTACACGGTGTATCACGCATCATTGCAGACCGACGACAACAGGAGTTTTTCGATGTCCCGAGTCATGTTGTTCCTTGGTACCAACCTTGCCGTGCTGGTGATGCTGGGCCTGGTGACCAACTTAATGGGCCCGGCGTTGGGTATCGACCCGCGCAGCACGATCGGCCTGTTGATCCTGGCCGGCGTCGTGGGCTTCACCGGTTCGTTCATTTCGCTGGCGCTGTCGAAGTGGATGGCCAAGCGATCCACCGGCGCGCAGGTCATCACCAACCCGCGCACGCCGGAAGAACGCTGGCTGCTCGACACCGTCGCTCGCCAGGCGCAGGCGGCCGGCATTGGCATGCCGGAGGTGGCGATCTACGACGCGCCCGACCTGAATGCCTTCGCCACCGGCATGAACAAGAACAGCGCGCTGGTGGCGGTCAGCACCGGTTTGCTGCGCGGCATGAACCGCGATGAGGTCGAGGCCGTGCTCGCTCATGAGGTCGGTCACGTCGCCAATGGCGACATGGTCACCATGGCGCTGATCCAGGGCGTGCTGAATACCTTCGTGTTCTTCCTCTCGCGCGTGCTCGGTCAAATCATCGACCAGGCGGTGTTCAAACGCGGCGCCAGTGAAGGCCCGGGCATCGGCTACTACGTGACCGTGATCGTGCTCGAGATCATTTTCGGCATCATCGCCTCGGTGATCGCCATGTGGTTCTCGCGCCAGCGCGAGTTCCGCGCCGATGCCATGGGCGCCAAGCTCGCCGGCCGCCACAAGATGGCCGCCGCGCTGGAACGCCTGATGCTGAATCACGGTCAGACCGCGCTGCCCAAGGATGTGCAGGCTTTCGGCATCAGCGGCGGCGTGGCCTCAGGCCTGAAGCGCCTGTTCATGACCCATCCGCCGCTGGAAGAGCGCATCGCAGCGCTGCGCAACGGTTGACCCGAGCCGACCCCGGTGCGCGCGCCGCGAGGCGCGCTCACCGGGTGGCACAAAGTTCATGGACTGCCGGATCGGCCGCGCGCGACACCTGAGTTTGTGAGGAGATCGAGCTTCGGAACCACCATTGTCGTCCGGCCGGTCCACCCGGCTGTCGACCGTCCAGGGATGCATCGCACGCGTCGAACGCGCACCGGTTCACCCGAAATCGTACGACATGACCTTCTCCGGCTCGGCCAGGAAGTTGCCCTGGACGAAGTTGACGCCGCAGGAGAACAGGATCGACATGCTGGCGGCGTCTTCGACGAACTCGGCGACTGTCAGCCGGCCCATGGCGCGCGCCTGTTCGCACATATCGCGGATCTTGGCCTGGTGCTCGGCGTTCTTGGCCAGGTCCGACATGAAGGTGCGATCGAGCTTCACGTAGTTGGCGCCGACGTGCTTCAGCAACTGGAATGAATTGAGGCCGCTGCCGAACTGCTCCAGCGCGAAGCCGCACTTCAACTGTTCCAGGCCCTTCTGGAAGAACTTGGCTTGCTTGAGGTGGGTGACCACCTTGCTTTCCGGCATTTCGAAGACCAGCCGATCGCCCGGAACGCGGGCATTCTTCAGTTGCTGGGCGAGCCACGGCAGCAGACTGCCGTCGTCGATCGCCTGCGGCGTCAACTTGATGAAGAACGTGGTCATGCGACCCTGTTTGTGCCGCTCCTGCAGCACGCGCAGCACGTGGTCGACGACCCAGCGGTCGATCTGCGGCAACAAACCGAAACGCTCGGCAATCGGCAAGAACTGGCCGGGCAGGATTTCGCCCTTTTCGCCCTGCATGCGCAACAGCACCTCGTAAAACTCGCCTTCGTGACCCTGCAGCGACACGATCGGCTGGAAGAACAGGATGAAGCCGTCCTTGTCGATCGACGCCTTGATCAAATCCAGCCATTCGCGGTCCTTGGCGGCGTCGGCCTTGTCCTGCGCTGCCGGATCGAACACCTTGATGCGGTTGCCGCCTTCCGACTGTGCCAGTCGGCAGGCTTCATTGAGTTTGTCCAGTACCAGTTGCGAGCCGTTGACCTTCTCCGTGAGCAGGCAGACGCCAATGCTGGCGTTGAGACTGACCGAGCGTTTGCCGACATCGAAGATGCGTTCTTCGAAGCGCTTGAGGACCTGCTCGGCAAACTGGATGCACGCCTCGTGCGATCGACCCGGCACGATGGCCGTAAAGGTGTGATCGGCAAAGCGCGCCACCAGGTCCTGCGGGCCGGCCATTTCTTTCAGCAGCTGGGCAACGTCGCCCAGCAGCAGATCGGCACCACCGACGCCCACCTGATCGAGCACCTTGCGGTAGTTGTCGATCTCGATGTACAGCACGGCCTGGTCGATCTTGCCGGCATTGGCGTTCGCCACTGCCTTGTCCAGTTCACCCATGAAGTGAGGACGGTTGTAGAGGCCGGTGACCAGATCCTGTCGCTTGAGCGCGTCCAGTTGTTCGGCGAGTTCAGCGCCGGCGGTCTGCTGACGGAAGATGATCTGTGTCGCCGGCTCGCCTTCGATGCTGGCCTCGGACAGCTCCATGACCGCTTCGAAGGTGCTGCCGTCGGAGCGTTTTGCGTGCACGTCGAGCTTTTCGGGCGGCTTCTCGCCGCGGCTCTGCACCTTGAGTACGTTGCGGAACTTCTCGGCATCTTCCCTGGCGATCAGGTCGAGAATGGCGAGGCCTTCGATTTCGTCGAAATCCTCGAAGCCGAACATCTCCAGGTAAGCGCGGTTGGCATACACGTGCATGCCTTCATGCACGTAGGCAATCGGGTCGCGCGAACTGCCGAGCAGCGAATGCGCGCGGCGCTCGCTCTCGCGCCACGCGGCTTCCATGCGGCGAAGGCTGCGCCGCGTTGTCAGATTCTCGAACTCGCGCAACACCACGGTTTGCAGGTGGTCGGCGACCGAACGCAAGGCCACTTCGCGGGCGCCCTCGCGCATCGACTTGAGCACCGCGTCCTGGGTGATCGCATCCAGCAACTGGATCAAGGACATGTCCTTGCCGCTGCGATTGACCACCGAGGAGGTCTCGGCGAGGCCGATGGACTTGGCTTTCGGGCTGACCAGCACGATGTCGGTGCTGCCACCTTCCAGCGCTGCCTTGAGCTGCTCGGCGTTTTCGACGCGGTTTGGCCTGACCGCGATGCCGGCATTGCGCAGCAGGCTGATCACCTGCTCGGCGTCCTCGACCGAATCCTCCACCAGGAGTATCCGCAGGACTTTGTCGGCTTTGGCCATGGTGTTGACTTGACTCTCCGGACGAACTGGGGATTTTGACTGAAAGACGGTATGAATTGCCAGACAAGCCGTCGTTTAATCGCAAAACTTCGGGGGTGGTCCGCGCTAATGCAGAGCCGAGCTTGCTCGGCTTGAGGTTGCGCCGAGGCAGCGGAGAAACGCCGCTCGTGATCGGGCCTTCGTGCAGTGCTCCGGGTCAGGCCAGGACGGTCTTGCTGCTGCGGCCGGCGTCTTCGCGGGCGAGGCGTGGCACCAGATAGCCGGGCAACCGGGCGCGCAGTTGGCGGATCAGGCGGCGCGCATGCCTGAGTTCGACGTCGAAATGGGCTGCCCCGGACACGCGGTCGAGCAGATGCAGGTAATACGGCACAACGCCATGCCCGCCGAGCGTCGTGCTGAGTTCGACCAGTGCCTCGATGTTGTCGTTGACGCCGCGCAGCAGCACCGACTGGTTGAGCAAGGTCGCGCCAGCCTCGCGCAGCGATCGCATGGCGGCGCCGACGTCGGCGTCGAACTCGCGCGCGTGATTGGCGTGCACCACGACGACCACCGGCCACGGCAACCGGCGCAGCCACGCCGTCAGTTCGGCATCGACGCGTTGCGGTAGCACGATCGGCCAGCGCGTATGGATGCGCAGGCGCTCGAGGTGAGGGATCGTCGCCAGCGCGTCGGTCAGTTCGTGCAATTTCGATGTCGCCAGCGACAGCGGATCGCCGCCGCTCAGGATCACCTCTTGGATGCTGCGATCAGCACGAATTTCGCTGACCGCTGCGCTCCATTTGTCGCGGGCGGCGAGTTCATCGGCATACGGAAAATGCCGGCGAAAGCAGTAGCGACAGTGCACCGCGCAACTCGCGGTGGCGATCAACAGCACGCGGCCGCGGTATTTGTGGATCAGGCCCGGACCGCGCGTGCGCTTGAGGTCGCCGACCGGGTCGAGCAGCCAGCCCGTTGCATCGACGTCCTCGGCGGCGACGGGCAGTACCTGGCGCAACAACGGATCGGCGGCATCGCCGTGGCGCATGCGTGCGGCGTATCCACGTGGCACCAGCAGCGGAAACGCGCTGCGGTCGGCCACGGCGACATCGCCACGGCTCAGGCCGAGGTGCGCCAGCAAGGCGTCGATGTCGCGATAGGCCTCGCGCAGATGCAGCTTCCAGTTGCGCGCAGCGTCGGTGTGCCGCGTTTCTGGTGGGAGTTGCGCGCCAGCAGTTATCATTCCGAGGTTATCTGCATTGATACGCGCTGATCCGCGCGTGTTTCCTGTTCCCAATGATAGCCGCGCCCGACGCGCGGCTTGCGCACGGAGATGAGTATGGCCACGTATGGCATGAACGATGTCAAGAATGGACTCAAGATCTTGGTGGACGGTGACCCGTATGCCATCGTCGACACCGATTTCATCAAGCCGGGCAAGGGTCAGGCGTTCACCCGCATCAAGATCCGCAACCTCAAGAACGGCCGCACCGTGGAACGCACGCTCAAGGGCAGCGACTCGATCGAAGGCGCCGATGTGGTCGATACCGACATGCAGTTCCTGTACACCGACGGCGAGTTCTGGCACTTCATGCAGTTGGAGACCTTCGAACAATTCCAGGCGGACAAGGCCGCTGCCGGCGAAGCCGCCAAATGGTTGCGCGAACAGGATATGTGCATCATCACGCTGTGGAACGGCGCGCCGCTGGCGGTGCAGCCGCCCAATTTCGTCGAACTGAAGATCGTCGAGTGCGATCCTGGCATTCGCGGCGACACCGCGCAGGGCGGCGGCAAGCCGGCCAAGCTCGAGACCGGTGCGGTCGTGCGGGTGCCGCTGTTCGTCGAGAACGGCGAGACGGTGCGTTGCGATACCCGCAGTGGCGAGTACGTCGGTCGCGCCAACAAGTGAGCATGAAGAAGGAGGCGCGCCGATGGTGATGGTCGTCGACCAGGTTATCGAAGCGCGCTGGGTGGTGCCGGTGGTGCCGCACGGCGTGGTTCTCGAAGATCACGCTGTGGTGGTGCACCGCGGGCAGATCTGCAGCGTGCTGCCGATCGCGGCGTTGCAGGATCGGTTCCTGCCGGCCGAGCGCGTGTGTTTGCCTCACCATGCGCTGATTCCGGGCCTGGTCAACGCGCACTGCCATGCCGCGATGACGCTTATGCGTGGGCTCGCCGACGACCTGCCGCTGATGACCTGGCTCAACGAGCACATCTGGCCGGCCGAGGGTGCGCTGGTCTCGGCGGCCTACGTCAGCGACGGCGTGGAACTGGCGGTTGCCGAGATGCTGAGCGGTGGCATCACTGCGGTCAACGATCAGTACTTCTTCCCGGAGGCGGCGGTCGAGGTGTATCGGCGCATGGGCATGCGCGCCGCGGTCGGGCTGATCCTGCTCGAGTTTCCGACGCCCTATGCACGCGACGCAGACGAATACCTGAGCCGCGGCCTGGCGCTGGCCGACCGGATCCAGGGCGACCCGTTGGTGCATGCGTGTTTTGCGCCACATGCGCCGTACACGGTGTCCGACGACAGTTTTCGCAAGGTGCGCACCTACGCCGACCAGCTCGGGCTGCGCGTGCACATCCACGTGCACGAGACCGCTTTCGAAGTCGAGGAATCGCGGCGCGTGCACAACGAGCGTCCGCTGGCGCGCTTGAAGCGCCTCGGTTTTCTCGGTCCGGATCTGACCGCGGTGCACATGACGCAACTGACGTCGGCCGAGATCGAGGAACTGGCGCGTCATCGCGTGGTCGTCGCTCATTGCCCCGAGTCCAATCTCAAGCTGGCCAGCGGTTTCTGCCCGGTCGGCGAGCTGCTCAAGGCCGGCGTCAGCGTCGCCATCGGCACCGATGGCGCCGCCAGCAACAACGATCTCGACCTGTTCGGCGAGATGCGCACGGCCGCGCTGCTGGCCAAGGGCGTAGCCGGCGACCCGTCGGTGATGGATGCGGCTACAGCGCTGCACACCGCGACGTTGGGTGGCGCTTGTGCGATCGGACTGGAGGACAAGATTGGCTCGATCGAAGTTGGCAAGCGCGCCGATCTGGTCGCCGTCGACTTCGGTTGCGTGCAACTGGCGCCGGTGTACAACCCGTTGTCGCACCTGGTCTACGCGGCTTCGCGCCGCGACGTCAGCGACGTCTGGGTCGATGGCCGCGCGCGGGTACGCGACCATGTTCTGCTCGGCGTGGACAGCGAGCGTCTGATCAGCAACGCCGCGCGCTGGGCGGTGCAGGCGCAGGCGGCGCTGCGCGCGCGTGGGAGCACGCCATGAGCAACGCCGACAGCCAGGAACTGGCGCGTTTCGACAGCGTCGCCGCGCGCTGGTGGGATTTCGATGGCCCGTTCCGCCCGCTGCACGAACTCAACCCCGAACGCGTCGGCTTCATCGGCGAACGCCAGCCGCTGGCCGGCGCGCGCATCGTCGACATCGGCTGCGGCGGCGGCATTCTCAGCGAGGCGCTGGCGCGCGCCGGCGCTGCGGTTGTCGCGCTCGATCTGGCTCCAGAAGCGCTCGATGTGGCTCGCCTGCATGCGCTCGAAACCGGGATCGCGGTCGATTATCGGCTGCAGTCGGCGGAACAACTGGCCGACGAAATGCCGGGCGCATTCGATGCCGTCACCTGCCTGGAGATGCTGGAACACGTGCCCGATCCGGTTTCCGTGCTGCGTGCCTGCGCGACCCTGCTCAAGCCCGGTGGCCGCTTGTTCCTGTCGACGCTGAACCGCACGCCGAAGGCTTTTGCGCTGGGCATCGTTGCCGCCGAATACGTGCTTGGCCTGCTGCCGCGTGGCACGCATCGTTACGAGCGCTTCCTCAAGCCCTCGGAACTGCGCCGCGCGCTGGCTGATCTGCGCTTCGACGGCATCGAGTTCCAGGGCCTGCGCTATGACCCGTTCACCCGCCGTGCCGAACGCAACGACGATCTTTCCATCAACTACCTGGTGGCGGCGACGCGTTCATGCTGAAGGCGGTGCTGTTCGATCTCGACGGGACCCTGATCGATACCGCCGCGGACCTGCTCGGGACGCTCGATGACGTGCGCGCCGAGCTTGGCTTGTCGCCCTGCGCGGCTGCTTTGCCACCGGCGGTCGCGGCACGTGGTGGTCGCGGCATTCTGGCGCTGGGATTCCCCGAAGATCCCGCTGCCGTGGAGCGCCTGCTGCCGCGTTATCTCGAGCTCTACGCCGCGCGGTTGACGCGTTGCAGCAGGCCGTATGCGGGCGTCGACGAATTGCTGTCGGCGCTGGCCGCGCGCGGTATCGCCAGCGCCATCGTCAGCAACAAGCCGGAAGCGCTGGCGCGGCGCTTGCTCGATGAACTGGGCTGGTCGCGGCGATTTGCTGCGCTGGTCGGTGGCGATACGCTCACCGTGCGCAAGCCGGCTCCCGAGCCGCTGTGGCACGCTTGCGCTGCGCTGGATCTGTCGCCGGGTCAAACGGCCATGGTTGGCGACGATCGGCGGGACATCGAGGCGGGCAGGGCGGCGGGTTGCGCGCTGACGATTGCGGCAGCCTACGGGTATGTCGAGGAACCCGGCGAGGTCGCTGGCTGGGGCGCCGACCAGATTGCCAGCGATGCGCGCGGTTTCCACCCTCTCCTGCTCGGTGAGGATCGCTGCTGATGCTCGCTGGCGTCGACGCCGAACTGCTGGAGTTCTGCACGCCGTGGTTGATGCGCGAGCCGCGATTGTTGCTCGCTTGCCAGTTCGCTCCCGCGGGCAGCGGGCGCGAGCGTTTTCTGGCCAGCAACGTGGTAGTCCGTGAGCTGGCGCAAGCGGCGATGACCGCCAGCGATCGCCGTGTGGCCGAGGCCAAGCTCGGCTGGTGGGCGGAAGAGTCCGGCGACTGGGCCGCCGGGCGTCCGCGCCATCCGCTGGCACGCGGATTCGATCCGGCGTCGAGCGCGAGTGCCCTGGCATCGCTGGCCCTGACCTTTCGCGACTGGCTCGACGCGCCGCCCGCCGAGAACATCGAAACTGCGATGTCGCAACTGCAGCGGTTGGCACAAACGAGCGCGGACCTCGCCGGAGCCGGCGCAATCGACAGCTGGACCCCTCTCTGGCTGGCGCTGGTGTTGCGCCTGTCGCTGGACACGTCGGCTGCACTGGCCAGCGTGCTGCCGCTCGACCTGATGGCGCGGCACGGACTGCGCCGCTCACTCTGGCCGGAAATGGACAGGGCGCAACGTTTGCCGGTGCTGGCAGATCTGGCTCAGCAGGCGCCGCCCGCAGTTGCCCAGCTGCGCGATCCGGCGTTGGCCGCGCTGGTGACCCTGGAGCGTCGCTGGCTGCAGCGACTGGCGCAACCGGCGGCGGATCGCATCGGCATTGTCGATACCTTTGCCGCGTGGCGCGCCGCGCGCAAGGCCCAGCCGTAGCCGGTGTGCGCGCGAAAGCGCGGTCCCCAGTTACTTGCGACGGTCGCGGTGTCGGCGAACGGCTGCGCCGTGCACCGACCCGCCAGCGCACGTATCGTCGCGAGGGTGTCAGCGTGTGGTTTGCCAGATGCCCTTTTCGGGCATCATGACTGAATGAGCAGATCCGAGCGCAGCCGCAAACCTTCGTCGAAAGCCCGCCGCAAGAAGCGCCGGGTCAGGCTGGCCATCGCCAGCAATGGCAAGGCTCCAACGCTGGTCAACGCGCAGGGCGATGGTGTCGAATCGATGACGCTTGCACTCGCGCGCAAGACCGGACTGGCGCATGCGGGCTTCGTGCCGAGCGGCACGCGCAATCCCGGTGACACCTTCCTCGCCACTCCGACCCGGCATCCGTCGCAGGCGCTGAAGTGGAATGTGCATGCCAGCGATGTCAGCGTGCTGGTCACGCCGGACGCAGTGCTGTTCGGGCGCGCGTTGCTGGCGCGCCAATGGTGCGAGCGTTACCGCAAACCCTGGCTCCATTTGCATGCCGGTTTCTGCGATCCGGAATACATCCGCGTGTGGCTGCGCACCCGCGCGCCGAAGTCGATCCACGTGACCGGCGCACGCGCGCATCAGGCTGAGCGGTTGGGCGCGTCGGTCGAGGTCCTGATGAATGTCATGACAGAGGCGAATCGACGGGCGGCCCCCGCGTGATGATCGTGGGCCCCGAATTGTTCGGACGCGGTTGACCTTGCTCTCGTGGGTCCAGACTTGTCTGGACGCGGTTGACCTTGCTCTCGTAGGTCCAGACTTGTCTGGACGCAGTTGACCTTGCTCTCGTAGGTGCAGACTTGTCTGGACGCGGTTGACCTTGCTCTCGTGGGTCCAGACTTGTCTGGACGCGGTTGACTTTGCTCTAGTGGGTCCAGACTTGTCTGGACGCTGTTGACCTTGCTCTCGCTGCTGGGTTGAAAAGCGTCCAGACAAGTCTGGACCCACCAGAGCAGAAGCGCCCGGCAAGGATCAGCCCAGCACTCGCCGACCTTGCTCTCGCTCTTGGGTTGAAAAGCGTCCAGACAAGTCTGGACCGACCTGAGTTCAGAAGCGTCCAGACAAGTCTGGACCGACCAAAGCAGAAGGATCAGCCCAGGACTCGCCGCGCCCCTCGGTAGCGCTGCTTCCAGTAGCGATCGTCGAGATGATCCAGGCGCACGCGACCGCCGTGATTGGGCGCGTGCACGAAGCGGCCTTCGCCGACGTAGATGCCCACGTGCGAGATGCCCTTGCCGTTGGTGTCGAAGAACACCAGGTCGCCGGTGGTCAATGCGCTTCGCCGCGGCGCACGCAGGTCCAGATTGTATTGCGCGCCGGTGCTGCGCGGCAGCGGCAGACCGAGGACGTCGCGATAGACGTAAACAACGAAGCCGGAGCAGTCGAATCCGACCCGTGGGTCTGCGCCAGCACTTCGGTAAGGCGTACCCACCAGGCCAAGAGCGCGGAATGCGAGATCGGCGCTGTTTGCAGCGGTCATTCGAGGCGCATTGAAGGCCACCGGTGTCGGTGCAGGCGCCGTGGCGCAACCCACCAGCAGCGCGGAAAGCGCTGCCAGCAGAACCCGCCGACAGATACGAGGCATTGCCAGGTCAGTGCTCTTCGTCACCCGATGACGCAGCCGGCGCCTCGTGGTCGACCGGCTCGTTGAAGCCGAGCGCCTTGTCGACCAGCGACGGCCCGACATGCGCCTGTCCCAGGCGCTTGGCGGTCTTGCGTGCGCTCATTTCCTGGTCGATGCCATCGGCCGCCAGCACCAGTGCGGATTTGCGCTCCTCGCTGAGCGCCGTCCAGTGGCAATCGTCCTCGGCGCCGGCCATCGAGTACAACAGGTTCAGGGTTGGCTTGAAGCCCGCAAGTTTGACGCGGCGATAGGCCTCCACGGCGCCCAGTTTGCGCAGGTCCTCTTCGGTGCGGATGCCGATCTGGCGCAACCACGCGGCGCTCTTCGGGCCGACATTGCGAATTTTGACGCTCGGTGCTGCCATGGATTCCTCGGCGAAGGACGCTGACGATCAACGATAGACCACGATCAGTTACAGGCGTTCAAAAAAATCTCTGCCAGGGTCTCGACACCGGCCTGATCGTCGGCATCGAATCGCCCCGGCGCTGGACTGTCGATGTCCAGCACGCCGAGCAGCGTACCGTCGGGGTTGATCAACGGCACCACGATCTCCGAGCGCGATGCGGCATCGCAGGCGATGTGGCCCGGGAATGCATGGACATCGGCGACCCGTTGCGTCGTGCGTGTCGTGGCTGCCGCGCCGCACACGCCGCGCGCCAGCGCAATGCGCACGCACGCCGGTTTGCCCTGGAACGGCCCGACCACCAGTTCCTTGCCGTCGAAGAAATAGAAGCCGACCCAGTTCACGTCAGGCAGCGTGTGATAGAGCAGCGCCGAGAAGTTCGCGGCGTTGGCGATGCGGTCGGACTCGCCTTCCAACAGATGGCGCGCCTGTTCGGCAAGGTCGGCGTACAGGGTCGGCTTGTCGGTTGCAGCGGGAGTGGCTAGTTCAAACATGGTCGGGGATTGCCGGAAAGGATGGCGCGGATTCTGGCCAACTATCGGGCTGCTGGCGAGTGCGGTTGCCTCCCCTGTGCCAGTACCCCAAACATGTGGCCATTCATTGAAGAAAGCCCTTGTCCGCAAAGGACGCAAAGAACGCAAAGGAGAGCAGAAGAGGGAGATCGCCCAATGAGAGACCGCGTCAACCTGAAGCCCACTTTCCTTTTGCTTCCTTTGCGTTTTTTGCGTCCTTTGCGGACAAAAAGGCAGTCCAACCGAACTGCCGAGTAGCGCCCAGACATCCCACCGGGTTACGGCAGCGACGCCAGAAACGCCTCCTGCATCGCCGTTTCGATTGCCCGCGGTGAACGTGTCGCGCGAATCTGGGCGATCGCATCCTGGGTGCTGTGTCCGCGTCGCTTGAGCCATGCGGCGGCCAGCGTGCCGGCGCGACCGAGGCCGCCGACGCAGTGGATCAGCGTGTCTCGGCCCTGCGCCAGTTCGCTGTCGACGAAGTCGAGCGCGCGGTCGAGTTCGGCGTGGGTCGGCACGCGGCCATCCACGATCGGCTGATGCAGCGCGTTCAAGCCGGCGCCGCTGTAGGCCGCCATCAAGTCCTCGACCCCATAGTGGGCGAATTCGTCGTTGGCCAGCAGGCACAGTACCGCGCCAACGCCTTGTGCCTTGAGCGCAGCGAGATCGGTATCGAGTTCGCGACCGAGATCGCGGCGACCTGGCAGCAGGGTCAAGCCGAGGCGACCGTTGACGCCCGTCTGGGCAGGCAGCCAGTCGACCCGCAGCGGCCCGTTGCGCTCGGCCAGATCGCTGTAGCGCTCGATCGCGGCCGCCGCGGTGTACAACGCCCAATGCCGCTGCACCGGCGTGCATTCGTCGAAACCGAGCGTATGCACCGCGTAGCGGATCTGCCCGATCAGCAGTTGCTGCGCATCGCGATCGGCCTGGATCAAGGCCGGATAAAAGCCGCGCAACTTGCACAGCGTGCGCCAGGCGCGCTGCAACTGCGGCAGCACGAATTGCCGCGCATCGTCAGGCGACGGCGGACGGCCGAGATCCACCTCCGCGAGCATCCGGTCGGTGAAGTCGAGCGCCTGCGGCAGCTCCGCGTCCGCAAGTGGCGTCCAGATGTACAACAGGTCGTTTTCGAGCTTGATCAGATCGCGCAGCACGTGGCCACGGTGGGCATGGAAGAAATCGATCATCCAGACATTGCCGGGCGCGTCGATCAGGATGTTGGCGCCATTGAGATCGCCATGCACCCAGGAGAAATAGTGCGCGCGCGCCAGGCGCGGCAGGCGTTCCAGCTCGCGTTCGTAGAACAGGCCGACGTGCGGCAGACGGCGATCGCCTGCGAACACCAGTTCATCGCCACTGCCATCGCCGCCGACAATGCCGGCCACACGCTTGCGCACGCCTGCGGCCCACTTCGGCGCGAACTCGTAGTAGTCGAGCAGATCAGTGCGCTCGGAACTGGCGGCGGCATACAGGCGTCCCAACTGTTCGCCGAATACCTGCTGCAGCACGTGTGCGATCTGCGCCTCGTCGCCGCCGCGCTGATACAGCTTCTGCAGCGATCGCGAGCCGCCGCGTCCCATCGCCGCATAGCGATACTTGATGCCACCGCGATCGGCAAAATCGGCGAAGTCGGCGATTCGCGGAGCGCTGTTGCCGAGCACCGATTCGATGCGCTCGAACGAGCTGCGCTCTTGGCCCATCGGTCCCTGCGGGCCGATCTTGACCACATGCGGCACTTCCTCGTGGCCATGCAGGTCGACGCTCTCGGTGTCGAGCACGCGGTTGCCGGAGAAGCCGCCATCGAGCGCCCGATAGCGCACCAGGCGCGAGCCACGGAACAAGTAACGCAGCAACTGCGCGTCGGTCGGATCGAGTCGGGTTGCGTCCTTGGGCTCCAGTTTCGGTTGCTCGGCATCGAAGCCGATCAGCGGCAGATCGCCGCGTTCACCGCCCAGGTATTCGACGAACTCGCCGAGCGAATCGATGACGCGCACGCCGAGGATGCGCGTCAGTTGCGTCAGCGCCAGAAAGTGGTTGGCGCGCGAAGAACTCGCGGTCAGCGCCGAGCACACCGCGATCTCGAACCCTGGGAAATGCGAGGCCAGGTCGTAGGCCAGATAGGTGATCTTGGCTTCGGTCCACACACCGGCCAGGCCGACCCGCAGGCGCTCGCCGCGATGGCGCGCGAGCACGTCCGGCAGGCGCGTGTCGACAAAATTGCTGAGCACGGTGGCGTCGACGATCTCGATCTGTTTGCCGGAGGCCAGGTCGTCGCAGCGGAACACGAATTCGGCGCCCGCCGAGCCGGCGATGCAATGCGCGCCGAAACGGGTCAGGTGCTCGCGCTGCACAGGATTGGCGGGGTCGTGCCAGTCGCGGATGTGGATTACGCGCAGCTCGTGATCCGGCCGCTGGTGCGCCCACGAGGTCAGCCGCGCAACCGGTCCCTCGGCCGGATCCGGACCGAGCAACCGGCGCGATTCCTCATGGCCGACATGCAGCGCATTCGGCAGGCTCTGAAAGCGCCCGATCGGGCCGACGAAGTCGCGTTGCAGACAATCGGTGATCAGCAGGTTGGGCATGATGTGTTGGTTGTTGGTTGTTGGTTGTTGGTTGTTGGCTGTTGTTGGTTCAAGCGCATCACCCGTGAGGACCAGCTTTTCGAAACCAACGGAGCCAAGCAGTTATCCGCAAAGGACGCAAAGAACGCAAAGGAAAGCGAGCAAGTCGGAGGACTGAGGCGAGCGGAAAGGAAACGCTGCGCACTCACTCCTGCTGGGCTTTCTTTGCGTTCTTTGCGTCCTTTGCGGACAAAAAATGTTGGCAAAATCGCCGCGCGTTTCATGCACCCTGCGAGTCCCCATCACCATCCGTCACTTGACCGACTGACCGATCGGTCAGTACCCTTGCGGGATGACCACGATCGACGACCGCAGCGCCATCGACCGCATCCTCGACGAAGGTGTGCGGCTGTTCGCTGCGCGTGGTTTCGACGGGGTGTCGATGAATGACCTGGCCGGCGCGGCGCAGGTCAGCAAGGCCAACATCTTTCACCACTTCGCCAGCAAGGACGTTCTTTACCTTGCCGCACTCAAGCACGCGGTTGCCGACTTTTCGCTGCAGTTGGCAGAGCTCAATCGCAGCGAGCCGGACTTCGCCGAGCGCGTGCGTACCTTTGTCGCGTGGCATTCCCTGCGCCTGCGCGAGCGCGAACCGCAGACGCGCTTGTTGTTGCGCGAGCTGTTCGGCGAGGGCCAGCGCGGTCCGGATCTGGCGCACGAAGTGTTCGGGGAAGGTCAGCGCCTGCTGCTGGAACTGGTATCGGCCGGACAGCAGGCAGGACATCTGCGCGCGGATGTCGACCCTGCGGTGGTGGCGTTGACGCTGGTTGCGGTCGACATCTTCAGCTTTCTCGCGGCACCGACCCTGTGCGCGATTCCGCAGATGGCGTTTGCCGCCGATTCCAAGACCCTGGCCGAACGCGTGGCCGATCTGATCCTGCATGGCGCGCTCGCGCGTGCTCAGCCAGCGGCGGTCTCGCCGACGTCACACGGAGAGCTTGCATGACGAGAATTCGCCTCAGTTTGTCCAGTTCCGCTTTGGCACTGAGCGCCGTATTGTTGCTCGCCGGATGCGGCGCGGAAGAAGCCAAACCGGTGCCACGCGGCACGCCGATCACGGCGCAACTGCCCGAAGTGCGCACGGTTTCGACCGTGGAACACAGCGTCGGCGTGATCACTTCGCCCGAGCTTCCGCTGGTCAAGGCTGAAGCCACCGGCCGAGTCGTCGAACTGCTGGTCGATGCCGGTTCCACGGTGACCGTGGGGCAAGCACTCGCACGGCTCGACGACGAGGTGCAGCAACTCAGCCTGCGCTCCGCCGAAGCAGCGCTCAGACGCGCCGAGGTGCAGCGCGACAACGCCGCCACTTCGCTCAAGCGTCTGGCCGACCTGCAGGCCAGCGGCGCCGTCTCGCAGGGCGCGCTCGACGATGCCCGCGCCGCAGCGGATGCCGCAGCTGCGCAAGTCAACGAGGCGCGCGCGGTACTCGAACAGGCCCGCTGGGGCCAGCGCATGACCGCGATCGTGTCGCCGATTGCCGGCGTCGTGCAGCAACGACGAGTTGCCGTCGGCGATCTGGTGCGCGTCGGTGATCCGGTGATCGAAATCGCAGCAGCTTCGGCGCTGCGTGCGGTGCTGCCGTTTCCGGAAACCTTTCTTGGCCGGATCCAGGTGGGTCAGCGCGTGCAGTTGACGCTGCCCGAGCGCCCGCAACAGATCATCGAAGGCGAGATCAACGAACTTCGCCCCATCGTCGGCCGCGACAACCGCGCCATCGAGGCGATCGTTGCCTTCGCCAATCCCGGCGACTGGAAACCCGGCGCCAGCGTCGTTGGCGAGGTGATCATCGACGCGCGCCCCGAAGCGGTGACGGTGCCCGTCGAGTCTCTGGTATTGCGTCCCGCGGGCGAACTGGTCTACGTCATCGAGGACGGCAAGGCGAAAGCGGCCCCGGTCACCGTGGGCGTGCGCACTGCTGGTTACGCCGAGATCCTGACCGGCCTTGGCGCCATGCAAACGGTCGCGGTCAAGGGCGCCGGCTTCCTTACCGACGGCGCGCCGGTAGAAGTGCGTGAAGGGCAGGAAAAAGGAAAAGGGGAAAAGGAAAAGGGGTGAAGCGGGAGTCCCTTCCTACCCCGGCGAGATAGAACGAATTCAAGCTTTTCTGGCCGCCCGCTCCCGCGTGCTCCCCTCCCCCGTGCTTGGGGAGCGGGTGGCTGGAAACCTATCGAGAAGCGGGAAAAGGAAAAGGGAAAAAGGAAAAGGGGACAGCGATCCGCGCTGAGCCCGGACGCGATCGTCCCTTTCTCCCGTTCGCGGTCGCCGCCTGAGAACTCGGATTCGCCTCCAGCGCGCTCTTGATGTCCATTTTCCTTCTTCCCTTTCCCATTTTCCTGCTCCTTAACCCTTTTCCATTTTCCTGCTCTCGACCATGTCCCTACCCACACTCTCGATCCGCCGCCACGTGTTCGCCGCGATGCTCAGCATCGTGCTGGTGCTGTTTGGCCTGATCGGCTACCAGCGCATCGGTGTCGATCGTTATCCGCAGATCGAGTTTCCGCTGGTCTCGGTGGTGACCGTGCTGCCGGGGGCCAATCCGCAGATCGTCGATACCAGCGTCACCGGCGTCATCGAGAGCGCGGTCAATGCGATTCCCGGCATCGATTTTGTAGCTTCGACCTCGCAGCCGGGCGTCTCCCAGGTGGTGCTGCAGTTCGATCTGAGCAAGAACATCGACGTCGCCTTCAACGAGGTGCAGGCCAAGGTCAACACGGTATTGCGGCAGTTGCCGGATGACGCCGATCCGCCAGTGGTGGCCAAGGTCGAATTCGGCGCCGATCCAGTGTTGTGGCTGGCGCTGCAGGGCGACCGCACGCTGCAGCAGTTGAACCAGTACGCGCGCAACACGATCAAGAAGCGCCTGGAAACCATCGATGGCGTGGGTCAGGTACTGCTCGGCGGCCGCCGCGACCGCACCATCCGCGTCGATGTCGATCTGGCGAAGATGGCTGCCTTCGGCGTCGATGCGCGCGATCTGCGCAGTGCGTTCGCGCGCGAGCACCTGTCGCTGCCGGGCGGTTTCGTGGTCGGCGATCGCACCGAACAACTGCTCGAACTGGATCTCGAATACCACCAACCGGAAATCCTCGGGGAACTCGTGGTGCGCTACGCCGACCCGTTGCCGGTGCGATTGCGCGACATCGCCACGATCCACGACGATCTCGCCGACTTCCGGCAGATCGCCCGCATCAACGGCGAGCCCGGCGTCGGCATCGGCATCGTCAAGGTGTCGAACGGCAACACCGTGGCCATCGTCGACGATGTTCTGGCACGCCTCGATCAGGAAATCCGCCCGCAACTGCCTGCCGGCATGACACTCAAAGTGGTGGTCGACTCGTCGCAGCCGATCCGCGAGATCGTCGCTTCGCTCGAAGACCACCTCATCGAAGGCACCATCCTCGCCGCGCTGGTGGTCTGGCTGTTCCTGCAGAGCATGCGCTCGACGCTGATCATCTCGCTGGCGATTCCGGTGTCGTTGCTCGGCGCCGTCGCCGTGATGTACTTCGCCGGTTACACCTTCAACACGATGACGCTGCTGGCGCTGCTGCTGCTGATCGGCGTGGTCGTCGACGATGCGATCGTGGTACTGGAGAACATCCATCGGCATCTGGAGTTTGATCGGGATCTGGCGCGTACTGAAACAGCAAATGCGGGGCTGGGGGCTGGGGGCTGGGGCGCGCTGCCCCAAGCCGGCACCGAGTCCGCGGCTCTGGAT
>ERZ761602.3500-NODE-3500-length-22073-cov-5.664048_pt1 | contig 22073 bp, 15 predicted proteins | sample MGYA00512165_ERZ761602 | MGnify/ENA primary metagenome ERZ761602 (study PRJEB28899, sample SAMN02445085) | bioreactor sludge metagenome | biome: EBPR sludge; isolation source: Thorneside wastewater treatment plant | place: Australia: Brisbane, Thorneside...
GCGTCGCCTGCGCGGTGGTCTGCCCCCCTCGACCGCCCGGCACGCCGCGCGTGTCGCCGCCGACCGGCCCGGTGTCGCGCTCCTGCCGGAGCTCCGCGCTGCTCTCTTCGGGGCGCGCTTCGGGGATGTCGTCGGGCGGCGTGATCACCGGGCGCGCGGCGGCGGGGCGGAACACCGCGACCGGCTCAGGCGCCACGATCGGCTCTTCTTCGATCGGCTCCGGCTCTTCTTCGGGCTCGGGCGGCGCGAACTCGACGAGGATCTCTTCCTCCGGCTCGGGCTCCGCTTCCACGACCGCGCTCTGCCCGTACCGGTGGTAGGCGTACCCGACGGCGGTGATCAGCAAGCCCGACAGCAACAACGCCAACGCGAAGAGCGCGATGGCGAAGCGGTCCCGCTTGCGTTGGAAGTCGGCGAACATCGGGTCTCGTGGGTCGCGGTCCGGAGGGCTCCGTTCGAGCCGCCAGAAAACTGCCCGACGAGTACGAGGGCGCGGTGACGTGATTGTGTCAGGGCCGTGGCGTTTCCGACCCGGCACGCCAGCGTCTCCTCACGGATCCGAGCGCGCGAACGGCGCGATTTCTTCGAGAAATCGAAGGATCTTCGAGGCTTCGTCCGCGTCACGCAGGTGTCACGAAGGCCGTCACGGAGCCGCGCGGGTGCCGTCCGTGACGAACTTCGTCACGAACGTGACGAGCTCGATCGCCGAGGTCACGACCCCATGACGCGCAGGCAGTAGCCGACGCCGCGAATGGTCTCGATCGCGTCCGCGGCCGGGCCGAGCTTCTCGCGCAGGCGCCGGATGTGGGTGTCGACCGTGCGCACGCCGAGGTCGGCGTCGGGCCACACGCGCTGCAAGAGCTGCTCGCGCCGCTGCACGGTGCCCACGCGCGCCGCGAGATCGCCGAGCAGCCGCATCTCGACCTGCGTGAGGTGCACCTCGCGGCCGGCCACACGGACCTTCTTGGTGGTGCCGTCGATCTCGAGCTCGCCGACCACGAGCGAGGTCGGCGGCTTGGAGCTCGAACCGCAACGCGCGCGTCGCAGCACCGCGCGGGCCCGCAACGCGAGCTCGCGCGCGGAGAGCGGCTTGCCGAGGAAATCGTCCGCGCCGAGCTCGAAGGCGAGGATGCGGTCGATCTCGTCCTGACGTTCGGAGAGCGCGATCACGGGGAGCCGCTCCGTGGACTCGTCGCGCCGGATGCGCCGGAGCACCTCGGGGCCGCGCGGCGCTCGGAGCTGGAGATCGAGCACGAGGAGCGCCGGTGGATCCGTCGCGACGCGCTCGAGCGCGGCCTCGCCGTCCGCCTGCACGACGACGTCGAAGCCGGCTTCGGAGAGCGCGGGGACGGCGGCCTCGGCGACCGCGATGTCTTCCCCGACGAAGAGGATGGCCTCGCCCATGGATCGGCGACGCTGCACGACAGTCGTGACGAAGACGTGACCGCACAGTGCCGCTCCGTTGTTTTGTTCGCTACGCGCTCCGCGCTTCGCCACTTCGTCGTGTTCGCTACGCGCTTCGCGCTTCACTCACGGAGCGCGGGGAGAGCCCCGCCGCCCCTTGGAACCCTGTGATTCGCCCGTCCGCACGCCGCGCTTCGCTCACGGAGCGCGGGAGATCCCCGTGATTCCGGACGACCCGTTTTCGTGAGCGAGATCACAACTTCGGAGATTCGTTCGGAATGTCGCGGGCTCACACGCGTTCGCGAGCCCGCAACGGCCGGGGATTGACACGGGGGAGCGCCCGACTAGAACCGCGCCACGCTCGGCGGGGGTCGGCCACGCCCGGTGGTCCGTCCATCGGTTGGCAGCCACGACCCCCCGAGTGCTGAGCTTCGGCTCCAGCACGACGACTCCGACGAGCACGACTCCGACGGCGAGAGAGGCATCGCGATGAGCGACCTGATGATCGAAGCCCGGGACCTGACCAAACAATACGGCCCGGCGACTGCCCTCAAGGACGTGAGCTTCGAGGTCCGCAAGGGCGAGGTCCTCGGCTTCCTCGGGCCCAACGGCGCGGGCAAGACGACCACGATGAAGATCCTGACCTGCTTCATCGCGCCCACGAGCGGCACGGCGAAGGTCAACGGGGCGGACATCTTCGAGGACCCGATGGCGGTGCGCAGCGCCATCGGATACCTGCCCGAGTCGACGCCGCTCTACACCGAGATGCTCGTGCTCGAGTACCTGGAGTTCGTCGCGAAGATGCGCGGCTTCAAGGGCGAGGACGCGCGCAAGCGGATCAAGAAGGCGGTCGAGCAGACCACCCTCGGCGACGTGATCGCCAAGGAGATCCGGGCGCTCTCGAAGGGCTACCGGCAGCGCGTCGGGCTCGCGCAGGCGCTCGTGCACGAGCCGCCGGTGCTCATCCTCGACGAGCCGATGAGCGGCCTCGACCCGAACCAAGCGGCGGAGATTCGTGATCTGATCAAGGCGATCGGCCGCGAGCGCACGGTCATCCTGTCGACGCACGACCTCGGCGAGGTGCAGGTCACCTGCGACCGCGTGCTCATCATCGCGAAGGGTCGCCTCGTCGCGGACGACACCCCGGACGAGCTGCGCGATCGCGCGGGCAAGGCGAGCTACTTCGTGACCTTCAAGGGCGAAGGCGCGGACGCCGCGAAGAAGGCGCGCGACGTGCTCGGCGACGTGCCCGGCATCGCGTCGGTGCGGCAGCGCGAGGCGGAAGCGAAGGACGAGCTGCTCTTCACGCTGGTGCCGAAGGACGCGACGGATGTCCGCGCGGCGATCTTCCAGGCCGCGGTGAAGAACGAGCTCGTGATGCTCGGCCTCGAGAAGAAGAGCGAAGGCCTCGACAAGGTCTTCCGCGATCTGACCACCGGCGACACCGCGGGCGCGGCGGCGGCCACCAAGAGCAAGCGCGACGCGAAGATCGACGAGGCGCGCGAGAAGAAGAAGGCCCGCGACGAGGGCAAGAAGTCGGCCTCCGCCGACGAGGGCAAGAAGTCGGCGGCTGACCCCGCCGACTCGACGAAGAAGTCCGACGCCTCCAAGGGCGCAGAGGGAGACGCGTGATGCACAACGTCCGCACCATCGCGGGACGTCAGTTCCGCAGCTACTTCAACGGGCCGATCGCCTACATCGTGATTGGCGTGATGCTCGTCGTCCTGGGCTTCCTCTTCTGGGAGACCTTCTTCCTCTTCGGGAAGGCGACGATGCGCGAGATGTTCCGCTACGCGTCGCTCATCAACTACTTCGCGCTGCCCGCGCTCACGATGGGCCTGCTCGCGGAGGAGAAGCGCACCGGAACCATCGAGCTGCTCATCACGATGCCGGTCACGGACGCGCAGGTGATCTGGGGCAAGTTCCTCGGCGTGCTCGGCCTCTACTCCGTGCTCCTCCTGCTCACGGTTCCGTATTGTTTCAGCGTCGCGAGCCTCGGGAACCTCGATTGGGGTCCCGTCTTCGCGGGCTACTTCGGCATGTTCCTCCAGGGCGCCGCGCTCCTCGCGATCGGGCTCATGATGTCGAGCTTCACCGACAACCAGATCGTCGCCTTCTTCGGCGCGCTCGCGGTGTCGATCTTCTTCTTCCTGGTCGACAAGTTCCTGCCCTTCATGCCCTCGGGGCTCACGGGCTTCTTCGAGGCGGTCAGCTTCGACGCCCACTTCGAGTCGATGCGACGCGGCGTGCTCGCGTTCCGCGACGTCATCTTCTTCGTCTCCGTCGCGGTCATCACGCTGATGGTCGCTTACCGCTCCCTCGAGAGCCGCCGCTGGAGCTGAGCCATGGCCACGCAAAAGCGTCCCCACCTCGCCACCGCCTCCGTCACGATCCTCCTGCTCGTGATCGGAGCGCTCGTCGGCCTCAACGTCATCGCGAGCTACGTGAACGTCGGCCGCGTCGACCTCACGGGCAACAAGCTCTGGTCGCTCTCGGACGGCAGCCGCGAGCTCGTCTCCGATCTCGGCGATCGCATGGAGATCACGGCGTACTTCACCGAGAACCTCCCGCCGCCCTTCAACAGCACCGAGCAATACGTCCGCGACATCCTCGACGAGTACGCGGCGGCTTCCGGCGGCAAGGTCGTCGTCCGCTTCGTCAATCCCGACGAGGACGAGGAGCGCGAGGCGGCGGAGGCCGACGGCATCCAGCGCGTCGCACACCAGAAGATCGAGAACGACGCGGTCTCGGTGGTCGAGGGCTATCGCGGCCTCGTGATCCGCTACCTCGGCGAGACCAAGACCATCCCGGTCATCCAGGATCCGACGGGTCTCGAGTACACGATCACGATGGCGATCAAGGAGCTGGTCGGCGAGAAGACGACGATCGGCATCCTCTCGGGTCACGAAGGTCCGACCCTCGCGGAGGGCCTCTCGGCGCTGCGCGATTCGCTGCCGACCTACGAGATCGAAGAGGTCTCCGCGACCAGCCCGATCGACCCGGAGCGCATCAAGGCGCTCTTGATCGTCACCCCCGGAAACGAGATCTCCGAGGCCGAGCTCCGCAACATCGATCAGTTCGTGATGAACGGCGGCGCGCTCGGTGTGTTCGGCGGCGGTCTCACCCTCGACATCGCCGGCCAGGAGCCGAGCGCGACCACCGTGAACAGTGGCCTGAACGGGCTGCTCTCGCGCTGGGGCGTGGAGCTGCGCTCCGACGTGGCGCTCGACTTCCAGTGCAGCCGCGCGCCGATGGCCGGCCCGATGGGCATGCAGGTCGCGGTGCCCTACCCGCCGGTCGCGATCCTCACCTTCGACGACGAAGCGATGGAGCACCCGGCGCTCTACCGCATCCCGACCGCGGTCTGGCCCTTCAGCTCGACCCTCGCGCTGACCACCGCGCCCGAAGGCGTGAACGTCGAGGTGCTGGGCCGCACGAGCGACAACTCGTGGCGCGACACCGCGGCGAGCGTGCAGCTTCGTCCGCGTCATCCGCGCGAGTGGCGTCCGAGCGGCGATCTCGGGCCCTTCCCCGTCCTCGTGGCGATCTCGGGTGAGCTCCCGAGCGCGTTCTCGGAGGGCATGAGCAGCGCGGAGGGTGAGCCCGCCGGTCGCACCTCGAGCAACGGCGACGTGCGCGTGCTCGTGAGCGGCACGGGCGCGTTCCTGCGCGACGAGTTCATCCCGCAGGCGGGTCCGGACGGACAGCGTCAGCTCAGCGGTGGCCTCGCGTTCGCGCTCAATGCGATCGACTGGCTCGCGGTCGACGATCAGCTCATCGCGATCCGCGCGAAGAACGTCGAAGATCCGGCGCTCGAAGTGCCGGCCGCCGTGAGCTCCGCCGAAGAGGCCGCGCTCGAAGCCGAAGAAGAGGCGATGGGCGCCGCGCAGCAGGGCGACCAAGAGGGCACCGAGAACGCGATCGCGCAGCGCGAAGCGGCCCTCGAGGAGCGCAAGGAAGCCATGAAGGCGTGGGACTCGAAGAAGTCCGCGTATCGCTGGCTCAACACGCTCGGCATCCCGTTCGCGTTCGCGCTCTTCGGCGTGCTGCGCTGGCGGGCCCGCAACGCGCGCCGCAAGACGCTGACGATCTGATCGCAACGATCCGAGCTCGACCGCGCGAACGAAGCTTCGACGCGCGGCCGAGCTCGCTCGCGAGGCCCCGCGCACGGCGCGTGAGGCGAGCGAGCCATGCGCCCGGAAGCAGACTCCGGAAGCGCTCGAAGTCCCGAGATTCCCGAAGCACCGATCCGAAAGTTCGAGGACGCCATGAGCAGTCAGAGCAAGCTCGTCGCCGCGCTGGTCGCCTTCTTCGTGTTGGCCGGAGGCGCGACCTACGTGATCGTGAAGCGCTCCGGCGAGGAAGAGACGCAGGTCGCCGAGCAGGACCTGCCGACGCTTCCCGAGATCGATCGCGAGGCGATCACCGCGCTCGTGATCACGCGGCCCGCGCAAGAAGAGGGCGGCGCAGCGGAGACGGTGCGGCTCGAGAAGCGTGGCGAGACCTGGCACGTGGTCGCGCCGGTCGAGGCGGTGGCGGACTCCAACGCGGTCGACACCGCGCTCTCGCGGCTCGACGAGCTCGAGATCACCGGCATCGCGGCGACCAACCCCGACAACCACGAGCGGCTCGAGGTGTCGGACGCCAAGGCGATCCGCGTCGAGGTGATGGCCGGCGACGAGACCGTGCTCACGCTGCTCGTCGGCGCGTACCGCGGTCGCTCGACGATGGCGCGTCTGCCCGACGACGATCGCGTGCTCGCGCTCAAGGGCAGCATCAAGTTCGCGTTCAACAAGGCGCTCAAGGACTGGCGCGACAAGCGCATCCTCGACGAGGCCGCCGAAGAGGTGGTGGCGGTGCGCTTCGAGAACACGAACGGGACGTTCTCGTTCGCGCGCAACGGCGAAGGCGCGTGGACGCAGGCCGAGGGCGAGGCGCCGATCGAACGCTTCGGGAGCACGAAGGTGCAGAGCTTGGTGTCGAGCCTCGCGAACATGCGCGCGGTGGACTTCGCGGCGGCCGACGTCACGGCTTCGGCGGCGGGCTTCGACGCGCCGACCGGCACGGTGACGATGGAGATCCGCGAGGGCGGCGAAGGCGCAAGCGCGGAAGCTGCCGAGGGTGCCGAGGCTGCCGAAGGTGCAGAAGCTGCCGAGGGCGCGACGCCCGCGCCGAGCGTGCCGACGCGGACCGTGCGCTTGCAGATCGGCGCTTCGCGAGAAGGAAACGAGCTCTACGTGCGCCGCGAAGGCGACGAGACGATCTACGTGATCTCGCAGTACCTCGCGGACCGCGCGCGGCCGGCGGCGAGCGCGTTCCAGGACGCGGAGCCGGGCGCGGAAGGCGCGAGCGAGATGGCGCCCGAGATGCCGCCGGGTCTCGGTCTCGGCGGTCCGGGCGGTCCGGGCGGTGGCCTCGGCGGTCCGGGCGGCGAGCTGCCGCCCGAGCTGATGGAGCAGATCCAGCGCCAGCTCCAGCAGGCCGCGTCGATGATGTGAAGCACGCGTCCCGGTGACTCGCGATATTCACGCGCGACGTGTGCTTCGAGTCTCGTAGTCCTCGCGAGACGCCGCCCCCGGGGTGTAGGCTCGCGGCGTGACGAACTCGCCGCGCTGGGAGAGCGTGGTCCGCCGCGCCGCTCGCGAGCTCGCCCCGGTGCAAGTTCGCCACGAGGGCGACGCGACGCGTTCGTCGTTCCTTTCCGGCCTCGTCGAGCGTGGCGACGACACGTGGCTGCGCGTGAGCCCTTGGCCCGCCACGCCGTTCGTCGGCCCGACCCTCGTGGACGCTCCCCTCGAAGGCTGGCGTTTGCGCATGGGGAGCGTCAGTCGCGGCGACGACGCGCTCTGGTTGCCGCTCTCGCGCGCCCGCTTCGAGACGCTCGCGGTGCCGAGCGACGTGGATCTCGCGTCCCTCGTGCTCGTGTGTCCTACGGGAGTCGACGACCTCTTCGTGCATCCGGTGGTCGATCTCGACGCGACGGGATGCGTGATCGAGACCCCGACCGGCTTGGCGACCGGACACACGTTCCCGCACGTCGAGCTCCACGGGGATCGCGGCATCCTGCGCTCCGCCTCCGCCGTCGTCTCGTCGAGCGAGCCTTGGGTCGATCACTTCGGTCGCCCGTACTTCCGACATCGGCTCCGCTTCGACGTCCCGCTCGCGCCCGAGGCGGTGCCACCCGACTACGACGTGATCGCGGATCCCGATCGACTCGACCGCGTGATCCGGCTCGCGTGCCTCCTCGGGTTGGAGATCGTCTCGAGCGAGCCGGGAGCCGAGCGTCGCTACCTCGCGCGACGCGGCGAAGCGAGGCTGGAGACCTCGGGGAGCGCGTGGCGCAGCATCGGGCCGATCGAGATCGCCTTCGAGCTCTTCGCCCTGCGCTACGAAGCGACGGTGCGCGTCGTGGGCGCGCACGCCACGACGCTTCCGCTCTTGTTGCGTCGTCGTCGACGTCGCACCGAGTCGCGCGTCGACACGCGAGCGCAGTCGTACCGCTTGGTGTTCGAGCATCCGCTCCGGCCACGCCGCGTCGAGGCCTCGGTGATCGATCTGTCGGCGCGCGGTCTCTGTTTCACGGCGGACGAGCGCGACTTGCTCTGGCCGGGCCTCGTGCTCGGGAGCTCGAGCGTCCACGGCCCCCATGGCCGCGTGGACCTGGGCAAGCTGGAGGTGCGCAGCTTGGAGAGCGACCGCGCGCATGCGCGCATCCTGCGCGACGACGTCGGCACCGATCTCGAGCTCGGCGAGCTGCTCGCGTCGCTGCGGCATCCCGACCTCACGCCGCACGACGGCTCGACGTTCGACACGCAGCTCGCGCTCTACCGCCACGCGGGGCTCGTGATGCCGTACATGGCGGAGCTCCTCGAGCACGCGAAGGACGAAGCCACGCGCGCCTGGTGGGTCGCGCATCGGGACGCGCCGTCGCTCTGTCGGACGTTCGCGCGCTACGAGGGTGACGACGCGGTCGCGAGCGTGACCGCGCTGCAAGCGTGGGAGCGGACGTGGCTCGGTCAGCACCTGGCCGCGATCCCGGAGCGCACCGGCTGCACGCCCGGCGAGCTCCTCATGTCGTTCATGGACTACGTCGTGCTGCGACCGGACTGTCGGCAGATGGTGTTCTTCGTGGCCGCGAAGAACACCCGGATGAACGCGATCCAGGAGCAATTCCAAGCGCTCACCGGGACCCCCGAAGCCGCCGTGCGCGTGCCCCTTCGCGCGTGGCTCTTTCGCGCGCCCTGCGAGCGTGACACCCCCGACGTACGTCGGGCGGACGGCGCCGATCGTCGCGTGATCGCGCGGAGCACGCTGCGAGACTGGGGCGGCCTCGCACAGCGCGCGTTCTCGTTCGACGAGGCGAGCGCCACGCTCTCGAGCCTCGGACCACGCTACGCGCGCGCGGGGCTCCTGCGAAAGCGTGAGATCTCCGTCACGCGCGACGCACGTCTGCCACGTTGGGCCGCGGTGACGGAACGATGCTCTCCGGGCCTGTGCATCCCGGGGCTCACGCAAGCCACGTGGCTGCTCGCGCTGCACGGAGGACCGAACGACGCGGCGCACGTGCGCTCGCTGGTCGCGTCGCTGCGCCTCGAACCGCACGAGCCGCATCGGATCGTGCTCTCGTCGGCACGACGCGCGAACGAGCCCTTCGAGGCCGCCGGGCTGACCCACGCGTTCGACGCTTACGCCTACGTGCTCAACCGCGCGGGCTTGCGTCGCTACGCCAGCTACCTGCTCGAGTCCTACGGTGCGAAGGGCGCGCTGCGCGCCGGGGAGCGAGGTCAGGGCGAACGCGAGCTCGGCGAACGAGGTCCCGGTGAACGAGCTGGTGAACGAGCCGGCGAACGAGGCCAAGCCGAGCGAAGCCAAAGCACGCGCGACGAGCGCAGATGAGCAGATCCCGATGCAACCGGTCTATCGAATCTTCGACTTCGACGATCCCGCTGCCGAAGCCGCGCGCCTCGAACGACAGATGCTCGCGATGGCGGCGATCGAAGCGCCCCTCTACGAGCGCCACGGGGTCTTCGACGCCTCGAGCCTGCTCGACGTCGGCTGCGGCACGGGCGCGCCCGGTCGTTGGCTCGCTTCACGTGGGATCGAGGTCTTCGGGGTCGACGCCGTGCGCGAAGCCGTGCGCGCCGCGAGCCCTCCCCGGGCGGTCGCGGCGGGCGAGCATCTTCCGTTCGCGAATCGTTCGTTCGACGTGACGTACGCGCGGCTCGCGCTCCAACACGCGCGCGAGCCCGATCGCGTCGTGCGCGAAATGGGGCGCGTGGCACGACAGCGCGTGGTCGTCGTGGACACGGATCTCGCGAGCTTCGTCACCTACCCCGATCTGCCGACCGGTACTGCGGCTCGTGCGACGTGGGCGACCGCGGCCAATGCGCGCGGCGCCGACGCGTTCGTGGGCCGACGACTTCGCGCGCTCTTCCTGGACGCCGGGCTCGACGACGTGCGCACCGACGTGGCCTACGTCACCAGCGACGCGCTCGGGCGCGAGGTGTTCGCGCGCATGTTGCTGACCCCGCACGTCCGGGTGCTGCACGCGGGAGACGCGGCGACGCTGGCCCGCGCGGAAGACGAGCTGCGCGCCTGGATCGCCGACCCCCGCAGCTTCGGAGCCGCGGCGCTCTTCGTCGCCTCGGGGCGCCCACGATGAGCCACGAAGCCGAAGAGCACGCGGACACGAGGGCCCACTCGAACGAAGCGTCGGAGCCCACGAAGCTCGCACCCGACGCGAGCGCGAAGAGCGCGTCGACCGATGTGTCGCACGATCCTGCGGACGAAGGGCGCGCCGAGGTCCACGCGGGCTTCCTCGCGCCGATCGCCGAAGAAGCGCGGCCGCTGCTCAGCGAAACGGAGATGCGTGAGCTGCTCACCTCGGTCGGCGTGGACCCCCACGTGCTCGGTGATCCGCACGCCTGGATCTCGCTCCGCCAACTCGAGCGCGTGATGCGGGCGATCGACACACGAATCCCCGATCCGCTCCTCATTCGTCGCGCGACCCGTCTCGGCTTCACCGAGCGCTACATGGGCCCGGTGCGCACGCTGATCCGCGCGTTTGCGAGCCCGGGCAGCGCGTACGTGCAGATGGTCCAGGGGCTCTCGCGCTTCAACAAGGTCGGCGCGATGGAGGTGCGCTCGCAGTCGCGCGGTCACGTCGAGCTCGCGTACCGACCCGCGCCCGGGGCACCGTCCGAGCACGAGCCGCTCGTGTGCGCGGGGCGGCTCGAGAACATCGCGAGCGTGCCGACGATCTTCGATCTGCCGCCCGCCGAGGTCGATCATCCCCGCTGTCTGCACCGCGGCGACGACGAGTGTCTCTACGTCGTCCGTCACGCGGAGCCTCAGCCCCGGACCCTCTCGCGCCTCGGCACGCTCGTCGGCGCCGCGCTCGGGGTCGGCGTTGCGATCGCGCTCGGCGGGACGTGGCCGTGGATCGTCGGCGCCGCGCTGGTCGGTGCGATCGCGCTGCGCTCGGTCGGGCGTGCGCGTGAGCTCGCGCGCGATCTCGGGGTGTCCGCGAAGCTCGTCACGGACCAACAAGACGCGCTCTTGCGCTCCACGATCGCGAACGAAGAGCGCTTCGCCGAGCTCCTCGAAGCGAAGACCGCGGTCGATCGCCAGGTCGAGGAGCGCACGGCCGAGCTCTCCGCGACGAGCGCGCGGCTCGCGGAGACGCTCGATCAGGTCCAAGCGCTCGACCGCGCGAAGACCGACTTCTTCGCGAACGTGAGCCACGACCTGCGCACGCCGTTGACGCTCATCCTCTCGCCGCTCGAGTCGTTGCGGCGCGGGGAGACCCCTCCGGGAGGCGAGCAAGTGGCGTTCGAGTCGATGCACCTCGCGTCGCGGCGACTGCTCGGGCTCATCGACCGACTGCTCGATCTCGCGAAAGCGGACGCGGGCCGCGAGCGTCTCGAGCTGCGCCCCACCAGCCTGCGCGCGCTGCTCGGCGCTCTCCACGCGTCCTTCGCGCCGGCCGCGCTCTCTCGGGGCGTGGAGCTGTCGATCGACACCGACGTCGAGGTGCCGGTGGAGCTCGATCTGCGCTGGGTCGACTCCGCGCTCTCGAACCTCGTGGCCAACGCGATGCGCTTCGCGCGCACGCGCATCGTGATCCGTGCGCGCGATCTCGGCGGCGAGATCGTGCTGGAGGTGGAGGACGACGGGCCTGGTATCCCGCAGGCCGATCGCGCCGTGATCTTCGAGCGTTTCGGACAAGCCTCGGCAGAGACGCGCAAACGCAGCGGCACGGGCCTCGGCCTCGCGATCGTGCGCGAAGCGGCGCGCTTGCACGGCGGGCAGGCGAGCGTCGAAGAGAGCTCGCTCGGTGGTGCGCGTTTCGTGCTCCGGCTCCCGCGTCGGGTCGCCACGCACGCGCCCGAGGCGATCGCGACGGCGGCGACGACCGCCGAGGCGACGACCACCGAGGCGACGACCACCGACGCGATGATCGCTCCGTCTCCGCTCGCGACGCCGGTCGTGCCCGCGGATCTCGAGGGCCCGGACGCGCTCGCGCCGCTGGTGCTGGTCGCGGAGGACAACCCCGAGCTGCGTCGTTTCCTCGGCCAGGTGCTCGCGACGCGCTTCCGCGTGCGCGCGGTCGTCGACGGCGAAGAAGCGCTCGCGGCCGCGGCGGCGGAGGCTCCGGACCTCGTGGTGACCGACGTCTCGATGCCGCGCATCGACGGCATCGAGCTCGTGCGGCGGCTGCGCGCGATCCCCGCGACGCGAGAGATCCCGATCTTGGTCGTGACGGCGCGCGGTGAGCCGAGCGAGGTGCTCGACGGCTTCGACGCGGGCGCGGACGACTACCTGCTCAAGCCCTTCCACGGACGCGAGCTGCTCGCGCGCATCGACGTGCAGCTTCGGCTGCGGATGCTCGCGCGCGAGCTCGCGCACCGCGAGCGCCTCGCGACCCTCGGCACCCTCGCGTCTTCCGTGGCGCACCACGTACGCAACCCGCTCACCGCGCTCGTCAGCGGTCTGCCCGCGATGCGTCGGCGGCTCGCGGACCAAGTGGATCCCCGCAGCCGCGAGATGCTCGACGTCTTCGTCGACTGTGCCCACCGGATCGAGCGCATCACCCTCGACCTGCTCGATCTCTCGCGCGTCGATCGACAGGAGGTCGCGTCGTTCCGTCCGAGCGAAGGGCTCGCGGCGGCGGTGCGACTGCTCTCGGCGCGGGTGCCGGCGGGCTTGGTGTTCGAGACCGACATCGAGGAGAGCCCACTCGTCGAAGGGCGTCCTGCAGACCTCAACCACGCGTTCCTGAACCTGATCGACAACGCCGCGCGTGCGATCGGCGAGGACGGTGAGCTTCGAGTGTCCGGACGCGTCGATGCGGGGGAGTACGTCGTCTCGGTCGAAGATTCCGGGAGCGGGGTGCCGCCCGAGCTGCGCGAGAAGATCTTCGACCGCTTCGTCTCCACCCGCCAACACGGCGAGGGCGCGGGGCTCGGCCTCGCGATCGCACGTGAGGTCGCGCGCGCACACGGCGGCGACATCTCGGTGGATCGCTCCCCCACGTTGGGTGGGGCGCGCTTCGTGCTGCGGCTTCCACTCCCAGCGGATCGACGCGAAGTGTCCCCAGGTGCCCTACTCCAAACGAGGTAGAAGCGATATCCTCCCGCAGTGACGGTCGACCCCCTGACGACGTACCCCATCTTGTACGTCGACGACGAGGCCGCGAACTTGCTCGCGGTGCAGTACGCGTTCGAGGGAATTCTCCCCGTCGAGATCGCGCGATCCGGTGAAGAGGCGCTCGCGCTGCTCGAGTCGCGGCGCTTCGCGGTGTTGCTCTCCGATCAACGCATGCCGGGCATGAGCGGCACCGAGCTCTGCGCGCGCGTGCGAGAACGATTTCCGGACGTCGTCCGGATCATCCTGACGGCGTACGCCGATCTGCACTCCGCGATCGACGCCGTGAACCGCGGCCAAGTGCTTCGCTACGTGACCAAGCCGGTCGCGAACGAAGAGCTCGAAGAGGTGCTGCGCACCGCGCTCGAAGCGTTCCATGCGAACCGCGCGATGCGCGAGCTGCAAGAGCGCGCGCTTCGGGCGACACCCGCGCGCGCGCTCTCGCGACGCCTCGCGGTGCAGCTCGCCGAGCCGCTCCGTCGGTTGCGCAGCTCGCTCGCGCACGGCGGCGATCTCGTGATCGCGCTCCAACGCGCGCACGAGCCTCCGCGACGCGAGGCGTTGCTCGCGGAGCTGCGCCACGCGCGCGAGGACGCGGAGCGCGAAGTGCGCGCGCTCGAAGAGCTCCGCATCCGCCTCGACGCGGAGGTGGTGCCCGACGTCGCGCCCACGCCAGCGCTCGATCTCGCACGCATCGCGGAGGCCGCGGTGCGCCTGCGTCGCTCGCGACTACCGGAGGACCTCCGCATCACGCTCGCGGTCGAAGGCACCCCGCGCACCTTCGTGGACGCCGCGACGGTGGGTCGCGTGATCGACGAGCTGCTCGACAACGCGGTCACCGCGATCGTACGCGGTGGGCGCGGAGGGCGTGTCGAGGTGGCGGTCGGCGAGACCGACTCCACCGCGTGGCTCGCGGTGCGCGACGACGGACCGGGCATCCCCGAGCACGCGCGTCTGCGCATCTTCGATCCGGGCTACTCGCTGATCGGCGGCTCCGGCTTCGGCCTCGCCCGCGCTCGAGAGCTGGTCGAGCGTGCGGGCGGAGCCCTCGATCTGGAGCGCAGCGACCGAACGAGCTTCGTCGTGCACCTCCCCTTGGCCGAGCGCGCGGCGGATCGGAGCGGCGAGTACCCGAAGAGGCAGTCGGCATGAGCGACGCGCGCCCGCTCATCCTCTACGTCGACGACGAAGAGGCGAACCGCCAGACGTTTCGCTTCCTCTACGAGGAGCAGCTCCGCGTGGCGGTCGCTTCGTCCGGCGAAGAAGCGCTCGCGCGCCTCGACGAGCTGGATCCCGCGGTGCTGGTCGCGGATCAGCGCATGCCGGGCATGAGCGGCAGCGAGCTCTGCGCGCAGGTGCGCATGCGCAAGCCCGACACGCTGCGCATCATCCTCACCGCCTACGCCGACGTGAACGCCGCCGTCGACGCGATCAACCGCGGCGCAGTGCACGCGTACTTCCACAAGCCGTACAACGAAGAAGAGCTGCGCAACCGACTGTCGGACGCGGTCGCGCTCTTCGTGGCGCGCCGCGAGGTGGCGGCGCTCGAAGAGCGGCTCATCCGCGACGTGCCCGAGCGCGTGGCGCGCGCGATGGCGGCGGAGATCGCGCACGAGCTCGGCAACGTGCTCACCGGGCTCGGCTTGTCGGCGCAGGTGCTCGGCGACGAGCTGACGAAGATCCGCGCCTCGGTGAGCGGCCCGGTGTCGGGCTCGGTCGAGCGCTGCATCGAGCGCAGCGATCACGTGATCGCGTGCGTCGAGCAGCTCGTCGGCTTCACGCAGCGCCTGCGAAGCGACGGCGGCGGCATGGAGCGCTGCGAGCCGCAGAAGGTCCTCCGCTCGACCGCGCGCTTGCTCGAGCCGCGCGTGCGTCACGCGTGCGCGATCGTGCTGCGCGGTGAGAGCGACGCGACGGTCCCGATGGCGGCGAGCGCGCTCGGGCAGGTGCTCATCAACGTCGTGCTCAACGCGGCGCAGGCGATCGAACGGAGCGACCGCGAGGACGGGCTGATCGAGCTCGTGGTCGAAGACGCCGGCCAGGAGATCGCGATCCACGTGATCGACGACGGCCCTGGCATCCCCGCTGCGCTGCTCGCGCGGATCTTCGAGCCGCGTTTCACGACGCGCGAGGGAGGCAGCGGGCTCGGGCTCGACCTCACGCGCCGCCTCGTCGAGGACGCGGGTGGCCGCGTCGAGGTGACCTCGGTGCCGGGTCGCACCGAGATGATCGTGCGTCTACCGCGAGTGAGCGCGACGTGAGCGCGCGCGTGATGCTCGCGATCGCGGCCGCGAACGGCTTGCTCGCGGTCGCGCTCGGCGCCTTCGGTGCGCACGGTCTGCGCACGCGGCTTCAATCGCTCGAAGACGGCGCGAAGCGCCTCGAGTGGTGGAGCACCGCGTCGAGCTACCAGCTCGGCCACGTCGTCGCGTTCGCGATCGTCGCGTGGTTGCTCGCGCGCGGCCCGGAGGCGCCCGGCGCGTCGGCGATCGGCCTCGCGGGCTGGTTCTTCCTGGCGGGTGTGACGCTCTTCTCCGGCAGCCTCTACGTGATGACGCTGACCGGCATCCGCGGGCTCGGCGCGGTCACGCCTTTCGGCGGCCTCGCGCTGCTCGCGGGCTGGACGTGCCTGCTGGTCGCGGCGTGGAAGGGCGCGCCGTAGAGGCAGCCTCCGATCGCGCCGTCATCGCGCGCTCGGATCGACGACGCGACCGACGAAGAGGGTCGCCTCGGTCGGAAGGTCTCGGATCACGAAGTAGAACGGACGATCGACGACGAGGTCTCGTACCTCGCGCACCGAGATGCCGCCGGAGAGCAGGTACGACGCCGCCGCCGCGACCGTGCCCAACTCGTCCACGCGGATCGTGGCGCGCTGACCGATCGAAGCGACGAACGTGTCTTCGGTCGAGAGCCGCGACCACGGTCCTTCGATCGGGAGCGCGCGCGCTTCGAGGTCGCCGCCGAGATCGTCGAGCTGCGCATCGATCGTGAAGCGCGGCAAAGACACGTTCACTTCGAACGGCTCGAAGCGCGAGGCGATCGTCTCGAGCGTCGTGAAGTCGAGACGAAAGGTGCTCGGGTCGGCGGGAACCACGATCCACATCGCGACCTCGCCGCCCCCGTACGGCAGGTGTGCGGCGCGCCACCCTGTGCCCTCCGCGAACCGAGAGCCAGGACGACCACGCATCGTCGGCACCGTGACCTCGCCGTCGACCGTTCGAAACGGCAGCTCGACGGTGTTGTCGGGCGAGAACGGGAGCGCCCACATCGCGGAGAAGTACGTCGCGTCCACCCACACCGCGCGCGCGTCGACGATCGGCCTTTCGAGCACGCTCGGGATCGCGCCTTCCGTTCGCTCGTCGAACCACGCGTTCACCGCGGCGATGCCTTCGGTCCGCGAGAAGTCGACTTCGTGAGCGCCCGAACCGTGCCAGCGCGCGAGGTCGTCGAGCAGCGCGCCGCGGATGGGGAAGTCGGGCCGAACGAAGAGCGCGCGTTCGTTGCGCAGGACGAAGGGCAGCGGCTCGTTCTCGACGCGCTCGGCACCCCGCGACGCGAGCGTCTGGTCGAGGGTGTTGAACGCTTGCTGAAGCTCGGCGCGCTCGCCTTCGAGCCCGAGCGTCCCGTACACGGCGCGCTCGGTCGACTCGTCGCCCGCCAACGCGAGCATCGTGAGCAGTGCGTTCAGGCCGTAGGCCCCGAGCAAGGCGTTCGCGTCGCGCGGGCGCTCGTCGAGGAGCGAGAGCGCGAGCCTCGTCTGCGCACGCGCGACGACGCGAGCGGCCGCGAGATCGTCGCTCGGCGCGCGACGCGAGACGGACGAGAAGCGCGGCACGCCGGGCGAGCTCTCGGGCGGTGGTGAGCCACACGCGAGCCCGAGCACACCGAGCAGCACAGCCACCCGTGGGAACCTCGAGAGCCCCCCCGAAGAGCGGTTCGTTCGATCGCAGAGCGCGCGATCGCGGCGTGGTGATCGTGAGCGCATCAGTACGCGTAGGGGTCGAGGACGTCGCGCAGCTCCGGCTCGTGGGTGGGTGCGGGCTCGAGGTAGGGCGCGACCCAGATCGCGGCGCCCGCGAGCGCGACCACGAGCGGCGCGCGCGCGAGCTGCTGGCCGGGCGTGAAGGCTTTGCCTTCGTTGTGGCGGTCGCACGCGCGCAGACCACCGACGAGGTCGTAGAGCATCAGCACCGGGACGCAGCTCATCCACGCGACTCCGCCGCGCAGGCCCATCGCGAAGGCCGCGACCTCGAGGCCGAGGAGGAGCCAGCCGGTGGTCGCCTCACGCGCATAGAAGTGGCCGGTGCCGAACGTGAGCGCGAGCGAGCAGAACGCCGCGACGCGCTTCTTTCGGACGTCTCGGTACGAACGATCGATCGCCTCGCCGCCGCGGTACGGACCTTCGCCTGCGGGCGGCGTCGGATCGACCGGTCCTTCGAGCAGCTCGTCGGGGTTCTCGAGGCCTTCGAGCACCTCGCGCGCGAGCTCCTCGTCCTCCGCGCGCACTTGCAGCGGGATGCTGACGTAGCTCGCGCCCGCGCCGAGCAGGTGACCGTGATCGAGCCCCGGCGTCGCGACGTCGATGCCCGCGCTGCGAAGCACGTCCGCGCGCATCTGCGCGGCCATCGGATCGAGGTGACGTTCGAGGATCACGATCGCGTCGCGCTTGGCCATGAGTCCGAGGGTAGAGGCTCCGGGCGCGTTCGTCAGGCGCGACGTTCCTCGCGGCCCCCGACCGTCGCGGCGACGAAGCACCTCGCGAGCTCGGTAGCCGCGTCGGCTCGCGCGGTTCGTCGACGCTCGTGGTCTTCGAGAGCGACGTCCGTGACGCTCGACGGCCTGACGCTCAACGCCCCACGCGGACCCAGAGCGTCACGCTGCGCCCCGGCCCGTGGATGCTGCTGCCGTGCACGCGATACGCGGCGTCGCCGAGGTTCTCCGCCACGAGCCCGAACGCGAGCCAGCCGCGGTAGGTCCAGCCCGCGCGCAGATCGAAGGTGGCGTAGCCGGGCGTGCCGCCGCGCGGGATGCGCGGATCGGACGCGTCGGCGATCGCGAGCCGGGTCTGAGGTGCCGCCCAGCGCAGCGCCGCGCCGACCCATAGACCCGTGCCCGCGTGACGCCATCGCCCTTCGAAGCTGCCTTGCGCGGGCGGCACCCGCGAGAGCGGCACGCGCGTGCCGGGCGGCGTCGCGCCGCGATCGCCGAGGCTCGGTCCGTCCCCCCACGCGTACGAGAAGGTCGTGCGTAACGTGACGTCCTCCGGCAGGTAGAGCGTCGCGCCGCCTTCGCCACCGAAGAGCCGCGAGCCCTCGGGCGCGTTCACGAGCTGAAAGGGATCGCGTGAGCCGCCACACTCCGGAGTGGACGGTGGACAATCCGAGATCTCGCGCACCACACGCTGGATTCCATCCTCGATCTTCGTCGAAAACACCCAGAGATCCAGACGAAGCAGCTCCGTCTCGCCCATCACGCCGAGCTCGGTCGTCAGGCTCCGCTCCGGCTTCAGCGACGCGTTCTCGAATTGAAAGCCGGGGCCGACCTGCTGACGCGAGGTGAGATCGTCGAGGTTCGGAGCGCGAAATCCTTGGTCGACGTTGAAGGCGAGCGACCACGAAGGGCGCAGCCTCACCGACGCGCCGGCGCGCGCGACGGGCGAGACGAACGTGCGGGCGATCGACGACGTTCCCGACTCCGGATCGCCGGGCGCGCTGGCTTCGACGACCGCGAGCCGACCGCCGCCGCGGAGCACGAGCCGCTCCCACGCGCGCGCCTCGAGCTCCACGAAGAGCCCGCCCGTGAGGTAGTGCGAGCCCTCGAGGTACTGCCCGCGGCTCAGCTCCGTCGTCCGGTCGAGATCCGTGAAGGTGCGCTCGCCGCGGGAGGTGCGGACGTCGTCTCGGAAGGCGTCGAGCCCGTAGCGCACGCGGAAGGACGCGCGGTCGCCGAGGGCGCGTGGCGCGGTGGCGGCGCGAAACGTGAAGCCGAGCGTGTCGACGACGTCGTCCCAGCGGAAGCGGATGTTCGAACGCGGACGATCGCGATCGCGGCGCTCCTCGTGGCGTTGGTGCGAGAGTACGAGCTCGACGTCGCGCATCGGCCCCGCGTCGCCGCGCAGCGCGAGGTAGGAGAGCGTGCGGAACTGCCGCGCGATCTTCAGGCATTCGTCGAGCGGCGCTTCCGGCGAAGGACATTGGTCGGTGCGCGGCGCGTCCATCTGCCGGTAGCCGTACGTCGCGGCGACGAGGTGCAGCGTGCGGCGGAAGCGGTGCTCGAGGCGCGCGTCGAAGGTGGCCTCGCGAAAGCCCGTGCCGAGCTGGGTGCGCCACTTCGAGGGATCGTCGGGGTGTCGGCTCTCTTCTTCGAAGCGCGGCACCCAAGGGGCGACGTCGCCGCGCGTGACGGGCGTGTCGGTGCGATCGCGGTGGCGCACGATGCCGCCGGATTGCAGCCGATCGACGTCGCGGTAGCCGCCGCCGATCAGCAGGCCCGTGTTTCGCCCGAGCTGGAGCTCGAGCTGTGCGCGGCCGCCGAGCTCGCGATCGGCGGAGCCGTAGCGGAGGAAGACGCGTGGGCGCGCGACGACACCGCGGACGTTCGGATCGAGGTGGGGACGGATCGGCGTGGCGAGCACCGCGCCCCCGAGCGCGTCGGAGCCCCAGCGAACCGAAGAAGAACCACGAATGACGTCGAGCCGCGCCAGCGTCTGCTGATCGACGGTGAAGAAGTATTGATTGGGACCTTGGCGGTAGAGCCCGTTGTTGAGGCGGACGCCGTCGAAGAGGTGCACGACCTGCTGCCCCGTGAGGCCGCGGACGTAGGGGCTCGCTTGGCCGTGGGCGGTCTGCTGGATCGCGACGCCCGGCTCGAAGCGGAGCGCGTCGGGCGCGGAGCGCGGCTGGCGCTCGTCGAGCTGCGCGCGGGTGACGGTGGAGCGCGCGTCGTCGCGGGGCGCGGTGGGATCGTCGTCCACCCAGACGAGGGCGGTGGCGCCGAAGTCGGTGTCGGCGCCGTAGCCGAGGTCGGGGTCGGGGTCCGTGTCTGGGTCCGTGTCTGGGTCCGTGTCCGTGTCGGTGTCCGTGTCGGTGTCCGTGTCGTCCGGGCGCGACGAGCCCGCGCCCACATCCGAGTCCGGGGAGTCCGAGTCCGGGTCCGAGTCCGAGTCCGCGTCGGAGTCCGTGTCGGAGTCCGAGCTCCTGTCCGTGTCGGGGCTCGAGTCCGCCGCTGCGGGCGCTTCGGAAACCTGCGCCCACGCGGTGCCGGCCGACGCACACCACGCCAGCAGGACCATCGCCGCTCGAGCCCACGACCTCACGAAGTCGCGGAACCTATCAGGACCCGACCCCGACCGCGACGCGGGGATCCCCGGAGAAGCTCCCTGGTGGCGTCGGTTTCTTCGCGCCCTGCGGTTCCCGTCGTCGAATCTCGTGACCCGGATCCGACACCGCTCGACACCTACTCTCCGGCACCACCCGCGTGGCGCCTCCAACCCGGAGCCGCGCTCCGAAGTCGAGTCGAGCGATGCGACGCACCCCTTGGTGGCTCTCTGCGATGTTGTTGAGCGCCTGCAGTTGCGGGGACGGCCCGAGCGGAGGCCCCTGCGCGCCCAATCCGCCCGACCTCGTGTGCAGCCGCGAGTGCGTCAACACCTCGAACTGCCCGCCCGGCTTCTACTGCTCGCCCGGCCGCGGCACTTGCTACGCCGACTGCGACGCGCGCACCGGCGACGGCTGCCGCATGGGCCAAGGCTGCACCGCGGAGGGCCGCTGCATCGACGTCGAGACCGCGGGCGACGCGCGCGTGGTCGTGCCGAGCGGCGACGGCGGCAACCCCTTCGTGTGCGCCGAGATCGAGCTCGACACCGAGCGCACCACCCCGAACGTCGTGCTCGTCATCGATCAGAGCGGCAGCATGACGGAGGGCTTCTCGGGCGGGACGCGCTGGAACGTCCTGCGCGACTCGCTGCTCGACGACGACGGGCTCATCCAGGACCTCCAAGACCAGGTGCGCTTCGGGCTCGCGCTCTACTCCGCGCGCGGCGACGAAGGCAGTCCGCCGATCGGCATGTGCCCGATGGTCCAGACCGTCGCGCCCGCCCTCAACAACTACGACGCGATCGAGGCGGTCTACTCGGAGGAAGAGCCGCTCGACGACACGCCGACCGGCGACAGTCTCGATTTCTTGCTCGATCAAATCGAGTTCGCGCCCGACCGCAGCGACGATCCGACGATCTTCGTTCTGGCCACCGACGGAGAGCCGGACCGCTGCGAACAACTGGATCCGCAGGATGGACACGAGGAGAGCGTCGCGGCGGTGCAGCGGGGCTACCGCATGGGGATCCGCACCTTCGTGATCAGCGTCGGCCGCGGAACGGTCAGCGAAGAGCACCTGCAAGACGTCGCGAACGCGGGCGTCGGTCGACGCGACGGCGAGCCGGACGCGCCGTTCTGGGAAGCGGGCGACGACACGGGCCTGCGCAGCGCGCTGCGCGAGATCGTGGGCGGCGCGTTGAGCTGCGTGATCGAGCTGCGCGGCAACATCGAGCCCGGCATGGCCTGCTCGGGCCGCGTGGAGCTCAACGGCGTGCCCCTCCCCTGCGACGACCCCGACGGCTGGGAGGCGATCGACGAGTCGCACATCGAGCTGCGGGGCGAGGCGTGCGAGCGACTTCAGAACGGCATGGCAGCCGAGCTGAAGGCGACCTTCCCCTGCGACATCGTGTTGATCTGAGGGCCGTCGTCTCGACCCGAAGTGCGCCGCTCCGAGGTCGACGCCGCTCGGTGGTGCTCCGCCGCGAGGAAGAACGACGCGTTCACCACGTGGCTCGGTACCGAACCTCGGTCGGCTGAAGACTCTCGACCTCGAGCTTCGCCGCCTTCGCGCCGTTGAAGTGCAGCGCTGCCTCGAAGGCCTTCGCGAACACCTGCGCGTGGAGCGAGCCGAAGAGACGCGCGGGAAACTCGAGAGACGCTTCCGCTTCGTGCTCGCGAATCGAATGGACCAAGAAGCGTGTTCCCCGATGG
>ERZ761602.3501-NODE-3501-length-22070-cov-11.269226_pt1 | contig 22070 bp, 19 predicted proteins | sample MGYA00512165_ERZ761602 | MGnify/ENA primary metagenome ERZ761602 (study PRJEB28899, sample SAMN02445085) | bioreactor sludge metagenome | biome: EBPR sludge; isolation source: Thorneside wastewater treatment plant | place: Australia: Brisbane, Thorneside...
GCCCCCATCGGTGCCGCCGCCGTCCGTGCCGCCGCCGTCCGTCCCGCCCCCACCATCAGCGCCGCCGCCGTCCGTACCCCCGCCATCGCCGGGATCCCCGCTGTCGGAGGGCTTGGGCCCGTTGCAGGCGGCCAGCAGGCTGGCGAGGGAGAGGGCGAACACGACAGGGCTGAGCTTCACATGGACTCCAGGAGTGAGCGGCCACCATAGCCGTGGATCTCCCTCCTCGCTCCACGCAGTTCGCGTCAACCTCCTGCTGGCGTCTCCTTCACCTGCCCGAACTGGTCGCCACCCCAGCAGCGCAGCCCGCCCTCGATCGTCACCCCGCAGGCGTGGAAGGCGCCGCTGCTGATCTGGCTGAAGCGCCACTCCTGTGGCGGGTCCTGGACCTGACCCCAGCAGGCGACGCTGCCGTCGGCGCGCAGGGCGCAGGTGTGGTCGTGGCCGGCGCTGAGCGCCACGAAGGTGCCCGGCGGCGCCCGCAGCTGGCCGGCGAAGACCTTGCCCCCGTCGCCCGAGCCGTCCCCTCCCCAGCAGGACACCGAGCCGTCCAGCCGCAGGGCGCAGCTGTGGGTCCCCATGCCGACCGCGACCGCGGAGACGGGCCAGGGGGGAGGCACGGCCTGGAAGGGGGCGCCTCCATCCGGCGCGCTGCCGTCGCCCCAGCAGGAGAGGCCCCCGTCCTTGCGCAGGGCGCAGGCGTGGCGGAAGCCGACCGAGAGGGCGGCGATGTCCTGCTCGCCCGCGGGGAGGCCGCGCAGCAGCGGGCCGCTGGGGCCCCAGCAGAGGACGGTGCCCGCAGGCCCCAGGCCGCAGTCGGCCTCGCCGCCGACCTGCAGGGCGACGAGGCCCGCCGGAACGCTCTGATCGCCCTCTTCCTCCTCGATGTCGAGCATCAGCGAGGGGTCCAGGGTCGGCCAGACGGGCTTGCCCCAGCAGACGGGCGCGCCGGTGGCAGGGCGGGCGCAGCTTCGGTAGAGGCCAGCGCTGACCTCGACGAAGCTGCCCGAAGGTGCCCCCGAGACGACCTCGTGATCGTCCTGGCCCCAGCACAGCACCGATCCGTCGGCCCGGCGAGCGCAGGTGTGGAGGTAGCCCCCGTCGACCTGGACGAAGGGCGAGGCGGCAAGAGCGACCGGGAGGAGGCTGAGCAGGAGGGCGGTCATGCCCCCCTGCTAAATCCCTTGGCGGGGCCCGTCACGCCGGGCCACCCTCCACCCCCGCGACTAGGGGTTGGCGTTGAAGGCGCCGATGACGGCCAGGCCGGGCAGCGAGCCGAAGGTCTGGTTGTCCCAGGTGTAGCTGCTGTCGGCGATGGCGGTCTCGTAGCTGTCCAGGGGGGCAGCGGGGATGACGACCAGCGAGCCGGCGGCCTGCACCGTGGTGGTGTTCAGCGAGGGACCGGTGGTGAACAGGCCGTCGGAGCTGTCGGCGTCCATGTACCAGGTCAGGGGGCAGTCCTCGCAGGTGACCGTGGCCCCGCCGACCGGGTTGCCGGCGGCGTCCTGCACAAAGGCGATGATGGCGCCCTCGGTGGCGAGGTCGTGGGTGGATCCCGTCGCCGCCATGCTGGCTTCCATGCCCATCTTGAAGGTCGTGGAGACGAGCAGCGCGGTCTGGTTGAGGGTGTCGCCCTCGCCCAGGTCCTCGTAGTCGCTGGTGGGGATGCCGGTCGCGGTGGTCCAGACGGTGCCTTCGTCGGCGCAGTCGGCGACGAGGACGAACATGCCGAGCAGGCTGGGCATGACGACATCTTCGAGGGTGTAGGAGCCGCCCGTGCCGACCACGGCGCTGGCGACGATGTCGAGCTCGGTGTCACCGCCGAGGACGGAGGTGGGGTCCAGGGCGTGGATGCAGAGGCCCTCGCCGCCGGGGGCGCGGGTCGCGAGATCGACCACCGTGCCGGTCAGGGTGAAGCCCATCTCCTCGGTGCCGCCATCGGTGCCGCCGTCGGTGCCGCCGTCGGTGCCGCCGTCGGTGCCGCCGTCGCCGCCGCCGTCGGTGCCGCCGCCGTCGGCGCCGCCGTCGCCGGTGCTGGTGTCGTCGCCGTCCTTGTCGCCGCAGGCGAGGGACAGGGGGAGGGAGAGGAGCGCGATGCGTAGCAGGGTCATGAGGACTCCAGTGAGTGGGACAGGTTCATCTTCACCGCTTGACACGCGGTTGACAACAACAATCCTTCAGTCCTCACGGGATTGCCACCGTCGCAGATCGGCGGGTGTGTTCAAGTTGACGACCGCCCCCGGCCAGCCGGTGGGGACGCGGACGGCCTCCACGAGCAGATCCCGGAGGGTCTGGCGCGCGGCCAGGGGCGCGGCCTGCACGACAACGGGGTGGCCATCCTGCCCCTGAAAGCTGGCCACCGCCGGCCCGTCGATCGCCAGCAGGGCCCGCAGCAGCTCGGGCGGAGGAGGAGGCATGTCCACCGGGCAGATCAGGACGAGCCGGTCCGGAGCGAGGCCCTCCAGGCCCAGGCCCAGGGAGGCGGCCATGTCGCTCTCCGCCCAGTCGAGGTTGAGGACCCGCTCGACCGAGGGCGGCAGCAGCGCCGAGACCTGCTCAGCCTCGGCCCCCAGCACCACCCGGACCGAGCCGACGACCTCGGCGAGGGCCTCCACCAGGGGCAGGATCCAGGGCCGCCCCTGGTGCAGCATCAGGGCCTTGGGGCCTCCCATCCGGCGCCCTCCTCCCGCGGCCAGGATCAGCGCGAGGGGCTCGGGTCGGCGGGAAGCGGTCACGGGGCGCTCGCGGTTGGCTCCCGGACACGGTAGCAGGGTCGGCCCTCCACCTCCGAGTCCGGCCATGCATCCTCGCATCGAAAAGGTCATCGAGAACCTGCTGTTCTCCTCCCGGCTCCTGCTGATCCCCTGCTACCTGGGGTTGATCCTGGCCCTGAGCATGATCGTCCTCAAGTTCGGGCAGGAGCTCTTCCACTACCTGCCGGGCGTCTTCGCGATGAAGGAGAGCGAGGTGATCCTCGCGGTGCTCTCCCTGGTCGACCTGACCCTGGCGGGCAACCTCGTGCTGATGGTGATCCTCTCCGGCTACGAGAACACCGTCAGCAAGCTCGAGGTCGGCGAGGACGGAGACCGGCCGGCCTGGCTGGGCACCCTGGACTTCGGCGGGCTCAAGCTGAAGCTGATCGCCTCGATGGTGGCCATCTCGGGCATCCACCTGCTCAAGGTCTTCATGAACGTGGGCAAGGAGAGCACCGACCAGATCCGCTGGATGGTGATCCTGCACCTGGTCTTCGTCGTCTCCGGCGTGATGCTGGCGCTGATGGACTGGATCATCGAGAAAGCCCACGCAGCGCGGGCACACTGAGGCGGGCTCAGGCCTTCAGGACCTCGGCCCAGCGGATGCGACCGGTGAGCTGCATCAGGGCGAAGAGGGTCAGGATGCCCAGCACGGTCACGGTCAGGCCGGTGAAGCCCTCCCAGAAGTGCGCCAGCGAGAAGCCCACCAGGTACAGCAGCTGCGCGAGGCCGGCCTCGACCAGGGCGAAGCGGGGGCCGACGACCAGCCGCAGGTAGCTGACGACCAGCAGGACGCTGACGACGCTGGCGAGGGCGAAGGCCTGCTCGACGGGCAGGCGATCGGCCGTGTAGCCGAAGAGCAGGTGGAAGGAGAAGAAGGCGGCCGCCAGGAAGAAGTGGTTGATCGGGTGGACCTCGACTCCCTTGAGCAGGCCGAGCACGAAGATCCAGGCCATGAAGAAGAGCAGCGAGATGGGGGCGCTGAAGGCCATCTCGGCCGCCAGCGGCCCGGGCTGGACCTTCTGCGGCATGACCATGCCCATCCCGTCTCCGGTGACGAGCCGGTCGAAGGCCCAGCTCAGGACCCAGCCCTCGCCCTCTTGCTGCCGGGTGGAGGGCGACATGGTGTAGGAGGGGAAGTCGATCTCCCGGAAGTCGGTGCGCAGGGTCAGCGAGAAGTCGTCGAGCTGGCCCGCCCCCTGGGTGGGTCGGTAGCTCCACTCGTCGACGCCGCGGGAGCGGTAGCGGACCCGGAAGGCCAGCTCCTGGCCGGGATCGACGGGCAGCTCGACCCGCAGGACGCCGTTGCTGGGGACGACGGTCTCGGAGAGGTCCTCGCCGTCGACCAGCAGGGCGAAGCCGTCGTAGCTGCCGCTGTCGACCGGCAGGCGGAAGAGGAAGCTGATCGTGCCGCTGCGCGACTCGCGGTGCGTGTAGGTCCAGCGCCCGTCGAAGTCGACGTCGTAGAGCGAGAACCACATCAGGCCCTTGCGCCGCTGGTCCAGCTCCAGGCCCGCCTCGATGGTGGTGGAGTCCGGGCGCTGCGCCAGCTCCTGCCGCACCATGTCCCTCTTCATCACCGGCCGGCCCTCGGTGTCGAGCACCGCCCGCCCGTGGCCGTCGAGCAACGGGCTCTCCTGTTCGCTCAGCTGGACCCAGCTGAAGACCAGCTCGGGAGCCTGCTGGACCTGCTGCACCCCCCACAGGTCGTGGACCCGACCCACCAGCTCGCTGGACTGCTCGCCGGTGCGGCTGGACATGACCCCTCCCAGCGCGACCCAGGAGATCGCGGCGAGGAGGAAGATGAAGGCCATGGCGGCCATGCGAAGGACGAGGTGCATCGGGAGCTCCGGGGCTGAGGGGCACCGCGGACCGACGCAAGGCCCATGCCAGCCCGGCGGCTGCCTGGGAGCGCTCGGAGGGCCTCGCCGCAATCCACGGTGGATCGGCGGGCGAGCTCGCTACCCACGGTGGATCCCCCCTGGGGATGGTGTGACTAGCTAGTGCCAGGCACTAGCTAGTCAGCCCCGCCGAGGGGCTCGCACCGCAGCCAGCCCGCCCACTGCTCGCCGCGCAGGGGCTCCCCCTCGACGGGCAGGCGAGGGTCGGAGAGCACCGACAGCCGGGGGGTGCCGCTGAGCTCCTCCAGCAGGGCGTCGACCTCCGCGCGGCGCAGGACCTCGCCCCGGTCGGGCCACTCGCTGTCCTCTTCGAGGAGGAGGCCGCGCTCCGCCACGATGCGGAGGGCCTCTTCCTCGGAGAGCCCCCACTCGCGGGCGGCCCGCTTCGGCGTCGGGAAGGCGAAGTCGCGCACCACGCGCTCGGCGAGGGTGTGGCTGTGCCGGTCCGGGTAGACGATCGAGGTGGGCAGCGCGGCCCTCCACGCCTCGAGCTGGTCCTGCCAGGCGAAGATGCGGGCCTCCCACTCCGGGTAGGAGATCGCCTCCTCGCTGGAGGGGTTCTCGTAGGTGCCGAACATCAGGTTGCCCTCGTGGCACCAGATGCAGCGGCCGGGCTGCCCGGCGGCGACGACCTCGGGATCGGCCCAGGGCTGCAGGCGGCCCTGCCCGTCGTAGGTCGCGAAACGCTGCTGGCCGTTCTCCATCAGGTCGATGGTCTCGAACTCCGCCGGGCGCCAGTCTTCGCCCAGGGCGCTCTGACCGGTGGCCATGCCGAAGGCGAGGCGCTGGACGGGGTGCTCGGCTTCGGGCAGGAGGACGACCCGCTCGCCAGGGGCGATCAGGGACACGACCACATCGTAGCGATCGCGAGCCTGAGGCAGCCGGGCGCCGCTCCAGGCCCAGTAGTCGGCGCAGGCCCCGCTGATGCTGTAGTAGCGCCAGGGCTCGTGCAGGGTCAGCATGAACAGCCGGCCCAGGTCGACCGCCCCGGTCTGGGCCAGCTCCTCGCTCTCCCGCAGCTCCTGCAGCGCGTCGGTCAGGGCGGCCTCGGCCCGCTCGGGAAAGCCGGCCTGTTCCACGTGGAGCAGGATGCGGAGCTGCTCGCCGTCCTCGGTGATCTCCAGGTGTTCGCCCCCCGCCGGCGGCAGGGCCGAGAGCAGGCCCAGGTTCCAGTCGAGGCCCACCCGGACCTCCTCGGCGCTGAGCTGGTCGTCGAGGATCCAACGCAGGCTGAGCGAGGAGAGGTCGACCTCGGTGGGAGGCCCCGACGGGGGCGCGCAGGCCAGCAGCAGCGGCAGCGGCGCCCGGATCATCGCCGACAGGGTCATCTGCGACGGCGGCGCAGGAGCGGGACCAGCAGCAGGAGAGAGGCGCCGCCCGGGCCCGACGAGGCGCAGCCCGAGCAGGAGGAGCCCTCGGGCATGGCCTGCAGGCTGCCAGGGGGACCTCCGCCGGCTTGCCCCCCCTCGCCGCCGTCGACCTCGCCGCCGCCGCCGCCGCCGCCGCCGCCGCCGCCGCCGCCGCCGCCGCCGTCCAAGCCGGGCCCCGAGCCGGTGTCCAGCCCGGTGTCGCTGGGGGCGCCCCCCTCGCTGATCTGCACCTGGAGCTGGATGGCGTCGTCGGACGGCCCGCCGCCGTAGGGCAGGTCCCCGAACCAGGTGACGGACTCCTGCACCAGGCTGAAGCTCTGGCTGAGGCTGCCGACGCTGTCGCCGCCGACGTGGAAGCGGAAGCTGCCCAGGCCGCCGGGGGGGACGGTCGCCTCCACGGTGGCGACGCGCCCGCCGTGCGCCCAGTCGCTGCCCGCGAGCGCCGAGTCCTGGTCCCGAGGGGTCGGCGCGAGCCAGGTGATGCCGGGCTCCCAGCTGTTCATGCCGACGTTGAGCAGCTCCACCGTGAGCGGCGTCTCGACCCCGACCGTCAGCGGCAGCGTGCCGCTCCAGGAGGTCGAGCTGAGGCTGCCCTGGTAGTAGCTGGTGCTGCTCTGCAGCTCGTCGAGCCGCTCGTATACGTAGTCCCCGGGGCAGACGGTGCTGTTGCCGGGCCAGTCGCGGTGGCCCTTGAGCACGTCGTCGGTGGTCGTGAAGGCGTGCTCGCCCGCCAGGGTCTGGATCAGGACGCGGGCCCAGGCCATCATGCCGTCGGTCGCGCTGTGGGAGCTGCCGGGGCAGCCGCTGCCGGTGTAGCAGCCCAGGAAGGAGACCGCGATGTTGCCGTCGTTGTTCCCGCCGCCCGTGGCGCCGCTGTAGTAGGTGAGGTTGCGCCCCTCCCAGAGGGTGCCGTCGTAGCCGACCAGGAACTGGTAGGGGATGTCGCAATAGCCCCCGCTGTCCATGGAGTAGGCCTGCAAGGCCTGGACCGCGCCCTGGACAGTGCCGCTGGAGGTCTGGTTCCCGGCGGTGTGATGGACCGCCACCCGGTACCAGTCGTCCTCGGTCGTCGTGCAGGTGGTCGAGCGGGCCCCCCAGGTTCCCCGCGGCACGACCCCGATCGACGTGAGGGCCGAGGAGAGCGAAGGCGGCTCGCTGGCGGGCGGCTGATCCGCGGCACGCCGGGCCTCGTCCACCGGGACGAGCAGCTCCCAGCCCAGCTCCTCCACCCCCTCGGCCCCAAACAGGCGCACCCGGGCCTGCGCGGTCGGCTGGTCGAGGTCCAGGACCAGCACGCGCCAGCCCTCGCCCGCCGAGCTGGGAGGCACCTCCAGCCAGGGCCCGGCCTCGCCCTGCGCGTCGAGCAGGGAGGCCTCCAGCCGCAGGTCCGTGGCCGGCTCGGACACCTGGACCAGCGCCCCCAGTCGGGTGCCCGGGACCTCGAAGGTGCGCACCGGCGAGACCCAGGCCCCCTGGCTGGGCGCCCACTCGGCCCGGATCCGGGCCAGGGGCTCGATCGGCTCGGGGAGGAGGCTGTCGGCGCGGGCGCCCGAGCCCGACACCAGGCACAGGAGGGCGAGCATCATGCGGCCGTTCTAGCCCGGTTCAGCAGCGGCGCGAGGCTCAGCACCAGGATGGCCACCATCACCAGCGCGGCCCCGACCAGCTCGTGGCCAGAGGGTGGCGCCAGCCCGAAGCCGAGCGAGAGGACCAGCGAGGCGGCCAGCCCGGCGAGCACGCTGGAGCAGCGGTTGACGGGCACGCTGAAGGTGTTCTCGCTCTTGTCCAGGAAGACCAGGGTCCCGAAGATGCCGATGAGCTGCGAGAAGACCCCGACGGCGATGGTCGGCAGCAGCAGGCCCTGGAAGGGCCAGTGCAGGAAGCCCTCGCGCACCGCCAGCATGAACGGTCCCTGCCCCAGCCAGGCGAAGCCGCCCAGGGCGAGCAGGGTGAAGGGGGCGACCACGAGCTGCTCCTCCACGAAGTAGCGGCGGGTGCGGTCGGGGTCGTCGGTCTTCGCCAGGCGGCTCATGAAGCGAAGGCGGATGAAGTAGCTGGCCAGGTAGAGGGCGACGTTGAAGGCCGCCACCAGGGTCAGCTCCGTGCCACCGTCCTCGACGAAGGCGACGCTCACGGCGGCGAGGCTGAGCCCCAGCCCGATCCAGGAGGGCAGGCGGGTCTGGCGGCGGCTGATCAGGTCGACCAGCGGGGCCATGATCAGCACCCCGCCCCGCATCAGCAGCATGATGAAGACGATGCTGACGCCTTCGAAGGTGTAGGCCAGGGTGGTGGTGGTCAGGATGGCCGAGGTGCAGATCCCCGAGGCCAGGGTCCAGCGGGTGGGCATCGGCAGGGCGAGCCCCATCACCGAGACCCGCCCGGCGTGCCTCCACCAGCCGCTGACCGCCAGGAAGGCCAGCATGGTGAGGACGCTGGCGGCGGTGGCCACCGGCAGCAGGATGGCCCCGTCCATGCGCTCGGTCATGCCCGGCCAGAGCCCGGAGGAGATCGACTTCGAGAGGGCGATGAAGGGGATGTAGAAGAGGAAGTAGAGGAAGGCGTAGAGCCAGATGGAGGCCATCGAGCTCCTCGTGTGGGAGGAGCTGTGTGCTATAGCACGGGGGCCCCACGGGAGCGGCGGCCGAGAATCGGCTAAGCGGCTGGCGATGCCCGCCCCCGAGCCTCGTCCGGCCTCGTCGACCCCTCGCCCGAGGAGGGCGGCCACCGGCTCTCGCCCCGTTGGCGCCATGGAGCGGCTCTGGCTGGTCGGCGAGCGCATCAACCCCGGCTTCTTCATCGAGCTGGTCCTGGAGGGCGAGGGCCTGCCCCTGCCGCGCGAGGGCTGGCTCCCCCTGCTGGAGAGGCTCGCCCTGGCCGTCCCCGCGGTCCGAGGGCGGCTACGCGGCGTGCTCGGGGGCTGCCGCTGGAGCCTCGACGGCCCCCTGCCCGAGCTGCGCACGGTCGACCTGCTCGGCTGGCCGGGCGCCTCGGACACCTCGCCCTGGCCGTCGCCCCCTCCGGTGGACCCGCGAAGGGGCCCGCTGGTGCAGGTCTTCCTGGGGGGTGGACCTCCCGATCGGGTCGTGCTGCGGGTCCACCACGCGCTGATGGACGGGCGGGGCCTGCTCCACCTCGGCCGGGTGCTCTTCGCCCTGCTCCGCGGCGAGGGCCTCGCGCCGGACCGGACCCCTGGACCCACGGACCGCAGGGTGGCCAGGCGCCTGCCCGGCTCCGCGTCTCCCCCTCCCGAGCGGGACTGCGTCGCGATCGGCGCCGGTCCGACCCACCCCTCTCGCCCGGGGACGACCTGGCGCCGCCTCGCCTTCGCGGGCAACCCCTCGGCGGTCCTGGCGCGGACCCTGGTGGCGCTCGCCCGGGCCTTGCCGCCCGAGGGCCCGGCCCGGGTCGATCTGCCGGTCGATCTGCGGCGGTACCTGGCCGCCGACGAGGGCCCGAGCACCGCCAACCTTACCGGCATCGTGCGGCTGGACCTGCGCCCGGTCCTGGCCGAGCCCGACCCGGTCCGGGCGGTGAAGCTGGCCCTGACCGCGGCCCTGGAGCGGGGCGAGGCCGCTGGCACCGTGCGCGCGGCCGACGTGGCCCGCTGGCTGCCGGTCGGGCTGATGGCGGCGATCGGCCGGGGAGACGCGCGCGCCGCCCTCGCCCAGGGCCGCTTCGGGGCCTCGGCCCTGGTCAGCAACTTCGGCCAGGTGGCCCTGGCCGACTTCAGCGGCGGCGGCTTCCGGGCGCAGCGGGCCTTCGTCGTGCCCCCCAGCCACCCCGGCCTGCCGCTGTTCCTCTCGCTGCTGGGCACGCAGGAGCGGGTGGAGATGTGCGCGGTCGTGCCGCGGGCCATGGCCGGCTGCCTGGACAGCGTCGAGCCGGCGCTGCGGGCAGAGTTCGGTCCCCCCCTGCCCTCCACGCACACGCTCAGCCTCTTGGCAAGGTGACCCGCACGATGGCGCCGCCTTCGGCCCGGTTGCCGATGGAGAGGATCCCCCCCAGCTCGGCCAGGAGCTGGTAGACCGCGTACAGGCCGACCCCGTGGCCGGGCTTCTCCGGCTCGCCCTCGCGATCCAGGCGATGGCCGAAGAGCATCCCGTCGGAGGGCTCCACCCCGGGGAAGCCGGGCCCCTGGTCCGCCACGATCAGCCGGGCCCGCCGGCGGTCTGCCTGCACGCTGAGCGTGATGACGGTGGAGGGAGGGGCGTACTTGACGCTGTTGGAGAGCAGGTTGTCGACCAGCCGGGAGAGCATCGTCTCGTCGGCCGGCACCAGGATCTCTTCGGGCGCGTCCACCTCGATGCGCTGGTCCCGACGCTCGATCAGGTCCGCGTACGCCTCGGCGGAGCGCCGGACGATCTCGCTGAGGTCCACCCTGGGGCGCTCGGGCTGCCCCTGTGGCGCCAGGGCCCGGTCCAGGATGGCGACCATCTGGCGGCTGGCCTCGTCCAGCCGGGCGAGCGTGCGGCTCATCTCGACCGGATTGGACGGATCGGCCAGCTCGACCGAGGTCGTGACCGTGGTGAGGAGGTTCCGGAGATCGTGGGCCAGCGTGGCCAGCAGGTTGGCGCGGGCGTAGTCGGCGGCGACCAGGGCCTGGCTGGCGCGGTTGAGCTCGTCCTGGCCCGCGCGCAGGGCGTCGGCCTCGACCTGGGCCCGGAGCAGCTCGCTGCGGATGCCCTCGCGCTCCAGGCGCATCCGCTCGGCCTTGGTGCGGGTCCGGGCCTCGATCCCCCGCATGGCCCGCAGATGATGCACCGCGCCGGCGAGGTCGCCCTGGTGTTCGTGCCAGGAGGCGAGGCTCTCGTGCAGATCGGTGGCCTCGCGCATGGCGCCGCTGGTCTCCAACCGGCTCACCAGCTCGCGGCTGATCTGGGCCGCCTGGAGCCCGGCCTGGACGTCGCCGGCCTGCGCGGCGAGCTGGAGCAGGACCCGGGCCGCGCTGCTGCGGAGATCGGTGTTGGTGCCGGCCCGCGCCGGGTCCAGGCCGCGGCGGGCGAGCTGGATGCCTCGGGGAAGCTCCCCGGAGCGCAGGGCCACCCAGGCCTCGATGGTGTCGCACCACGCGTCGAGCTGCGGGGCGTCCTGGTCCGCCAGGTCCAAGCGGGCCAAGGCCAGGGCCCGATGGGCGTCGTCCAGGCGCCGGACCTGGTGGTAGCAGCTCGCGGCGTTGATCCGGATCGAGGCCCGGCCTGTTGGGGCCTGGTCGTCGAGGTTGTCCAGCAGCAGGTCGAAGGCCTCGGCGGCCTCGACCAGGCTGCCCTCGCTGCGCAGGCTGGAGGCGATGTTCACCTGCGCCAGCGTGCGGCAGGCCGGGCTCACGTCGGGGATGTCCAGGACGAGGCGGGCGCGGCGGCGGGCCTCTTCCAACAGGCCCGAGGTGAAGAAGATGTGGGAGGTGGCCAGGATGGCCCGACCGCGGAGGGTGGGATCGCCCGTGGCCTCGGCCAGTCGGCTGGCCTCCAGCGCCTGCTCGATGGCGGGCTGGACCTGGCCGAGCTCGCGGCTGGTGTTGGCCAGCTCGATGTGGATCCGCGCCCGGCCGTGCAGATCGGGAGGGACGCGGCCCTCGATCTCGCTCAGCAGGGCGCGGTACAGCCCGGTGCGCTCGGATGCCGAGGCGATCGCGCGGATGCCCGCGAGGCGGGTCTCCAGGTTGTCCGGTTCGATGCTGGACATCCGGCTTCGTAACCCGTCAACGGGGCAGACCCGCCAGCGCGTCGTGGTACTCGCGGACGATCTGTTCGACGATCTGCTCGATGGTGCCCTGGTCGTGGATCTCGGCCACCCCGTGCCCGGCGGACCAGATCTCCTTCCAGCGCTTGGCGCCGGCCGCGCCCTCTTCGGGCAGGGTCTGCTTCAGGAAGTTGGCGTGGACGCCGCTGACCTGGTCGGTGTAGACGATGTCCTCGGGGCCGGCCTGCACCACCATCGCCTTGTACTCGGCCGACGCCTCGCACTCCTCGGCCACGATGAAGCGCGTGCCCATGTAGACCAGCTCGGCGCCCAGGGCCAGGGAGGCCAGGACCTGCCGGCCGGTGGAGATGCAGCCTGCGGCGATGACCGGCACCTGGAGGTTGGCCTTCAGGTAGGGGATCAGCGCGTAGGGGCTGATCCGCCCGGCGTGGCCCCCGGCCCCCGCCGCCACCCCGATGATCGCGTCCACACCGGCTTCCTGCGCCTTCAGGGCGTGCTTGAGGTTGATCACGTCGTGGAAGACGGTCGTGCCGATGGCGCGGGCCCGCTGCACGAAGGGGGTGGGGTTGCCGTAGGAGGTGATCCAGACGGGGACCTCGTACTTCTCGCAGACGGCGACGTCGGCCTGGAGGCGATCGGGGTCGGTCAGCCCGATGGTCATGTTGATGGCGAAGGGCTTGTCGGTCCGCGCCCGGAGCCAGGCGAGGCGGGCGTCCAGATCCTCGATCGAGCGCGCGTTGAGCGAGGGCATCGCCCCCAGGATGCCGGCCTCGGCGCAGGCCAGGAGCATCTTCTCGTTGCTGATGATGAACATGGGCGCGCAGACGATGGGGTAGCGCAGGCCCAGGCGGCGGGAGAGGGGTGTGTGCAGGCTCATGGCGGCGTCATAACCAGCCAGGCCTTCGGCACGTCCTGGCTGAAGGTGGCGACGACATGGTCGAACAGGGCCCGCACCCGGGCGGGCAACAGGACCCGCTCGACCATCACCAGCGAGATCGAGGTCTCGGTGCCCAGCACGCCGGGGAGGACCTCGACCAGCCCGCCGGCCTCCAGCTCCGCCTGCACCATCGGCATCTGCGGGAGCAGGGCGATGCCGATCCCGGCGCGGCAGGCGGCGAGCTGGGCGCTGAGGTCGTCGCTGACGAAGCGGCCCTGCACCGGGATCTCACCTCCGGCGCGCAGCGGCCACCGGCGCGCCGGCTGGGTGCCGCCGGCCATGCCCAGGACGCAGCTGTGGGCGGCCAGATCCTCGACCGCCTGCGGCGTCCCGCGGGCGCGCAGGTACCCGGGCGAGGCCAAGGCCAGCGTCTCGCTGCGCCAGAGCTTGCGGGCGACCAGGCTGGGATCGCGGATGGTGCCGGCGCGGAGCGCGAGATCGTAGCCCTCGGCGGCGAGGTCGACGTGGCGGGCGCTGGCGACCAGCTCGACCTGGACCTCGGGCCATCGGAGCAGGAAGCCGCTGATCACCTCGCCCATCCGCGCCGCGCCTCCCCCGGGGGGCACGCTGATGCGGACCAGCCCCCGGGGCACGTCGTCCAGCTGGCGCACCTCCTCGGCGGCGTCGCGGGCGGCGGCGATCAAGGGCCGGGCTCGGGCGTAGAGGGTGTCGCCCGCGGGGGTGGGGACCAGGCGGCGCGTGCTGCGGTGCAACAGGCGCAGGCCGAGGCGCTCCTCCAGGCGGCTGAGCTGACGGCTGACCGTCTCGCGCGGCACCCCCATCGCCCGCGAGGCCGCCGAGACGCTGCCCGCCTCGACGACGCGCACGAAGACCTCGAATCCTTCGGTGATCTCGCTCATGGTGCTCCCGGGTCTACCTGTGAGCATTATGCACGATTGAGGCGCGAATGCGACGTGTAGTGACGAATTTGGGGCCCGATAGTCTCCGGATGTCCAACCCGGAGCCATGAATGAACCCCAAGACCGTCGCCTACTGGATCCTCACCGCCCTCGTCTCGCTGGCACTGACCGGCTCGGGGGTGTTCAACCTGCTGCTGCCCCCCGAGATCGTCGCTGGCATGGAGCACCTGGGCTACCCCGCCTGGTTCCCTCGCTGGCTGGGCCTGTGGAAGCTCGCCGGGGTCGTGGTCCTGCTGGCGCCCGCCCTGCCCCGGCTGAAGGAGTGGGCCACCGCGGGCTTCACCATCGCCCTGAGCAGCGCCAGCCTCTCGCACATCGCCGCCGGAGACCCGCCCGCGCAGGCCATCCCTCCCCTGGTGCTGCTCGGCCTCGTCCTGGGCTCCTGGGCCCTGCGCCCCAGCGGCCGTCGGTTGAGCTGAGCCGAGCCCCGGCTCACCGGCCTGGCGCGCCCTCGCCGTCCAGGACCCGCCCGGCGAGGCGCGCCCAGACCCGCCCGAACTCGGACTGCGGGCCGTGGGCGAAGTCCAGGCTGGCCCCCTTGGCCAGCTCCAGCGTCTCTCGCGCCCGGTCTCGATGGCCCCCCATGCGCTCGACGAAGGCCTTGCGGACCAGCAGCACGGCCAGCAGGAAGCCCGTCCCGCTCTCCCGCGCGGGGCCCTCGGCCTGCTGGATCAGGGCCTCGGCCTCGGGCACCCGGCCCGCGTCGGCCAGCAGCTCGGCCAGCACGCCCTTGAGGTGGGCCGCGTAGAAGCGGGCGCCCAGGCGCTCGTGCAGGGCCAGGGCCTCGCGGGCGCGCTGCAGGGCCCGGTCGCGGCGGCCGGCTTCGAGGTGGATCTCGGCCAGGTTCCCGAGCGCCGTGGCCTGCACCCGCCGGTCCCCGACCGCGTCGGCCATGGCGATGGCCGCCTGGGTCGCCGTGCGGGCCCCGTCGAGGTCGCCGCGGATGCGCAGGAAGTCGCCGCGGTCCTTGGCGATGTTGGCCAGCATCCGGGCGTCTCCCAGAGCCCGGAAGCCCGCCTCGGCCTGGGCGTAGAGCTTCGCGGCCCCGTCGAGCTCGCCCTGGCGCTCCAGGCTGATCGCCAGCTGCCCGGCGATGCGCGCGGCCAGCCACTCGTTGCCGCTGGCCTTGGCCATCGCCAGGGCCCCCTGCTGCACCGCGCGGGCCTGCGCCAGGGCCCCCGTCTCGGCCAGGCACATCGCCTGCTGGGCCATCGCCATCGCGATCAGCCGCGCCTCGCCGGTCTGCTCGGCCAGGCTGCGGGCCCCGTCGGCCGCCGCGCGAGCCTGCTCGGGTCGGCCGGCCTCGCGCAGCAGCCCGGCCAGCCGGCAGCGTAGCCGGGCGTGATCCGCGGGTCCGGGCTCGGGCAGGTCATCGGCCCGCTGCGCGACCGTCAGGGCCTCCTGGTAGGGCCCCTCGGTCTCGGCCAGGGCCAGCAGGGCGATGGCGCAGGGCAAGGCCACGGCGGCGTCCTGGCGATCGATGGCGCGGAAGAGGGCGACCTGCAGGTTGTCCCGATCGCGCACCAGGGAGCGTCGGAGCGTGTGCTGGCGAGGCCCGCGCAGCGAGCTGAGGTGGCTCTCCTGCCCGAGCGCCGCGAAGCAGCGGCCGTGGCGCTGCCGAGCCGCGAGCGCGTCGGGGCCCTCGTCCAGGCGCTCCCGGGCCAGCTCACGGACCGTCTCGTACAGGGCGAAGCGCGCCCCCTGCGGGTCGGGGATCGTGCGGAGCAGGCTCTTGTCGGCGAGCGAGGGGATCAGGTCGACCACCAGCTCGGCCATCGGTCCGACCACGAGCTCGGCCTGGCTGAGATCGAAGGGCCCACGGAAGGTCGAGCAGGCCGCCAGGGCCCTGCGCTCGGCCGGCGTGAGCAGGGACCAGGACCAGTCGATCGCCGCCCGCAGCGTCGCGTGGCGGGCCTGGGCGTCGCGCTCGCCGCTGCGCAGCAGGTCCAGCCGGCGTCCCATCCGCGCCCGCACCCCGGCCGGTCCAAGGGCCGCCACCCGGGCCGCCGCCAGCTCCAGCGCCAGGGGGATCCCGTCCAGCTCGCGGGCGATCGCGCCCAGATCGGCGGCGTTGTCCTCGCCGAGCGTGAAGTCCGGCTGGAGGATGCGGACCCGCGCGACGAGCAGCATCACGGCGGGCGAGGCGGCGATCTCCTCCGGGCTGGCGCCCTCGGCCGGGGGCTCCAGGGGGGCGAGGTGGACCCGCTCCTCGCCGTGCAGGCGCAGCGCCTCCCGGCTGGTGACCAGGAAGGCCGCCTGAGGGGCCGCCGCCATCCAGCGGGGCAGCACCTCGGCCGCCGCGTCGATCACCTGCTCGACGTTGTCCAGCACCACCAGGGCCCGGCCCCGGCCGGCCAGCACCTCGCCCAGGATGACCACCGGGTCGCCCTCTTGCAGGGTCACCCCCAGGCCGCGGGCCAAGGCGAGGCAGATGCCGTCCCGGTCGCGGGCGGTCGAGGCGTCGCAGAAGAAGGCCCCGTCGGACCAGGAGTCGCGGGCGAGGCGGGCGAGGCGCACGGCCAGCCGGGTCTTGCCCGTGCCGCCGGGCCCCAGCAGCGTGACCAGGCGGCAGCCGCCGGCGAAGCGGGCCAGCAGGGTCGCCAGCTCCTCGCGCCGGCCGACCAGGACCTCGTCCAGGGGCAGGGCCAGCTCACCGCGGACCGGCCAGGCCTTGGCCACGGCCGTCGGAGGGCCGTCCGGCCGGGCGTCGGCCGGGCAGACCTCGTGCACCTCGAACTCGCCGGCGCCCTTCAGCATCCAGGGGCCGTGCTCCAGCCAGGCCAGGTCCGCCCGATTCAGCTCTCGCCGGGCCTGCCGGGCCGCCGCGCCCGAGAGCAGCGTCCGCCCTCCGGGGGCGAGGCCCATCAGCCGGGCCGCCACCACCTTGCTGAGCCCCTCGACCTCCATCGGCTTGGCGCCGCGCTCGACGTCCTCGGCCGGGTTCTCGCGCAGCACCACCTCGCCCAGGTGGACGCCGGCGCGAGCCGAGAGCGCCACCCCCTCCTGGGCCGCCAGCAGCCGCAGGGCCTGGTGGTACTCCAGGGCGCAGCCCACCGCCGCCCCCACCTCGGGGAAGAGCACCAGGAAGCCGTCGGACTTGTCGATCTCGCGGCCGCGGTGGCGCTGGAAGACCTCGCGGGCGCGGGCGTCGAGCAGGGCGCCCAGCTCGGCCGCGCGCAGGTCCCCCAGCCGCCGGACCAGCGAGGTGCTGTCGACGAGATCGGTGACCAGCAAGGCGGCGACGCTGACGCGCATACCGGCGCCTATAGCCCGCCGTATGGCTATGCTGGCGGCATGCTGCTGCTCCTCTCGCTCGCCGCGCACGCCGAGGGCACCTGCCTCACCCCGCAGGTGCTCGACGCCCTCGCCGGTCGCGCGCCGGCCCCCCACCCCTACGCGCTCCAGGCCCCCGCGGGCATCGGCGAGCGCCCGCCCCTCGGCCCCCCCGGCGGCAGGCAGATCTACGGCACCCCCTACGACAACCACCTGGAGACCGCCCACTTCACCATCAACTGGTGGACCGAAGGCGTCACCCGCGAGCAGGCCGAGTCCGCCGGCGCCGCGCTGGAGACCGCCTGGGCCTCCTTCGAGGCCGAGGGCTGGACCCCGCCGGTCAGCTCCGATCGCTACTACCTCTGGGTCCTGCTCGACCCCGGCCTCGGCGGCACCACCGGCTACACCAGCGAGTACTTCACCGACGACTACCCCGACGGCTACCCCATCATCTGGCTCAACCCCGACTGGGCCGGCACCCCCGAGTTCTGGGCCTCCCTGGCCGCCCACGAGCTGATGCACGCCTTCCAGTACGCCGTGCGCGACTACGACGGCGCCGGCGAGGTCGAGACCTGGTACTGGGAGGCCTCCGCCACCTGGGCCAGCGAGCTGGCCGACCCCGAGGTCGACGGGCACCAGTACACCTCGGACTGGTACGCCACCACCGCCGACCGCGGCTACAGCAGCACCGAGAACAGCCGCCAGTACGGGCTCTTCGTCCTCAACGCCTGGCTCGACCGCGAGGGCTTCGGACCCGCCACCATGCGCGATGTCTGGGCCCTCTCGTCCCAGCGCGCGGGCGAGCCCTGGGACGAGATCCTGGCCGAGTCCACCGGGGTCTCGGCCGGCGAGCTGTGGGCCCGCTTCGCTGGCGCCTACGCCAACGGGGGCCTCGAAGAGTCGGCCCTCTACACCGCCTACCCCTCGCAGGGCGTGCTCAGCGACGGCGTCGGCGGGACCTTGCCCTACCTGGGCAGCCACGCCTGGACCGCCCAGCAGGGCGGCCTCTACCGGGTGGAGGGCGAGGCCCTGCTGGCCACGGGTGGCACCTTGGGCGAGGCCGTCGAGGTGCAGGCCGGCGATACCGTCGCGGTGGTCGGCATCTCCGAGTCCGACGCGCCGTACCGCCTGCTCCTCGACCTGCAAGGCGATAGCGGGGAGCCCAGCGGCGATGGCGGCGAGGGCACCCCTCCCGTCGAAGAGCCCGTCGCCTGCGGCTGCGCCTCCTCGCCCGCGGGCGTCGGGCTGCTGCTCCCCCTCCTGATGCTGCTGCGGAGACGACGATGAGCGAAGAATTCGATGCGTTTGATCGCGCCTGGAAGCTCCCTGGAAAGAGGCTGGAGCTCGAGCTGATCCGCTCGGCCGCCGAAGCCCTCACCCGCGCCTACGAGGGCCTGGCCGTGCGGGTCGACTGGGAGGACGACGACACCGTCACCTGCTTCTTCCGCATGGAAGAGGACGGCGCCGCCTACGAGATCGAGCTCTCGGTCTACGACCTCGACAGCGACGGGCGGGTCCTGTCGCTGGAGGCCGACGCCGCGGACAACAGCGCCCGCTTCGAGGACGCCTGCCAGCTGGCCGAGGACCTCGCCGAGGCGCTGGGCGGCTGGTCGCTGGACCTCTGAGGCGGGATACGCCGCCTCGACAAGGAGCACCCATGGCCCTCGTCGCCCCCAGCATCCTCTCCGCCGACTTCGGGCACCTCGCCCGCGACATCGGCAGCGTCGCCGCCGCCGACTGGATCCATGTCGACGTCATGGACGGCCGCTTCGTCCCCAACATCACCATCGGCCCGCCCGTCGTGCAGGCCGTGCGCCGGGCCCGCGACGAGCTGGCCCCCCATATGGTCGTCGACTGCCACCTGATGATCGTCGAGCCCGACCGCTACCTGGAGGACTTCGCCAAGGCCGGGGCCCAGGTCATCACCGTGCACGTCGAGGTCTGCACCCACCTCGACCGCAGCCTGCAGGCCATCCGTGGCCTGGGCGTGCAGGCCGGCGTCAGCCTCAACCCCCACACCAGCGAGGCGGCGCTCGACTACGTGCTCGAGCTCTGCGACCTCGTCCTGGTGATGAGCGTCAACCCCGGCTTCGGCGGGCAGTCGCTGATCGAGCGGGTCTTCCCCAAGATCGAGCGCCTGCGCGCCCGCATCGACGCCCTGGGCCTGCCCGCGAAGATCCAGGTCGACGGCGGGGTCAAGGCCGACAACGCCTGGCGCTTCGTCGAGGCCGGCGCCGACGTGCTGGTCAGCGGCTCGGGGGTCTTCGGGGCCAAGGACCGTGCGGCCGAGATCCGGAAGATCCAGGAAGCTGCGCGCCCCTGATGCGGTAGTCTGCGCCTGTGGGCCCCACCGACCGCTTCTACGCCGACCTTCCGTCCTTCGAGGGCTTCGCCGACGCCGTCGACCCGGCGCGCTACACCGACGCGCCGACCGACTGGTTTGTCGCCATCACCGATGTGCGCGGCTCGACCGACGCCATCGAGGCCGGCCGCTACAAGGACGTCAACGCCCTGGGCGCCGCCTCCATCGTCGCCGTGCTCAACGCTGCCCCGGGCCTCGATCTGCCCTACGTCTTCGGCGGGGACGGGGCCACCCTGCTCTTCCCCAGCAGCCACCGCGAGGCCATCGAGGGCGCCCTGCGCGGCATGCGCGACCTCGCCCGCGAGCGCTTCGAGATGGAGCTGCGCGTCGGCGTCGTCTCCATCGCCGAGCTCGTGCAGGCCGGCTTCCCCGTGCGGGTCGCGCGCTACCGCCCCTCGCCCCATGTCTGCCTCGCCATGCTCTCCGGCGCCGGCCTGCCCGAGGCCGAGCGGCGCATCAAGCACCCCGAGGAGGGCCTCCGCTACGCCCTCGCCGAGCAGCCCGGCACCGCCGACCTCGGCGGCTTCGAGTGCCGCTGGGAGCCCCTGCGCAGCCGCAACGGCCTCGTCCTGAGCGTGCTCGTCCAGGCCCTCGCCCCCACGCCCGAGGGTCGGGCCGAGGTCTACCGGGGAGTGCTCGCCGAGCTCGACCGGGTCCTTGGCGACCTCGCCCACGCCAACCCGGCCCACCCCTTCACCCTGCACATCTCCAGCGACCCCACCGCCTTCGAGCAAGAGGCGCGGCTGCGCGGGGGGCGGGCCGGCGTGCCCTACATGCTGCACAAGCTCCAGGCCCGCACCCTGGCCGGCGTCGGCCGCCTGCTGCTGGCCACCGGCTGGCGCCTGCCCGGCTTCGACGGCGCCCGCTACCGCGACGAGGTCGTCGTCAACACCGACTTCCGCAAGTTCGACGACACCCTGCGCATGGTCGTCGACGTCAGCGAGGAGCAGCACCAGGCCTTGCGGCTCACCCTGCAAGCCGCCCAGGACCGCGGCGAGCTCGCCTTCGGCCTGCACAGCTCCCAGTCGGCGCTGATGACCTGCTTGATCTTCAACCACGAGGGCAACCACGTGCACTTCGTCGACGGGGCCGACGGCGGCTACGCCATGGCCGCGAGGCCGCTGAAGGCCGCGCTCAAGGGGCGCTGAGGAGGGGCGCCTTGCCGGTCGGGAGGGGGCCGATTAGGGGAATGGGGAACGGGGTATAGCGCAGCCTGGTAGCGCGTCTGCTTCGGGAGCAGAAGGCCGTAGGTTCGAATCCTGCTACCCCGACCATACCGAATGGCGGCGGTCCTGAGACCCAGGATCGCCGCCATCATCGGTTTCGGGATCGGCCGAAAGTGCAAGTAGGTCGAAGGGCTTACGCCAGGTCACGGACAGGGCTCCCTCGGCCAAAGTGGAGTTTGAGAAGAGCACGTCCAGCAAACGGCGCTGTTCGCGTGGCTCCCGCGAGATCATCAGGTCGTAGGCGCGGTTTGCCAGTTTGAAGACCTCGATGGCGGTGTCCAGGGTCTTCGCGCTCACCGTGGTCAGGCGGGTGATCTCGTCGGCGGCCTCAGCCCGCTGGCGCTCCCACTCGGCGCGCTTGGCCTGGAAGAAGTCGTCGTCGATGCGGCCTTCGAGCTTGTCCTCGTAGGCGGCGTTGATGAGCTTGCCCAGGCGCTCCAGGCGGGTCTGGGCACCCACCACGCGCTGCCGGGCGTCCTGCTCGATGTCGCGGCGGGAGGAGCGCAGGGACGCGATGAACGCCTCGCGGATGTCCTCGGGGAGCTGGAGCCGGCGGACGTGGGCGGCGAACATCTCCGACAGGCGGGCCTCGTTGATGAAGCTCTCCCGCCGGCACCGCTTGGCGCAGTGGTAGTAGACGTACTTCTCCTTGCGGATCTCGGCGGTGACGGCGGCCCCGCACCAGCCGCAGGTCACGAGCCCGGAGAAGGCGAACTCCAGCGACCGGGCCCGGGTGTAGGGGTGGCCGTCCAGGCGGTCCTGGACGCGCTGGAACAGCTCCCAGGGGATGATGCGGGGCTCGCTGCTCGTGTACTCCTGCCCGCCCCACCAGAAGCGGCCGGCGTACAGAGGGTTGCGCAGGATGTTGTGGATGACGCTCGTGGACAGACGGCCGCCCCGGTTGCCGCGCAGCCCGCTCTCCTGGGCGTAGGTGGCCAGAGCCTCGCAGGAGTGGGTGCCCCGGTCGTACAGCTCGAAGAGGTTGCGGACCAGCAGGGCCCGCTCGGCGTCGATCTCCAGGAAGGCCCGGCCGTTCTCGCGGCGATTGAGGTAGCCCAGCGGCGCCCGGCCCGGGTAGCCGCCCTCCTCGCACTTCTGAACCATGCCCTTGCGGACCTCCTCAGAGAGGTTGTCCACGTAGTTCTTGGCCATCAGCACCTTGATGCCGTGGATGAACTTCTCGGAGGACCGGGAGTCGTCAGACAGGACGATCCCCTCCTTCACGAAGTGGACGTCCACCTTCAGCTCGTCGAGGGCGACCCAATCCTTGAGGTTCCGGTAGAGCCGGTCGGTCTTCTCGACCAGCACGACCGGGGGCTTGGCGGCGCGCTTCTTGAGCAGGGCCATCATGCGGGTGAAGGCGGCGCGGCCGGACTTCTTGGCCGTCTCCACGTCGATGAACTCCTCGATGATCGCGAAGCCGTTGTCGTTGGCATACTTCTTCAGCACCGCCTGCTGGGCGGGGATGGAGAAGCCCTCGCGCTCCTGCTCGCGGCTGGACACGCGGGCGTACAGCACGGCCTGGCGCAGGGCGGGGACGGCGGCGGCGGTGGGGTTGTTACCGCGGCCGGGACGGGCGGTGCGGCGGGTCTTGGTAGGGGGCATGGGCGGGGGCTCCTGGCGGGGGG